>RCNI01000174.1_pt1 | contig 42063 bp, 70 predicted proteins | sample 2041151 | NCBI WGS metagenome assembly RCNI01 (sample SAMN09708214, study PRJNA481090) | feces metagenome | isolation source: feces | place: Antarctica: Albino Rookery
TATAAAGAGGGTTTTGAAATTTTAAAAGACAAATTAAAGGTTGCCTTAGATAAAACAAATGATTTTAATTTTATAAGTATTGATTTAGGTTCTTATTATGCAGACTCAAGCCTTTTAACTGAAAGTGAATATAAAATATTAAAAGAATGTTTTAATGCTGAGTCTGATAGCTTAAAAAAAATTATTGAAGATTTTAAGGAACTTGGTTATGAAAAAGTAAACGAATATTGGTATTATTGGCACAAGGAAGATTTATTCTTGAAAAATGAAGATATTTTTATAGAGATAAGCGTAAATGGTCAATTTATGAAATACAATAATACAGGTGCTGTGTTTGTCACACCAAAGGAAATACAATTAATAAATCGAATTTATAGATTGTGGGGTATTGAGATATGTTAAAAATTAAAGAGGATATAGACTTAAAAGTCTTAGAAAAGGAATTGAAAAGATTAGGATATGTTAGAGTAGGGGATAGTCAATTTAAGTATACTAATAAAAATAATATGCCATTTGTTATAAAACCTACAAGGGTCATAACTAACTATATTGCAGATACTCTTTACGATTTAATTCAAGCAGGGCTAGTAGAAAAGGCGGTGGAGTAAAGTGCCATTTGATACAAATAACGTTGGTCCTAGTATGCTAAGAATTTTTTTAGACCAGCAAGATTATGAGGCTAAAAAGGATAGAAAAAAGCAGTTTAGAACTTTTTTAAAAAAGAAATATAGAAAAGGTAAAAAGGAGTGTGTGAAATAGGTATGGAAAATTACAAAATTAGAGTACACGTTGTTAGTTTTAAGGATGTTCAGGACATATTAGAACTTTTGGATGGTCAATTTGCTAGTGATATTAAGAAAATTAGTCAGTTTGTTTATGATGGAAGAATTTGTGTTGATTTACTGCATAGCACAAAGGAGATTCTAATTTATGATATTGATAAAAAAGAGGAGGAAGAGTAGTTATGTCAAATGCAATTTTGATTAAGGATGGTTTAGCAAAGGTTGTTGAGTTTAAGGATGACATAGATAATATTGATAAATTAGTTGAGTGTAGCTGCTTTGATATTATTGATAGGTATGCTGGCATTGAAAAGTGTGTTTTTATCGTTGATGATGAGGGGTTATTAAAAAATAAAAGACTTTCATTAGTAGAGAAACATGGAAAAGAAAAATTGTTTGGTAATATTTTAATCGTTAAACGTGATAACAATGATCCTAGTCTTTTCAGAGGTTTAAATAACGGGGAAATAAGTAATATAATGCAGCACTTTCAAAAATGCGGTGCTGTTTATAGTTTGTAGGTTGAAATAATGTCAAAATACAAAAGAGCTTTTAAAATACTAGAGAAAAAATTAAATATAAAAGTATATTCTACACTATGTCAATATCAAAAAGATGTTGTTTATACTATAAACAACAATGATTCTAATTATATTACAAAAAAGGAATACAAGATTATACATAAGTGTTTAGACAAGAAAAAAGGAGGTAGAATAATATGGAAAAGATAACAATTAAAGAATTTTTTGATAAATACAATAAAAAAGGAATTGAACTTGGCATTCATTGTAAAACCGAAAAAGAAGCCAAAATATTATTAAAAGCTTTTGACAAGGCGGGATATAAATGGTTTTTGGGGCAAAATTATACTAGCCTTATTAACTTTGACAAATACGAAGAAAACACAGTATATCTTAATAGTAGATATTATGACCATTTAAGAAATGTCAAAATTGATAAGATTGAAATTTATGAATTTGAAGATGTAGATTTGGAGGGATAATATGGAAACACCTAAAAGATATAAAGCTAAAATAAAGGGAACAAATCGTTATATTCGTGGTTATTATTTCAAACATCAATTAGTTATTAAATGTCCAATTACATCTGTTGGAGAAAAAGATAAAGAGCCTGAATATCAACATTGTATTGTGTTTGATGAAATGGTTGATTGGGGGCTAGAGCCTCAAGTAAAAGTAGCTGAAATTGATATTGATACGCTTGAGGAGGCAAAGTGATGCAAGGGATTTGGATTAAAAATCAAGCCAAAAATATATTATGTATTTGTGATTTTATATGGGTGAACAACGGTGCGAATGATGATGAATGGGTTATCTCAGGTTTTACAACTGGGGAAAGCGATAAAAAAGAATATTTAGGATTTTACAAAAGCAAAGAAAAGGCTTATAAGGTGTTTAACGATATACAGGAACACATTAAGCAATGCAACAATTGGAATATTGGCAGATTGAAAGATCCTGATTATCATCCAATATTTATGGATGCTAGTAGTCCAATATTTGAAATGCCAACTGATGAGGAGGTTGAATAATCATGATGCCAAAAAAATATAAGCAAATTCCTATTGAAATTGAGGCAATGCAATTAACTGAAAGCAATGCTTTAGATATAATGAATTGGGTTAATGCTGATACAACAGAAAGAAATGGGAAAGCAATTTGTGTGGCTCCATTGAACAATTTTACTAAAACAAGAGATATTCAGCTAGATATATTTCCTAGAGGGACAACATTCGCTCGCTTAGGGGATTATGTTGTTAAAGGAGCAGATAATAATTATTATGTTTGCCCAAGAGATGCCTTTGAGAAACACTATAAGGAGGTGGAATAATTATGAAAGTAAATGAATTAGATGATTTGTGTCAACTTGATTGTATTAGCAAAACAAAACTTGTAAATGATATTAGCAAAGCGCTTAAAAATCAAAGGCCATTTTCAACTTTAACCATAGATAAAGTTGAACTAAAGATTTTCTTAAATAAGAAAAATATGTGGTTTGAAGAATATGTTGTAGTAACTTATATTGGTGGTTCTATTGCTACCATTAGAAACACTTGTAATAGTGTTGGTTATACTTTTAAGAATATTGGAAAACTTATAAATGGTGGCTATTATGATGAAGTTGATGAATACAAAAAACTTTGTAAAGATGAAAGTTGGGAACTAGTAGAAGTTCCTGATACAGAAATTAATAATGATTTTGAAAATGAAAATAGCCTTGATAAGTTAGTAGCTTTAAGGAATTTAGTTAACGAAAGGATCAATAAAATAAATGAAAATAGATGATGGGAAATTAATTTTTTCAAAAGAAGATGTAAAAAAACTTAATATGAAAATGAGTAAAAGGATTAGCGGTCATGCTTTCGCAAATCTTTTGGGCTTAAATAATTTTAAAAAAGTTGGTGATGCTTTATTAGAACTACATGGTGTTATAGTTTCTGATATAGATAGTAAGTATTTAGTTAGAGGTAATTTTGCTGAAGCAATAATTTTTAAGGTCTATACTAGAGATAACCCTGATAAAGACATTGTTAGGTATAATGATAAAAAAGCAATTAATTATAATAACTTTAATAAGGATTCTAAAGTTTTTTGTGGTATTATAGATATAGAAAACAAGACTGATAGATACATTGTAGAAGTTAAAAGTAAAAGTATGTCAACTTATGATTTCATCTCAAAGTACCCACCAAAAGATGAATTATATCAAGCATTATTCTATGCTTACTTAAGAAAATATGATAAATGTATAATGGAGTGGGTTTTCTTTGATGAAGAAAGTGAGAATTCACTATTTAAAGGAGAAAAACCTAAAACCCTTAAGAATTTAAAGAGAATTAGTAAGGAATTTGTTGTTGATTATGATGAAATGGCTAATATGTGTTATTTAGCAAAAGAAATTGTTGATGATTTTAGAAAAACACTAACAATTCCTTTAGAAGATATTAGTGATGAAAATATTTGTATTCTTAAAAAAATGATAAAGGAGCAGGAAAATGAAAAAGAAAATCAATTACAAAGACAATCCATTGATTCAAATGGAGTTGAATAGAGAAGATAAGGAAAATATCTTTGCTCCATCATTAGAACCACAAAAGGCATTAATTATTATTGCAGACTATCTTTTGGGTAAAGGGTATCGTATAGAAACTCCAGTAAGTGGTAAGCAAGCTAATTTTATTATTGTAAAAGATATTTTAACTAATAACTCTAAGAGATTTAAAAAAGAATATGAGCAATGGGAAAAGGATGGGAATAAGAAGTGATATTTAGAGAAGCATACTATGAAATGTTAAAAGGCAAGAAAATCAAAAGGCCTTGCTTTGATGAATACTGGTATATAGATAAATATGGAAATGTAGTTATTCATGATAAAGATGATAATGAAAATTCTAATGGAGATTTAGCTATTACTCTTAGAAATGTAATGGCCGAAGATTGGCAAGTAGTAAAATTATAAAGAATGGAGATGGAATAAATAATGAGTGAATGTGAAATGTTTCTTTGCCCTAGATGTGGCAAAGTTAGAGCAAAACATAATAATAAATCAGGTTATTGTCAATGCTGCTATAGAGAGATGTTAGATGCATACTCTTTCTATGACTACAAAGACAACAAAAAGAAATTAAAAGGAAATACAAAAAAAATTTGTGAACTTTTAATAGAAGAAGGAAAAGACAGAACAGAGATTCACAAAATTTTAGGTTTAAACAAAAGTTATGTTCAACAGGTCATTAAGAAAAATACAATTAAAGTGGATAGAGATGGTCATAAAAGGCCATTTTAAAGGTGGTGTTTTAAATGCTTTTTATAGATGATGGTAAACATAGTTGGAAAGAAGTTTACAAAGAACTACAAGAATATATTAAAAATCAAACTTTAATTTCTAATGATTATGAAGTTATATATAAAGATGTTTCTATGATGAAAGAATTTATATATGATACCATTCACAATAAGTTGTATAAGAATAGAAATATTGGCGACAACGAACATAACATTAGAGAGTTATGCAAATATGTCATCAAGGTTCTTTTACCATTCATTAGCAAGAAATTAAGAGAATTAGATTATAAATTGCAAAAAGATACTGAAAAAAATATGGACTTAGCTATGACAATGAATAAATTTTTAGAGTTAGAGGATGATTTATATGCCATAGCTAGTTTCCGTTCTCTTGTTCATTTTGCTTACTACATGGAAAGACAAGATGACAAATCTCAATGGGTATGGAAATACAATATGGAAGATACTATGGGAGGTATCTTTTATTATAGCAACCAAATGATCTTAGACAACAAATATAAGAATTTAATTAAACAGTGTCCTACTGGTTATGGTAAATCTAAAAGCGATTGTGTAATAATTAGTTTTTGTTTTGGATATGATGTTAATGATGACATTATGAAAATTGTTGGAAATAAGAATTTGGTTAAGACAATTACTCAATCAATAGTTAAAATGCTAAGGAGCAAGAATTTTGCTAAAGTTTTTCCTGTTTTTGCTAAATATAAAGGAACAAATGAAATGTTTAAGAATTGTGCCGAAACTGATGGTACGTTTACCCTTAAAGACAGCAAAAAGGCTTTGTCCTTCGCTTGTTTCAATAAAGAAACCTCAATTGATGGCGGCCGTTTTAACAAACAATTTTATGATGATGTCACACAGTCTGATGATAAAGAAAACATAAATGCCCATAAAAAAGACCAATCTAGGTATGAATCTCAATGGAAAAAAAGACAATATGATGAGTTTAATTGTTGTAGATGGTTTACTGGAACGGCTTATCATAGAGAAGATTTTTTATCATACATAAAAAAATACTATTCTAATAAAAAACCATTAGAAATGGAAGAAGAAACCAAAAAGAAGAAATGGAATCGTTATGTTAAGGTTAATAATACCCATGATACAATTTATATTAGTATTCCTAAACTAGCCGACTTGGAACTTGGAGAGGATAAATGCTATTGTACTTTCCCACAAAAATATTCTAAAGTTGAAGCACTAAAAGAATTGCATAGTAGTGATACAGCAATTAGAAGATTTATGGCTATGGAACAACAAACACCATTACCACCTGAAAGTTTGGCTTTTGATTACACATTCTTAAGACAATATAAGGAATTGCCAAAAGAAATTAAAGATAAAAATTGCTATACAATGGTTATAATCGACCCAAGTAGAAAGGGTGGAGATAATTATGCAGGACTAATTTTCAAACAGCCAGAGAGTGAAGAAACGTGGTATTTTGTAGATTGTTTTTACAAAAAGGTTAGTAGTAAAATAGCTTTGCCTAAAATATGTGAAAGAGCTGCTTTTCATAATGCCGATAAGATAATGTTTGAAGGCAACATTGTTGATCCATACCAAATGGAAAAAGAAATTAAAACTTTAATGACTGAAAATCGTTGGTTAGATTATTCAGTTGAACCTATATATTCAACAAAGAATAAGGAAGATAGGATTTCCCAAAGTAGAGATGATATAAGGGAAAGAATATGTTTCCCTAAAGAAAATATGTATTATCCTGATAGTGATATGGGTAGAGCCATGAAAGATATTACCAATTATTCTTTTGAAGGAAAAAATAAAAATGATGATAGCATTGATTGTTGTGCTATGTTAGTAATGAATGATAAAAAAGATGATGATAATAGTATTGAGACACTAGATATTTATTTTTAAATATTTAAAATTGTCATTTTATGTTGATTTTTATTTATTTTTGTATTATATTTAAAATATATTAAGAATGAGGTTTGTTTTATGGAAGAAGAGAAAATACCTTTATATTGTCCTAAATGTAAAAAACTGCTTGCTAAATTAGATAAAAATGGTTGTTGTGAAAAGATATTTTTATATTGTAAAAGTTGTAAGCAAGAATACGAAATAACATACAAAAAGAGCCAAAGAGCCATTGTTAAATAATTTTAACGTGGCTCTTTTTTCAATTGTAAGAAAGGAATAAAAGATATATGGAAAAACAAAAAGAAATAGTTTATGTAACTGATCCAGATACTAGCAATACTATAATCAATGATTCTAAAGGTCAAAAATGTTATGGTAGAAAAAACATTATTATTGGTGTTACACCAGAAGAATTTATAAAAGACCCTTTTGAAATCATCAAAGATAATATGGCAAAAATTTTATCTACCCATAAGCAAAATGTTAATGAAATGAATTATCTTAATGAGGTCATGCGTGGAAAGTATGATATTCTTAAAAAGGTTAGAGCTAATGGGGATAATAAGATTAATAATAAACACATCACCAACTATGCTTGGGAATTTGTTAATTTCAAAAAAGGCTATTATATTGGCAAGAACGTGAAATACGTTGATGTTGATGAAGAGAAAGGCGAAGATATTAAATATTTTAATAGGTATATTAGAGATAGTGACAAGTCAAGCAAAGACCTTATTAAGTACGAAAATATGTTTATTACAGGAATTGCCTACTCAATGACTATTCCACAAAAAAGAGATGTAGATTTAGAACACGAAAGTCCTTTTATTTATGAGATATTGCATAATGAAGATGTTTGTGTTGTAAGGTCTAATGATATTTTCAGGACAAAACTATTTACTATGTGTATTTCACAAGTAAACAAACCTAATGATAATTATTATGAATATACAATTTATTATGATAATGTTTATTTAGTTATTAGAGATAATGGAGATGGCAACTATATTCTTTTTGATCAAGGTGTAATGCCAGTTAAGGAATGTATAACTGAATATCAATTAAACGAGCAAAGAATGGGTGTATTTGAGGTTGTATTAAGTTCTTTAAATACCATGAATACAATGACTTCTAATGTTCTTGACCAACAAGAAGAAAATGTTAATAATTATTTAACTTTTGAGAATGTTGACGTATCACAAGTTATTAAAAACGCTAAAGAATTTAGGGCAAAAAGAATTCTAGCAGTAAATACAGTTAGACCTGAAACTCCTGCTAAAATAGGTAGTATTTCAGCGGACGTAAACTTAAGCCCTATAAATGAAAAATATGAAAAGATAGAGCAAAGAACATATGATATTGTTGGCGTTCCAATGCCTACAAGCAACACTGGTCAAGGTGTAAGTGGTGAAGCCCAAGAAAAGGGTGGTGGTTGGGAAAACGCTCAAAACATTGCACTTGTTGATACAACTTATATTTCAAAGTTTGAAAAAGAAGATTTAAACAAATTCTTGTATATTTCAAGAGAAACCCCAAATAGTAAAACCACTAACTTATATACTTCAAGTATTGAAATTAAGTACACTATCAATAAATCTAACAATATGCAAGTTAAGGCACAATCATTAAAGTATTACCTTGATTCAGGCTTTACAAGAGAACAAGCATTAACATTCTGTGAGGTTACTGATGACCCACAAAATGAAGGTAGAATTGCTGATGAAAACTATAAGGCACAGCAAAAAGAAAAAATGAACTATGATGTTGAACTTGCCAAAAAGCAAAGTGAGGCAAGAGGAGTTAATAAAACTACCGAAGAAAATATCATAGTAGAGAAATAAGGTTATAAATGGCATTAGCCATTATAATATATCAACGCTAGAGAAAGCGTAATAAATTTCGCAAAGGTTAGAGAAAACCTAAATCGCAAAGGAGAAAAAGAATGATTAAAGAAAAAAGTTTTATTCCAAGAAAAAAACGTATCCCATTAAACATTCAGTTGTTTGCTGAACCTAATGATGGTGGTGACGGAGGAGAAGGCGGAGAAGGTGCTAAAACCTATACGCAAGAAGATATTGATAAGTTAATTGCCGAAAGAGATAGTTTCAAACGAGCAAATGATAACTTATCAAAAGAAAACGCTGAATACAAGCGTAAATCAAAGGAGCATTTAAGCGAAGAAGAAAAACGTGCTGCTGCTCAAAAAGAAAAAGATGAATTACTAGCTTCAACCCAAAAGGAATTATTTTCAATTAAGTTAAGCAATGAATTTTTGACTGCTGGTTTTAATGAAGAAAGTAGTCAAAAGTTAGTGAAGAGTTTTAATGAAAGTGAAAATTCCATTGATTTCTTTAAAACTCTTTCAACAGAAATTAAGACTTTAATTGAAAATGTTAGAAAAGAAGAAAAGGCTAACTTTATGAAAAGTTCAAAGATTCCTAATGGTGGCAATGGTGGTAATGGTGGAGATGTCAACCCACTAATTAAGAATATAATTGACAAAAAAAAGAATTCAAGTAATAACGCTAGAAAGAGTATTCTTGAATAAAAACAAAGAAAAAGGAGAAATTAAAAATGCAAGAAATAACTAAAACAAGTTTTATTAAACAAGAAAATGATATTTTACTTGCCCCACATTTAGCGTTTACAATTAACGTTCAAGTTGGAAACACTGGTGTTTCAACAGTTGGTGGCAAAAAGATTATTCCAGCAGGTACTCCTGTTGGTGGAACTACTTCAGCTTTAGAAACTAGAGATACAGTTCTAAAGGTTGCTACAGGCGCTTCAGCTGGTGGTAGTGGTGTTGCAGGTGCTGATGCACAAGGTGTTTTAAGACATGATGTAGATGTAACTGTTGGCAATGCAAATGCCGAATTAATTGTAGCAGGTGTAGTTGACTATTCAAAATGTCCTGACACATTAGACACTAATGCAAAGACAGCGTTAAAACATATTGTATTTATTAATGGAGGTAAGGCTTAATGAATATTTTTGAATTATTATTAGCAGAAAATCTTAAGGTTTTATGGGAAAGCCTAGAATTAGAACCATATATCGGTGAAGCATTTTTCCCAAATGATTCACAAATGGGTTTAGAATTCTCATTTATCAAAGGTAGAGATGACGTTCCAGTTGCGTTAGTTAGCGCACAGTTTGATACTAATGTTTTATATCGTGATAGAATGGGTATTGAAACTATAAAGGGTACATTGCCATTCTTTAAAGAGGCAATGAAGATTGATGAAAAATTAAGACAGCAATTATTATCGGTTGCCGAGCCTTATAGAGAAAAAATTATTGAGAGAATTTTCAATGACAATTTAACTTTATTAAAGGCTGCAAGAGTTTCAGTAGAACGTATGCGTATGCAACTATTATCAACAGGCACAATTTCTATCGTTGAAAATGGTGTAAACAAGCAATATGATTATGGTTTTGACCAATCAAAACAAGTTAAAGAAATTACTAATAAGTGGACTGATACCACCAAAGCAACACCATTAAAAGACATTTCAGAAGCTATTACGGCATACAAGAAACTTACTAAGAGAACTCCAAAATTTATGGTTATGAATGAAGATTTATTTACAACCTATTTAACTGGTAACGCAGATGTATTAAAATATTTCAATTCTTTACCAGTTCCTAATATTTATCCTAATGATGAAGAAGTTAAATCATTCATTGAAAAGAAATTTAACGTTAAGATTATTTTAAGTAATGCAACTTATAAAGCTGCAAGAGATTTTAATGGCGCTGCTGTTCCTTTCTATCCAACTGATAGATTCACTTTAACATCAACCGCAGATTTAGGTAGAACTATTTATGGTACTACTCCTGAAGAAGCCGACTTAATGAGTGGTGTTTCAAAAGCTACTAGTGTGGCAATCACTTCAGAGGGTGTTGCTATTACAACTTGGAACGAAGTTGATCCTGTTAACGTTAATACAAAGGTTTCAGAAGTTGTATTACCTTCTTGTGAAAACGTTGACCAATTATATATTGTTAAGGTAATTGGCTAAAAATAAAAGGGAGAGAGTGATAAGACATGAATAAACAAGATTATATAAACAAGATTAAAAGGCAATATCCTTATATTGAATATGAAGATATTGAAGAAACCTATGAAATAGCTAAAAGAGAATTGCTTATCGCTCTTTACTCTTGTAATACTGATATAATCCAAGAAGATACTCCAATACCGTATGCTTATGAGTACACAGTTCTACAAGCTATGAAAGAAATTGTTGATATAGGCAATATGAGAAATTTTACATCATATAGTGAAAATGGTTGGAGTTGGTCAAGACCTGATGGTGGACTAGTTTCTTATAGAAATGTAAAATCGAAAGCTGGTATTTACTGATGAGATTTGGAGATAAGAAACTATATATTGCAAAAAAAATTGGTGTTAGAAAAGATGATTATGGAAGTGAAATATCAATATATAATGAACCTAAAGAATATCATTTTTCTTATATGCCAACATCAGGACAAGTTGATTACCAAATATATGGTGCTTTAATAAATAATATGTTTACAAGCATATTGCCTATATATTTTTTGGGTAAATTAAACGTTGGTGATGCTGTTTACTTAATAGATGGAGAAACACAAAATATAGATGAACTAGTTGCTGAAGATATAAATGATGAGTATTGTTCTAATGCCAACTATCGTATTACAGTTGTTCAACCACAAAATATAAGATTAAAAGTATTATTTGAAAGAATTAAAGCAGGAGGCAAAAACAATGGAAAAAAATGAGAAAGTAAAGATTGTCAAAGGTTCTATTACTAAGGAAATTCAAAAAAAAGATTTACCTTTATATATCAATTTGGGATGGCATGAATCTAACGTTGAAATTAGAGCCTATGATAGAGTAAATTATAAGTAATATGAAAATAAAGAACCTAGATAAAACCATAGATAATTTAAAACAAATAAGGTCAACATTATTACAAGAAGTTGAAAAAGTTTTTATAGAGGACTCTTTGAGGTGGATTGCAAAACAAGCTGAAAGAAATCTTAATCGTAGAACGAATGGCTATAATAGTTCTGATGCAAGAGATTGGAATTTTACATATAATCCTTCAACTCATACAGGTAAATTGGAAAACAATGATCCTAATAGTGCTGCTATTGAGTTTGGTATTGGTAGATATGCTAAAAATCATCCAGCTAAGAATGTTCAAGTGGCTCAATCTGAAGGTTATCAATTTGATGTTCCTTCCGAACATAAGGATGATCAAGGTAGATGGGTTTTCTATGATGAAAAAACAGGTTTGTTAATTGGTTTTAGAATTGTAATTGATGATAAAGGAAAAAAGAAAAGAGAAAGATATTTTAGTGGTTATAAAGGAAAATCATTTTTGTTTGACGCTTTTTCATCATATCATTCTAAACAAATTTGGGTTCAAAAGTACAACAAGGCCTTTGATAAAGTAATGTCAAAGCATTTTAAAAAGGTTTAGAACAGGAGTGTTGTTAAATGAATGAAGAAATTGATAGAATATTCAACTTTTTAAAGAAACACATTGAAAATAAAAATAAATATAATGCTATTGTTATGAAAGGTGTTGTTGATGAAACATATCCTTTAGTAGTTTTCGAGGTAAACTCTAATGTGACAGAAAGTGTTTCACAAGACAAATTTAGACTAGACCAAACTAGAAATGTAAGTTTTGAGATTAGTGTTTTTGCTATCAATGAAGGGAAAACAAATAGCAGCATTATTTGTGATGAACTTGCTAACCTTGTATGTGAGGTTATGAATGGGTACTATTTAATGCAAGGTGGGGTTGACGCTCAATTAAGAAACATTAACTCTAGCCAAGCAACTAAATATGTTCTGCATTTTATATATAATTCAAATGGCAAACGAAATATATGTTATGCCTAAATAAAAAAGAAAAGGAGATTAAAACTATGATTTATGATACACTAGATGATACTAGTAGAGGTTTTACGGGTGAATATGGTCAACTTAATGTTTATGATCAAAAATTAAAAAAATATGTATTATTCTTGCCTTTAGAAACTTTGCCAAGCGTTGTAGGTAGTCAAAACACTGTTGAAAATGATGTCACTACATCAAGAGTAATTGGTAAAATTAAAGGAAAGATGACTATTGAAGATAAGGAGGTTACGTTCTTATGGCACAGAGATAACCTTGAACGTTTAAATCAATTTGTCGGAAAGCAGTTAGACTTTTTAGTTTCATACAAAGATGGAACAGGTTGGAAATTTAGTGGTGAAATAACTTATAAGCCTGATGACTCTACTTCAAGCGAAAAAACAACAGGAACTTTAACTATTATAGCTTCTAGTGCTGAAGATATTGCCACAACTGACGTTAGAGATTTAATGGCTAAAACATGTGTTATTACTAACAAATCTTTACCAAGTGATATTATTATTGATTCTAAAGGAACAACTGGAAAGACTTTTACATTCCCTGTAACAATGTCAAACCCAAAAGCCAAATTAACTTGTGCAAGTACAAATTCAAATATAACAGTTCAAGAGAGTGAAGGAACAGTTACAGTTACTGCAACAGGTTCAACTGCTACAACTGGTATTATTAGTTTAACACCAACAGTTGAAGGAGAAGCTAGTTGGGTAAATTATATTACAGTTGAAGTGCTTGGTGGTGCAGGAGTTTAACAAAAATAAACAATTAAGATTACAATAAAATAAGCCAAGAGCTAAAAATAAGGAGATAAATATAATATGAACAAACCATATATTGAATATGAAGGAAAAAAATATGAATTCCAAGCTAGTTGGAGTTTAAGAAGAGAGTATAATAGAACTACACAAGAAGTTTTATTAAAATCTAAACAAAACTTAAATGAAGATGACACCAAAAACATTGAAGAAATTATGAAGTATGTAGAAAAAAATCCAGAATTATCACAAAAAGATATTCTTGATATGCCAAATGAAATCAAAGAAAAAATGGCTGATACTTATGAAAAACTTGTTAGTTTAGATTTAACAAGTGTTTATGAAGAATTTTGTTTTAGAATGTTAAAAGAAACTTATGGAATTGATAAACAAACCTTTGAAAAAATGCTAGTGCAATTCAGTGATGATTATGGAATGCAATACGTAGATGTTTTATTGCAAAAGGCGTGTGAGCAAGTTTTTACTCCAGCGGTAGAGAAGCCAAAGAAACCTCTACCAGAGTGGATGAACTAAAAATTGATTATAAAACATTTAAAGCATATTATGTTTACAATATAGTATTTGTTATGACTTATGATTATGATAAATACTATAAAGAGTTATTTAAAAATGCCCTCAAATATGGTATGAGTAAAAATGAATTTTGGAATGGACAAGATTATGATGATTATTTTGTTTACGAAGAGGCATATTATGAAAAGATGCATGAGACTCAACATATAGGAGGGCTTTATAACTTTATAGCTATTTCAAGTGCTTTAGGTGGAAAAACTTCTGATGGTAAGCCTTTAAGATACCCTGATAATAATTATTTGTATCAACAAAAGAATAAGGCTAAAAACGCACAATCTAATAGTAGTTTAGATAAAGGACGCTTTAAAGAAGTTAAAAAAGAAAAAATGCAAGAATTGTATATGAGTGAATTAGCACATTATTATTAATATTTCTTTAGAAAATTAAAGAAAGGAGGAGATTAATATTGGCTAATTATAATGTTGGTAATATCGAGGTTGGTATTACCAGTAATAGTAAAAATGCGATTAAGAGTTTTGATGATACCATTAAGAAATTACAGGAATTTAAAGTAATTGATAAAAATCTACAAAATATTTTTTTAAGGATCAACCAATTAGGTAATGGTATCAAAAGGCTTGCCAATGCTGACTTAACTGCTTTAAATGGTAAAATAGATGGAATTACAAAGGGTGCTACTGAACTAGTTAATAAGTTTAATGGTTTAAAAGTTAGTGATGATTTTTTAAAAACTACAACCGCTTTAAATAGGGTGGCTAATGCTTTTAGACAATTCGATCAACTAAAAAATTTAGACTTTAGAGCCATGTATGAATCTTTTAATAGGATTAACAGAATACTAACACCATTTCTAGCCAAATTACAGGCTAGTGAGGAAAGTTTAAAGTCTTTGGCTAGCATATTAACCGACTTGAAAGCAAAGTCCATTACAAAGGCCGAAAATGACGTAATACGGCTACGCAAAGAAACAGAAAAGGCTGAAAAGCAAGCTAAAAAAACAAAAAGTAGTTACCTATCAATGTTTAACTTAGGTAAGATTTATCTTTTGTTTAATTACACAAGGAAATTCAACAGAGCATTAGCAAGCACAATTACTATGGCTATGGATTTTGTTGAAACATTAAATAAATTCCAAGTAGCTATGGGAATAAATTATGAGAGGGCTTTAACTTTCGTTAATAAATTAACTTATGCTTTTAATATGTCAACTGAAAGCATTATGAATTATCAAGCGACATTTAAAAATATGTTAAGCGCTTTAGGTAAATTAGGAGAAGAAACATCTTATGAATTAAGCGAAACTTTAACTAGAATGGCGCTAGACTATGCTTCATTATTTAATGTTCAAGTTGAAACAGCCATGAACCAATTCCAACAGGTTTTGGCTGGCCAAATTAGACAAATAAGACAAACTGCTGGTTATGACGTAAGCGAAAATACAATTTTTGCACTTTACAAAGAACTTGGTGGCACAAAGACAATGCGCCAATTAGACCAAGTGGAAAAACGTTTATTAAGAATTTTAGCAGTTCAAAAACAAATGACAGCTTCTGGAGCAGTTGGAGATTTTGAAAAAACCATTAATACAGCTTCTAACCAAATGAAACAATTGAAAGAAACTTTGAAAGAAGTAGGAATGTGGATGGGTCAGTTGACAATGAATTATATTCAACCATTCATAGAAAAGGTTTTAGCTGGAGCTATTGCATTAAGAGAAATGCTTAAGGCTCTAAATATAGCTAAAGGTTTTGAGTTACCTGACTTTGGAAAAGGCGGTAGTTTTGAAGAAGTTAAGAATGGTGCAGAAGAAACTGAAGAAGCTATAGAAGGCACAGAAGAAGCAACAGAGAAACTAAAACGTTCTTTGTTAGGGTTTGATAAATTAAATATTCTTGGAGATAAAAAAGAAAATCAATTAACTCCAGATTATAGTTTAATAACTAATGAATTGAAGAAATACGAAGATATGATGGGCAAAATTCAAAGCAAAGCCCAAAAACAAGCGGAAACTTTATTAAATTGGTTAGGCTATATAAAAGAGGTTGATGAAAAAACAGGGGAAATTTCTTGGAAACTAAAAGAAGGTTTTAGTAATTTAGTTTTAATAAAAGGAATTTTAACAACAATAGGCGTTACACTTGCTACAATTTCTATAAATAAACTTTTAACAAAAATAATAGGAAATACAAGTTCTTTGATTTTTAATTTTTCAAAAATAAACAAAAATTTAACTGACTTTGGGTCAATAAGTTATGCTATTTTACCTTTTGTTAAAATGCAAATAGCACAAATAAAGGCATTGCTAACACCAACTTCGTTAATAATAAGTATAATAATTGGATTAATAGCTAAACTATACGTTCAAAATAAAGAGTTTAAAACCTTTATAGATCAAACTTTTTCATCAATTTTAGGTTCGTTAGGAACGGTTGTAAATATAATAGGTGGTTCTTTAAAACCTTTGCTATCATCATTGCTTCCAGTTATTAATGCTTTAGCTATTGGTCTTGGTAATATTTTAACAACACTAATAGGAATTGTTGATATGGCAATAAAGTTAGTTACTTTTGATTTTTCAGGTTTAGCTGAAAGTTTTAAAAGAACTAGTAATGCTGTTCAAAATATAGGTAAAGGTTTTAGTCCTAAAAATTTTGATAATAGTGCAGTTAAAACATCTTCAATACCTGCTATGGCAAATGGTGGTGTAGTATCTAAACCCACAATGGCTTTAGTAGGTGAATATTCTGGTGCTAATTCAAATCCTGAAATTGTTTCACCAGAAAGTTTGATGAGAAAAGTTTTTGCTGAAAGCATGCTTCCTATGATTCAAGCAATTGTCAATGGTGATAATAAAGTTGTTAATGCTATTGGTGGTTTAGCTAATAGACCTATTGAATTAAATGGAAGAAAAGTAAGTGAAAACATTTTTAATGATTTGCAAAATGTTGCATATTCAAAAGGAATGAATTTTTTTGGAAATAATTGATTGAACAAGGAGTGATATTAAATGAAACAAGGTGAAATTTTAGAAATTATTTATGAAAGAGTGGTAGAGGTTGAAAGGATAGTTTTAACCGAATCTAATTGTGAGAAGTATGGTTATCTAAGTACACAAACCTCTATCAAAGGACAAACATATATAGTTTTTTATAAAAAAGAAGATAGTCCTGAAAATTTTATTCAACCTGAAATATCAAATGGTGTTGCTACAACCACAATAAATAATAATATTACAAAAACTTTTTCACATATTGCTCCTCCTTGTTCTGAATATAAGATTTCTTTTGCTGACGTAGATAAGGAAGGTTCTGGTAGAAACAGTCTTACAGGCGAAATGTTTAGAGAAAGAATAGGAAGTTATTCAATGTTAAATATCGCTTGGAATTTAATACCTAACTCAAAAGAGTATAACAATTGGTATAAAATACTTACACATCTACCTAAAAAAGTAACTTTAAGAATGTTAACACCTAGTGGAGAAATACAAAACAAAGAATATTATCGTGGTGATATTTCTACTGATTTATATTTGTTTCTTGATAAAGAAAATCAAATATGGAACGGATTATCTACTACATTTACACAATGGGAAATTGATCCTTATGATGATGGTTTTGAGCCAGTTAAAAAATATTTAATAAAAGACACTAAATCTTCAAATATTAAAAAAACAATATATGAATATGAATTGGAAAAATATATTGAAGAAGGTTGGACTTTAGAAAAGGAAGTGTAACTTGTGATAAACGTTAGTGAAAATTTTAAGGAAACGATAAAATCTAATGATAAAACTAGTAGAGTAGAAGTTAAATTTGGTTATATAGATGAATTTTCTAAAAAGAATGTCATTATAACTTCGGACTATAACAAAAAGTTTACAAATGCTAATCAAACAGTAGATGATGTTTTAACTGATAAAAATTATATAACTTGTGAGCATGAAAGAAACAAATTAGATGGTTCTTTTTGCTTTTTAAATTCAATAGAAAAAAATACATTAGATAATGAAAATATAGGTTTATGGAGTGGATATATGACAAACGAAGAGGGCTACTATATGGTAGACAACTTCGGTAAACCTGAAAAAAGTTCTTGGGGTATAACTTACCATTTTTCCCCTAAATCAGATTTAAAAGGTTTAACTTTATATTTTAAAGAAATAGTTGAAGATTTTGATGTTGATATAAAAAAAAGGCTTCTTAATGAAGAATATGAATATGAAACAATTTCAATTACAAAAAATAATTCCTTTGTTTACAAAATTAAAATAAAAAATGAAAAAAATAATATTTCCGATATTAGTATTAGAATGAAAAAAACTAAATATCCTAATAGATATTTTAAATTTGAAGAAATATTTTTAGGTATTGAAAACAAATTTAATAGTGAAAAAATCATAGATTATAATTTAATTAATGAAATGAGTTTGAACAATAGTGGTTTCCCTAATGCTAGTTTATCTTTAACTATAAAAAGTGAAGGTGGAGAATATGATTTTTTAAACCCTAACAATAAGTTATCTGATTTGTTGCCAAAAACTAGAATGAGATTTTATTATTTTTTAAAAGTTCAAAATGAATTTAAAAATATTTTATTGGGAACATATTATTTAAAGCAAACAAAAACAAGCAAAAATAATTTAGTTTTAGAAGCATACGATCAATTGTATTCTTTAGAGGGAAAAAGTTATGGTTCATCTGTTCACATTAATAGAGTTACTGATTTAAAAGATTTTTTAGGACACTTTTTTGCTTTATATGAAAAAAATAGAATAAAACTTAATTACGATACAAAAACAAAAAAAGGAATTAAAGGCTATGTTTCAAGTTGTTCATATCAAGAAACTTTAAAGAACATTTGTGAAGCCGCTAACCTATTTGCTTTAATAGATAATGAGGGAGCGATTAAAATAACTGATAAAGAATTTGAACCACAAGAGAATATAGAAAGAAGAATATTGTTTAAAGAAGATTATAGTCTTAGAAAAAAAATTGATTTTGTAGAGATAACATATTATAGTTTTAATTTGGTTAAAGAGCCTCAAAAAATGGCAGAAATAACAATAGTTCAAAGTGCAGCAGGAGTTGAAAAAGAAAGTAGATACGTTAGAATAAAATCTCCTTGTTGGCAATACGAAGCTAGAATAGTCGGTGCAAACCCTAGTAAACCTAGCACTAATAGTGATTTAGGAGTTAGTGTTATAAATGATACTTCTAGTGTAAATGGTTGTAATATTATTGTAAGTTTTTACAAAAATATCGTTGTTCCAACAAATGTTGAAATATGGGGGTATCCTATCGAAAATATTCCAACAACCAAATATATAAATTCTGATGGTGATGAATTTAACTCTTTACAAGAAAAGGAGGTATCAGGAACACAAAATATATTAAAAATAGAAAACAACACTTTAATTACTGAAGAAAACTATAAGGACATTGCGTTGCATAAATTAAAATTAAATAATGAAAATATTAATTATGATTTACAAGTTCTTTCTCTTCCTTATTTAGAATCAGGTGATTGCTGCAATTATCAAACAGCTTATGGGAATACCAAAAAAATTGTTATTGAAAAAACTGAATTTTCAAAATCAATTATTGAAAACTTTGTTGCAAAAGGGGAATAAAAATGAATGACTTTACAAAAGAATGGAAAAAAGAAGATTTTTATAATGTTGATATTGAATTTAATAGACTAGGGGCTTACAATGAATATTGTAAGAAGTGGATAGATTATTTTTTTGTTTATCAAAAAAGCAAACTTGATTTTCAAAGTAAAACCGATTGGAAAAAAGAAGATTTTCCCACTTTTCATGACTATAATGATTTAAAGAAAAATATCAATATGGTTAGTGAAATTTTAGAAAGCAAAATCGGTATCCCTTTAAATAGATTGCCAATAAATAATCAAAAAAATCAATTTTTTAGTTATAATGAAGCAAATGAATTAGAACAAGCACAAATAAATACAAATATAGTTGGACAAATTCAATTTAGTTATAAAATAACTGGTTTAAATGTTTGTGGTCAAAACGATATATTTATTAATTTTAAATGAGGAGGTAATGATCTATGCAAAAAATAGATACTATTTTTCAAGATGAAGTAGGAACTGATATGAATGTTTTTGGACTTACTGATGTACAAGGCAACGAAAAAATTTATTCATTGAGAAGAATGGCTAATATAAGTCAAAAAGGAACACCTATAGAATCTAAAGTATTAAATACTATAGTTAGCAATATAAATGATTTGATAGAAGAAAGTATGAAAATAAGTGTAGATTTAGATGAGGGTAATCACACACCACAAAGTAATCTTAAAATCGGTGGTATTTTTTTGTATAAATTAAATTAAAATAGGGAGGTAAGTTATAATGGCTTCATATAGACCAAAAATTAAAATTGACTCAGTTGGCAACTTGGAAGATTTGCCTTTAGACGCTGAAACACTACAAGGGTCAACTAAACAGCAAATAATCAACAGTGTAACAAAAGCCCAAGTGGGATTAGGTAATGTAGATAATACAAGTGACCTAAATAAACCAATTTCAACAGCAACTCAAAGTGCCTTAAACAGTAAACTTGGCAAAACTGAAACAGCTAGTAATTCTAACCAATTAGAAGGTTCTACAAAGCAACAAATAGTAGATGAAGCAAGACAAGGGCTAGCAACTGATACTAAGGTTAATGGAATAGATACTAAGGTAGATGGAGTTGTAGTTAAAGCTAATAAGAATGAAGGTGACATAGTTATATTAAATGCTAAAGCACTTGAAAATAAAGAATTAGCTAACACTAAGCTTACAGGCAACGGATGGGAAACTAATAATACGCCTGGTGCTATAACATTAGCAGATAATGAGAATTATAGGGTTCTACTAATTAATAAGACGTCTAAAGATATTGTTATAGGCAATAGCGATAGTGATTTAACCTTTGAGGGATTAGACCGAAGACCTCATTATACTAATGGTTATGGAACTAAAGAAATAGCTTTTATGGATGACGTTAACACTAAATTAGGTAAAACGGAAACAGCTAGTAATTCTAACCAATTAGAGGGCTCAACTAAACAGCAAATTATCGATAGTGTCAAAGCCAATATTCCAACAACATATATAAAAGAGGTGGCTTTTAATGCGAATACCACTCAATTAATCTTTACACGAGGAGATGGAAAGAAACTTGACATAAATACATTATTTTTGCATTTACATCCAGTTGGTTCGATATATATTAGTACCTCAAGCACAAGTCCTGCATCAACATATGGAGGAAGTTGGGAATTGCTTAGAGATAGATTTTTAATAGGTGCTGGAAACAGTTACTCAGGAGGTGCAACAGGTGGTTCAACCACAGTTACACTAACAGAGTCCCAAATGCCTGAACATTATCACGTATTAAACTATGCAGGACAGCCAATTAAACTATGGAGTGATAATAATTCTCAAGTTTGGAATTCAGGTGGTATTAAAACAAACTGGGGTGGTGGTAGCCAAACCGCAGGCACCTATGAAACTGCAAGAGTTGGTGGAAGCCAGCCTCATAGTAATATGCCTCCTTATCTAGCAGTGTATATGTGGAAAAGATTAGCATAGAAAGGAAGTTTCTTAAAATGAAAATATATAACAAAGATAAAACTAAAATTTTAGAAAAGGCTGATTTATCATTAGGAAGATTAGTTGAAGATAAGATTATTAGAATAAAGCCTGAGATACTCGCTTGCGAAGAAAAAGGTCACTATGAAACTATTGCAGAATATCCAAATGGGGGTAAAGATGTAAGGTGGGTTGTTGATATAGAAGGAAGAGAATATTCTCCTGAGCAAACAGAGGTGGAAAATATTCTTGTTTATATACCATTTACACATGAGGAACAATTAGAAAATAAAAAAACTGAATTAAGAAATAAAAGAAAACCTTTATTAGATGCGTATGATAGGTATAAGGTTAATATTCTTTATGGCATAGAGAAAGTTGACACATTAAAAGAACAAACTGATAAGGAATTAATTGATGACTGGTATAGGAAAATACTAGACTTAAATGAGGGGGCAATTAATAACCCTCCTGAAAGAATTAAATATTATTTGTAGTTATTAAAAGTGTATTTTATGTTTAATATTTTATACTTTTAATATATAATAATTAGTATGGAGGTGTTATGGTGTTTTAGAAAAATAAAAGACCTAGTGGAACAGTGTTGGATTGTCATAGCTCCATTTTTCAGTTTTCTTGGAATTATTTTTGAGAAAATTCAATTAGTAGCTTTACAAAAAATATTTTACCTTCTTTCGATTTTTGTTCTAATTTTAGGTATTGTTGAATTAGCACAAAAAAGAAAAATAAGAAAAACAGGTTTTACAAGTAAAGCCGAAAAAACAGTCCGCCTTGCAATGAGTCCTGAATTGCAAGTTGAAGAAAAAGTCAGGATGTTAAAAATATATGAAAGGATGTTTAGAGCAATGTTTGAAAAAACAAAAAAAGTTTTTAAGTGGATTATGGGAAACAAATTATCTTTGACTTCTATAATTGGATCTATTGCATTTATTGGTTTATCACAATATGCTTTATATAGTGATATTCTTATGCAATGGGATTTCTTTAATCAAAACTCTTTAGCCGTAAAAATAGTCGGTGGAATTCTAACTTTATTATTCCTAATTAATTTAATCTATACCATTGTAACGAAATATGGTTTTGAAAATTTAGACCAAATCTCTAATAGATTAAATGAAGTTAAGGAAAAGAAAGAAAAGAGATTAACAAAAGAGCAAAAGCTAGAAGTTAAGAATAAACTTAACTCATGTAAGGAAATATTAAAGAAAGCAGAAGATAAAGTATCTAATTACCAAAAAGTAATTGAAAATTACAAAGTATTAATGTCTATTGAAGGACTACAACCTTCACAAGAGGATTTAAGAAAATATAATGAAGCAATTGACTATATTGCCCCTTCTAAACGTGAAGTAGAACAATTAACTAATCAATGTGAGATTCTAAAAAAGGCATTAAAGAATTAAGATGAAATATTTAATAAGGGCAAGTTGGGTAGTCCTAGCTTGCTGCTTTGTAATAAAATTATTCGGTGGTAATTGGTTTGAAATTGTATGTGAAAACGAGCATTTTATAAGTGCTTGTGAGTATGTAGATAATACAATGTGGTTAAAGATGACACTTGCATGTTTTATAAGTGTTATTGGTGACTATTTAATTATTTGTATTTTGCTTAATAAAAAATCATTATTTATAAAAGAATTAGTAATATTTTTACCTATGATGATAGGCAAAAGTTTATTATCTTGGTATAACTATTGGTTAAGTTTCAGTCTTAATATTCTAGTTTTAATTATAGTCCCTTTTTTCATTAACAAGGACTGGAAACATATATTAATTACTAACGTTTTAGTAATTGTATTTCAACTTATTTCTATGTTTATAAGAAATTATAATACTATCATTTTTAACAAAAATTTATTTGTTGTGCAAACCATTATGCAGATAGATTATTATTTAATGACATTTTTGTATTATTTATACACCTTTAGAAGAAAGGAGGAGTAATTGTGGGAGCATTTGGAGCTTGGTTTTGGGGTTCTCCTGAAGATGAGAAGAAAAGAACTCTTATCGAGGAAACAGCAAAACTATACAAGGTTGACAAGTCTATTGTAGTGAAAGGATTTGAGCATATTGAAAAAGAAGCTAAGGAAATTCATCTACAAAAGTAATTTGTGGTTAAAAATGCACTGGAAAATAATATTAATTAGTTTAATACAATTTTCCTTTGTATTTGCTGTTGGTTGGTTCTTTGGGCATTTGTTAGAAATGTTTATAATAGTTCCTTGCTTTTTCTATTTCAGAAGTAAATTTGAAAAGCAATACCATGCTAAAGATGGTTGGTGGTGTACTTTATATACAATGATAATATTCACAATAATAAGTTTAACATCTCCAGAAATTTCGTTGAGTATCATCATGATCGTATGTTTTACCTATTTTGTAAACTTGTGTTCATTCTATGTTAGAGATTATTTAGATATTAAATATCCTAAAAGGAAAAAGAAGAATAGCAACAGGCAAACCATTATTAGTATATTAGGTGATGATTTAAGTGAAGAATATATCGAAAGTTTTTGTACTAAAATAGGACGCCCAAAGTTGTCCGAAACGATTTTCTTATTTCTAAATAATACACTTGAAGAAACTGCAAATATATTAGAAGTAGATGCAAGAACAATTACAAGAAGAATTAACACTTTTATAAAAGAGAGCCAAAAATAATTGGCTCTTTTTGTTGAAAAATATATTTGTTGTGGTATAATAATCAATGTAAGGTTCTTGTCACTCCTTACAAAGATAGGTTAGATTATTAATGCAAAGCGAGGGAAAGGGTTGACAAACCCTTTTTCTTTTGCTAGAATAGTTTAGGTTATATATGCAGCAATGTATATTAGGGTCATCACATTTCTTGTATGAATTGTGGTGATTTTTTTATTGACAAAAAACAAATAAAGTAATAGAATGTAAGAGAAATGATGGTTTGCTGTAAAGGTAGCAGAGAGGTTTGCTAAGCCTTCCAAGGTAAAACTTGTATAGGTTCGATTCCTATAACCATCGCCAAAAACGTTGAGGTGTCCGAGTTGGTAAAGGAGCTAGTCCTGAAAACTAGTTTGGGCAAAACCATTGGGGGTTCAAGTCCCTTCCTCAACGCCATATAGCCCTTTGGTCTAATCGGTTAGGACAACAGACTTTGACTCCGTTAATAGTGGTTCAAGTCCACTAGGGGCTGCCAAATAGGATCATACCTCAAGAACCTTAGGGCTTGAGGTTTTTATTTTTCTATGGTATAATCTAATCGCCTGATTTTTATCTTTTTGATATGTGGCATTTTTTACCTTCTAGTAAGGCTATCCTAAAAAATAGGATAGTCTTTTTTTGTTTTTAAAGTATAATTTTTAAAAAGCAAATTCGTTTTTATAATTTTTATGCTAAAATGCCCTAAAAAAGTCCTAATAATTAAAGTATTTTGGTTTTATCATTAAAGCATAAAGAGGCGATAACCTATGAGTAAAGAAATAGATAACTTAATAAATAAGAAAGTAAAAACTATTTTAGAAAAAGATGTCTTAACTGATGACGACTTAAAATTTTTGATTTTGTATAAGAAAATCAAAAGAGAAACACCAACTGAAAGGCTTTTTAAACAATTAAAGAAGTTGGTTAAGCAATTAGGATTAAATGAAGAGGAGGACAATAAATAATGAGTTATGGATATGGTGGTAATTATAGTGGGTACAACCCACAAGGTTCTATTGATAGAATAAATCAACAGATGCAACAATTACAAATGTTGCAGAACCAATATCAACAACAAATGGGAATGCAACCTAATAATATTCCTCCAATGCAAGGGCAAAATTCAAACCCTAATATGTCAGCAATGAGTAATAGAGGAACTTATGTTTATGTTCAAGATTATCAAGAAGTAGTAAATTATCCTACACCTGCTGATGGAAATGCTGTTTTATTTTTTAATTTAGATAAAGGTATTTTATGGAGTAAGAAATTTGTAAATGGTAGTAATAGCATTCAGGCCTTTACAATAGCCCCATTAAACAACGTTAGCAACGAAATGGTAAATAATACTAGTACAGAAGAAAAACCCGTAGAAACGGCTAAAAATGTTGAAATAACCGACAATATGCTAACAAGAATTACACAACTAGAAGATAAGTTTGATAGAGTGCTAGATTTATTAAGCAACAAGACTAATAAGTCTAATAATCATCAAAATAACAATCAAGTAAATGTAAACCAAAATGGTAAAAAAGAATAAAGAAAACAGGAGGTAGCCTATGAGTTTTAACATAAACAAAGTATTAAATTTATTAAATGGTATAACAAATCCTAAACAAGCAATAAATATGATGTTAGATAAGATGCCACAAGATAAAGCTAATATGTTAAGAAGTATGATGAATAGTGGTAAAAGTCCTAAAGATGCAATATTAGAAAGTGCTAGATCAGGACAAATAAATTTAGACCAATTAAATCAAGCAAAAACAATGTATCAAACTGTTAGAAAATTGGGCTTTAGAAAATTTAATGTTCCTGATTCTATTTGGAGTGAAGCCGAGAATTTAATTAAACAAGGAAATAACTCAGGTGGAAACTTTAATTCTGACAATGGCGGTTATACTAGGTTTTAAACCTATTATAATAATAAATTATAGAAAAAAATAAAAGAAAGGAGGCATACAATTATGGAAGGTATGTCAGTAGCCGATTATTTAGCAATCGACAAGAATAATAGTATGGGAGGTTTTGGTGACGGTGGTTTCCTATGGATTATTTTGATTTTCTTATTCTTCCTAGCATTCAGTGGTAATGGCTTTGGCTTTGGCGGTGGTAACTCAGGTAATTTATCACAAGCTGAAAGGGATATTCTAACTACAAGCTGTAACACTCAAAAGGAAGTAATCGAGTCAAGATATAATACTCAAATGGGTTTCCAAGATATGCAAGGAAGACTTGATAGTTGTTGTTGCAAACTAGGAGCTGCAATCCATGCTGAAGGTGAACAAACTAGAGCTTTAATCACTCAAAATACTATTGATGATTTAAGAGATAAGCTAAACTCAGCAAGAGGTCAGTTAGGCACACAGCAACAAACCGCAAATCTAGTCGCAGCATTAAGACCATTCCCAATCCCAGCATATCCAACTTGCTCTCCATATACAAGCTATGGTAACTATGGTGGCTGTGGCTGGAATAATGGTTGTGGCTGGAATGGCGGATGTGGAAATCAAAACATTTAATTAATCAATCGTGATAAACGGTAATTGCTAAAGCAAGCTGATTAAACTTATAGCCACCGTTTATATTAATGGTGGCTATTTTATATTTTAGAAGGAGGAAATAAATATGATCAATAGTGTAGCAAAAGATGCACAAGCAGTTAATGTTGGAGGATATGTTACGTTTACATCTGATAGAGTTAGGACTAGGTCAAGTCGCTATCCTGATAGAGGATGGCTTGGACACTCAGTAAATAGTGATACATTTACTCTAACAAAGCCAGGAATTTACAAAGTAGCCTATAATGCGGATATTGTATTAAATGCAGGAACAGGAGAAATTAGTTTAGCTATTGAAGCAGATGGAGTTATAATTGATGGTTCAACATCAACTCATAATAGTACTGTAGCTAACGCTAAAGGTGGAATTTCAGCCACTTCTCTAATTGTAGTATGCCCTTGCCAATACGTTAATATTAAGCTTGTAAATAATTCAACTAGTGATGGAACTGTAACCAATGCAAACATTATCATTGATAAGGTGGCTTAAAGATGGAAATTTTTGAAATTTATGAGAATGTTAAAAGCACCCCTAAAAGCAATGAAATTGTAGAAAAAATCATAAAATCATATGATAAGTCTTTGAATAAGGTTAAATCTTATAATGAAGAACTATATAACGATTTAAAGTGTGATATTTATGTGGAAATTTATGGTTGCCATTTTAACGAATGGCTATTAAAATGTGCAACAGAAAATATGCAAAATGAAGATGGCACTGCAGGAGCTCATTGGACTCTTGAGCAAACTAATGCTGTGGCAAGAGATAGCGATATTAAATTCATTAATTTCAATCAATATGATTGGAATTATGTTATGAATATGATTTATTCTGACTACTATGGTGTTATTTCAAATGACATTTCAGCTTATGTAAAAATGGCTAAGCGTTTCATCATGGATAAAGACTCACCAAAAGGAAAGGCATATCATTATTATATGGCTATGAAAAAAAATTATTAAAAATAAAATTTTTGTTGTAATTAATTTTTAAAAGTGTATAATATTATATGAGGGTCGCATAACCCTCATACCATCATTAATTTTATTTATTTTTTTGTAAAGCGTTGATACTTTTTATCAATGCTTTATTTTTTTTATTTTTTGTATTGATTATTAGTATTTTTTTTGTTATAATGATTTTGTCAAGTTAATTAGGGACGCCTATTATCTTGCTAGTTGCAACTAAATAAAGATTTTGGTGGGGTCGAAACCACTGGAACCCGAGAAATAGCACTGGGTAAGCATTTATTATTTGATAATAGTGTAAGTCTTACTAATGGTGCTATTTTTTGTTTTTATTATTTTGACAATTTTTTGACAAAAAAGTATTGACTTATCGTTTACAAAAACATATAATTAAATTAGCATTTAGAAAGGAGGCATACTATGAAAGATAATAATTATTCATTAACTAGAGTTGAATGGGAAATATACAATTTCTTAAAGAAACGTAGCGAAGAAAACAAATGGACAAGTCAAAGTTTACTTAAATCTCATTTGTTAACACAGGGTTATTCTAATGAATTAAGAGATATTAGACGTCATATAGCAAATATTAGATCATGTCCTAAAATTCAAAAGATTATCATTACTGATTATGGTAAAGGTTACAAGTTAATGACTAGTGAGGGTGAACGTTCCAAATTAGAAAATAGGAGAATTAGTATCTTGAAAATGTTAAAGCAATATTATTTAGATGTCGATAGATTTAACAAAAATAATCAAAGCAAGATAACATTTACTGAATATGAAAGACCTATTTACGAAAGCGTAATGGCAATTAAGGGTGGTGAGTAAGGTGGCTAAAGTAAGCCAAATGGAAACGTCCAAAAGAATTGATAGTTGCGGTAGAGTTGTGCTACCAAGCGAATTCAGAGCGTTGCTTGGTTTAGAAACTAATTCACTAGTAAAACTAAAATTAGTTCAAACAGGCAACAAAAAATTTCAAATTGATATTACTAAAATTAATGATGAGGAGAAGAAGGAAAATGAAAATTAGTAAAATTAATATTAAAAAGTTTCGTACTTTAGAAAATTTAGTAGTTGAAGGAAACCAAATAGGCTTAATTAATGAACTATATGGTTCTAATGGTTCAGGAAAAACATCTTTTATTTCTTTTATTTCTTGGATGTTATATGGAGAAACCCTAGACTTCGGAAAAGATGATGAAATGAATGTTGATACATTTAATCCAGAAGAAAATTTATCTGGTGAAATAACTTTAGAAAATGATGAGGACATTGTAACTCTAGGAAGAGAATTCGGTTTTGATAGTAAGAATAGCAAGATTAATCAATTCTTTATCAATGGTAGAAAAGTAAGCAAGCAAGATGAGTACTATAAAAAGGTTGCCGAATGTTTTGGCTTTGGTGAATTAGCAAACTCTTTAAAGATTAAGGGCTTTAACTTAAATCGTGCGTTGTCCGATCCTTATTATTTACCTAATAATGAAAAGCAATTTAGAGAATTAATTAGCAGCTTATTAAATGTTGATGTAATTGGTGACCTATTAAAGCAAGACAAGTATAGTAGAATTGTTGAAGATTTTAAAAAGCAGGGCAATGATTATGACAAGTGCAAAGAATTTTATAATCAAAAGATTAAAGAAACTGATGAGAATTTAGTTTCAACAGGCATTGCTATTGAAAATGGTAAAAAGGTTTCTTTTAATGAAGAAGATTTAACTAATACATTAAATGAAATTGATGTTTTAAAGACAACTAATAATTACTTGGTGCATAAAAAGTTTACTCATGATAAGTTAGAAGAGTTAAATAAGATTTCAGAAGAGTTAAAGGAAAGTAGAATAGATGACTTTGAAAATAACCCATATAACGAAAAGCAAACTGAATTATACAATAAGAGATTAAAATTACAAAACATTATTAATGAGAAGAGCCAAAATCTACATGCTATTGAAAATCTTGATACAAAGTTAAATAACGTAAATTCTAATCTTGAAAATGCAAAAAAAGACTATCAAAAAAGAATTGATTATACAAATAGTCAGGTTGCTGAAAAACAACTTTGTCCTAATTGTAATTTAGTTTTAAATGAAGAAGAAATTAAAAACTTTGATAAGGAAAAGACTGAAAGAGTTAATAATTTAAAAAAACTTATTGCTGAAGCAGACGAAAAGATTAAAAGTAATTCCGAATCTTATTCTAAAGCTGTTGCTCCACTAAACGAAAAGGTTAAAGAGTGTGCTGATAAAATAGAAACACTTGAAAAGGCTATAAATGACCTAGAAACCGAGTTAAATGACAAGCCTACCAATTACGTTAGTGATAAGACTAACAGCCTAGAAACAGGCTATAATGTTCTTAAAAATGAATGTGAAGAATTGGAAAAGCAATTTGTTGAAGAAAATCAAAACAAAATTCAGGAAAATAACAATATGATTAATGAATTATTGTTAAAGGTTGATCAATTAAAGGCTGACAAAAAGGTTGTTGAAGATTTAGTTATCCATAAGTCCAACAAGAAAGTTCTATTAGCCAACAAAGCTGATTATGAGTTAAATTTAACTTTATTAAAGGACTTAAAGAGTGATGAGGTTAATTCTATTAAGAATGAAACTACAAAGATTTTTGGTGAAGATTTTGCTTTTGAAATGCTAGAGAAATACAAAAGCAGTGATAACTATAAATTGGTATGTCATGCTAGTGTTGATGGTCTTGAGCATAGCAAATTCAATACCGCTAAATATCTACAATATTCTTTAATTCTATTAGAGAAATTAAAAGCATTTATTGGTGGTAGTGATATTCCTGTAATCTTTGATATTGCTGATAATCTAGGTAAGACTGCTAGAGAAAAAATGTTTAATGTGGTAAAAGATAGCCAAGTGTTCTACACTAGAATTGCTGATGAAGATGGTGTAGAAGCTACACTAAAAGTAATTAAATAAGGGTGGCAAACATATGAAAAAAGTAATGGGCTTAATAGTTAGTTTGCTAGCATCAGTTATGTGTCTTGTGTGTGTTAGTTGTGGGGAAGAAAACCCCACATTCCCTAAAGAACCTAAATATGTAATGGTAGAACAATATGTAAATGGAGTACCACAAATTCTAGAATATGAGTATTTTACAATGCAATTTAAAGAAAATGGTTTTGTTGAAATAGTTAGTAAAAAGGCTGGAGAAAAAGAAAAAATTTCTCAAGCTACATATGAAAAACAAGATAATTGCTATTTAGTTTCTAACTATGGCTTCGAATTTAAATACATAATTTTAGATGGTGGGAATAAAATTCAGGTCGTAGCTAGTTTTGCCTTTAGCACTTGTAAAGAAGTGTTAGAATTAGTAAAATAAAAAGGAGATTAAAAATGGAAAAAGAACAAGTTAAAAAAGAACTACAAAAGTCAATTAAAAGTTTAGAAAGTGTAATTGATAGTTTATTATCAACTATTGGAAAAAACGTGAGTATTTTGCTTATCATCAATCCTGAAAAAAAGGTTGTTGCCTTAAAGCATTCTATTGATGGCAAAGAAATTCAATACACCAAAGTAAATTGTCATGAACTAGATAAGTTTGACTGGAAAATTGGCTTTGGCTTATGTGTTTCAAAAGTTTACGGAAACAATGCAAAGTGGAGAAGAATTAGAAACTATTTAAGAGATTCTAAAAACAAACTAAAGTATAAAGAGTATGCTAATTGGTGCATTACTGAACAATTTAGTAATGATATTGAAATGATTTCTATTTTCAAGAAAAATGTAAACAACTTATTAAAGAAAAATGGTACAATTGCTGTTGAACTTAAAGATTTATTCAAGGAGGAAAAATAAGATGACAGAAGTAAAAAAAGCAATAGTTAAAAAGAACCCTAAATATGAAATTACTACTAGAGCAGGAGAGGTTATTTATTTAGACAGAGATACTGTTAAGAATTATCTATGTGATGGAAAAGACATTAGTGATAGTGAGTTTACAATGTTCTTTCAATTATGTAAAACATATCAAGTAAACCCATTCTTAAAAGAGGCTTACATTATTAAGTATGGATCTAGTCCAGCTACAATTGTTTTAGACTATAAAGTCCTTCAACAAGTGGCTGATGAAAACCCTCAATTCAAGGGAATGAAAACAGGTATTCTTGTAGTTGATAAGGACGGAAACGAAAAGGAAAGAACAGGTAGCTATTTATTACCTAATGAAAAACTAATTGCTGGTTGGTGTGAGGTCACTAGAAAGGATAGAGAGTGTCCTACAAAGGTATATGCTATGTTTGATGAGTTTAAGCAATTCAACAAGTCTTCTGGTGATTTAAATACCAATTGGAAAGGTAAACCTGTATTTATGATTACAAAGGTTGCAAAGGCTCAAGCCTTAAGAGAGGCATTCCCTAATGCGTTTGGTGCTAATGTTTATAGTAAGGAAGAAGCCGAAACCTTTGAGCAACCTAATAGGGATTTCATTAATACTAGCGTAGAAGAAGTAGAAAACAAAACGGAAGCCAACCTTAATACTAGTGAAAAAGTTGAAAACAATTTTGACTTTAATGATAATGACCTAGAAGATTATAATTTTGAAGAGATGGATAATTAATGATTAGCATTAAGTCTTATGGTAGTGGTAGCAGTGGAAACTGCTACCTTATTACCAATAAAAATACTAAAATATTATTAGAGGTTGGTATTGATTCCAATAAGATTAAAAGAATGCTATTGGAAAATAATTTGAGTTATACAGATATAAACGCTTGTATTACAAGCCACTTACACAATGACCATTCAGGTTATTTAAAGGACTTTGATACATATGATGTTCCTTGTTATTGCACTTATGAAACTAAAATGAGATTTCTAATTAGTGATGATAATTTTATTCCACTAGAAGATGGCAAGTTTTATAGAGTTGGTTCTATACAATTTTTAGCATTTAGAGTTGATCATGGTAAAGCAGAATGCTATGGTTTTATTATAGCCGATAAAGATAATATGAAACTATTTATTACCGATTTTTCAACTATGAGAAAAAACCTTTCTAAATTCCCAGTAGATGAAATATTTATTGAGTGCAACTACATTAAGTCTAAGTTAGAGGAAGTTAGAGTTGATGAAAGCGAATGGTTAAAGATTAAGCATGATCGCCAATTAAATACCCATTGTGAGTTAGGAATACTAAAAAAAATTCTCACTTCTGGCGTTATAAATTTAAGTAAGTGTAAAAAGATAAACCTGATTCATATTTCTAATGAATTAGGAGATAGACAACTTATGAGTGAAGAAATTGCTGCAACAACAAATATTAATTGTGTTTCATTAGAAACAAACGGAAAGGAGTTTATCAATGCCTAGAGTAAGATACAATAATATAACCTTTGATTCAGAGTTAGAGGTTGAGTATTATAAGCATTTAATAATATTACAGGAAAAGGGAGATTTGGAAAAGTTTTTCTACCACTTTAAAAAGCCAATTGCCATTAATCATAGAAATAATTATACTCCTGATTTTATATGTTTCTATGCTGATAGAATTGAGATAGTAGAAACCAAAGGTTACTCGCAGTATAGTTTCATGAAAGACAATCTTATCCATAATGTTATGCTTGAAAAAACAACTGATGACTTGCTAGAGTATTTACTAGACAATGGTGTTAGCAAAGAAGAAACAATTGGTAAAGATATTGTCTATAAAAAGATTAAATACCTTAAGGCCTTCGGTTGGGTTGATTTTGACTTTAAGAACCCTAATACACTAGCTAACAGGAGAAGGGACAAGATTATTGAGTTAGAGTCCGAAATAAAGGAATTAAAACAATACAAGAAGAATTGTGAGAGATATTTTTCTTACATCAAAAAAGAACAACAAGGCTTTAAATTAACCAAGACACAAAAGGAATGGAAAGACAAAATGGAGGTAGAACTTTTAAATGCAGATTAATGATAAAATAAAAGTCCCAATTACCAACTACATCAAAAAATATACTAAGCAAGATGGTACTGAATATTATTCTTTTCTTTACAAAAAATCGATATTAAATGAAGAAACCAAAAAATGGGAAGTAAAAGAAGAGTATGTTGTTAACATAACAAACATAGAACCAATACCAGAAAGTGAAATAGTAATCACCAAAATTACAGGTTCTATACCAAAGACCATGATTGATAAAAAAGGTGTACCACACTTAAATTGTTGTATTTGGTGTGAGGCTGAAATGTATGGAAATGGTAGTGTTAGAAAAAGAAGGCAGCCAAAAGAACTTAATGTTGGAGAAAATTATTATTCATCTAATCAACAAAGATATGCTACTAGACAGCCTGAACCTAAACCAAAATATGAACCTTCTCCTGAAGTAATATATGAGGACGACCTCGAAGATGGACTCCCTTTTTAGTGATGACACTCACCCCATTTTGTAAAAAGCATTGGGAATTAATTTAAACAAAAATAAAGACACCTACTTATGTGGGTGTTTTTTTATGCCATTTTAGTTAAAATAATTTACCAAAAAGGTTGATTTTAATTAACCTTTTATATATAATGTAGTTAAATTATTTAACTATTATGGTTTATTTTATTAACTATAGTTAAAAACAAAGAAGAAAGGAGTATAAAAATGTTAACTGAAAGACAAATTGAAAAGGCTAAAATCAAGATGATTAAAGAAAGCCTTAATTGTAAAGGATTAGCAAAAACAATTGGTTGCTCACAATCGTCGCTATCTTATGTCTTTAATGGGCTAAAAAATCTACCTAAAGTTGAAAAATCTATTAAAGATTGGCTAGAAGGAACAATTAAATAATCAAACATTCGATTTTAGCCTGTTTTCAGGGCTGTGTAGGGGTTTTAAATCGTTAAAGGTGTAATTTATCACATTAAACGAAAACAAGCCTAAAAACGAAAGAAAAGAGGTAAATTGTATAGACAAAGAAAAAGAATTAAAAGATTTATTTAAGGAGGTGAAGAAAGATGACTAGTTTAGAAACGATTTTAACTGTCGCTTTAGTTGTTGTTTCCTTTATAGGGGCAGTTGCTTGTTTTTCTGCATATGATTTATATGAGGAAGTGAAGATTTTGAGAATTATGCTTTTACGAGAGAGGACAGACAAAGAAAAATGAAATGTAGTATATGTGGAAAAGAAATTAAAGAAAAAAGAAAAAATGCGTATCTAACTAATGATGGCCGTTGCTGTGATGTATGCACTGCCAAATTCGTTATTAAAGCTAGACTAGCACAATTAGTTAAAGCAAAGAAAATAAAAAAATAAGAGGTATTTAAATGGAAATTATAGAAATGCAAAAAGAAATTGACACTTTTAAAAAATGGGAAACACTTTTAAGTCAAAGTGGTTGCAATAGTAAATTACTTGTGTGTCAACAAATTAAAAAGAAAAGACTTGAACTTGAAGAAAAAATTAAAAATAAGGAGAATTTATAAAATGTTAATTGATCATAACAAATTACCTAAAAAATTAAATGAGGTAAATTATTTTAAGAAAGAAGAACAGGGGGCTACCCTTTATAGCTTTGAACAAACTAGTAAAGAAGTTATCGTTGTGTCTTTTAAAGAAATGGAAATACAAGAAGATTTTTGTGTTAATGCTAACGCTTTAGAGATGGTTGGTATTTTATCGCCATGTGAAATTGAAATTAAAGATGATAATTTTGTTATCAAAAGCAAAAAAGGAATTTATAAATCTGCTTTGCTGGATAGTCCATTGATTACTTTAAATCAAAACTATACAAACGAAATTACTGTTGACCTAGATAGATTAAAGATAGCTAGCAAGTTTTGTGATACAAAAGCAACTAACACTAAAATTAGCCTTAAGGGTGTGTGTGTAGATTCTAACGGAAATATTTATGCAAGCGACGCTTATATCGCTTATAGATACTTAAATCCTGATCCTAAAGAAAACGACAACGCAAGCCAAATTGTTATTCCAAGCAGCCTTATTGATTTCATTTATAAAACAATGAGAAATATAGAAAATAAACTGGTTACAATAAAATACAACCAAAGAAATTGTTTAGTAGATTTTGGAGATACAAAAATTATAAGTGCATTAATAGACTCGGCATTTCCTGATTTAAATAGAACATTTAGCAAATATGTTGATGGTTATGTTTTAGAATTAGATACAAAAGATTTTAAAGATAAAATTTCTATTGCTGAAAAAGTTGGTAAAATTGAAGAAAGTCAAATTGTTTTGAGTAACGATAAAATGTTAGCTGAAGGAACTAGCAATTATAAATGTGTTTTAAATGCTAATAACGAAGTCGAATATCAAGTAAGATTATCTCTAAAAAATCTATCTACTGTAATGGGTTTTGTTAATGAAGAAAAGACCAAACTAATTTATTCTGATTCTTTAAAACCACTTGTAGTAAAAGATAGTGGTGTTGATTATCTAATTCTTCCTATAAGAAAGTCATAGGCGATACTATGCCTTACAAGTGTAATAATTGTGGAAGTACATTTCAAGAACCTAGCATAAAGCAAACAACCTATGAATCTTATTATGGAGTTAGTGATTTATTTCCTAATAGTACACCATTTCTTTTGTCAGTTTGCCCTCATTGTGGAGATGATGACATAGAAGAAATTTATGAAGATGATGAAAAAATGAATAAGTGGGATTAATTTCCCACTTTTTTATTTTATGTATTGCATAATTAATAAACCGTGATATAATGTAGATAGAAATTGATAGAAAGGAAGGTGACAATTTATGCAAGAATCATTACTAACAAAAAAGGAATTGGCTGAAGTTTTAAAAATTAGTGAGGTTTCGGTCAATAGATTTTTAGCAAAGGGTATGCCACATATTAAAGTGGGGGCAAGTGTTAGATTTCAGTTGAATGAAGTTTTAAATTGGTTTAAAGAAAGGAGCAAGTAAAGAAATGAATATTTTAAAATTGTTAGCAAGTTCTGAATGTTTAGTTATAAACAAAGCTTTAATTAAAAAAGTCGGCATTAATGAAGCTATTTTGCTTACTGAATTAGTTTCAGAACAACTTTATTGGGAAGCTAATAAAGGATTAGATGAAGAGGGAATGTTTTATTCGACAGTTGATAATGTAGAAGATAATACAACATTGAATGATTATCAACAAAGAAAAGCTATTAAAAAATTAGAGCAGTACAATTTAATTAAAACAAAAATTAAAGGAGTTCCTGCTAAAAGATTTTTTAAAGTTTATTATTAAAATTGGAGGGAATTTATGGAAATTAAAAATGGAAACTATATAACTATTCAAAAATGGATGATTACTAAACTTAATCTAGCAGGGAATAGCTTATTAGTATATGCCATCATTTATGAGTTTTCTCAAAGAGAAGGAACTTGGTATGATGGTGGTTTGCAATACTTAGCAAACTGGACTAACTCAACTAAACAAGGAGTATTACTGAATCTAAAGAAATTATTAGAAAAAGGTTTTATAGAAAAAGAGGAATATAAACTAAATAACATTAAGTTTGTTAAATATAGAGCGAAAGAATTAGATACATTAATTTGGTAGGTATTTAACAATTCTTAAAGACCCTATTAAAGAAAAGTTAAATAGGGGTATTAAAGAAAAAAAACTGTAAAATAATAGGAGGAAATACAAATTATGTCAATGATCAGAGTAAATAAAACTAAAGAATTTACTGTAATGAGTAATTATCATCTAAAGGATAAGAACCTATCTCTAAAGGCAAAAGGATTATTAAGTGTTATGTTATCTTTGCCTGAGGATTGGAACTGCTCAATAAGTAGTTTAGTTGCTATATCAAAAGAAAATGAGACAGCAATTAAAAATACACTGAATGAACTAAAGGAAACTAATTATTTAGTAGTAACTAAATTAAATCCATCTCAAACCGAGTCTGGTAGATTTGAGTATATTTATGAGGTGTTTGAAAGTCCTACTACAACAAAACAAGAGGCTGAAAAACAAAGACTAATCGCTTTTAAAACTTTTGTTAGAACACTAGATATAAATAAAGAAATTGCGGAGGAAAAGTATGGCGACAAAAAGAATGTTTAGTTTAAGCGTGGTTGATACAGACTGGTTTTTAGATTTACCATTATCTGCACAGGCTCTATACTTTCATTTAAGTATGAGAGCAGATGATGATGGCTTTATTGACACCCCTAAATCTATTATTAGAAAAGTAGGTGCTAATCAAAATGATTTCGATTTATTATTAGCCAAAAGATTTATATTAAAATTCGATAGTGGAGTAATAGTTATTAAGCATTGGAGATTACACAATACAATTCAAAAAGATAGATATAGTCAAACTAGATTTCAAAAAGAATTAAGCCAATTAGAAATTAGGCAGGACAAGGCTTATACTGAAAAAATTAATGATGGATACACTTTGGAAACACCTTGTATCCAAAACGTTTCCGCAGATATAGATATAGATTTAGATAAAGATATAGATATAGATTTATATAAAAAAGAAATTAATAAAGAAAAAAAACAAGTTAATATTCCTTACGAAGAAATCGTAAGTTATCTAAATAAATGTTGTGACACTAGATATAGGCCTAATACCAATAAAACAAAGTCTTTAATTAATGCTAGATTTAAAGAAGGCTTTACAGTAGAAGATTTTAAAAAAGTCATTGATAAAAAGACTAATGAATGGAAAGGTACTGACATGGAACAATATTTAAGACCTGAAACTTTGTTTGGTACTAAATTTGAAAGTTATCTTAATTCTAAAAATAGCAAAGGGAATAATAAAGACACCGAATACAAAAGCCCCTATGATTATGGAGATTTTATTTAAGGGCTATTTTAAGCCCATAGAGAGGTTTTAACCATAAACAAGGTAAATTATACCAAAAAAGATTTATCGTTTGTCTATGAGCCTAAAAAGAGCGTTTTAAAAAGGAAGGTAAAATAAAATATGAAAGAACAATTAAAAGAATATTTAAAAGCCAAAGAGCTTAAAGAAGATTACAATTCTGAATATCAAAATAGAATCAGAGAATATATTATTGCTAATGCAAGCCCTGAACTTTCAGAAAAAATATTAGCAAGTAAAAAAAACATTCCAGACTGCTTCTTATTCGTTTTAAATACAATTCAAGAGGAATACGTTAAACTAAAGGGAAGAACAAGTGGAGGCTATGCTGTTCCTGATGCTAAGGTTTACGGATTGGCGATTCATTACTTTGAAGAGGATGAAATTGAAGCTGGCACAACAACTGAAAGTACTCACTCAGAAACTATTCCAACTGAGTCATTTAAAAAAGAAACTACAACACAAGTTGAAAAAGAGCCTAAAAATGTATCAACTAAAGTTGAAAAAATGAGCAAAAAGGAAAAAGATTTAGAAAAACAATATGGCGGATTAACATTATTTGACTAGGAGGTTACTATGAAACTTGATGATTTATTTGAAGAAAAGGATATTAGGTATTTGGCTGATGCAATGTTTGGCTATAGTAAAATTAATCCTGAAGAGTTTGATAGATGGGAACTAAGTTCAAGTGTTTACTACATCAAGAAAAGCGAAGTATTAACAAATTGTGTTGGTTTTCCAATTGTTGATAGAATTTTTGCATTAAGACACCGCAAAAATCACAAACTTGAATTTCAAGAGGTTCAAAGAAGGATTGAGGGTTTTAGCACGATACTAGTAAGAAATATGTATTTGGCATCAAACAGCGGCTATCATGTTGTTTGGGAAAAAACTAAACCAAGTTATTACTACTGGAGTGAGTATGATAGAGATGTTTGGATTGAGCATAATTTTAAATACTTTAATGTTGGTTATGATTTAGATGTAACTAATTTTGAAGAAATCGTAAAGCAAAGACCTGATTTAAAGTATTTAGGATACAAACAAGGTGGGAATCTAAGCTATTTAGCAACAGTTTACAAAACATATCCAGAATTGGAAATATTACTAAAACTTAATTATACAAATATGATCAACGTATCTTGTTTAGAATTCATTCGTAAAAACAAAGGTTTTGTTAAATTCATGGCAAAACAAAAACACAAATACAGCTTTCCAGTTTTAAAAAAAGCATACACAACGCATTTGGATTGTGAGAAAATCGAAAAGGAAAATAGAATTGCAAGAGCGATTCCTAACCGAAGATACGCCCCATATAAGCAATATGCAACTAAAGAAAAAATATGTAGTTACACTTATGAAAAAAAATGTGGTGTCGATACATATTTCGATTTGCTTGATGCAGTAAGTTATTTAAAATTAGATTTAAATGATACTAAAAACATTTTTCCTTATGATTTTCAAAAGATGCATCGATTATATACAAGCCAAATGAATATTGCTATTGAGAAAGAAAAAGCTGAAGAATTAAAAAAAGTCGCTTTTAAATATTCTCCTTTAGAAACGACAATAAATAATTTAGTATTTTACATTCCAAAAACATTGCAAGAATTTGTTGATGAAGGTGAAAAAATGGATAATTGTGTTGGAAGAATGGGATATTCAGAGAAAATGTCCAACAATGAGGACTTGATTGTTTTTGTAAGAGATACAAACGGAGAATCATTAGCTACACTAGAGGTTGGAATTAAACAAATGAATATTCGACAGTTATATGCTCCGCACAATTCAAAATGTCCTGATAACATTCGTAATATTGTTGTAAATAACTGGATGCCTAAAGCAAGAAAATTAATAACAAAACTAAAAGAAGAAGGAGCATTAGCATGAGATTAGAAGAATTATATCCGTTATTAAATCAATTGAATACAATTTACATTGCCAATGGCAATGGCTATCACTTATTTTCAGGCAGACTTATGAAAAGTGATGAACAAGTAAATAAGATAAGAAAATATTTTCCGTGTAAAGTATTAAAAATAAATGCAGTAAATGAAGGAATAGAGGTGGTGATTAATTATGTGTACGATGAAGAAATTAAGCGATAACATAAAGTTTCCTGAAGGCTTTGTAGAATTGACCGAACAAGAAATGATAGATAGTTTTAATCAAGATGTCGGACACCTTAATGATGAAGATGGTGTAGATTGTCCTACTTGCCGTAATAAAGGCTATGTATATTTTCTAAATGAAAATGGTGACCGCAGTGTAAAGGATTGTACTTGTATGAAACAAAGAAAAACTATCAAACGTATAAAAGAATGTGGCATTACAAAGACAATGCTAGACCATTACAAATTTAAAAATTTTATAATTAAAGATGACTGGCAAAAAACATTAAAAAATAAAGTCTTGGACTATACTAAAAATATTGTTGATGGCAAGAGGGATTGGCTTGTTATCAGCGGTGTTTCGGGGTGTGGGTAAGTCCCACTTATGCACAGCTTGTTTTCAAGAATTAATAAAAAGAGGTTTAGAAGGTGATTATCTTTTATGGAATAATTTTGTAGCAGAGATTATTCCTATGGAAAAGTCTGTATATGATGATGTTCAAAAAAGATACCAAGATAGAATGAAAAGAATAACTACAATTGATATTCTTTACATTGATGATTTTTTTAAATTAACTGATAGCAAGTATAATAATCAAGCGACAAGTTTGGCTTATAAAATTATTAATGAAAGATATAACAACGATAAAATAACTATAATATCTACCGAGTTAGACCCTGAACAAATAGAAGAAAAAGATTTAGCTATATGTGGTAGAATCATTGAAAAAGCAGATTTTTGCAAATGGTGGGTAAAGGTTGGAAATTCCCCTACTAGAAACTATAGAATGAAAGTGAGCAAAGAGATATGAAAAAAATTCTAATTAGCATTCAGCCTAAATGGGTTGAGAAAATTTTAAATGGGGAAAAGTCAGTTGAAATTAGGAAGACATTCCCAAAATGTGAATTACCAATAGATGTATATATTTATTGTACTAAAGGGCAGCCAAACGAATATCTAACAAGAGTTCCTCATTATCCTAAAAAATTAATACCAGAATATTTTAAGCAAGATTTACCTGAATTTATTTACTCTGATGACAATTATGTTGGTCCATGGGGCAACAACATTCTTAATGGTAAGGTGGTCGCTAAATTTACTTTAAATAAAATTGATAGATTTTCTGTTCCTTATCCTGCTTATTTTTACGAAGTAAAAGATAAATATGCAGAACTTATGAAAAAAAGTAATTTAGACTTGCATCAATTACATTTATATTTGAGGGATAGAAATGGATACGCTTGGCATATCAATAATTTAGAAATCTTTGATAAACCCATGAATCTAAGTGATTTTGGATTAATCAAAGCCCCTCAAAGTTGGCAATACATAGAGGGAGTGGAATAATGCCAATTTTACACAAAGGCAAAGAACCTTACGCAACATTCGATGCTTATGATATTTGGGCTTTATATGAGTTGTTAATGAGTGTAAAAGAGGGCAAGACAAATGAATTTGCCCTTAATGGTTTGCTTGTTATTTTAAAGAAATATATTGAAGAAATTGAAAAGATAAGGAGGAAGAATAATGCCAAATTATAAAGAGGGTTTTGAAATTTTAAAAGACAAATTAAAGGTTGCCTTAGATAAAACAAATGATTTTAATTTTATAAGTAT
>RCNI01000175.1_pt1 | contig 42041 bp, 33 predicted proteins | sample 2041151 | NCBI WGS metagenome assembly RCNI01 (sample SAMN09708214, study PRJNA481090) | feces metagenome | isolation source: feces | place: Antarctica: Albino Rookery
CATAAATCATATTTTTCCGATAGTAAACGTATAAATATGCTAAATATCATTAACCATATTCAGTTTTCTTATTATAGCTCATATATTTATATTCTTTTTTGAATCTAAATAACAAAAAAAATGTAATTTTGGAAAATAGCTAATTCATATGAATTCACTAAAACGCAGTAAAGATGGGAACTTTAGGATGCATCAACGACATGTTGCGTAAAGATAAGGAAAATAGAGAATTACGCAAAAGGAATCATGAAAAGTTTTATGAAACGAGAGAACGCTTATTTCAAGTACGAAAAAGCGATACAGATTGTAACTTGTCTATAGAGGATTTGGAAAAAGTACGTAAAGAAATCACGGAAAAGGAACGTAAAGACAGAATGTTCTATTTCAGCTTCTTCATTAAATTTCTTTTGATATGCGTTACTGTTATGACGATAGTGGCACTCATCATCTACTGTTCCTAGTACTACCTAATCATGAGGATTTTTATATCTTAGAAAAGATGTTTTCAATTAGTGTCCAGCATACAATACTGACAACTTATCTTTTGTGTAATTTTCACTTCTATCCATCGGTACTGATTTACCAAAGGATAGAAGTAAAAATTGATGGTATTCTCAACTATTTCTGTTGTTCCCGCACGATGAACTCTGCTTCCATAACACATTCCAAGGCACTGGAGTTAGCGGCCATTTTCACCTCTCTAAAAGGACCGTACCAGTAACATCCGAAACTTCTGGATATAGAATCGTAGTCATGACTAATGATACTGTCTGCATTCTTCAAGATGAAATCCTCATACATAGCTTTACCTGTCGTACGATAAAGAAAAGAAAGGTGACGCATGAAGATTCCCTTGAACTGAACTCCATCATTTCCGGCAGCAATATCCTTGTTACGTTCACAAAGAATACCTTGTTCTGTTGTCATGTTTTTTATGGCACTTTGAGCAAGGGCTTCAGCCTTTTCCAAGTAACTTGTATCATTTTTGTACAAGTACATTTCTGTTAGCACGGCAATGGCCACTCCTTGATTATAGGTATAGTATCTACCTCTGTTAGGTTGATTTGTCTTGTTATCAATACCATCCTCAATCATTTGATTATCTGTATTGTATAAGCCTGAATCCAAATACCAATTCACTTCTTTCTCAAACCATTCTGCATATTCTTTCTTTTGCGTCTGATGATATAAACGAATAGCCGTTAGTGCAAATAAATTATTTGCAATTGAATTTTTGTAGACTAACGGATTCTTTTTCCAATAAATGCCCCCTTGACATATATCGTCACTCCACCCCGTAGTCATATCCCTGAAAATAGTCTCGGCCATCTCCAGATACTCTTTTTTTGCAGTCAATTTATAGGCTTCGATCCAAGCCAAAGCCCACCATCCTTCATCGTCATAATAGTCATTGATGTAATTCTCACATTCAAACATAAAGTTCCCTTTATCATCATAAACTGGAAATTTTCGTGTTTTACTGAAAACGTCCTCAATTAGCGGAACAAAACGCTTTTTTTGGTTGGTGAGTTCAGCATAGCGGATAACGGCAGTAAAGAGATTGGCAGAGTTCCACCATCCGGCTTCTGGCCAAATACCTGTAGAATCACTGCGCGATTCCACGAGCGTATTCATGCTGGCATCCATCTTCTTTTGAAAGCGACTCTCTACGGTTTGTTTGCATCCCGACCAGGAGACAACGATAATCATAGCTCCTAAAAATACGAATGAGAAAAAATTTTTCATGCTTTTCTTTTTTAGTTATTGTACGTTTTAAGGTTCATAGTAATCTATTTTCTAATGCAAAGGTATAGAAAAGATTTGTTGTCAAGAATGGAAATCCACTAATATATTTGTCAATTTGAGGTTCTACAGGCTAAAAATGGTACTGATTGCTAATAAAAATTATATATCTTTGTCCGATAGTTATTATCACGATAAATAAAACGGATCAGGGTTACCTGTTTCATAAGACAAACACTAAAAGCAATGGATATACTCTTAATCAGCGACGAAGATATGTGCCGTTCTAGAATGGCACAAGAAATCTTAAACTCTTTCGGTAGAGGGATGAAGATCATCACGGCGGGAATTACAGAAGGAGGCTGCATTCCTGAGACAGTAAGCCAAGTAATGTCACAACATGGGTACGAAGTATCCCGAAAGAAGCCTTCATCGGTCGCATTATATACAGATCGCTCTTGGGATTACGTAATAACTCTCTCAGAAGACGCTGAAAAGGAATTCAAACATTTGAATATGAAAACAGAACATATTTCTCATTTTAATTTCCCCGATGCCTTGAATTCAGTTGCTTCTGATCAACAATCTTTAGAAGAACATGTTTCTGCATTGTACGATAACATGTATCGTTGTTTGTATGAGCTATATCGAGATGAATTGAGCGAGCTGCTTCTGCCTCGCTGTTCCTGTGGAGCCAATACTTATTGCCGCTGTGAGTAAGCAGCGAAACAGGTACTGAAGGCATTTGTATATTATTTAAAGGTCATAACTTGTCATATCCTTTGGTATTTATATCTGATTACAATAAAAGATCAGAGAAAACAGAAATCCTTCATCCTATTTAATAAGGTATAGTACTCCCCATTCAAGCTAAATTCAGATTCCTTACTCAGCAAACAATTCTTTAACTTTAAAAAAGAGATATTATATCAACCAGAAATTCTATTATATTAACTCATAAAAGCCCTTCCTGACCCAAGTCATAATAGACAATAACAGCTGTCAAAAGGATGTATTGTAGCTCAATACATGAATAAAAGATAAATCTGTCAAGGAAATCAATTGTTTTCAACCTTCTACCTCCAAGAATAAAGTATTTTCACACAAAATGCTACAATTATTTTCTGAATAAAAAACTAATATTGTTTCACATTGTAAGTCCAAAAGGGATTTTATACCTTAAAAAGGGGGCCAAATATTACAAAATCATGAATGTTTTCAAAGTTTTTTGTACGAATGAAACAAAATTTATAAAGTTTTTTATATCTTTGCAGTACGTTTATAACGGGTATATCATTTTAAGGACATTTTAAAACAAAATATGAATATGAAAAGATTGAAATTAATGATTTGTGCAGCTTCCTTGTCTATGACTGCTTTTGCACAAACTAATAACACGGAAGCATCTAAAACAGAAAAGTACACTGTTCAGACTAACTTGTTCAAAGACAACTGGTTTATTGGTGCAAATGTAGGTGGACAGTATTATATTGGTGATGGAAGAAAATTGTCTTCAAGAAAGAAACTTCTTTCTCCTGTATTTGAAGTAAATGTTGGTAAATGGTTCACTCCAGGTATCGGTCTTCGTCTTGGTTTCGACGGATACCAGGCTAAGGGTTATCTTAAAGAAGGAAACAGCGTTTACAAACACAAATGGGGTGTATTGGATTTGCACACTGATGTAATGCTGAACTTAACTAACATGTTCTGCGGATACAAAGAAGACAGATTGTACAACTTCATTCCTTATGCAAGCATCGGTTACGCAAGAAATACAAAATCTCACGATAACGAATTGAGCTGGGGTGCAGGTTTGATCAACCGTTTCCGCATCAACAATTCTTGGGCTGCTAACCTTGAAGTAAGAAGCTTGGCTTACAATGATGTTTTTGACGGTAAAGTTGCTGGTAAAAACTACGAAGCTACAATTGCTGTAATGGCAGGTGTTACTTACAACTTGGGTAAGAAGAACTGGACTAAGGGTTCTGGCGTTTCTATCGCTGAATTAGAAGATGTACAGGCTAAACTTCGTGAAATGAACGAAGAAAACGAAAGATTGAATCGTGAATCTGCAGCTTTGAACCAAGACTTGCAGCAGAAAGACCAGGAATTGCAGCAGGCTAAAGCAGATCAGAATGACAACCTTACTGATGCAATGACTTATACAGTATTCTTCGATATCAACCGTGCATATTTGAGCAACAAAGAAGTTGTAAACTTGAACTCTTATGCTAATTTGATTAAGAACAATCCTAACAATAAGTTCATCATCACTGGTTACGCTGACAAACAGACAGGTAGAGCTGAATACAATGACAAACTTAGCCAGGAACGTGCTGAATCTGTATACAACACATTGGTTGACAAATACGGTGTTAACCCAAGTCAGTTGACAGTTGAACACAAAGGTGGTGTAGATACAATGTTCGAAAACGACTCTAAGTTGAGTAGAGCAGCTATCATCGAAATGGTAAAATAAATAAGGAATTCTTATTATAAAATTAAAAGGAGATGGATGGAAGTCCATCTCCTTTTTTATGTTCTTATTGAAAGGACAGATTACGATGAACCGACAACTCTACAGGTTGAGATGTAAAAGGAATTTCAATGTTTTCCAACTTACATTGTATACCTTTCATTCTGATCCAGCAAGAGAAAAGGCTGCAGGCTCTACCGATCCACTCTTCCCTGAAACAGAAATGAAAGAGGCATTGAACAATGGTTCATTTGAATATAAAAACCGACCCATCATCCATTAGCTTCACACAAGAAATTTCAAACATGCATTTTAGTCATTATTCCCACATGACAGGGCCTTATCATCTCATAGCTATATATAGTAAATATTTACTACATATAGCTATGAGATGATTTTATATAGAGGAGCATTCACAATAAGTTACATCACATCAATATCAATCTATATGTAATTTATTTTCAACGGGTTAGCAAATAAATACAATATAACGCACGCCTACAAAAGCTATACTACAAATAGATAATTCGTAAACAAATTTATTTTACTACGGACACAAACATATAAAACAAAGGAATATCGTTTCATTGGGAACTTTGACACATAATAAAAGCGCCCTATCTCTTTTCCTATGGATAGGGCGCTTATTATAAATGATAAGAAGAATCAATTTCCGTAAGCCTTCAAGCCTGTAAGACGAATTATTCGGGTCGGGTTATTTGTTTTACCCGGATAACCTTTCAAATGAATACCTCCTCCAGATTCGAAAATATCGTAGCCGGTCAACTTAGTTGCATTATCGTCGGAATTGGCAATATACAGTCTGACAACCATACCATCTACCAGTTCACAACCCCACAAGGTGATTTCGTGACTGTCTACAGTCAAAGAGCAAGCACCTTCATTAAGCAACTTCGTAACTAAGCGAGAGAATTTCTTGCGAATGGTTTGTGCATCAAGATCTACATTGTTCTCTGTTTCCCAACCTGAGTAGGCTCCATAAGGGACCACAAACTCACTGTTGAAGAATTTTTCTTCTGCTTCCGGTGACAATACGCCTTTGAAATATCCACCATCTTCCACATATCCTTTCTTTTTGGGAGCACAAAGTCCATTGTTGTTGTTCCAGATTTCTCCTCCACCTTTCATGAACCATCCGATACCCATATCAGTAGAGTGAGTATAATCATACCAGCATTCTACAAATACGTCAAAGATCTTGAGACTATAAGTCTTTCCCGGTCCGAACGGAACTCTCTCAGGGATTTTCACTCCTTTTCTCTGCAAGTCTTCCAACCACCACTGCAACATATTGGAAGAAGCGGCAGCCCAGCACAACAAGCCGTCACCATGCCATACTTTATTTACGTCATGCCATCCCGATGCCATGCTTACGTTCTTGCAGAATAGTTGTCCGTTTACGACATTCCCGTTTTCATCCACTTCATTTTCGCGATAAACCGAGATGGAAATGACATTACTTTTCTTGCCATCCTTCATTGCATAGAACTTATATGTCCCGGTAGTAGTTGAGGTGAACGTATTTCCTTTGATAGTTGTATCAAAGATGTCATTGTATTGTTTGTTGAGTACACATGAAGCAGTTACGTTAACCCCGTTTTGTTTGACAACGAATTCAACCTTATCTATACCGTCATTTTTAATTCGCGTCTTATTGTCGAGGGTACTCAACTCTATAGGACCTTCCAAAGGGACAGGAGCCTCAACGTGTAGTGAAGAATGGATTTCTACCAACTTTCCCTCTTCAAGAGGTAGCGGTTGGGCAAATATCGTCTGTTCTGAAAAAGCTTGATTCAACTCGCTTTTTACGGTTCCTGTAGCTTTGACTGTAAACTGTGCCTCTTTTGATTCAGAAGGGACGCCAGCCCATATATAGAGGTAATCACTTCCTTTCAACTCCTCACCATTCTGAATCAGAAGAGGTTTCTTAAAGTTGAATGTTACTGCCGTATCATTTTTCACAGCTTTCCATTCCAAATGCTGCGTATCATCCATCCCTTCCAACAACTCACTGTCGGACAAATCGTAGAAGCCGCTGAAAGAAACTGAAGGATTTCCCATACGGAGGGATTCTATTTCTACAGGGGCTTGTGCTTGACACGAAACGATATGATGTGAAAGAATCACCCCACGTGGAGCTACCGACAAAGAGATAGAGGTACGACCGTTTTCACTAACCACAAACTGTCCATTTTTATCGGTCGGTATGTCCTGCCAAGAAGAAATATACGGTTGATTGACGACGAGAGACTGGCGGCATTCAGAAGGGACGACCTCTGATTCTCCGGCAAAAGACAAAAGTTTTTGCTCACTGTCCCATTTTCCACCAACCAGAAGTTTGATCTGCCATTTGCTGCCCACCTGAGCTTTGATGCTGTCCAAAGGAACCTGAACCGAACGTACGCCCGCACAAGCAAGTTGGTCGGCAGAACGAGTCAGAGTCAGCGGAAGATAAATCACTTGCTGAATTGCTTTGCTCCGGATAAGGGCTATCGCAGAAGTCTTTTCTGCAAATTCATAACGAAGAGCTGCTTCCTCTGCATGAGGAATATTCGCTGTCAAATCAAAGTGGAGTTTCAATTTAACATCTGGAGCAGAAGGAGTCCCGCCTCCATGATTTTCTCCACCCTGATTCGGATTAGGGGCCACTACCTCATCCTGACTACAGGATGATAGGGAAAGAACCAATGCAGAGAAACATAAACAAAGAAGTCTAGTTTTATTCATGAATGATTAATTAGGTTTTATTCGCAAAAATAAAATATTTGAAAAGAAAAGTAAAATATATACAAGAAAATCAATAGGCCCTAACGTAAATTTTTCATTTATTGATGATTACTTCTTCTCATTCATGCATAAACTTTCTATCAACAATAATAGCATGCTTCTCTTTCACTTTGATCGACCGCACAAACAGCCGTCTTCCACGGTATTTAAAATTCCGCTTTCATAGACCTCATTCTCCTGTCTTTTGATCTTGCACCTGAAGCGTAAAGACGAACTTTAACCCTCCATAGGCCGACCTCGACACAAAGATCTCTCCTCCATGAAACCTTACTGCATGCTTTACGATAGAAAGTCCCAGTCCCGTTCCACCCAACTTTCTGGAACGTCCCTTGTCTACCCGATAAAAACGGTCGAACAAACGCGGCAAATGGATGTCGCTCACACCTACTCCATCATCTTCAAAGATTACCTGAATGTTCTGAGAATCTTTCTTTGCTACAGTGATATAAATATTGCTTCCTTCGGAATAAGCCAGTGCATTTTCGGTCAGATTACGGAATATCGAGGTTATTAATGACTTGTTTCCATACAATTCTATCTTCTCGGCTATCATCAAGTTCAAAGTCATCGGATGATCATGCGTCAGAAGATCCATCTCATCCTTGATCTCAGACAATATATCATGAATAGACAATCGCTCCTTAGGAATCAGCAAACTCCCTTCCTCCAATCGGGTAATAAGCGACACATCGTTCAGCAGATGCCTCAGCCTTTCACAATTAGAGTAGCATTGTTCCATCAACTTATGCTGCATTTCAAGAGACAGCTTCGGTCCTGTCAGCAAAGTTTCCAGACAAACCTGCATGGAAGCGACAGGAGTCTTCAACTCGTGATTGATATCATTAGTAAGCTGCTTTTTGATTCGGATTTTCTCCTTTTCCTGATGAAGAGCCTGCTCATGCTTCAAATCACGCTCCACTATCGTCTGCTGCAATTTCGTATAGAGGTTGATGATATGCTGAGAAATTTCTCCTAACTCATTTCTAGGAAATTTCTCTACATGGCTGATTAGTCCACCTTTTTCCGCCTCCCCGGCAAAACGGTTGAGCCGTGTTATCGTCTGACCTAATTGGCGAGTAACCCACCATCCCAGAAGGCTCATAACCAAGGTAACGGTAAACATGAACCAGAAGAAGACCATATCGGCCGATAAGGTTTCCTCCAGTGATTCCGAATAAGGAATGGCCGTTCGCACAATCATACTGCGGTATTTGGTTGCAGAATAGAAATAGACATTGCCGTCACTGTCTGAGGTCCTATCAATGGCATACCCCGCCCCTTTTTCCAAAGCCTCCTTGACTTCAGGACGATTCAAGTGATTGTCCAGTAATTTCGTATCATTCTTGTTGTCATAGATAACCTTTCCATCGAAATTGATCAAAGTAATTCGTATCGGTTCGTAAGGGATGTGGATTTCATCCAAATTATTCTCAAACAAATAATGATCGGCAAGGTATTTATTATACAGTTGGAGCTGGGCGTTAATATGATCAATCTTATATTCTTTCTCCCTCAAGTACTGGAATCCGATCGAACAAATCAGCATGGTCCAACAGAAAAGCAGGAGAACGGACAAGACCAACTGATGGTATTTGAACCTAAGCTTGAAAACCGTAGCCATAACCTGATCGTGTAATGATACAGTGCCCATAAATTCCTAACTTCTGGCGAAGTCGGGTGATATTTACGTCAACTGTTCTGTCCAATACCACCACCTCATCTTTCCAAACGAAATTGAGCAATTCGTCACGAGTAAAGATTCGGTTCTGATTTTTCATGAGAAACGCCAAAATCTCGAATTCCTTCTTTGAAAGCTTCACCTCCTTTCCGTCTACCGTGCACATCTTGAGACGAAGATCCACTTTCAGTCCGTCCACCACAATGGCGTCCACTTTCTCTCCTGCAGTGCGGTTCGCTCTCCGAAGTACAGTCTTTACTCTCGCCAAGATATTTCGGATGGTATACGGCTTCACGATGTAATCATCCGCTCCCATGTTCAATCCGATAATCATATCATCTTCGGTATCCTTGGCCGTACAGAATATGATAGGAATATCAGCCGTTTCATGATTGGACTTCATCATTTTTGCCATCTTAATTCCACTGATTTCTCCCATCATGATATCTAGCAAGATTAAAGAATAACGAGTTAGATCCAAAGCTAAGGCCTGTTCTGCACTATAAGCCACATCCACATCATATCCTTCATTCTCAAGGTTCAGTTTGAGGACGTCACACAAAGTTTCTTCGTCGTCCACTACAAGTATTCTATCTGTCATAGTTCATTAAATTTGTACAAAAATAAAATAAAATACTACGGTATGTACATGTCTTCCATGCGATTTAACCGAATTGTAACATTTCCGAAACAACCCCGAAACAGGAAGACCTTCTCTCTGACTTTTCTCACAGAAGCTTCACAACTCTGTAATCGAAATGAAACAATCTGAAGGTACTTTTGCCTTCGAAAAAATAAGATTACATGAAATTTATACTACCGGCAGTACTCCTGCTTTTCAGTCTTCCTGCCCACGCGGACAATGAGAAAGAAACTCCAAGAGGCAGACCCATAGCGAGAATTTTCACCAATTTCCATACAGGATTTGGAGCGTCACACCATGAGCGAGGCTTTGAACTCAGCAGAAGCTACTTAGGCTATGAATTCCGTATTACTCCCGAGCTTACGCTGACGGGGATTCTTGACGTGGGACAATCAAAACAAGTGGATGACCTCCAACGGTTGGCTTATTTCAAGAACATGATGCTCCAGTGGAGACATGAACGGATGACTCTCTCAGCCGGATTGATTCCAACCCTACAATTTGGCTTTCAAGAAAAGTTCTGGGGAATGCGTTTCGTTCACAAATCCTTTCAAGATGAATACAAATTTGGAGACAGTGCCGATATGGGAGTCTCTATTTCATATTCATTCAATCAATGGTTGGCAGCAGATGCCATTGTTGCCAATGGAGAAGGATATAAGAAAGTGCAATTCAACGAGGGATTGTTATACGGTGCCGGGCTGACCCTCAATCCTGTGCAAGGTCTATTCTTCAGACTGTACGGTAGCTTTAATCAAGAAGCTGGCGAGCAGCAACTGGACATTCAGAACTACTCCGCTTTTGCAGGCTACCGAAATGCCACTTTTTCAGCAGGTGCTGAATACAATTTGAAGAAAGAATCCTCTGGCAACGAAGAAAGCCAGTTGCAAGGTTATTCGCTTTATTCTACAGCCGCCTTGAACAAACGTCTCCGGCTTTTTGGACGCTTCGACCAGCTGTTCACCTCCAAAAGTAAAAGGCAGGATGAGATGAAAGCAATTTTAGGTCTTGAAATCACCCTGAATTCTTATATCAAGCTCGCACCCACTTTCATATATACCCAACTGAAAAGCAATGACAAGCCTGGTTTCCTTGCCGGACTCTATTGCTATTTCGGGTTTTAAATAAAGAACCATAAAAAGAAACAATTATGAAAAAAAACTATTTCAGTTATCTGGCTTTGATGCTGTCGCTATGCATATTGGCATCATGCGGAGTGAAGAACAACAAGAAAAGTACAGCAGAAGAACTTTCCGGTGCAGGTGCCACTTTCCCTCTGCCTTTCTATAATGTCCTCTTTGAGAACTACAATGAAAAGAATCTGGGTAAGATTGCTTATGGGGGAATCGGCAGTGGAGGCGGAATCCGTAACTTGAAAGATGGAATCGTCGATTTTGCAGGCAGTGACGCTTATCTTTCAGAGGAGGAAATGAAGCAGATGGCTCCAGTAATACACGTTCCTTCATGCATGGGAGCCGTAGTGGTAGCATACAACCTGCCGGGCGTTGACAGCCTCAGCCTTTCGGGAGATGTAATAGCCGACATCTTCTCAGGGAAAATCAGCCAATGGAATGACCCAAGAATCGTCACACTCAACCCCAATGCTACTCTGCCAGAAGAAAGCATCATGCCGGTCTTCCGTTCCGATGGCAGCGGAACCACTTTCGTGTTTACCGATTATCTCTGTAAGGTAAGCGATGAATGGGCACAGGCCTATGGAAGAGGCAAGTCTGTCAACTTTCCTCACGGACAAGCAGCTAAAGGAAATCCAGGTGTAGCGGGAATTGTCTCCCAAACCAAAAACTCCATCGGATACCTCGGTTCTGAATATGCCTTTGCACAGAACATCCCTTTTGCATCCATCGTCAATATACAAGGAGAAAGCATCCGTCCCAACGCGGCTTCCATTTCTGCTGCCGCATCGGGAACGATACCGTCCGACACACGCACCATGATTACCAATTCAGAAGCTCAGGGAGCTTACCCCATCAGCTGCTTCACATGGCTCATTGTATATAAGGAACAGAATTATTCAAAACGCAGCAAAGAACAAGCACTTGCTACCGCTAACTTCTTGGAATATGTACTCAGTCCCGAAGCTCAAAACATGGCCACTTCAGTACATTACGCTCCGCTTCCCCAAAAGGTCATCAATTTAAGTAAAGAGAACCTTCAACAGCTAACCTTCGATGGCAGCGCATTGAAATAAAAACCTTGTTGTCCGGTAAGCTGACATCAACCAGTCGGGTGTATCGGACAACTCCAAACGATTCACGTATGAATGATAAAATCTTTCGTATAGTTCTTTTTGCAAGTGCCATTCTTATCCCGACCATTTGTGCTGGAATCATCTTTGCATTGGTTTCCGACGGATATGAAGCATTCAATCATTTCGGGTTCTTTAACTTCTTGTTCTCTGCAGAATGGGATTACACAGCCGGACACGAAAGCTACGGGGCATTGCCGTTCATTACAGGCACACTGATGACTACAGGGCTGGCCCTCCTATTCTGTATACCTTTCTCCATGCCTGTTTCTCTTTTCATAGGCGAATACTTCAAAGGGACTCCCATCGCCAATGTACTAGGTACCATGGTAGACTTGCTGGCAGGAATTCCCTCCATCATCTACGGTTTATGGGGATTCTATCTGTTGCGTCCCCTGATCATGGCCCTCAACATTTCTCCTCAAGGCTCAAGTATACTCACAGCCTCTCTGGTGCTGGCTATCATGATTGTACCCTATGCATCTTCCTTGAGTGCCGAATTCATCAAAATGGTACCCACCGAACTGAAAGAAAGTTCTTATAGCTTAGGAGCGACTCGTGCCGATGTCATCCGAAAAATCATCTTTCCAGTTGCCGGTCCAGGTATCTTTTCAGCCTATATCCTCGCCATCGGGCGTGCTCTCGGAGAAACCATGACAGTCACCATGCTTATCGGCAATACCAATGATATTCCAACATCCATCACAGCCACAGGAAATTCCATGGCCAGCATCATTGCAAACCAATTCGGAGAGGCGGATGGATTAAGACTTTCTTCTCTGATAGCCATTGGTCTGGTACTGTTTCTGATTACTGCCATCATCAATCTCATCGGCAAAATATTCATCAAACGAGCTAGAATATCATAATGGAAAAATCAATGAATAAATTCAAATTGGGTCGGCGGATTTTAGCCGACCGAGCATTGCAGTGGACCGTCTGCATATTGGCCGGAATGACGGCAATACCACTCTTCGCCATCCTTTTTGAAGTCCTCTATAGGGGATATGACCAGTTTTCATGGGCCTTTTTTACTGAACCTACCCCAACGGCCTACAGGGCCTTGCAAGCGGTTTCTGCAGGGCTTCCCATACCGGGGGGAATTGCAAACGGCATTGTCGGCACCTTCATCATGCTCAGCATGTCGATTGTCGTAGCTGTTCCTGCCGGTATTCTCTGCGGTGTCTATCTGGCAGAAAATGGCAGGAGTCGGTTTGCCAAAGCCGTCAGTTACCTGACCGACCTGCTGCAAGGTACCCCTTCCGTCATCATCGGAATCATCACATATATATGGGTGGTCGTACCGATGAAAAGCTATTCGGCCATCGCCGGCAGTGTGGCTTTGTTCATCATGATGCTGCCCCTCATCATACGTTCCACGGAAGAGACCATGAAGATTCTTCCTGTCTCCCTCAAGGAAGCAGGACTCGCATTGGGAGGAAGCAATGTCAGCGTGATTCTGCGGATACAACTCCCAGCAGCATTCGGGGGTATTTTTACGGGAGTACTGCTGGCTGTATCCCGTGTCATCGGAGAAACCGCTCCTTTGATGTTCACAGCCTTAGGTTGTTCTATGATACGATGGGACATCGACAAACCCATCTCGGCAGTTCCCTTGCTGATATGGGAATTCTTCAACGATCCTTACCTCAAAGACCTGATATGGGGGGCTTCACTCTTTCTCTTGGTCTTTGTCTTATTCTTAAATTTAACAGCTAAACTTATTGCAAAAAAATGGAGATAAAAAAAACTATACTCGATTTAAAAAGAGTCTGCGTATCCTATACTAAGCAAACGATGGCCGTCAAATATGTTTCAGCCGCCATCGAACGAAATACCATCACTGCCATCATGGGTCCTTCAGGCTGTGGAAAGTCTACCTTGCTCCGTGCCGTGAATCTCATTCATCACCTGTATCCGAACATTCATGTCACTGGAGAAATACTATGGAACGGTCAAAACATCTTGAGCATGCAGCCCATTGATGTCCGCCGACATATCGGAATGGTTTTCCAACGTCCTACTCCTTTTTCAACGATGAGTATCTATGACAACGTATTGGCGGGATATAGCCTGAATGGAATCCGACTTTCCAAAACAGAGAAAGATGAAATCGTAGAGACGAACTTACGAAACGTATTCTTGTGGGAAGAGGTTAAGGATGTACTGAATAAAAAGGGAACCTTCTTGTCAGGCGGACAGCAACAGCGACTGTGCATCGCCCGTGCCTTGGCCTTGAAACCCGACGTTCTTTTGATGGATGAGCCGACCTCCGCATTGGACCCTATAGCGACGAAGAATATCGAAGAGTTACTGGTAGAACTGCAAAAGCACGTAACCATCCTCATCGTAACGCACAATATGGGACAAGCTCGGAGGATTTCATCTAAATCCATGTTCATGTACCTGGGAGAACTGGTGGAATACGATGATACGGAAACTATATTCTCGAATCCGGTCGACGAAAGGACAAAGGCTTACCTTACAGGGAAGATGGGTTAAAGCGTCTCTGGATTAAAAAGGAAACCGATCGGCTTGTACCTCCAACTACTCGAAGTTTTTCAAAGAACGAAAGAGATGTGCCATTACTATTCTTTGGGTAAAAGGAAGGATACATGCCGTATCGGAAATGACAAAACGTTCGTTTCAGCTCTTGATAGAGCCGAAGCGAACGTTTTGTGTATACTTTTCTTGCTTGTGGCAAACTTTATTAAAGAAGACTGACAACCTCCACCTTGCTCAAGGTATTGTTGATACGACTTACTTGAATCTGCGTAGTCAGACGCTCTTTCAAACTTTCCACGTGACTGATTATTCCTATTTTTTTACCTCCCATCTGATGCAGGCGTTCCAGTGCATCCATCACTGCAGAAAGATAGGTACTGTCCAACGTACCAAAGCCTTCATCAATGAATAGAGTATCCATGGAGAAAGAAGCCCGACTGAGGGAAGAGAGTCCCAAAGCCAATGACAAGGAAATAAAGAAGCTCTCCCCGCCCGAAATGGTAGAAGTAGGACGCAACACCCCGCCTGCCTCGTTGTCCTTCAAAAGGATGGTCAGGGAACCGGGCTGACACACCATCTCATAGCGGCTGCTGAATTGCAGCAGGTATTGGTTTGCATTGGCCAGCAACTGTTCCAGCACATAACTCTGAGCTATGTTCCGGAATTTCTTGCCGTCAGCACTTCCAAACAAGGTATGCAGATGCGACCAGCGATCGGCTTCTTGGGTCACAAGATCCAGTTCTTTCGTAATGGATTCAAAGCGAATGCGGTTCTGACGATCGGTTTCCAATGTCTGGGCAAACATGCCCATCTTTTGATTTATTGTTCCCAAATTAGACTTTACAACTTCCAATCGGCTCTTCAGTTCATCCGCTTCCGCAGACAACTCTCCCTGCGGCTGGACACGCTGATGCTTGGCCAAATTTTGTTCCGCCGTATCCATCTCCGTCTTCAGCCGAAGCACGATGTCACGCATTTTCTGTTGTGATTCCCGAAGAGACTTCACCTCTTCGGAAGACAAACCAGCCAGACGGCCCAAACGCTCCTCTGACACCCCTTCCTTTTCGGAGAAATAACGGTGCAAAGCCTGGGAAGCCGTTTCTTTCAAGTTCACCAACTGCTGCAAATTATCCTTATTGACAGACACACGGGACTGGAAATCCACCCAGTGAACAGGCAGCTGCTCCATCGGAGAAGCTGCCTCTGCCTTCAAGGATTTCCAATCAGACTGCAAGGACTCAATGGCAGTCTGCGACTGTCTGACATGACTCAAATCGGAAACGAATTCTTGAAGTGTCGTATCCACACGACGTTGCTTATCTTGTGCCATTTGATAATACTGTGCACCGGTATGAAGTTTCTGAAGGTATACCTCACCTTGCTCAACGTACAATGACCAATCGATATACGTCGATAAGTTGGTCTCCGTTTCTTTCATGTTTTGCGAGTGCATTTCCAACGTTTGACGGTCCAAAACCACTCCTTCCTGAATACGGGTCTGTTTCTTTTCAATCTCCTTCACTTCGTCTGCAGCGGCCTGAGAAGCTTTAACTAAGGCATCCTTTTCATGCTGCAATGCTTCTTTCTGCTTCTGTAATTCGCCTACGGACTGCAATTGCTTGCCCAACTCTTCCTCACGCTGTTTCAAGTGGTTCATGGCTGCATCTATCGCTTCAAGAGGCAACTCTTCCGATTCAAAGCGTTGGTTCAAGGCATGTGCCTTCTTTTGAGCGACAACCTGCTCCTCGTGATCTCGAGCTGTAGCCAGTTCACGTTCTTTCAAAGTCTGGTCACGGAGAGCTGTAGCCAATTGAGCTTTGCTTTCAGCCAGACATTTAGAGGCCTCCTTCCATTGAATCCGAACCCCTTCCAAAGATTCCTTAAGTGGTTGCAGAATGGAAACGAAATGTTCATCGGGAATCAGATGGGTGACGGGCTGCCCGCATAGCGGACAAGACTCTCCCTCTATCAACCCTTTGCGGTATTCACGCATCAAATCAGAGCAGGCCCTTTCCTGTTTCTTGTAAACCTCCTCTTGTTCCGTGACACGCAGTTCCAATTCCTTGGCCTTCTTCTCCTCTTCCTGAAGTGAAGAAGTAAAGCGTTCCACTGTCCCCAGCACGCATCTCAACGCTTCCGATTTTTCTTGAGCAAGCCGGTGCAACTGATTGCACTGTTCCACCAAGAAACGATATTCATTCAATCCCGTCAACTGGGTATTCAAGTCTTGCCGAGCCGCAAGAAGTCCTTCGTAATTTAATGACTCCAATTTCAGCGTCAGAGCCTGCAAATTCTTTTCCTTCTCTTGAACCTGCACGAAAAGATCGTCGGTCTGCTTCTTCTGCCGCTTCAAATCTTCATCACATCCTTTTAGTTGGCTTTCTTTAGATTTAAGAGAAACTTCTACCTGATGGATGTAAGAAAGCGTTTTCATGCGTCGCTCAACCAAAGAATCAATCAGCCCCATTTGTTGGTAACATTCCGCCTTGGAAGCTTCATCCGACAAATATTGGTCGACCTTCCGTTTGGCCTGACGCATCTTCTCCTCTTTCTGCTGCAAATCGGCCAACCCTGCAAGCAGACGAACGTATTCATCCCGCAGCTTGACAGCCTCTTCTCGCTTGGCGGCCAACGTCTCTTCCGATTGAGCCAACGTATTCCATAATTCACGTTGGGCAGCGGTACGATCCCAATCAGCCAACAGCTCCTCCAACTCCTTGACCTCGGGAGCAGAAGACTTAGCCAATTGTACGTTATATACTTGCTTGGTCCGCTCAGCCTCAGCCTTCAATTTCTCCAATTGAACAAGCCACTGAAGTGAAGCCATCAGCTGCTGTTCTTCTGAGGCCAGTTTCTTGGCTTGGACATCCAACTCCTTCCGTTCGGATTGAATCGTCTCCACCTCTTCCTTCTCTAGCAACTGTACTCCTTGCAACTTGCTCTTGACTTGTTGGCAGGCTGCATCCTTTTCACCCTTTATCACATGAATGCATTTACTGATTTCCGAGTAAATAGCAGTACCTGTCAGTTTCTCCAGAATATCAGACTTCTCATTTTCTCCGCTTTTGAGAAACTTGGTGAAATCTCCTTGAGCCAGCATCGTAGTCCGACAAAACTGCTCGAAAGTCAAACCAATGCGTTCTCCGATGTACGATGCGACTTCAGACTTCTTGGCACAAAGCACCACATCGTTGGTGGCGTCCATAACCGACCATTCGGGAACCTTGATGCTTCCATCAGCTTTGTTTCGGGCACGCGAGCAGCTCCACACTGCTTTCAAAGGACAATCGTCCTTATCCGTGAAAACCAATTCAACCCAAGCATTCAGGCAGCCTCTACGCATCATCATACGGGTATCGTCAATCTTAATTTCTTCCCGTTTTGAGGATAAGGTAAAAGTCTCGTTCGGGTCAACGTACCCCTCGTTCTTCGTGGCATGCAGACGAGGAGTCGTCCCATAAAGAGCCAAACAAATGGTATCGAGCAAGGTCGTCTTTCCGGCACCCGTCGGACCACAAATCAAAAAGCGGGAATCTTCCGCCAATGGTCCGTGCTCAAAATCTATTTCAGCATCACCGATGGATGCGATGTTATGAATGGTAAGTTTCTTGAATTTCATGTACGTACACAGCTTTAAAGATTATTGGTCAGATTGACTCACCTGACGGATTACTTGCTTAAGCAGCCCTCTCAAGTCCTCCTGCATGGGCTGACCGAACCTGCTCTCGTAATAGAGATCGGCTATATCCAAAGGCGACCGTGCCTTCATCTGATCCACATCAAGGAAAGTACGGGCAGACGCAGTCGTTTCTTCATTCTTTTCCCATTGGAAGCAGCAAAAGCGGCATGCCTTGTCCGCTGTTGCCAGACAAGCTCTTTCCATGGCATTATGAGGAGGCACGTCCGTAAGCTTCACGTGCAAGCGAAGGTAAGCCTTCTCCTCAGATGGATAACTTTCCAACAGACGAAGTGCTTCTTCAAAATCTACGGCATCGTGTGGGAAAGTCTTCAAAGGCCAAGGATTATGGACAGGAAGAATGCTGATGGCAGGTACTGCTCCTCGTTCAGACAAATCAACGATGGTTACCGAATGAGGATAGTTTTCTTCAAAATTTACAGGAATGGGACTTCCGCAATACCGAGCACGTTCTCCAATCATCTGAGGACAATGAATGTGGCCTAAAGCCAAATAATCAAAATCCACCTTCAATTCCGAGATATCGGTATATTCCATTCCTCCTCGCACTTCATCGTGTCCTGTAATGTTGCAGCCCGTGAGAGCCATGTGAACCATCATCACGACCGGCAACTGTTCCTGATTGACTTCATTGACCTTTTCTGCCAAAGTCTGAAAAAAGACCTTCTGTCTCTCCTCCCGAGGTGTATCATCGTTTACCAAAGGGAAAGAATGAGGAAAGATATGAGGAAGTGCGACTACATAACCACACAGCTCGCCCACTTTGTTTCGAACAGGAAGGATATGCTTTTTAAAATCAATCTGTCCTTCCGTCTTTTCAACGTGTCCAATCACATGCACTCCCAAATGGTCCCATAAAGTACGTGTCACCTCCAATCGGGAACTGCTGTCATGATTGCCGGCTATGACTACAATCTGCATGGCAGGACATGCCGCACGTATGGCATCCAACTTGTCGGTAAACAAACGCATCACCGCATTTGAAGGAGTCGCATTGTGATAGATATCTCCCGACAAGGCCATCACATCGGGCTGCTCCTTCCGGACAATCTCCTCCAATTGTTCCAAAAAGGCCACATGCTCTTCGGTACGGTTATATGAATAAAACTCCTGGCCCAAATGCCAGTCGCTTGTATGTAAAATCTTCATAGGTTCTATTGTTTTTCCTGTTTATGCAAATTTACGAAAATACAGGCAAAAAAAGGCATACACCCCAGACAAGTTAGCGCTTCACAAGAAAGCAAACTCCCAGATGTATGCCTTTATCTATACCCTGCCGAACAGGATAGAAAAATCACTTATTATTTCACTGCCATTTCAGCAATTCCCATCGGTTCTTCCGATTTCACCATCTTCACGGCTTCCAATTTCACGAAGCGCGCATGCACTGGTGTAAAGTAAACCGATTGCAACATCGGATTATTCTGGATATTGGAGAATTCTCCCTCTTTAACCACCTGATGGATTGCATTGGCCTCCATACCTACCGACAAGCGGTAATTAGCAATCAAGCCTTTATTGTATTCACCCTGATCGGGCAAGTAATAGAATGATGAGATGGTACATTCCTTACCCAAATCGAGAATGACTGACTGTCCGTCTGCAAAATACGTAGTCTTCTCATCTCCGTCAGAAACTTTCTGAGCTTCATCCGATTTGACTCCATACAAAGAGAAAGGCAAACCTTTAACCGACTGAGCTGCATGACAGAAAGCTACATCCGTCGTTTCTCCAGCATAAAATGCCTCTACGTTATTGATGGTCAAGCATGCACGGGCATCGGTGAATCGGATGCGGATGGCTTCGGTCTCTACGGTTTCAAAGCGAAGCAAACGCTTGTATCCTACAGTCGTAGTTTCTTCATTCAAAGTAACAGGAAGCCATTGGCCCTTGTTCTCATATTCTACTACGAATGATTTCACACGCTGTCCCAACGGAATGTATTCCTGGATCATCAAGCGGTTGAGTCGAGTCGGCTTATCCAAGCGGAAAGTAGCTGTAGCCGCTGTCACTCCGTCGTTTGTAGCCCAATAAGTCTCGTAATCACCGTCAGTCATGGCCTGAGCACAGTAAGTGCCACCACGTTCATCGGAAACTTGAGCCACTACTCCCTTCAAGAGGTTGTTTGCCAACTGCTTTTGGATATTCTTATGGAAATCAACTGCATGAGCCGAATCTACAGGGTGAACCAAGCCGTCACGGTCTACTGGGAAATTCAGCAACAGGGTGGCATTGTGTCCTACACTGCGATAATACAAATCGGTCAACAGGTCTACAGTCTTTACCTTATCATCTTCTTCCGGATGATAGAACCATCCCGGACGAATAGACACGTCACATTCAGCAGCCGTCCACTGGTTGCCATCGGCATGACCATACTGCAATTCACGATATTTCGCATAACCTGGGTACACTTCACCTGCTCGTAAGAATGACCAGTTGGTAGCTCCGGCAAAACCGCTTTCATTTCCTACCCAACGAGCTCCAGGTCCTCCGTCTGAGAACACCACTGCATTTGGCTGAAGTTTGTTGACCGTCTCAAATATTCTCGGGTAATTATAGTAGGCCTTGCGGTCAATGGAACGAGTTTCTTTTGCACCGCCATACCATCCGTCACCGCCATTTGCTCCATCGAACCATACTTCGAAGACTTCCCCATATTGAGTCATCAGTTCGTTCAACTGCTTGTAGAAATAATCGATATACTCTGGGGAACCATATTGTGCATGGTTGCGGTCCCAAGGTGACAAATAAACGGCAAACTTGATACCATATTTCTTACAAGCTGCTGCCAGTTCAGCAACGACATCTCCTTTTCCGTCTTTATACGGAGTATTGCGGATACAATATTCGGTTAACTGAGTAGGCCACAAGCAGAACCCGTCATGATGTTTTGCGGTAAGAATTACCCCTTTCATGCCAGCATTGACAAATGTCTTGACCCATTGTTCGCAATCCAGCTTTTTCGGATTGAATGTTTTGGGATCTGAATCACCATATCCCCACTCACGGTCATTAAAGGTATTCAATCCAAAATGAACGAAAGCATAGGTTTCCATCTTCTGCCAGTTGACCTGACGAGGCTCGGGAATTGGTAAGATAGGTTCAGGAGCATTCACTTTCGGTTGGCAAGCACACAAGCCAGCCGTCAATGCGACACAGAATAATTTGTAGTTCCTTTTCATAAAATTAGGTTATATATCGTTTAAAAAATTATGCGACTATGAGTGATAAGATTAGCAGCTCATGCTTGGAGAGAAAGGCTTTCGTTTCTTCTGAATTGAAAGGAATACAGCACGACTCCCACACGGCATACAAAGGTATCTTTTTCCACTCACATCTACAAGAATCCGCAATCAAAAAGAGAGAAAAATCCTTTTTTGGTTACGAATAGGAAGGAAAAGAAAGCCGTTATCCAAACTATTTCTTAAGTTTGAATTCAAATGCTAACGGTTCGTTCTTGAGATGCTTGGGCAACTTAACGATGACTTTATTTCCATCCTTCTTATAAGACACCCGTTTGTTCGTTGCAAGAAGCTTCATCTTTCCTGCAGGCAGATTGCCTGTCCACTCAATTGTTTCCGGCAAATCCTCACCTTCTGGAAGTGCATAGATGGCATAAAGAGTTTCTCCATCTTTGTCGGCGGTAAACCAAGTATTTCCGCTGTGGTAATTCGGCGTATTACGGGTAGCATAGATAGCCTTGCCGTTCTTCTGCAACCATTCGCCTACTTCATGCAGACGGATCTTCACTTCTTCTTGAATGAGACCCTGCGGTGTAGGACCTACGCCCAATGCATAGCATCCACCTTTTGCACAGATCTCAGCCAAGGTATTGATGACCTTCTGAGCCGATTTGAACTTCTGTTTAGGAGTCCATCCCCAGTTATTGGTCAGCGGAATGCAACTTTCCCATGGGATGTCCAGCTGAGTTTCTGGAATAGTTCCTTCTGGAGTCTGGTAATTTTCATTTTTTCCACGGATGGTTCTATCCACCGAAATCAAGCCCGGATTCTTTACGCGTGCTTTCTCCAGCACGGCATCCAAATTGATTTCTTCGCCTGTCACCCAACCGCCGTCAAGCCAAAGGATATCAAATTTACCGTAATCGGACATTAATTCGTCCAACTGATTCATGGTAAACTGCTGGTAATTTTTCCACCATTCCGGATGCAGCTCCCTATGATAGTTTTCCTTACGAGTAGCCGGTGCCAGATTCGGGCTCCAATACCATTCACAATGCCAGTCGGGTTTTGAGAAATAGCATCCTATCATAAAGTTCTTCTGACGGAATGCATCAAACACATGATATGCTACATTCTTGCGCGGATGATTCTTGAATGCTCCATGAGTGATGGAGAAGTCCGTATATTTCGAGTCATACATACAGAATCCATCGTGGTGTTTGGTAGTAAAAATCATGTACTTCATACCGGCATCTTCCATTACTTCGGCCCACTGCTCCGGATTGAAGTCTACCGGATTCAATTCATCTTTCAAGCCGTTATACCAGTCTACCACTTCATAATACGGTTTTTTACGACGAATCCAATCCACGTCCTCGGGACAAAGTTGCCATGATTCTCCCAATCCGGGAACCGAATACAATCCCCAATGGAACAACACTCCAAATTTCAAGTCTTGCCATTGGTCAATTTTCTGCAGAACCTTTTCATCTGTAGGCCATACATAATCAGATGTTTCAGACTGTGCATGCGTATAAGTTTCCTGTGCATTCACGTTGAAAGTGAATGCCGCTCCAGCCAAGCAGGCTGCTATCTTTTTCCAATTTTTCATAGGTTTTCTTTTCTGATATCTGTTCCTTTATTCAAGGCTTTTATACTTCGGATTATTTCACTCTGAACTGCAAAGCTACGGCTTCGTTTTTCAAGCCTTTCGGCAAGGTGACGGTCACCTTGTCACCGTTGCAACGATAAGCCACGCGACGGCCGTTGGATACCAAGGTCATGCTGCCTTTAGGAAGATTTCCTTGCCATTCGATGGTAGAAGGGAGCTTTTCTCCTTCAGGCAACGCATAGATGGCATAAATTGTCTTACCATCCTTATCGGCGGTAAACCAAGTGTTTCCTGCATGATAATTGGGAGTGGTACGAGTGCTATAAATAGCCTTGCCGTTGGTACGGAGCCATTGTCCTACTACGTGCAGCAAATCGGCCACTTCTTTCTGGATGAGGCCGTCTGGTGTAGGGCCTACGCCCAACACATAGCAACCGCCTTTCGCACAGATTTCAATCAAAGTATTCAAGACCTTCTGTGAAGATTTGAAACGAGGTCTTTTGCTCCATCCCCAATTTCCTGCCAAAGGAATACAGCTCTCCCATGGAATATTCAACTGAGTCTTTGGGATGGTGCCTTCGGGAGTTTGGTAATTTTCATTTTTTCCACGAATGGTTCTGTCTACTGCTATCAATCCCGGATTGTTCACACGGGCCTTCTCCAGCACCTTGTCCAATCCGATCTCATCACCGGTCACCCAACCGCCGTCAAGCCAAAGTATATCAAATTTTCCATAATCGGACATCAGCTCGTTCAACTGATTAGAGGTAAATTCCTGATAGTTCTTCCACCAGTCAGGATGTAAGTTACGCTTGTAATTCTCTCTACGCGTAGGAGTCGGGAAATAAGGACTCCAATACCATTCGCAGTGCCAGTCGGGTTTAGAGAAATAACACCCTATCATAAAGTTCTTCTGACGAAAAGCATCAAAGACATGGTATGCCACATTCATACGAGGATGATTACCGAAAGGAGTTGTCTTTACCGAAAAATCAGTATATTTTGAGTCGAACAGACAGAATCCATCGTGATGCTTGGTAGTAAAAATCATGTACTTCATACCGGCATCTTCCATCACCTCAGCCCACTGTTCCGGATTGAAGTTTACTGGATTGAACTGATCTTTAAAGCTGTAATACCATTTTTTTGATTCAACGTAATTGCGGTGATGACCTAACCAATTCACGTCTTCCGAACATAAGCCCCATGATTCGCAAATACCGGGAACAGAATAAATTCCCCAATGAAACAACACACCGAACTTCAAGTCCTGCCACTCGTCGATTTTGTCCAAAACCTTCGAGTCAGTCGGCCATACATAGTCGGCCGTTTCAGACTGCTGGTGAACATAAGACTCTTGCGCATTCATACTCAGCGTAAGAGCTGTGCCTGCAAGGCAGGCAACCATTCTTTTCCAATTTTTCATAGATAAAATTTTACAGATGATAGTTTGATAAAAGGTATAAGCACACAGTGCAATACCCCGCAATTTTCCCGTGTGCTCCTATATTTCCATGCAACCAGGAAAGACAAGCAAATTTAGATATTCTGCCATGAATATACAAGAGCAAAACGCTTTATTCACACCATAGGAAAGCTTTTCTGCCAAAGAGCCACCGTACGCCGGTGCAAACGGCTATTACTCCTTTCCATCTACAGAATCTTCTGGTTTCTGGTTCTTCGGATGGTGAACAGCACTTTTCAGTCTCGACGCTTCACACTCCGTCATCTGTTCTTTGATATAGAGCAAATTACGCATGGCGAATTCCGATTCTTCCCCATCTCTCATCATTTGGTTGAGTATTTCTTCAGCCATTGAGAAACGTGATTCGTAGAGATACATACGCACCAAGTGACGCTTCAAGAAAAGATAGAACTTGTACTCCGGATTGTTTTCTTCTTTATCTAACGACTCATCGGCAAGAGACCTCAGGCATTCCTTTATAATACGAATGGCATTACTGTCCTTCAACCGGCACAGACAGCTGATATACATCTCCAAAGAATCCAAAGTAGCATTCTCACGGGCCTTGTCCAAATAATAATAAGCCCGATCATCCATCTTGAGACGAAGATAGATACTTCCCATGTACAAGGCAATGTCGGGAAGTTGCTTGACTTCCTCAGGATAGGCCGAACGCAATCGATTCAATTGTTGGAAGATACGATGCATATAGAAAAGAGATTGGAACAGACAATTCTCATTATAGAATTTCATGGCCCAATACAAATCGTCTTGAACAGTGGGATGCAAAGCAGTCACCAACAACAGCTGTTCTGGTGTCAGTTTAGCTTCTTTTGGATTACCGTGCAGACCTACCACCTCTCCCACCATATATTTGGCTTCCCAATAGTCCTCCCGAGGACTCGTCAGACGGATTTCTACGGTAGTCCTGCAACTTCCACCTACGACCTGATTGCTCTGGATACTTTCAATGGCGGTTCCGCTGGCTATCACATTCAACCGGAAGAAGAGCGACCTGGAAGAAGAACTGGGCAATTTCGTGAGATGGGCTATCACATCCTGCATTTCAAAGTGCATAATCAAAGTAATGGAAGTGATTTCCTCACGAGAGGGATGACTACGAACATAAGAGCGCAGGTCGAATTCTTTCGCCTTTTCAGCCTCTCCGATGACCTCCATCGTCTGATCGGTAATTACCTGCAAGGAAACGATCTCGCCAAGTCCAGAACGAACATATTGTGCGACCAGACTACACGGCTTCAAGCTTTCATCTGAAGGAGTTTCCTGATCGACAGCATCGTAATCTCCTGCTTCCATCATGCGTTTTGCCAATTCCAACTTATTGATGAAATCTTTCTTTCCCAAAAGTTCCGTCAAAGATTGTTCGTCCATTCGGAATTCTTCAAAGCGAAGACAAAAATCACGAGACACGGTAAAAGCATCCACCAAGACCGAACGGATGAAGCGGACGACCGACTGAGCACTTCCTCGAAGCGAGAAGAAATGCGACAAACACACCCGGACCGGTTTTTCGCTCCTACCATTGGGAGCGTCACGCAAGTAGCAGCTCCACTTGCTGAAATCACTGTTTATGTCATTGGCCACCATAGCTGCTTTTACGGTTTCCTCGTAAGTACAGGCCAGAATGTTATCCAACGATACGGTTAAGGTATCAGCGGCAAACTGAAAGAGAAAGCGGCTTCCCTGAAAATCCACCCAATATATGTTTTGCTTACTGGTTGGATAAAATTGAACACGAAGTCTCTCCATCACCTCTTTCGGCGACAATACAGCTTGGGGATTTCTCGATTTCCTTGAGGAAGCAGCTCCTGTAGAAGATTCACTCCCTTCAGACTTTCCTTCTGCCGAAGATGATTCATTTGTAGAGTGTGACAAATTCTTAAAAAACTGTTCAATAAATGTTTCTTTACTCATAGTTCTATTTGTATTTCTTATATGTACCCCTGATTCTTGTCACTTACTGAGAAGAACCTGATTTCAGCTTTTCACCCTCGAATACAGCGGATATAGCAGAGAGAGGGGAAATTTTCCAAAATAACTCAAAAGACGAAGCACGTGCATTGAGTTCCTCATGTTTATAGCTTCGTCTTTTGAAGAACGGACAGACAGTCCGTCAAGATCGGACAGAATGAAACAAGATCATTTCATTTTGGCAGCATCTTGAATGAAGATGGCCAATCCTTTGTCGGTCAGCGGATGATTCAACAGTCCTTCAATGGCCTTCAACGGACAAGTGGCTACATCGGCACCAGCATCCAGACAGCGGATAATGTGATTGGTGTGACGAATGGAAGCGGCTAGTACCTGAGTCTTGTAACCGTAAGTACGATAAATGCGGACAATGTGCTCAACCAATGAAATGCCATCTTCACTGATGTCGTCCAAACGGCCGATGAAAGGGCTTACGAAAGTTGCTCCCGCTTTAGCGGCCAACAGCGCTTGTCCGACAGAGAATACCAAGGTGCAGTTGGTGGCAATTCCTTTTCCAGAAAGGTATTTGATTGCACGGATACCATCGCGAGTGCAAGGAACCTTCACAGTAATCTTTGGGTCGATTTGGGCCAATTCCTGTCCCTCTTTAATCATCCCCTCAAAATCGGTGGCAAATACTTCCGCACTCACCGGTCCGTCTACCAAATTACAGATGGCCTTGTAATGAGCCATGACTGCTTCCTTGCCTTTGACATTTTCTTTTGCCATCAGACTTGGATTGGTTGTTACTCCGTCAAGAATTCCCATTTCCTGAGCCTGACGAATTTGTTCAAGATTTGCTGTGTCGATAAAAAATTTCATAATAAGATCTGTTGTTTAAAGTTATTTTCAAAGTTATAATTTATTTCGTTGCTTTGGTACTTTTCACACGAATTCTTTTGTGGATTTATTTTGGAATACGTACATTTTTTCGTTTTGAAGGATCGATCCTTCGAACAAGTTCTTTTTAGCCTCCTCTAACGATACGCGATTCTCAAAAGTTTTTCTACTCGAGCTCCTTTTCGGAAGACAAGATTCCCTGTAACAAAGCAACGCCAAGGTCACCGCTATCGTTACTTGAGCTTCCCTTCAAAAAAAACAGGCGGCCTTATAAAGGTCGCCTGAAAGACTTTATTCTTGAGAATCAGCATGCATCTCCTGTATGCAACAAGGTACCTGCCTCATCACTCCTTCCAATTATCCGATGTAGCCATTAGAGCCCAATAAAATCAGCATGGTATAACCGATAACCAGACCGATGACTCCCATTATCAATCCCACCTTGGCCATATTCTTCTGCTGAATCAGGCCAGTGGCATGTGCCAAGGCATTTGGAGGAGTACTGATAGGAAGCACCATACCCAAAGAAGAACCGATGGCAACACCGATAAGCAAGGTACTTACACCACCCAACGGAGAAAGCAGTTCACTCATATTGGTACCTGCTACACAAAGGATAGGAACCAACAAAGCAGCCGTAGCCGTATGTGAAATAAAGTTGGCCAATGCATAACAAATCAATCCTGAACCAATCAACATGGCTACCGGTGACCACGTATCAAACGGGATGGACCGGATAACGTGCGATGCGATGCCAGTCTGATTCAAGGCGACTCCCAAAGCAAAACCGCCCGCTACCATCCACAGCACACTCCAGCTGATTTCTTCCAAGTCCCTGCGGTCAATCACACCGATGGCACAGAATACGGCCACTGGAATCATAGCTACAACGTTTGAATTCACTCCGGTATACTTATCACAAATCCAGAGAAGGACAGTAATGGCAAAGGTTATGTATACCACAATCGAACGCCAATCTTTCTGTGCTTCTCCGCTGATGTCCAGATGAATGGTTTTCTGTTTGAAAGGGAACAGACGCAGCAACACGAACCAAGCAATGAAAATGACCACTACCGTAAATGGAATCATGAAAGACATCCACTCACCGAAACCAATGTTCATATTCAAGCCTTCCGGGTCGTTCAAATACTTCAACGCAATGGCATTGGGAGGAGTTCCAATCGGAGTTCCCATACCACCGATATTGGCAGCCACTGGAATAGCCAGTGCTAAACCGATTTTTCCTTTTCCGTCGCTGGGAAGTACCTTCAGTACTGGAGCAAGGAAAGTCAGCATCATGGCTGCCGTGGCTGTATTACTCAAGAACATAGAGAAAACGGCCGTCACAATGAGAAAACCGAGTAAAACATATTTGGATTGGATGCCGAAAGGCTTCAACATGACACGTGCCAACATAACGTCCAACTTGGTCTTCGTTGCGGCGATAGCCAAGATGAATCCACCGATAAACAACATGATGATAGGATCGGCAAAGCAGTGCATCAAGTCTTTGTAATTGGTCTGGCTTCCCAAGACTTCAGGCGATATGCCTTTGGTGAAAAGCCACAAGCTGCTGTTGGATGTCGTCAGCAGCAGAAGAACGACGACGACTACGGAAGTAGTCCAGGCGGGAATCGCTTCAAGCACCCACATCAGGGTAGCAAAGGCAAAAATGGCGATAGTTCGCTGCTCGATGACGGTCAGCCCCTCTACATGAAAGAAGTCGCTCTGGACATTCCATAAGAAGAGGGTGACCACAAGGGTGAAGAGCAACTTCAAAAACCGAATAAAGGCTTTTCTATCGCCAAAATTCTTGTTTTTCTTTAATTCGTGGTAGGTCTCCACCAAGGGAAACCCATGAAAGTTTTTAAACATAGATATTAGTATATTAAAGGTTTGTCTCAACTCACTTTCTACCGGCCTTGTCTCATCGGAAAGAAACCTTTCCATTGCCGGAAAAAAGATTTATCAAGGTTCCGCTAAAGATATACTAAAATTATCCGAAATACAAGATTTAAAGATAATTTGTACAAGAAGAACAGAATAAAAATTAGAAAAGCGATTGGCAGATGCATGCAAGACCACTATTGGACCACACAGAAACGCATCATGCAGAACCTCTAATTTCTGCACCTCCAGACCTTCCTGCAAAGTTATTTCCTAACCGGTCCATATTTCGCCATCAATGAATATTTTCACCCCCTCTTCCGACAGAAAGGCAGGTAATCTCACTAAAAAATTGTTTATTAAGCAGATAGAATTTTGTTTGTTTCAAGTTTTTCGTATATTTGCACACTTATTTTCAAAATGTGCAAATATTAATTAACTACAAAGAAACACAAGTATGGAAAAAAGTTTTATTGCTTTTGTAGAAAATAGTATCAAGAAGAATTGGGATTTAGATGCCCTTACCGACTATAAAGGTGCTACTCTACAATACAAAGATGTAGCGCGCAAAATAGAAAAGCTTCATATTCTTTTCCAAGAAAGCGGTATTAAACCTGGCGATAAGATTGCAGTCTGCGGACGCAACAGTTCTCACTGGGGAGTAACCTTCTTAGCCACACTTACTTACGGTGCTGTTATCGTACCTATCTTGCATGAGTTCAAAGCGGACAATGTTCACAACATCGTCAACCATTCAGAAGCACGTTTGTTGTTTGTCGGTGATGTCGTTTGGGAGAACTTGAATGAGAATGACATGCCCAATCTGGAAGGCATCCTGCTGATGAACGATTTCAGCATCCTTGTTTCCCGCAGCAAGAAATTGAACCATGCCCGCGGTCATTTGAATGAATTGTTCGGTAAAAAATACCCATGCAACTTCCGTAAAGAACATATCCACTACCACAAAGATTCTCCAGAGGAACTGGCCGTGATCAACTATACCTCTGGAACTACCAGCTATTCAAAAGGTGTCATGCTACCTTTCCGAGTGCTGTGGTCAAATACCCAGTTTGCTCACGAGGTACTTTCATTGAAGGCAGGCGACCGACTGGTATCCATGTTGCCTATGGCCCACATGTACGGTTTGGCGTTTGAATTCCTCTATGAATTCAGTATCGGAGCCCACATCTTCTTCCTGACCCGCATGCCGAGTCCGAAGATTATCTTCCAAGCCTTTGCCGACATCAAGCCTAATCTGGTAGTAGCAGTACCACTGATTATTGAAAAGATTATCAAGAAAAGCATTCTTCCGAAACTGGAAACTCCAACCATGAAATTATTGATGAAGCTGCCAATCATCAGCGACAAGATTCGTGCAAAGATCCGCCAGCAGATGATTGACGCCTTCGGAGGCCAGTTCTACGAAGTCATCATCGGAGGTGCAGCCTTCAATCAGGAAATCGAACAGTTCCTGCGCAGCATTGAGTTCCCATTTACGGTAGGTTATGGTATGACGGAATGCGGTCCGATTATTTGTTATGAAGACTGGAAAAGATTCAAGCCCGGATCGTGCGGAAAAGCAGCTCCACGCATGGAACTGAAAATTGGAAGCAACGACCCAGCAAACGTAGTCGGTGAAATCTATTGCAAGGGAGAAAATGTCATGACAGGTTATTACAAGAATCCGGAAGCGACAAAAGAAGTCTTGAACAAAGACGGTTGGTTGCGTACCGGCGACTTGGGAGTCATTGACAGCGAAGGAAACCTTACCATCAAAGGTCGCAGCAAGAACATGCTGTTAGGTCCTTCAGGACAAAATATCTATCCAGAAGAAATCGAAGAAAAGTTGAACAACATGCAGTATGTATCAGAATGCATCGTTGTACAGCAAGCAGACAGCAAGTTGGTAGCTTTGATTTATCCAGAATTTGACCAGGCACTCGCTCAAGGCATTGACGAAAAAGGCCTCGAAAAGATTATGGAAGAAAACAGAGTGGCCCTAAATGCAGAACTTCCGGCCTATTCCACTATCTCAAGAGTGAAGATTTATCAAGAAGAATTTGAAAAGACTCCTAAGAAGAGCATCAAACGATTCTTATATCAGAATATTCAATAAGGAAACTCTTCCTTCCACAACAAAAAAGGGCCTCCGTTCACATGAACGAAGGCCCTTTTCCAAATAAATCTTTAAAAGATTTACTTGATTTCAATTCTTCTCGGTTCGCGCGTATTCGCATCAAGCACTTTCTTCTGCATGTCAATGGACAATACTCCGTCTACTACCGATGCGGTAATCGTTTCCTTATCTACGTCCTCAGGCAACGCAACGGTTTGCTGGAACTTTGAATAAGAAAATTCTCTTCGCAAATATTTCTTGTTATCGTCATTCGACTCATCCTTCTTTTCCAATGAAATAGTCAGATGATCGTCATCAGCCAATGAAACTTGGAAGTCATCCTTCGTCATTCCAGGAGCTGCAACTTCAATCTTATAAGACTTTTCATCTTCCATCACATTCACGGCTGGAGATGAAGTATTCATTCTCGGCATCCAATCGGTATCAAAGAAATCACTAAATAAACTTGGTAACCAGTTCTGATCATAATTTTTTCTAATCGGCATCATAATCAATTCTCCTAATTTTTAAGTTCAACATTCATTCTTTGGATTGAACCTCCTTTCGATATTCAATTCACCTGATAAAGTGCAAGAAGTATGCCATTCAACTATCAAATACTTTTTACACAAAAAGCAGACAAATTTGCATATTAGTAAACAAACAGTCCGACACAACGTCGCACTATACGACTATTTTTCAGATAGTTAAACGTTTATTAAAAGAATAAGAGGTAAGTTTAAAATAGGTGAATTCACAAGATCCCGTTCCCTATGCCAAGCACCTTCCTAAGATTCCTCCTGGAGTGCCTCGTAATAATAAGCGGCATCTTGTTCTGAGAAACAGCAAATGTTGACCTCTCCCTCATAACCTCGTTGCAAATGCTTTCGGATGGTCTCCAAGGCAATCCGTGCAGCGGCCGCTTTCGGGAATCCATACACTCCCGTACTGATACAAGAAAATGCGATGCTCTGCAAGCCATGCTCTTCAGCCAAAGTCAAAGCCGTATCGTAACACGAGGCAAGGAGTTCACGTTCATGGAAGCCACCGCCATGCCACACCGGACCGACGGTATGAATCACTTTCTTGCAAGGAAGACGGTAAGCATCCGTCATCTTGCTCTCACCGGTAGGGCAACCGCCCAAGGTTTTACACTCCTTAAGAAGTTCGATACCAGCTGCCCGATGAATGGCACCGTCCACTCCTCCGCCGCCCAACAGGCTGTTGTTGGCGGCATTGACAATGGCATCCACCTTCAAGGTGGTAATGTCGCAGACAATTACTTTCAATTGTTTCATAGTTGTTTTATCTCTCCTTTCATTTAAGGTATTCCCCTACGCCACTCCCCACTTCTTCTTCTTATCTTCCTTGGACAAACGCTTACCTTACCGGTTATTGAAGCAAATAAAACTTTCTTCCTCTTGCCAAAGAACATGCAAACAACGAAGAGGAGAAGCACAGGTTGCAACAAAGTAAAGAGATTCTTCCGACAAAAACAACTTTTCGCCCTGTATCCTGAGAGAAGCAAGACATATAATAAGGTATATAAAATTCCCTTTCGCTATTTTTTTATAATTTTGCAGTTGGCTCCACAAGAGGGATTTCCCATCACCTGAAGCCACCGGACTGCAGGACCGACAAACCCGCACCACAACCACCGATAAACAACAACACCATGAAACGAGAATTATTCGGGGCAATCCTAACCTTGGCTATATCCATAGGAAGCCTTGAGGCACAAAGCCCCTCCTATCAAGAAAGTATACGTATCTTGAAAGAGAACATCTGGACCGACGGCAATGAATTCGTCAAATACATCTCTCCATTCGACGCTTCTGAAATATTCGACATTCCCATTGCGTTGGAAGATGACCAGACCCTCCTGCTTTACGGAGGCGGACTGTATCAGGGAGGAGACTGCCTGTTCCTAAAAGCCGATGGAACCAGCATCCGCGTAGGCGGAGATGCCACACATCCATGGTTTCCCGTCGGAGACCAACTTGAAATCGACAAGGACAACCAAATCTTAATGATACGGGATGCACAGACCGGCAACCTGCACGGCATCTTGAAACCTGTAGCCCACCTCGACCAAGTGAAAGAAATGAAGAAACGCGACTTCCTGAGATTGGCTCTCTGCGGACGCTATACCGATGAAGAAGGAAAGACTTATGAATTCTCAGATACAGAATGCAAGGCGAAAGGATGGGCACAACCCGACGAGACCTTCCACTTTGGAGAAGTCCGAAAAGTTCCCCAACTGATCTTAGTGTTCAAAACAAGAACTTACCTCGTTGAACAAACCCCCGAGGGACTCCTGCTGATTCCTGCCAGTTTCCAGCCTTATCAGGAAAATTATCGGGCACTTCCCGATGCCGAACCCCTCGCCTTAAAACGCATCAAAGACGACTCACTTTGCGAATACCCCCTCTTGTCGAAGGAGTATTTCACCCTCAACGAACTGGCTGTATATGGCGGAAGTCCTTTCGATGCCAGCGGACACATTAAGAATCGGAAGAGCGTATTACACTTTCTGAACACCCTGTCTATAATGCGAAACGAAATACTCGCTCGACACGGTTTCATCTTCACGGATAAAGGATGGAGTAATTATTTTCAGAAAAAGGCGTGGTACCAACCCACCCAAACTACCGTAACCGAATCATTGAGTACCATCGAGCTGAGCAACCTGCAACAAATTGAATATTTCGAGAAAAAGCTCATGCAACAATTGGAACAGCTATAAACAGATATAAAAAAAAGGCCGTCAGAAGCTGGCTAAGCAGGCTTTTACGGTCCTTTTTCCGACAAAGGATGCACTCTATGCTTTCACAAGCTATCACACACTCAGAATCTATACGAACTCTTCTCATGCATCGTTTATAAACATTACGCTTGACGTGAAAGACCTATCCCCATTCAAAGTTTGTAAGTCAGAACAACACAGTAATTTTTACAGTAAATACCACTTTTACTGAATCTACAACAATTTACTTATCTAATTATACTAAAAGGATATTTATTAAATTTAGGAAAGCGACCAATAAGAAAAGCACATGCATCCACTTCTTTCCAAACAGGAAATTAAAAGCGTTATTATAGGGGTTATTCCTTTATATCAGCAGGAATATGACTACTTTTAGTTACGATTCGTAACCTAAGCAAGGTTATTTCCATTTCCTAACTTAAGCATGCCCAAACGGGAAAACATCTACATAGAATATCCATCACTTAACTCACTCATTCTATAGGAATTATCTTGTTTTCACACTTGAAGACCATGGAAAACATCCTCCATACGATAACATGACGAAAATACACCAATTCTTCCCTGCAACAAACTATATAAGAAAATATTCCATTCTCATCTTACAATTCAAAGCCTACAGCAAAAAAAACTCCAAAATCTTACCTATTTATACTTTTTTGCCTGAATATCTATGCATTTTTATCGCGACATAAACGCGAAAAAGGCTAAAAAATAAAATTACCAAAGAATAACTCCCCCATAAGTTACGAATTGTAAGCAAATAAAATTTATCTTGTATATTACTTGCTCATTTACCTATATAGAAGTAATTTTGCAGCCGTTTTCAAAAAGGTAACTAACAAAATGTAACTAGACACAAGATACTTTTCAGCCATTTAGGCTTTATTTTTTAGATAATTATTTATAACTGTCTATATTACAATAGTTTATATTTTAGAACAATAAATTTTAGATTGTTATTCAGTATGTTTACATTTATCTCTCTAATGGCCGTAGGAGCATTGATCGGCTACCCGCTACGCCATAAATCCATTCTCAATCAGGTGCCGTCACTTATTCACATTGTAGTCTGTACCTTACTTTTCCTTTTAGGATTTTCCATCGGGCTCAACAAACTGATTGTAAACAACCTCACCTATTTCTGCGAACAAGCTGCTGTCATTGCTTTTTTAAGCATTGCAGGAAGTATCGTAGCTTCTCTGCTTGTCTATCACTTTTGGTTCAAGAAAGGAGCGAACGATGAAAAGTAGTCTCATTACCTTAGGGTTCTTCTTGTTAGGCTGTTTGGCCGGTACCCATTACATGGTCAATTTCGATGTACATGAAGCGTCTATCGCTGTATTATATGTGCTGATGATTCTTATCGGCATGAACCTGGGAGGCAACCAAGATTTGAAAGAGTTCGTTTCCATGCTTACTCCCAAAATGCTTTTGGTTCCGCTGGCTACTGTAGGAGGAACGGTCGTCTTCTCAGCTATCGGAGGTTTTCTGTTAAGTCGCTGGAGTGCCTTCGATTGCATGGCAGTAGGAAGCGGATTCGCCTACTATTCCGTGTCGTCCATATTGATTACCCAACTCAAGACTGCAAGCATGGGAGTACAGATTGCAACTGAATTGGGTACCATCGCCCTCCTGTCGAACATCTTTCGTGAAATGTTTGCATTGGTCGGCGCCCCGCTTATCCGCAAATACTTCGGATACTTGGCTCCTATCTCCGCTGCGGGCATCGGCTCTTCCGATATCTCACTTGCAGTCATCACCAAATACTGCGGAATGAATGCGGCTCCCATCGCCATCATCCATGGGTTGCTCATCAACGTGACGATGCCATTCTTCGTCTCCTTTTTCTGCAAACTGTAAACAATACATTCCAACATAAACCCGATGCAACTCTACCCGAAAGTTCCATTTGGGAAAAAACTTCGTGAACGATGTGGCTTGTCCCTTTCTTCACGAAGTTTTTTTTCGGCTTGGAAACAAACTCACAAACACGAAAAAGGGAAGTGCAAACCCTTTCAATCCAAGAAAACCCATTAACTTTGTAGCCGATAAACTACCGACGGATTCACGATAAGAAGGAGACTGCATTTCCCGAACATCCTAAAAGCCGCCGCCTCATTCCGTTACTATGAAACAGACCTACTCATTACAGCATTTCGCTGCCCTTTCCAGAAAAAGTATCCTCTACATAGGCTTTGCATCCGCCTTGTCACTACCAAGTATTACCCAAGCAGCAAAGCCAGACAATGTATTCAGTCAGATTATCCAGAATATGGTTCGACAAGAGACAGAGGAGACAGACATCACCCACAACGACCGACAGACAAGCATTTACCTGCAACTGCTCGACTCGCAAGGAGCCTTCACGGACATCGACTACAACAGTCACGCCCAAACTCTCTGGAAACCGATGGACCATGTCAAACGAATGAAAGAAATGGCCGTTTCCTACATCACGCCACAAAGCCGCTATTACGGCAGCAAAAAGCTCCATAAGGTCCTCGTAAAGATGCTTTCTCACTGGTATGCCGCCAATCCCAGAAGTACAAACTGGTGGTGCCAAGAAATCGGCTGGCCCCAACCCATGGGACTCACCCTCGCACTCTTGCGCACAGGAAAGCACCGCGTTCCCGAAGAGTTGGAAGCAAAAATACTGGAACGCATGAAGCAAATCAGCAAAGGTCCCGACCAAAAAGGTTCGCAAGGTACCGGTGCCAACAAGATGGACATTGCCCTGCAATGGATTTATCGCACCTGCCTGCAAGCCGACGAGAAGAACCTCCAGTTTGCCGTGCAACAATTCTACTACCCCATCCGCTTCAATACAGGACAAGGTATCCAAAGTGACTATTCATACCTCCAGCACGGCCAGCAACTTTACACAGGCGGATACGGCGCCTCAGTGCTGAATGCCTACTTGAAAGTAGCCTTTTACCTCATGGGAACTCCTTATGCCGATAAGGAAAAGAATGAGCTGATCTGCCAATTTGTCCGTTACGGCTATCTTCCCGCCATACGCGGCAGCGAGATGCTCTATAACTCAATGGGAAGAGGTCTGTCACGCCCCAACGCAACGCACCAACGCCATCTGGCTAAGTTGGTGGAAAGACTGATAAAACTGGATGCCGCACACGAAGAGACCTATAAAAGCAGCATCCGCCGATTAAAAGAAGAAGTGCCTCCATGCTACGGAATCATTCCCTTCCACCGCCATTACTGGAGAGGCGACTACACCCTCCACCAACGTCCCGGCTACACGATGGACGTACGAATGGCATCTACCCGCACCTTTCGCTGCGAGAACGGCAACGGAGAAAACCTGAAAGGCTATTTCCTAACCGAAGGAGGAACAGGCATCGTGCGACGAGGAGACGAATACCGACACATCTTCCCCGTATGGGACTGGAGCCATCTGCCGGGAACCACCGTACCCAACTTGCCTGAAGTTCCCGTACCCGCTCCATGGGCACAGCGCGGACAAAGTACCTTTGCAGGGGGTGTTTCCGACGGAAAGTATGGAGTCACCACCTACCAGATGAGAGATGAACATTTCGGTCTTTGTACCTCTGCCAAGAAATCTTGGTTCTTCTTCGACCGAGAAATCGTCTGTATGGGAAGTGATATCCAATCATCCAATTCCTATCCCATCCATACGACAGTCAACCAGTGCCTGCTGAAAGGAGACGTTACCCTCCTCTTCGAAGGAAAGGCCAAAGAGAGCATCCAAGCGGAAGGAGAACAAGCCTACACCAATCTGGTTTGCGTACACCACGACAGCATCAGCTACTTCTTCCCCAATCGCTGTAACGTCACCCTTCGGAACGATATCCAGAAAGGATCGTGGAAACAGATTTCCTCCCCACAAGCAGCAACGCCCCTCGAAGAAAAAATCTTCAAGCTCTGGATTGATCACGAAGCGAAGCCACAGAAAGGAAGCTATCTTTACTATATCGTACCCAACACTCCTTCGGCTCAAGCAACAGAATCTCAAATAGACGCCCTGGAATGCCTGAACACAGACACCCTCCAAGCCGTATACAACCACACGCTCCACCAGTTGGGCATTGTCTTCCATCAAGCAGGCAAAATCCATTTGGGAAACGTCACGGTTAAAAGCGAACACCCCTGTGCAGTTCTGCTTACCGGTCTCGAAAGCAAACGGCCCAAAGTCTATCTGACCGATCCCAGCTACCAACTCCAAGAGAACACACTGGAAATCACGCTGCCACATAGCAAGGAAACAAAACGCTTGACTTGTTCATTTCCGGCCGACCCATTATATGTCGGTTCCACGCTTGAAATAAACATTCCTCAATAAAGGACAACCCGATTTCATACAGTAAATAAATCGGACAAAAAACAAGACTCCGTCCGCCTCTTCCCATAGAGACGAACGGAGTCTTGTTTCCTTTATGAAGTCCATAAAAAACGGGATGTCTTCTGTTTCCTTCCAACACCCCATTTCTACAACACAGTCTAACCTACTTTTTATTTCATGTACAATTTCAATGTTTCTGTTTCGTCACCCACCTTCACTTTCTGGCTTTCCAATACACCCTTTCCATTCAAGAACTTGACGGTGTAAGTCTGATTCTTTTCCACCATAAAGGTAAGCACATCATTCATATCCTGAGTAGGACCAGTAGAACGTCCGCCGAACAACTGCTTGTCGCCCTTGAATACATCCAAGTTTGTCTCCACACGGTCGCCAGAATCAGAATTGTGTTCCTTATCTTTGAACACCATGATTCGCAACGCCACATGTTTGCCATCGGCAGGCACAGCCGACAACTGTGCACGATACAAGCTCGTATAACGGTCGGTTACATTTTCAGCATGCACATAGCGGATATCCATATCCCACACCAATGGGAAGTAACTGTCAGCCGGTTTGAAAGATGCCGCATAAACTGCTTTTTCCACATCGTCCTTGATAGCCTTTCCGGCATCCACCAAGAACCAAGACTTATCAAGACGATCCGACGGATAATATTCAGTGAAGTGCCATCCACCGTCTACCCAAACCTCGTTCCAGTTATGGTTACCACGATTATCATGCCAAGAAGGAGTACCCGCTACACGAGAAGGAATACCCACTGCACGGAACGCATCAGTCAATAAGATAGAAAGTCCAGAACAAGAAGCCATGTGCTGACGCATGGATTCATACGGAGCCTGATCCGGTTTTTCACGTTTCGTATTATAATCCACATTCACTTCATCACGAATGTTCTTGTTGACAGAATCAATAGCTTCATGCATCGTCTTGCAAGAAACTACATACTTCTTGAAGCGTTCATAAAAATCCTTACGCCAGCTTTCACGCGTTTCATTCAAGTTCACATAAGGCAACACATCATTCAAGAAGATATCTTCAGGAACTTCCTTTGCCCAAGGGAACTCAGCTTTCGCCTTATACGCATACAATACGTTTTCCAACAAGAAATCCGCAGTCAAAGCTTTGGCATCGCGTTCCGGCATGTAAGAAATCAAGAACGCCATTCCTTCCTTCTGGTCAGCAGGAACTTCCTTCAGCGCTTTTTCCAATTCTTTCGCATTTTCACCGGCTGTTACCAAAGTCTGGTCCAGCAAATCATGATACTTTTCCGGAATACCGGCATACTTTCCCCCTGTACAAGACGACAGTCCCAAGGCAAAAAGCAACAGTGCACTTTTAAAATTCATAGTCAATATTCTTTATCACTTAAACAATTCAACTGAATGCCCCGTCAACCTTCCGTATGCATTCTGAACCCGCAAACGAATCGGCCAACCAGGTCACCACTTAGAGACAAAAATACAAAAAAATACTTAACAACAGGATAAATGCGATAAAAAAACATGGATTCCACTTTCCTATGATAAAGAAGGTGTACACCCTCTCCGCTTTTAGAAGAAGTTCCTCTCCATGCCTCCATTCCAAAGCCTATATGTTCCACTTCTCTTTTAATAAAGGGCAAGATTATTTCATCATACAACCACCAACAGTGCTATCTACAAACCGGATCAACATACAACTTCCAACGAAACATACCCCCCATCCAATTCCAAAGAAAGAAATACGTTCCCATCTCTCTAAGTTTTCCTCACGTTCCTTCATTAGCATATTGTATGATATTTTTACCATAAACAAGACGCAAGCAAACAAAAGTCTGACAAACACGCCCCGATTCATCCCCCTCAGTTACCCAACAATCTCCCTTCTGAAAAAGACAAAAAAAAGGCTTACCGAGTGATACACTCAGTAAGCCTTACCCATTCACCGCACACGACCTATTAGTCTTTCAGTGAAAAATACTTTACAGTCTTTCTACCTTCTTTCTCAACAGAGAACACCAGTTTTTCTTCGCGTGAAAGCCATCCGATTGCTGCCCAGAACTCAGATTCAGAAAGTTTTGTTTCTTTTTTAAGACGAGCAACGTCAACATGTTTTTTACCGTTCAAATGATTCCACACGATACCAGCGTTTCTACCAATAACCTCTTGTTCCATAAATAATAAATTTAGATGATTGAAAATAAATAAAAAATCGAACCATCTGCCATACACTTGTTAGAGTACGTCAGACAGCCTTTGCATGAAACATGCTATTTCTTTTAAATTAAAATGCTATGTTGAAACCCGCCTATGGAAATGAAAAGATACTGGATAGGCAGTCTTTGAGAAGTCATCCGTTTGGATGACATTGCAAAGATAACATTTATTTATGAAAGAAGAACATCTTTAAAGAAAAAATTATTGAATAGGCATAAAATCAGGATGGGGACAAGGACAGAACAGCTCCAATCCTGAAAAAAGACATTTCTCCCTACCTCCTACCATACCAGTTCTATCACTATTTTTGATATATGGATCACAAGATGCATAATTTGAAAGACGTATAGCCACTGAATTGGCAGTACGTTTTATCAGTCGAGCTAATTCCATTACCTCAGGAGTAGAATGGTGCAAACGCCCAAAAGTCAATTTAAGATACAGATTTAGAGTTAATTTCATCTGTCTATCAATTCGCTTGGGATATGCATGCCATGCTGCTTAATCTCGATCTTTTTAAACCAATTAAGAATTCGGTAATACGAATAGAGTTAAGCACATCAAAGAATATACGATGAACTTTTCTAAGGCTAACTGGAAATAGCTATGTGACGATTTTATAGAAGAGTTTGACAAGCAAAAACTTTTAGACAAGAAAGGCAAGATGGTATCACAGAAGGCCAATCTGGCGGCCAACGACATTGGTACAGTCTAGCTTCATTGGGATTCTGAAGGTAAATCAATAACGACCACAACATTCATTTGCGTGCCTAACGTGCAGCTAAAAGAGTGATAAAGAAAAGAGGATGAACTACAGCCAACGACATTCATTCTGCAAACAGAAAGACTGTTTCAGAAGATTGTATAAGTACCCTAAAGTCTATGAACACATAGTCATGGGAAGACTATGTGAAGTTGTTAAGATGTAAGGAATATGAAGTGTTCGAGCGTCGGGACAGCAAGTATATTCTTCGTGGCTATTCACTTCAATTAGACAGAACCAAATTCAAGATTTCTGCCTATGCCAAGTTCAGAAACCTTACTGTACCGAAGACTGAGAACACGTGGAAGAAACTGAATCAGTTAGAACAAGAACAGCGCAAAGTCGATTCACCAAAGGACATGACAACACAGGCAAGACAAACATATCATTCATCTTCTGAAGTTGATTACTTACAGCCGCACAGAGATTATGTGCCCTATTCTGTTCCTTTTACGGAGGATAGAAAGTTCTGTTATATACCTAAATCGATAAGCGACTTCTTCGATGACGAGTTCGATTATAGATTCATTGAGAACTGTGATGAGTTGAAGGATATTGCTGTTGCATTCTTCATCGGATTGATGCAGCCTTATGATGTTCCATCAAGCGGTGGTGGTGGTCAGAGTGATTCAAGCTAGAGAGATAAAGACGATGACGATATGGATCGAACACGCAGGTATGCACATTTGGCTGCTCTCCATATTGAAGCAGGACCGAAGTATAAACGAAGTAGATAACAGCTGCTTACGGGAAAATTTGATTTTGATGAAGTAGATTCAGCGACAGAAAATCTCTTATTACAGATATTAATAACGCATCGACAATAAAATGCCCATCGAACCTTAATTCTTTGCTTAACGACTACACTAATGAAGTGTGTGTCGATGTAATAAAGAAGATGAATACAGAAGCTACAGAAATCGTCAAACGTATTTCTGACAGGAAAACAAGAAAATCAAATTCAGAAGCATGGACACTATCCAAAATTTTGTGTAAATGGGAACAGGATTCAGCTGTAAGTTTGTCCTTATATCTGGATTCTGTTTTCAAAAATAAGCATA
>RCNI01000176.1_pt1 | contig 42009 bp, 34 predicted proteins | sample 2041151 | NCBI WGS metagenome assembly RCNI01 (sample SAMN09708214, study PRJNA481090) | feces metagenome | isolation source: feces | place: Antarctica: Albino Rookery
CACCCGCATCTGGTGCCTCCGGTCGGAATCGAACCAACGACACGAGGATTTTCAGTCCTCTGCTCTACCTACTGAGCTACAGAGGCATGCACAAGATGCTTGCTATTTTGTTCCGCCGCAAACACGACTCGTTGATTATATTCTTTTTTTCCGGTTTTGTCAAGGCATGATTTGCTATTTTTCGCATTATTTTAAAATCAGGATGGTACTTCCCGGATTCAGGCCCACAACCTTGCGGATAACTCTCGGATGCTGAAAGGATCTGCGCACCATATTCATCAGCGCAGTTCCGCCCCGGTAGCCGTGAACCACCTCAATTTCCCGGATCTCACGGGGTGCTGACGAAACCTTCGCCTGCAGCCACTTCCGGGCCTCCGGTACACGCATATCGTGCAGATCCACCGTCATGATCTGGCTGTCCTTAACCGGAAAATCAAACATCCCGTCTTTTCCCCTTCGTATAGTTTCAATTTCCCCGGAATTATACCAGAAACCTCTTTCTTTTTCAACCATCTCTTCACCCGGCTCCCAAAGATTTACATTTTCTTTGTAACTGTGCCCCAATCTGTTATCCACTTTTTCGATTTCTGTGGTATACTGTAAGGAACCAGGCAGGCTGCACAGGCTTCCCGGTGAAACCAATCCCCGCTGTAGAGCAGATCGTTTCTGATCTGACAGAAATATCATACATATGAAAAGGAGACTATCCACTATGAAAAGTTCCAACTGTGATAAGATGATCATCGCCATCCTGAAAAACGATGACTACCACGATGTAATTGACGAATTGAACGAGCATGGCTTTTACGTCACCGTCCTGCATTCCAGCGGCGGATTTCTCAAGCAGCCCAATGCAACCATCATGGTCGGCGTGAACCATGAGTACCTGGACGAGGCACTGGAAATTCTGAAGCACTTCGGCAGCCGTACCGAAATCCAGTATCAGCCCGCTACCTCCACCGTGGGTATGGCCATCCCCCCCATTTCCATGACCACCGTTCCCGTTTCGGTGCACTGCGGCGGCATTGTCCTGTTCGTTATGGACATCGACCTGTTCGCAAAATACTAAGCTTCTCCCGTTTGGGGGAAATTCCCGAAAATATCTGCCGATTCTTCCGATTCTCAGAGCTGTCTGGGGAAGAATCCACAGGAAAAAGCTCAGTCCGGCATTTTCCGTCGGTCTGAGCTCTTTTTTGTCAGCGTTTTCTGTTCCGGGAATTCTGAAGCAGCACGGAAAAAGCATGGGGGTTCCCGGAGCTGATTTATGCATTTTCACGTTTTTCATAAGTTTTCTCCCTATTTTCCAGAATATTTTTTCCTGATTCTGTGGATTTTCAGATTTTCTTTGTGAACCTTCCATAAAATAATCCCCCCGCCGGGATCCGATCCCCACCCGGTTTTCATCCCCTCCGGGGGCTTCCGAGCCATGCGCAGATGTGATATCATTCTGTCATCGGTTAGTGCAATTCCCCTAAAAAAGAAAACCGCTGCGCTTTACTCCCAAATGGCGCAGCGGTTTTCTTTAATTTTTTTGCTGTACTCACGTCCGGTATTGACATTTTAAAAAAAACATCATATCATAGTTTTGCAGTTTTTCTTCCTGCACAATGCAGAAAGAGGCCGATACGTACCAACTGGAAAGGAGAAACTTCATGAAAAATTGTCCAAATTGTCACGCTCAGCTGGAAGATGGCGCTGTCTTCTGCTACAACTGCGGTGCCAAGGCTCCGACAACCAACCAGCAGACTCCTCCCTCACAGCAGACGCCTCCTCAGCAGCAGACTCCCCCTCAGCAGCAAACACCCCCTCAGCAGCAGACTCCCCCTCAGCAGCAAACGCCCCCCTATCAGCAGCAGACCCCTCCCTATTATCAGCCCCAGAAGCCTGCTTTCGATCCCTACGATCACACTTCTGAGTTTGATGCCAAGGACATTTCTGAAAACAAGGTCTTTGCTATGTCCTGCTACATCATGGGAATGCTCGGCATTATCATTGCACTGCTGGCCAGCAACAAATCCGATTACGCCAGATTCCACGTCAGACAGGCTCTGAAATTCAGCATTCTGAATGTTCTTCTGGGACTTGCATCCCTGATCCTGTGCTGGACCTTCATCGTTCCCATTCTGGCCGGAATCTGTGTTGCAGCTCTGCTTGTTCTGCGTGTCATCTGCTTCGTGCAGGTCTGCGGCGGCAAGGCTAAGGAAGCCTACCTCCTGCGCAACATCCCCATTATGAAATAACTTTTCCATTTTTCGGGCAGCTTCTTTCGGGGAGCTGCCCGTTTTTGCGCAAAATACCCCCTCTGTCAGCAAACTTTCTGACAGAGGGGGCAGTTTTTTTGTTTTGCTCAGAGCCAGCTTTTTCTGCCTGCCGCTCCACAGGCGGGAACTGCACGCAGATGCTTTTGCTCAGCATTTGTCAATCAATAGCAGACCTTGAGGGTCTTGATCTCGAAGGGACGGAAGGTCAGGTTCTCAGGATCTGCCTGTACTTTCTCTTCCTCGAGCATGTTGCACTCGTAAACAGCCTTGACATCATGGCCAAAGCTCAGGCTGGTCCGGGCATAGTCACCGGCTGCCTCATAGGCACGGACGATGTAGGCGTTCTGCACATCCTCGCAGGGCTTGATGGTCTCAATGATCACATCGGATGCACCGACGGTAACCAGAGGCTTCTTCTCTGCCACACCGGCTGCTTCCACAGGCCGGTAGTTGAAGGCGTATGCAGGACGGATGACACTCTCTGCGCCGAAGGGTGCATCGTGGATCATCAGTGCATAGCGGCAGTAGCTGCGGCCCTTGTCGCCCAGATGGTCCGGACGGACACCGCCCTTATGCAGGGACAGACGCATGCTGCCCTCGTTAACGGAGATGCCGTACTTGCAGTCGTTGAGCAGGGTTGCACCATAGCTGTTTTCGCTCAGGTCGGTGTACTTGTGGTTGCAGACCTCGAACCGGGCCTTTTCAGTCTCAGTGGAACGATGGTTGGAACGGCGGATATAGCCGAACTGGACCTCGTTGCGCACACCGTCGCAGTGCAGAGTGGTGTCGAATGCAGTCTTCAGGAAGCGATGCTCTTCCTGCCAGTCAATGATGGTCTCAAAGCTGATCATGGGCGTGTTGGCATCAAAGATCATATCCTGATCGATGAAGGACTTGTCCGTCAGCTGATAGCGGCTGCGGATACGCAGCTCAACAGCACCGTCAGAAACCACCCGGCGCTCGAGCAGTTTTCCGGCAGGCTGGAACTTGATTTCCTCATCGGCATCCAGATCCCAGTTGTCCCATGCTTCGGGAACGTCTTCCACCATCATAAAGGTGTTGAAAGGCTGACCGCCCACCAGCTCACGACCGTTGTGCAGGTCGATCATGGATTCAATGGCACCGTTTTCGTTGAAACGGATCTTTGCAAAAGGTGTGGTCAGGCTGCTGCCCTCCAGCTTGAAGGGAGATGCCTCCTTGCAGGCTTCGCCGGTCTGTTCCAGGCTGCACACTGCCAGTGCAGGAATTTCCACGTTGGAAACTGCCAGACGGCGCTGACCGTACAGATCCTCGTAGGCCTGGCTTGCATGACCTGCAACACCTGCTGCCTCTGTGGGCACATGCAGGGTATCCTTTCTGGTGAAGGACAGGGGGTTCATCAGGGAAATACCAGTGCCGGTGCCGTTCTGCTCCAGCAGCTGTCTGGTTCTGGTGCGGGCAGCTGCGATGGTCTCGCCCACCACCTTACGGGTCTGCTCGTGGACACTGTGGATGCAGGTGCCGGGCAGGATATCGTGGAACTGACGGACCAGCAGCGTGTTGGTCAGCGGATTGACTTCGCTTCCGTCGGCGGCAATGCCCTTTTCAACGGCATCGCGCACAATAGCCAGCTCCAGATTGTGCAGTGCAATTTCGCAGTCGCGGTTGTTGCGCTTGATCTGGACCTGATTGGTCAGGGTGCCGCGGTGCAGCTCCAGATACATTTCGTCGGCATAGACGCTGGGATTGTGAATGGTCTTTTCCAGATTCTGCATGAATTCGGAAACGGTCTGATAGCCGCTGCGGGGCACACCGTCCAGATCCTTCAGCCGGCGTGCCATTTCCAGCATGCCAAACTCAGGACCGCCGCCGCCGTCGCCGCGTCCGAAGGAGAACAGTCTCATGGAAGAAACTTCTTTCTCCATAATGCCTTCCTGTCCGCTGGTGTAGTTGCACAGGGTCTCAGGCGTGGGGCCTGCATGAATCCGGTTCAGGTGGGTCAGCACCTTGGTTCCGTCCATGCCCTGCCAGTAGAAGGAGGTGTAGGGGAAGGAAGTGGTATCGCCCCAGGCCATCTTGGTGGTCTGGAAATACTTGACACCGCAGCCCTTCATAATCTGAGGGATTGCGAAGGAATAGCCGAAGGTATCAGGCAGCCAGAAGCTGTCTGCGGTGTAGCCGAAATACTTGCGGGTAAATCTCTGGCCCCACAGGAACTGACGGACCAGATACTCGCCGCCGGTCAGGTTGCAGTCGCACTCGACCCACACGCCGCCGTTGGGCTCGTAGCGGCCTTCCTTGACCGCCTTGGTGATCCGCTCAAACAGCTCGGGGTTGTTCCGGCGGATCATGTCGCTGTGGTAAGCGGAAGACTGAACGAACTTGTACTCGGGGTACTCTTCCATCAGGTTGAGCTGGTTGGCGTAGGTTCTCTCGCACTTCTTTTCGGTTTCGCTGATGGGCCAGAGCCATGCGGTATCCATGTGGCTGTGACCGATCAGGCCGACAAAGGGAGCGCTGTCGCTGTTTTTCTTTGCCAGCTGCTCCTTCATGAAGGGAGATGCAGCCCGCAGATGCTGATGGAACTGCTCATCGGTCCAGGTATCAGGGCTGTAGCAGACCGTCTCGTGAACCTTCATCAGGGCATTGTCCACCTCTGCTCTGCGGAAGGAATTCTCGGGCAGAGCCTTGTGCAGGGACAGCAGGGTTTTCAGGTCGTACAGGAACTCCATCATCTCATCGTCCCGGATGCAGACATCCAGAGAGCCGATATGGTAATTGAAGTCCGTAGACAGATTCTCAAAAGGCTGGGTGCCCAGCATTTCGTGATAGGAATAGCATTCCAGCGCAAATTCGAAGGTCTCGCCGGCCTTTGCTGCAGCACAGATGCGGTTGCAGTAATGGTTGCCGTGGGTTCCCTCCTCATGCTTGGATGCGTAGTTGCTGTGCGTTTTTCCGTTGACCCACAGGGTGCCTTCATAGGCATCGATGTGGTTATACAGATAGAGTGCCTTTCCGTCGTACTCAGCAGGCACAGTGTAGGATGCACGGAACCAGCCGTACATACCGTCTGCGCCCCAGGTTCTGTTCTCAGGAATCGGCTGATACAGGGACTCTTCCGGAATCTGGTGCAGGGGGGTACGGGTCTGGTAGATCCGCAGGCCTTCTGCCTGGCCCACAGGTACGAACATGCGCTCGAGCAGCATATCCGACAGGCGTTCCAGCTTGCCAAGGGTCTTTAACATACTTTTGGGTGCTAACATGATCTGTTTCCTCCTTGTGCAGACCCGCAGCGGACGAATGCCGGCTGTAGATCTGGACTTCCATAAGGTCTGAATAATTTCAGGTGGATTTATTGTAGCATAGGCACTTTTTCATTGCAATCCCCTGAATCGATTTTGCGTTTGGGAATTCTCTGTGAAAAAACAGGGGATCAGGCAAAAAATACGGGGCTTGTCCAGGCGATGTTGCCGTCAGCCTGCTTTACCCGCAGGTACAGCCATTTTGCGCCGTCAACAGAGCAGGTTGCGCTGTAGCTGCCGGTCTCCGGGCAGTAGCCGTCCATGATTTCCGTTTCGCCCAGATCCGTCACTGCGGTCAGGCGGCAGATGTCATCGGTACCGTTGACCACGCCGCTGAGCCGGACGGTCTCCCGCTTCTCGGGAATGTCGCTGCCCATGAACCAGGAATCGGCAAACATGGTGGCGTAGAGTCTGGTGCTGGTGGTTCCGTAGGTTCTGCGGTGATACAGGGCTTCGAAAATACCGTCTCTTGTGAGGGTTTTGGCAAACACACCGGTGATGCCCACGCCCTCATGCTCACCGCCGGCCGTAAAGCCGAAATGATACCCCCGGTTCAGGCCGGTCCGGACAGAATTGTTGGGCGTAATGCCCCGGCCATAGTCAACGGGGTCAAAATCACAGTGGTCGTATTCGTAGGAGCCGCGGACCTGATAGATTTCCACCAGACGCACAAATTCCTCGCTGAAGTAGTTCCAGTCCAGGGGATGGACCAGTTCGCCGGGATGGTGCGGGATGGTCAGTGCCTCACCGGGCTGCATGGTTGCCCACAGCTGCTCCACATCCGGGCAGATGCCGTTGTCAATGGCCAGCATGGGGCCGTTGTGCCGGTAAAGCACGTTGTAGTGTCCGTAGTTGTGGTATTTTGTTTTCTGGGTGCTGGTCCACTCATAGCCGATGAATGCGGAGAAGCTGCCGTCCATATTGGTAAAGTCCGCATTTTTCACCGTTCTTGCCCACTCCAGATCGCACATGCTGTCGTGGTCCGTCAGCAGGCAGAAATCCAGGCCGCCTGCGTCCCTGCTGTACCGGTTCTTGATTTCCACATTGGAGCAGTGGAAAGCCGGATGCCGGCTGCAGTGGGAGATGTTCGAATGCATATGCAGGTCGCCCCAATAAAGGGTCAGCTCTTCGCCGTCCACCTGTGCGGTTCTGCGGATCTCAGGCACATAGCCGCTGGTTCCCCGCAGGGTATTGAGCTTTACGCACTTGTCTGCATGGAAGCCGGGCACCGTGCCGGAAACATCCTGCAGCGGAATTCTGAACGCACTGCGGCAGAAGCTGTCGTCCTCGCCCAGAACCACCAGATCATCCCCATCCATACCGAAGACAGGTCTCTTGCGGTCGTACAGATCGATGACGGGATGATTCAGTTTTTCAAACTTTTCGCCGTTCCAGCAGGTGATAATCGCCTGATAGTGGACACGGTCTGCATATTCCGTAAATACCAGAAACAGCCGTCTGCCGCTGACAAAGCAGCAGGCCTCGCCGGCATCCTCCGTAGCTTCCACGGGCACGGGGGTATTCCGGTCGCCGCAGGCATCGGGCACGCTGACCGTCAGGACGCCGTCAGATACGCTGATTCTGCGCAGCATGATCTTTGAATACACACGCCAGCCGTGTCCGTAGGAGGGCATCAGCACCGGGCGCTCCACCTCGGGAGGTGCCCAGACATAGTCATCAAACAGCGGACTGGAATTTTCCCATGTCAGGTAGCAGCCACCTTCGTCGGCAAACAGAGACACGCAGTTGTCGTTGACCATATCGCAGCCGGCTTCCACGCCTTCGGAGAAGCTGCGGCCGCTGTCCTGCAGAACCCGGACCATAACATGGTAGCGCTCTGCAAAGAAGGATTCATAGGCCAGAAACAGATTCCGTCCGTCGGAAGCCAGCGCAGGCCGGTAAGCCCGTTCGGTTTCTGTCAGTTCCATTCTGCGGCACAGAGCTCCGTCAGCGGGATTTACGCAGTATACCACGATTCTGCAGAATTCGCCGTGGGCTTCCTCGGCTGCCAGATACAGCCTGTTCTGATGCAGACACATCTGCACGCCGTCGAGTTTTCCGTATCCGGCAATCTGCTTTTCATAGCAGACCTTTCCCTGCTCAACAGCCAGCAGACAGATCCGGCGAAGGCCCTTCTGGTACTGCATGACAGCCGCATAGGTGATTCCGTCTGTGCTGACAGCGGAAACTGCATCATAATCTCCGGGAATTTCCTTCAGGCAGCACTCCTGCGCATTGGCCCGGGCCAGATAAATTCCGTCTGCAAACCGGTCTGCCTGAAGTGCCGCGCCGGAATAGACGAAATCCGCTGTATATTGCCCGCGAAATACGGACGATACCGCATTGACTGTGTGTTTCAAAATTTTCTCCCTCTCTTTTGGTAAAAACTGTACTTACAGAATCTCTCTGGTTGCAATGATCCGGGTGCCATAAACATTATCCAGCAGCACTTCTCCCATTTTTACAGGAGCCTGCGTCTGGGTCCTGCGGATCATCTCCATAATTTCCATCATTTTTTCCTTGGGAACCGGTGCCTCGCTTTTCACACTGACCATAGTATCCGCCCGGTTGCTCACCCGGACCGATGAAGTCAGGGTCCGCACCGGATGGGTGCACTCTGCGATGGCGTGTTCCTTGCCCCGGGAGCAGGAATTGCCGGTGACCTTCAGGCCCTCCTGCGTATCCTCCACCGTAATCTGGCAGCCTCTCGGGCATACGATACAGGTTATCTGTCGTTTCATTTTCGTTCCTCCAGACTCACCGTAATTTCTCCGGCTGCCTGGGCCAGCGCAGCCGCTTTTACCGTCAGCTTCACCATTTCTCCCGGAACTGCCCGCAGCTGTCCTGCGGTCATCAGCACGGTATCGCCGGAACGGACCGTAAACCGCACTTTTCCGAAGGGCCTGCTCACTCTCAGGAACAGATCCACATCCTTCGCCGGGACCGTATGTATTTTCTGCGGCAGCACATACCGCACACCGCTGCCGGCTGCGGTGCGGATCTCTCCGGAACCGGGTTTTTCCCCCAGAATCTGTCCGGCAGCCCCCAGTCCGGCCCGTTCCGCTTCCTCCGACACAAAATCCACCAGATCGTGGACCTGAAGCACATTGCCGCAGGCATAGATCCCCGGGACCTCCGTCTGACAGGTTTCGTCCACTACTGCGCCGCCGGTTACGGGGTCCAGCGGAATCCCCGCGGCTCTGGTCAGCTCGTTTTCCGGGATCAGGCCCACAGAAAGCAGCAGCGTATCACAGGGAATATAGCGTCTGGTTTCGGGAAGAACCTTCCGGTTCTCGTCCACACAGGCCACAGTCACGCCCTCCAGACGTTTTCTGCCGTGGATTTCCACCACCGTGGTGCTCAGATACAGCGGAATCTGAAAATCCTGCAGGCACTGAACAATGTTTCGGGTCAGCCCTCCGGAGTAAGGCATCAGCTCGCACACAGCCTCCACCTTCGCACCCTCGAGTGTCATTCTTCTGGCCATAATCAGCCCGATATCGCCGGATCCGAGGATCACCACCCGGCTGCCGACACGGTAGCCGTCGCAGTTTACCAGTCTCTGGGCAGTACCGGCGCTGTAGATGCCGGCGGGCCGTGTTCCGGGCAGATTCAGCGCGCCCCGGCTCCGTTCCCGACAGCCCATAGCCAGAATCACCGCCCGGGCCTGAATCTTCAGGATTCCCTCCCGGCTGCGGGCCGTAACCACTTTTTCCCGGGACACCCCGGTAACGGTGGTATTATTATAAATTTTTATCCTTCGGTCAATCACTTTTTCCTCGTAGACATGGGCATACTCCGGGCCGGTCAGTTCTCTGCCCAGCTTGTGCAGGCCGAATCCGGCATGGATACACTGCCGCAGAACGCCGCCCGGCTCCGGTTCCCGGTCCAGAATGACCGTATCTTTTACGCCTGCGTCAAAGGCCGCCACAGCCGCGGCCATTCCCGCAGGTCCGCCGCCGACAATCACAAGATCATGCGCAATCACACCGATCCCCTCCTTACAGTCTTCCGGTCAGAAGCTCCGAGCCTCTGCCGCATTTGCTCACCTGCTCCATGGGAATTCCAAGCTCTTCGGAGAGCAGCTTCATCACGCCCGGGCTGCAGAAACCGCCCTGACAGCGGCCCATTCCGGACCTGGTCCGGCGCTTGATGCCGTCCAGATCCCGGGCACCGGGATTTCTCCGGATGGCATCCCGGATCTCGCCCTCACTGATGGTTTCACAGCGGCAGACAATTCTGCCGTAATCCGGGTGCAGGCGGATATACCGGTCCTGTTCCTCTTCCGTCATTTCCCGGAAAGCCCGGGGATTCTCCCGGCAGCCGTTCCAGTCGGGATTTTCCACAAGCTGCAGCCCCGATTCTTCCAGAAGCCGGACGATCCGTTTTGCAATGGCCACACAGGCCGTCAGTCCCGGAGAATCGATTGCCGCCGCATGGATCATGTGCTCCACTGCATCTGCCGGACGGATGATGAAATCTCCGGTTTTTACCGAAGCGCGGACACCTGAGAAAGAAGTGATGACCTGACGGAAATTGATTCCCGGCACGCTTTTGGCTGCCAGGTTCATGACCTGATCCATTTCCGCCTGCGTAACCTCCGTATTTTCCGCAGATGCTACCGGCACCGCCGTGGGGCCGGTCAACAGATTACCGTCCACGGTAGGCGTTACAAGAATGCCCTTTCCGCTGGCAGTGGGTACCTGAAAAATGGTCCGGGACACCCGCGTTCCCTCTGCCTTGTCCAGCAGCAGATAGGCACCGGCTCTGGGCAGGATGGTCAGCGGGCCGTCACCCACCATTTCGGCAATCTGTCCGGAGAATCCGCCGGCGCAGTTGACCAGATATCTGCCCTCCACCCTGCGTCCGTCATCAGAGGACAGGCAGAAATTCTCCTTTTTGCTGATGGCACTTACCCGGAAATTCCGCAGCAGCTCCACGCCGTTATCCATGGCGTTGCCGGCTGCGGCAATGGTCAGCTCGTACGGGCAGATGATGCCGGAGGACGGGATGTTCAGGACCATGGACACCTCTTTTGAAAGTTCCGGCTCCAGTGCTCTGGCCTCGTCGCCGGAAAGAACGGAAAGCCCTTCAATGCCGTTGCGGTGTCCCCGCTCCAGCAGCTCCCGGATCATGGCCTCTTCCTCCGGCGTTCCGAAGGCGCAGACAAAGGAGCCGTTGTTTCTGCACGGCACATTCAGCTCCCGGGCCGCCTGATACAGCAGCGGTGTACCCAGGGCATTCATCCTGGCTTTCAGGGTACCGGGTATGGGATCGTGGCCTCCGTGGATAATGCCGGAGTTGGCTGCAGAAGCGCCCGTGGCCACGTCGTTCTCTTTTTCCAGCAGGCAGATGCTCAGGTGATACCGGGACAGCTCTCTGGCTGCCATGGCGCCGATCACGCCGGCACCGACGATCACTACATCATATATCATTACAGTTCCTCCCCTGTATAAAAAAAGCAGACAGCGTACCAGACAAGTTGCCGTGTCTGTGAGTCTGTCTGCTTTCAATAATCCGTTATTTCTCTGATTCGGTTTCATTATAGGATGATTTGTACAACTTGTCAATTGTCGACCGAATATTTTTTCACCATTTTATCTAAAAAAGCGGTGAATCACCACTTGGGATGATTCACCGCTGATTCATTTATTTTGCGTATCTGGCTGCAACCTGATGCATGGCATCAAACTGTTCTTCCATATCCCTGACCAGCTTGAACTGTGTCCGGCACCGGTCCAGATTCTGTCCGGCATAGTGGGTGTGGAAATAGCAGTCTCCCTGCAGATAATCCGTCAGGAACCGAATTCCGCACTCAAGGGTCATCAGCCTTGCGCCCCAGGGAAGATATTCCAGCTCCTGCTCCGTCAGGCAGCCGCCGGCACCCTCCAGGAAGCCCCGGGTGTAGACCTCGTAAAGTCCCAGATCAAAGCTGACCTTTGTCAGATCCTTCTCGTCCTCGGCAGAATGGTTGGCGCCAAAACGGATAGAGTCGCCGAAATCATTGATGGACAGACCGGGCATGATGGTGTCCAGATCGATGACGCACAGGCCTTCCCCGGTGCGCCGGTCCACCAGTACATTGTTGAGCTTGGTGTCGTTATGGGTGACCCGCAGGGGCAGCTTTCCCTCCCGCAGGGCCTGCATGGCTACCGAGCAATCTGCCTTCCGCTGCCGGACAAAGCGGATTTCCTCCGCCACTTCCCCGGCTCTGCCCACAGCATCCGCCTGCACGGCTTCTTCAAATCTGGCATAGCGGGCTTCGGTGTCGTGAAATCCGGCAATGGGCTCGTGCAGACTTTCCGCGGGGAAGCCGTTCATGCGCCGCTGAAGCCGTCCGAACGCCCGGGCCGATGCCTCAAACAGCTCCGGCGTAGCCTGCTGGAAGCAGTCCGTTCCCTCGATAAAGGGCATCAGCCGCCAGACCTTTCCGGTGGAATCGGTGTAATAATCCCTGCCGTCTGCTGTCGGAACCAGCGACAGCGTCTCCCGCCGGGGATCTCCGCCGTCTGCCAGAATCTTTTCCCGCAGATAGTCCGTAACTCTGACAAAATTCTCCATAACCTGCCCGGGATTGGGAAAGGCCACAGAGGAAATGCCCTGCAGAATAAACCGAATTGGATCTCCCTCCTGCGGCTGACAAACCACGCAGAAGGTGTCATTGATATGTCCCTGACCGTAGCGGGTAAGGCCCAGCAGGGTATCCGGAAAACGGTAAGCCTGCAGGACCTCTGCAATTGCCGGTTCTCCGGCTGGAATAAATGGTTGATTCATATGTTTCCTCCCAGTTCTTCGGATCCTTATACCGATCCTGCGTAGTGCTCCCGGTAGACACTCGGCGAAATTCCGTAATATCTGCGGAAGGCATTGGAAAAGGTCTGCCCGTCGGCATAGCCCGTGGCATCGGCAATCTGCTCCAGAGTGGCAGGCCCGGCCAGCATCCGCACCGCATCGCTCATGCGCAGGCTGATGGCGTACTGATGAGGGGACACGCCCAGCTTTTTCTTGAACATGCGGATAAAATACTCTGTGGAATACCCCATGGCGGCAGCAATGTCCCTGACCGGAAAATCCGTCCGGTAGGTGTCGCGGATGGCGCGGATATACCGGCCGGTTTCCGCATCCACGGCGCAGAACAGCTGCTTGAGCAGGCACAGCTTTTCAAAGCCCTGAACCAGCACCTCAATGTAGGCCGCAGGATAGTCCGCCTCCACCGCATCCTGCAGAACCTGCAGCAGATGGCACAGCTGCACGTCCTGCTGCACCGGAACCGAGATCAGTCGGGACAGGTCCACCGTATGCAGGTCAAGATGCAGGTACATGCATTCGAGGGTGTTTTCCGGGTCGGTGACCATCTCATAGGGGGTGTGCGCCGGAAAAATATACAGCCAGCCCTGTTTCAGCTTCTGGGTAAACTTACCGCTGCAATATGTGGTTTTACCGCCTAATATGTAGTAAACCCGGGCATACATCGGTGCTTTTGTTTCCAGAACGTGCCAGCTTGGCTTCATTTTTCCGATTCCGTAATCGAGCAGCATTCTGCGCTCACCTCCATGGCACCCATTATAGTATGATTTGTGAAAATGTCAATTTTGATATGCTGGGTGTTTGTTTTGACCATGGCATTTCAGTTCCGTTCATGGTAAATTGTATCTGTCAATACGATTACAGGAGGCAATTTATGCTTAACCAACACGATAAAGAAGTTCTCCGTCCGCTGATCCGGCAGTATGCCGAAATCGCCGCTCTGCCGGTTCACGACGTCAAGCGCAAGCTCTGGAGGGACAACAACGAGCACCGCCCCGCCCGTCCCATGGTCACCATCCACCAGATCTGCTGGAACGAAATGCGCGATGACCCCACCCTGACACTCCAGTGCGAGGATCCGTACTGGAGAAATGTGGAGCAGGATCTGCGCCAGAAGCTCTACTGCTGGAAGCATCTGCCTGTTGATATGGTTTTCAACCCCTATATGTCCTTCCCCAAGCCCATCCGGAACACCGGCTGGGGTCTGAAGGCCAGCTTTGACCACGTGGCGCAGCAGGCCGACAACTCCCTGTTCAGCTACGAGTTCCACAACGTGCTGGAAGAGCCGGAGGACATTGAAAAAATTCAGATGCCCGTCATCACCATGGATCAGGATGAGTATGCGCAGATTCGTCAGGAGGCTGCCGTTCTCTGCGAGGGTCTGATTCCCTTCCACATGGAAGGACAGCAGATTCACTGCGGTGTCTGGGACCGGATCAGCGAATGGATGAGTGTCACCAACTGCTACATTGAGCTGATTGACCGGCCCGAATTCCTCCACGCTATCATGGAGCGGCTGACCCAGGGTCTGCTGTGTCAGATCGACCAGCTGAACAAGCTGGGTGCCTACGACATTACCAGCAACGTCACCCACTGCTCCCAGACTTTCTCCGACGATCTGCCCGGCGACTGCGATCTGGAGCACGGAACCACGGAGCACGGCTGGGCCTTCGGACTTGCACAGCTGTTCACTGCCTGCTCTCCCGATGTCACCGCGGAATTCGAGGTTCCCTACATGAATCGGGTATTCCCCCACTTCGGTGCCGTCTACTACGGCTGCTGCGAGCGGCTGGACGACCGGATGGACGTTCTGGCCAAGCTGAAAAACGTCCGGAAAATTTCCTGCAGCCCCTGGAGCCACAAGGAGCACTTTGCAGAGTGTCTGCCTGACTACTGCGTCATGAGCGCCAAGCCCAGCCCCGCACTTCTGGCAGGCGCCGCCTTCGACGAGGATCTGATCCGCAAGGACCTGCGGGAGACCATCGAAGCCGCAAAACGGTACAACCGTCCTCTGGAACTGCTGCTGAAAGACATCAGCACCCTCAACAACGAGCCGCAGCGTCTGTGGCGCTGGGCAGAAATTGCAATGGAAGAAGTTCAGCGCTGAGCATCAAAACAGCAACAGCCCTCTGTCCGTTTGGAACAGAGGGCTGTTTTTTGTATCAATCCGGATTTTTCTGCCGCTGTCTTCCGGCAAAAGTCACATCTTCTCCGTCTGACTTCCGGAACCGGGGCAGGAAATTTTCTCCATATGCTCAATGATATGGTGAAGCGCCTGCGCCTGCTCGGTATCTGCGGCGGTATAGTACACCTCTTTGCCTTCCCTGCGGCTGACAATCAGACCGTTATCGCGAAGCTGCCTGAGGTGATGGGAAACTGCGGGATTACTCATATCCACCAGTGCGGAAATGTTGACAACACATTCCTCGCAATGGCACAGCAGCCAGAAAATCCGGACTCTGCTGCTGTCGCTGAGCAGCTTGAAAATATCGGCAATCACCCGGAAATTTTCCGGTTTCGGCATGTTTTCCAGCTGATTTTCAATCGGCTGACCATGATCATGGGGCAATTGAGACATTCTCATCTGCCTCCTTCCTGCAAAAAGCATAAATTTATTTCTTTACGGACAATGCCCGCACTGCATTGAGCACGGCCAGCACCATAACACCCACATCGGCGAAAATTGCCAGCCACATATTGGCTATGCCCAGCGCGCCCAGAATCAGACAGGCAATTTTGATACCCAGCGCAATCACAATATTCTGGTACACGATCCGCAGGCATTTCTGGGAAATCCGGATGGCCTTGACGATTTTCAGCGGATCATCGTCCATCAGCACCACATCGGCAGCCTCAATGGCGGCATCGGAACCCATGGCACCCATGGCAATACCGATATCCGCTCTGGCCAGCACAGGCGCATCGTTGATGCCGTCGCCCACGAAGGCCAGTCTGCTATTGCCGGATCTGGATGCCATCAGTTCTTCCACTCTGTCCACCTTATCGGCAGGCAGCAGCTCGCTGCAAACCATATCCAGCCCCAGCTCGGCAGCAACCTGCTCGGCAGCTGCTTTGCGGTCACCGGTCAGCATAACGGTTTTTTTGATTCCAACACTGTGCAGAGAACGAATCGCCTCTGCCGAGGTCTCCTTGACCGCATCGGAAATCAGGATATATCCGGCGTAGCTTCCGTCAAGCGCCACATAGACCACCGTTCCGGGCTGGGAAACGCCGGGAGCCTCCAGTCCCAGAAGCTCCATCATCTTCCGGTTGCCTACAGCCACATCCGTTCCGTCCACCCGGGCGCGGATACCGCTGCCGCTGATTTCCCGGATGTCGGACACCCGGTTACGGTCGATTTTTTTGCCATAGGCACGCTGCAGGCTTTTGCTGATGGGATGAGAGGATGCGCTTTCCGTCAGCGCGGCATATTCCACCAGCTGCGCTTCGGGCACCGTTTGGCTGCTGATCTGCGCCACCTCGAAGACACCCTTGGTCAGGGTTCCGGTCTTGTCAAAAACCACGATTCCCGTTTTGGACAGTGCCTCCAGATAATTGGAGCCCTTAATCAGGATGCCCTCCTTGCTGGCACCGCCCAGACCTGCAAAGAAGCTCAGCGGAATGCTGATCACCAGTGCACAGGGACAGCTGATGACCAGGAAAATCAGGCCTCTGTAGATCCACTCGCCCCAGTTGGCAGGCTGATGCAGGAGCAGCAGCACAACCGGCGGAAGCACCGCCAGCGCCAATGCACTGTAGCACACGGCAGGGGTGTAGTATTTTGCGAATTTGGAGATAAATTTCTCGGATCTGGATTTGGAAGAGCTGGCATTTTCCACCAGATCCAGAATTTTGGACACTGTAGAATCTCCGAACTCTTTGGTTGTGCGGATTTTCAGCACGCCGGTCAGGTTGATGCAGCCACTGATGATTTCGTCCCCTTCCCGGGCATCCCGCGGAAGGCTTTCTCCGGTCAGGGCAGCGGTATTGAGGGTGGAGCTTCCTTCCACGATCACACCGTCAATAGGGACCTTTTCCCCGGGCTGGACCACGATCACCGTACCCACGGGAATTTCATCGGGGTCCGTCTGCACCAGAGTGCCATCCTGTTCAATATTGGCATAGTCCGGGCGGATATCCATCAGGGACGTGATATTGCGGCGGCTTTTGCCCACAGCATAGTTTTCAAACAACTCCCCGAGCTGGTAGAACAGCATAACCGCAATTGCTTCCAGATAGTCTCCTGTTCTGGAAGCACCAATGGCCATCGCGCCCACCGTGGCAACCGCCATAAGAAAATTCTCATCAAACACCTGATGCTTCCGGATTCCCTTCCACGCCTTGATCAGAATATCGTATCCGATAATTCCATAAGGGATCAGGTAGAGAAGAAATTTCAGGATTCCCTGCACAGGAACAAACTGCAGCGGAATCAAAATTCCAACCGTGACGAGAATGCGAACAAGCCTTTTTTTCTGCTTTTTGTTCAACGATGGTCACTCCTTACTTGGCAGTTTCGGCCGCAAATCAGCCGGATACAGGGTTACAGATAAATTTCACAGTCGTCTTCCACGACCTTGCAGTTTTTGATAACTTCCTTCATGACCTGAGCAGGCTCTGCGCCCTCTTCAAACTCCACGATCATCTTCTGCATCATAAAATTTACAGTTGCAGTGCGGACACCGCCGGTCTTTTGGGCAGCTTCTTCCATCTTATTGGCGCAGTTGGCACAGTCTACCTCGATCTTGTAAGTCTTTTTCATGATTTTTTCACTCCTCATTTTATTAAACGATTAAGCAATCGTTTAATTGTTTGTACCATCAGTATATCAGATGCCAGAGAAAAGTCAATCATCTTTTTCACTTTTTTACTGCCTGTTTCCGAATTCTGCGGAAACAGGCCTGAAAAAAATCCCGGCAGTCTGTAAACTGCCGGGATTTTGGTTTTAGTTGTTCCGGATATCCGGCGGAAAATCAGAATTTTCTGAATCCGCTCAGGAATCGGATCTGATCCGCACGGAGCCGCAGGAAATATCTCTCCAGCTTCTGCCGTCTCGGAGACTCTGCCTGCACACCGGGCTCTGCGGAATCAGCAGGATCAGAGGGGTCCGGGGATTCGGTCGGATCCGGAGAATCTGTTGGATCCGGGGGTGTCTCTGTTTCAGGCGGGACATAGTCGGGGTTGGGCGTACCACAGCCGTTTTCGCAGAATTCATGATCGGGAGAGAACTTATGGCCGATTGCCGGGATCTCCTCTTCGATCTTTGCGCCGCAGATCTTACAGGTTGTCACCCGTTTGCCCGGGGTTTCACAGCCCGGTGCCTGCTCCACGACCCATTCGCCGGGTGTATGAGGCTGGGTTGCGGGGACTGCCCGGGTTTCGACCTTGCCGCACTTGCTGCAGGTTCTGGTTTCCTCCCCCGGTACACAGGTCGGAGCCTTCGTCTGCTTCCAGGGGCCAAATGCATGGCGGCCCTCGTCGCAGGCACTGGTAACATGGATGGTAATCTTTCGCTCGGCACTGGTATGGTGGGTAAATGCCTTGGCTGTCACCGTAATGGTGGCATCTCCCACACCCTGAACAGTCACAGTTCCGTCTCGGCTGACCTTTGCAACCGACTCGTTGCTGCTGCGGAAGCTCAGCTCAGCATCCTCATACTTCAGCGAGACATCCAGACGGAAGGGCTTTGCGTCGTCGGCAGCCTTGTAGGAATCCTTGCCGTAAATCTCCTGCTTAAGCGGATCTGCGTGCTGCTTTCCGCCGTAAACGATGACTTTCATGCCCAGATAGGCATTTTCGTAGACGTTTCCGGCACTTCCCACAGGCAGGTTAACGCAGCCGTGAGAGCCTCCGTAAATGTAGTTATCTCCGCCGAACTGATCCCGCCAGGGAGCATCGTGGAGACCGTAGCCGCCATAAAATCCAACCCAGTAGTCCACGTGGGTATCCCATGTGGCACCTGTCAGCCAGCAGTCTCTGTCCAACTCCTGCACCGAATAAATTCCGTTGGGGGTCATGTTGCCGTCAGCCACGCAGCCGGAAACAACATCCGTTCCGACAACACAGCTGCCTTCCCGGTAGACCCATACATGCTGGTCACTCAGGCTGACTTCGATATAGTTGCCGCCGTAGGGCAGCTCCATAGTGGCATCCTTATCATGGTAAGGTGCCGGGCGGATTCCGGAAATTCCGGATTTCATGCAGTATTCCAGATCCGAAACCAGCGCAGACTGGTCCACGCCCTGACCGTAATATTCCACGGTATAGTCCAGCGTGCTGCCGCCGGTGGTGCGGAAATTGCCCTCATGGCCGGGAACGCAGTATTTTTCCGCCAACTCAGCCACATACTCGCTGATGGCCTTGGAATTCAGGCCCACCTCATAGTTGTCGTCTATAGAAATAAACTCTGCAATCTTTGCCTTGGGAATGGTATGGCGGGAGGTACTTCCGCCGTCAGGGGTGAAGGTATACACCAGCGATGCTCTGAGGTAACTGTTGGCCTCGCTCAGAGCGTTCTTGACCTTCGCATCATCCACCGACACATCCGGCTTCCAGGAATAGCTGACTTTGTCCAGATTTACCTTTTTGCTGCCGGAGGCAAGCGCATCTGCAATCAGCTTTTCCGCGTCTTTCTCCTCGATTCCAATGCCGTCCTGTCCGGGAACCGGCACGAACTTCTTTTTCGTGTCGTCATAGCGGATATCTGCATCGCTGGCATAGCCGGCAAGAGCCTTGATAACGCTTTTCACCGCAGATGCCAGATCATAGGTCACGATATCATTTCCGGAGACCGTTTTTCCTGCCTTCACATCCTGGCAGTAATTCTGAAAAGCCTTTTCCGAAGCGGAAAGTTTAAATTCACTTCCCTTGATCTGAGCAGTTTTTCCTTTGGCACTGGCATCGAGCACAAAGGAATCCACTGTCTTTACAAGTGTTTTCCATGCATCTTCTTCTGTCAGGCCGTCGAGTCTGATCTGATAAACCAGACTGTCTTTGGGAAAAACAAACACATTTGGATCGGCACTCAAAGTGTCTGTCGCCGAAGGATCCGGGTTCAGAGTTTCTGACTGGGAAGTATCTCCTGCAAGGTCTGTCTGACGGTTGCAGGCAGCCAGACTGACAACCAGAAGAAGTGCACACATAATCAGGCAGAGTCGCTTCATCTCATTCTCTCCTTTTGTTACGATATACTCAAATGGTAACACGCGCCGTGCTTTTTTTCAATAATCTCTTGTTTTTTTAATTTCTAAAAAATTCTCTGTTCTGCCGGACCCGTCTTCCCGAAAAACACAGGCGGCACCGGAAAAACCGGTGCCGCGCAGCTGGGCATATCTTACTTCAGTTCTACCTCAATAACCGTATCCACAGGATCCGGCAGCAGCGGGCTGGATCCCAGCGAAACAAAGACGTACTCCGGATAGTTGTCGGTGATCCAGTTGATTGCCGCCGGCAGCTCACTGCCATCGCGCAGCAGCCGGATTTTCTTCACCTCCTGCCGGGGCACACCGGGCAGGTAGATGTAGCCGATCTGACTTTCCATAACGTGATAATACAGGAATTTTCCTCTGCGGGTGATCCGTCCGTATTCCGGCTTGGGCAGGTCGGCGCAGCCGCAGCCGTAGATGCTCCTGCTGTTGCGGCTCATCCAGCGGCCAATGCCCTGAAGGATCTTCACGCTCTCTTCCGGAATCTCACCGTAGGCATCGGGGCCTACATTCAGAATCAGATTGCCGCCCTTGCTGACGCATTCGACCAGCTTCTTGATCATCATATCCGCCGGCTTGAAGTTCCGGTCTGCAGCGTGATAGCCCCAGTTGTTGTTCATGGTGACGCAGGCTTCCCAGGGAACCCGGTTTCCGGCCTCATCAAAAATTCCGTCCGGCGGAATGATCTGCTCCGGGCTTACAAAATCACCGCTGTAGATATTCGGATGGTCCGTCAGCAGGGAGCCGAAGCCCTCACCGCTGACCTCCAGCCGGTTGTCCATAACCACATCCGGCTGAAGGGAACGCACCATTTTCACCAGCTCCGTGGCACGCCACGCCTCCCCGGACAGCTCGCCGTAGGAGAAATCGAACCACAGCAGGTCCAGCTTGCCGTAGTTGGTGCACAGCTCCCGGACCTGCTCATGCATATAGTCCAGGTAGCGTCCGAAGTCCCGGTGCTCGTTGGTCTGGGTCGGGTCGTTGCGCAGCGGATGCTGGCGGTCGCCGTAGTGGGGATAATCGGGATGATGCCAGTCCAGCAGAGAGTAGTAAAGGCCCACCTTCAGGCCCTCCGCCCGGAACGCCTCCACATATTCCCGGACCAGATCCCGGCCGCAGGCAGCTGTAGACTTGAAATCTGTGGTTTTGGTATCGAACAGGCAGAATCCGTCATGGTGCTTTGCCGTCAGGACGGCGTACTTCATGCCGGCTTCTCTGGCCAGCCGCGCCCACTTTTTCGGATCGTAGCGAACCGGGTCGAATTCCTCCACCAGCGGTTCGTAGTCCTCCGGGGGAATTTCCTCCGTGCTGCGGACCCACTCTCCCCGGGCGGGAATGGCATAAAGTCCCCAGTGGATGAACATACCGAACCTGGCTTCCCGGAACCAGGCAGATCTTGCGTATTTGTCAGTCATGGCAATTTTCCTTTCTGCGGAAGCTCAAAATTCCGCTCTGCGGCTTTATCCGATTACCGCTGCTGCCGCCTGCAGCGCAGATATCATGCACAATTTTATGTGAATTCGCTCCGTTAAATTTATCACTTTTTTCCAACTCTGTCAACAAGCTTCTGTCCGGCACACAGGCCGGAGAATCCCGGATTTTCTGCCGGAAAATGTGCTGCTTTTCCAGCCGGATATTCACATATCAGGGACATTTGTTCCGGCATTCCGTCTTATTCCACAGAAAGAACCGTTCCGTTCGGCAATCAGTCCCATGTTTTCCGTGATTATCGCCAAGAAAATTCTCTTTATTTGTAAATTACTACCGTTGAAATTCCGGAATTTCAATGGTAAACTGACCCGAAGTGGGGGCACCCCCACTTTGTTTCGTACATAAAATCTGGTGATCCCATCTGTCATGCATTTGGCATTCAAGAGCCAATCCAATGTGCTGCACGGCAATAATTTTGGAGGAAGTTATCATGAAAACCAGTACTCAACAGGAAAAATCGGTACCCAAGCACCGACGTCCGGCGGCAGATATGCCGCAGGAGAACATCAACAGCAGCACCGCCGTCAACCCGCCGTTCCGGGGTGCAGTCTTTGCTGCAAACAAAAAGCTTTCGGAGGAGGATTGGGCAAAACTTGAAAAGAACATCCCGGAATCCGAAAGTCTGAAATTCGTAATCGTAGGTGATCTGAACCTCCACAGCCGGTACGCAAAATCCTTTATGGCTGTAACCGACGGAAAAATCTACGGCTTCGACGAAAGCTTCCCGGATGGCGTCCGGACCCACACCTATGACAAGGTAAAACGGGCCTATGTCAAGCGCTACTACGGCAACGCCATGCTGGTATTCTCCATGGACGAATCCGACGGAGAATACATCGACCTGACCAAGGAATACACGAACTTCATCCGTTTTTCCTACAAGGTCGCCTCTCTTTACGACGCAGCCGCCATTTTCATTGAAAACGTAGCCGCCGGAAAGGACATCGGTGAAGAGCTCAAGGTCATTGAGGCCACCTTCGAAAAGCAGTTCTGCGTCTGTCCCAAGTGCGGACGTGCTCTGATCCGTCCGGGCGCTCCCTGTATGAACTGCCAGACAAAGCACAAAATGGCCCGCAAAATGGCCTCTTATGTACTGCCGCATAAGAAAATTCTGATTTTCTGCATTTTCCTGTCTATCATCACCACCGCCGTCACGCTGGTTCCGCCCTACATGACAAAGATGCTGGTGGATGAAGTGCTTCCCGCCGGCAACCGCAAAATGCTGCTCGGCTGTGTGCTGGGACTGCTGGTAACCTACCTGCTGCAGTACGGTGTAGGCGCAATCCGGGCATACTATATGAAAATAACCGGCGACCGCATCGTTGCCGAACTGCGAAACGACGTATACCGCAAAGCCCAGATGCTGCCCATGCGATTCTATGACCGAACCTCCACCGGCTCCGTCATCAACCGCATCAGCGGCGATACCGCCGGTCTGCAGGCTTTTATCCTGCGTCTGACGCAGGAAGTGGTGGTCCAGGCCTTCCTGCTGGTGGGCATCGTGGTGATCATGTTCGTCATGAACTGGCAGCTGACCCTGCTTTCCCTGATTCCCGTTCCGCTGGTGGTCATGGGCGCACGGACCTTTGCAAAGAAAATCCGCCCCTTCTACCGGCGGATGTGGCGCCGCTGGGCTTCCGTTTCCAGCATTCTGACCGACTCCATCCCCGGCATCCGGGTCATCAAGGCCTTCGCCAACGAGCACCGGAGTATCCATACCTTTGAGGCCCACAACAACGAATGGCTGAAAACCTCCATCAGGGCCTCCAAGATCATCACCCTGTTTCCCAACATCGTCGGCTTCGTGATTGCCTGCGGTTCCCTGCTGATCTGGGGCGTGGGCGGCACCGCCGTCATCGACCACCCGGACTTCATCTCCGCCGGTCTTCTGGTGTCCTTCATCTCCTATACCTCCATGTTCTACGGTCCCGTGAACTTCTTCGCCAATTTCAGCGATTCCTGCCAGACCGCTCTGAACTCTGCCGAGCGTATCATGGACATCGTCGATGCCGAGCCGGAAGCTGACTTCGGCAAGGGCGTGCATCCGGACAAGCTCCGCGGCAAAATCGAATTCCGCAACGTAAGCTTCTCCTTTGACCGCACCAAAAAGACACTGTCCAATGTCAATCTGACCATCGAGCCGGGCGATATCGTCGGCATTGTGGGAACTACCGGTGCCGGCAAGTCCACTCTGATCAACCTGCTGATGCGCTACTACGACAACTATGATGGCGAGATTTTCGTTGACGACATCAACATCCGGGACATCGACATGAAGTTCTACCGCTCCGAAATCGGCTACGTCCAGCAGGAGCCCATGATGTTCCACGAATCCATCTTCCGCAACATTGCCTACGGCTGTGATAACGTCCAGGTCGAAGAGGTCATCCATGCCGCTGAAGTGGCAAACGCCCACGAATTCATCGCAAGAATGCCCGACGGATACGACACCGTCCTGGGCGAACGGGGCACCGGCCTTTCCGGCGGCGAGCGGCAGCGTCTGTCCATCGCCCGGGCCGTGCTGAAAAACCCCAGCATTCTCTTCTTCGATGAAGCTACCGCCTCCGTTGACTCCGAAACCGAAAGCCTGATTCAGGATGCCATCGAGCACCTGATCAGCGGCAGAACCACCCTGATGATCGCTCACCGGCTGTCCACACTGCGCAAGGCCAACAAAATCATCGTGGTGGACAAGGGCGAAATCATTGAAATGGGCACTCCCGAGGAACTGATGGCACTCAAGGGCAAGTATTACAAGCTGATTCAGATTCAGACGATGTCCGATCAGATCAAGAAAACAAAAGAGGAAGAGAGGTTTGACTGAATATGCGTTTGTACATTGACAATGATATGGCCCGCTTCACACGCAAGGACATTACGCTTGTGGACATGGAGCTGTATGACGGCCGCAAATTCGTAAATCTGGAGCCTCACCGCCTGTTCCCGCTTTCCGGCATGGACAAGTACATCACCCTGCTGGACGAAGAGGGCATCGAACAGGCCATCATCCGGGACATCCGTACCCTGCCTCCCGCCGAGCGGAAAATCATCGAGGACTGCCTGCGGGAATACTACCTGATCCCAAAAATCACCAAAATCAATACCTGCGAAGAAAAATACGGCGTGCTGACCATCGACGTGGAAACAGACCGCGGCCCCGCCCGCGTGGAAATCCGGAACGTTCTGCACGGTCTGAAATTCCTGTACGGTATGCGGGTGCTCCTGCGGGACAACAACGACAACCGCTACGAAATTCCCGACATCAACCAGCTGGACAAGCGAAGCATTCAGCTGATTGACTCTTATCTGTAATTTCTTGCTTTATAAAAAGGAGTGTTCAATTATGAAACTGATCCTGGCAATCGTAAACAATGACGACAGCGCACGGGCTTCCTCCGCTCTGACCGAGGACGGCTTTATGGTCACCCGTCTGTCCACCTCCGGCGGCTTCCTGATGGTGGGCAACACCACTTTCCTCATCGGCACCAGCGACGAGAAGGCACAGAAGGCAATTGACATTCTCAAGACGTGCTGCAAGACCCGCAAGCAGACCAATTCCTCCACAGCTTCCTACGGAATGGGCCTGCGGAATATGAGCATTCCGGAAGAGGTCAACGTCGGCGGCGCAACCATCTTCGTGCTGGATGTGGCACATATGGAAAAAATCTGACAAAACACCCCTTCAAAGCCCGGTTCTGAAGAACCGGGCTTTTGTCGTCCCCTGACCCCGGTTCCGGAAATAACAAGGGATGGTTGTTTTTCATGGAATTACATTTTTCCTCTTGACATAGACAAATTACATTGTATAATTGTATGCAAATCTCTGCACACACTGTTCAGATCAGGAAAGGTTGGGAAAAATCATGCTTGAAATCTCCGGAAAAACCAATTTGCTGGAACAAAAATCCTATAAATACTCTCTTCAGGACATTCCCGAACCCAATCTCCATCGGGATATCTTCGATTATGAATCCGTGCCCAAGGTTTCCTTCAACCATCGGCGCGTTCCCATGAATATGCCGGAGGAAATCTGGATTACAGATACCTCCCTGCGGGACGGGCAGCAGTCCGTGGAGCCGTATTCCGTCGAGCAGATCGTAAATATCTACAAGCTGCTTTCCAAATTGGGCGGTCCCTACGGCATTATCCGTCAGACAGAATTTTTCATCTACAGCAAAAAGGACCGGCAGGCTATCGAAAAATGCATGGAGCTTGGCCTGCAGTTTCCCGAGATCACCAGCTGGATCCGGGCCAGCAAGGAGGACTTCCGGCTGGTGCGGGATCTGGGTATCCGGGAAACCGGCATCCTTGTCAGCTGCAGCGACTACCACATTTTCCGCAAAATGAAAATGACCCGCAAGCAGGCCCTGGACTATTATCTCGCCACGGTTTCCGACGCCTTTGATGCCGGCGTTGTTCCCCGGTGCCATCTGGAGGACATTACCCGGGCGGATTTCTACGGCTTTGTGGTGCCCTTTGTCAACGAGCTGCAGAATCTGTCCAGACAGGCGGGCATTCCCGTGAAAATCCGGGCCTGCGACACCATGGGCTACGGCATTCCCTACACCGAGGCCGCACTGCCCCGCAGTGTAGCCGGCATCATCTACGGCCTGCAGCATTACTCCGATGTTCCCAGCGAATGTCTGGAATGGCACGGCCACAATGATTTCCACAAGGCCGTGGCAAACGCCTCCACCGCATGGCTCTACGGTGCCTGCGCCGTCAACTGCTCCCTGCTGGGAATCGGCGAGCGGACCGGAAATATTCCGCTGGAAGCCATGGTCTTTGAATACGCCTCCCTGCGTGGCTCTCTGGACGGCATGGACCCCACCGTAATTACGGAGATTGCAGACTATTTCCGCAAGGACATCGGCTACACCATTCCGCCCATGACGCCTTTCGTGGGCCGGAACTTTAATGTTACCAAGGCAGGCATCCACGCCGACGGACTGCTCAAGGACGAAGAAATCTACAACATCTTCGACACGAAAAAGCTGCTCAACCGCCCTGCCTCCGTGCAGATCGGCAAGACCTCCGGTCTGGCGGGAATCGCATACTGGATCAACGAAACCTACCTTCTGGCAGAAGCAGACCGGATCTCCAAGCAGGACCCGCTGGTGGTGGCCCTGAAGGCGTGGATCGATCAGGAATATGAGGACGGCCGTCAGACCGTTCTGTCGAACAAGGAACTCGAGGACAAGATTCAGGAGCTTGCTCCCGGCCGCTTCCCCGAGCTGTAATCAGGAGGGCGTGAAAAATGGCGAATTTTAAAACCACATCTCTGGCTGACCGGGTGTATGAAAAGCTGGAAAATGACATTATTTTCGGAGTTTATCCCCGGGGAGAGATTCTGACGGAGCTGAAGCTGGTCGAACAGCTGGGCGTCAGCCGGACGCCCATCCGGGAGGCCCTGCGCAGGCTGGAACAGGTCCGGCTCATTGAAGAAACCGGAAAAGGCTCCGTAGTGCTGGGTATTACCGAGGAAGATCTGGAGGACATTATGAACATCCGCCTGAAGGTGGAAGGACTGGCCTCCCGGTACGCCGCCGCCAATGCAACCGCCGAAGATCTGCAGGAGCTGCGTCACATCATGGACCTGCAGGATTTCTACCGGGAAAAAGCCGACACCGACCGGATCCGGGAAACTGATGACCAGTTCCACGCTGCCATTTACCGGATGAGCCGCCGGAACGTAATCATCGACACGCTGCTGCCGCTGCACCGCAAATGTCAGCGCTATCGCAGGGCATCCATCGAAAACCGGAAGCGTCTGGACGAAATGGTCACCGAACACCGCAGAATCTGCGATGCGATTATCGCAGGAGACGCAGCGCTGGCCGAAAAACTCACCACCGAGCATATCGCCAACGCAAAAGCAAGCATCATGGGGAGGATTCACTACAATGGGTAAGACAATTGCACAGAAAATCATTGCCGCACATCTGCTCCGGGGCGAAATGACACCCGGAAGTGAAGTCGGGCTGAAAATCGACCAGACCCTAACCCAGGACGCCACGGGAACCATGGCCTATCTGGAATTTGAAACCATGGGAATTCCCCGGGTAAAAACCGAAAAAAGCGTGGCCTATGTGGATCACAATACTCTGCAGTCCGGATTTGAAAACGCCGATGACCACCGGTACCTGCAGTCCGTGGCAAAAAAACACGGTGTCTACTTCTCCCGGCCCGGCAACGGCATCTGCCATCAGGTCCATCTGGAGCGGTTCGGCATTCCCGGAAAAACCCTCATCGGCTCCGACAGCCATACGCCCACCGGCGGCGGCATCGGTATGCTGGCCTTCGGTGCCGGCGGTCTGGATGTGGCTGTTGCCATGGGCGGCGGGGCATACTATATTACCATGCCGAAAATGTTTAAAGTCAATCTCACCGGCTCTCTGCGGCCCTTTGTCACCGCCAAGGATATCAGCCTTGAACTTCTGCGGATTCTCTCCGTAAAGGGCGGCGTGGGTGCCATCATCGAGTGGGGCGGTCCGGGAATCGACGCACTGTCTGTCCCCGAGCGGGCAACCATCACCAATATGGGCACCGAGCTGGGGGCCACCACCTCCATCTTCCCCTCTGATGAAGTCACCCGCCGTTTTCTGGCGGCCCAGGGACGGGAACAGGACTATGTGCCCCTTTCCAGCGATCCCGATGCCGTGTACGACCGTGTCATTGACATTGATCTGGACACGCTGACCCCCAGAATCGCCTGCCCCCACAGTCCGGATAACGTGGTGCCTGTGGAAAGTCTGGCAGGTACCCGGGTAGATCAGGTCTGCATCGGTTCCTGCACAAATTCCTCCCTCTATGATATGCTGAAGGTAGCCGCTCTTCTGAAGGGAAAAACCATTGCCCCCGGGGTCAGTCTTTCCATCTCCCCCGGTTCCCGGCAGGTACTGACCATGCTGGCAGACTGCGGCGCCCTGACCGACATTCTCTCCAGCGGTGCCAGAGTGCTGGAATGCGCCTGCGGCCCCTGCATTGGCATGGGCTTCTCCCCCAATTCCGGCGGCATCAGCCTGCGGACCTTCAACCGGAACTTCGAAGGCCGCAGCGGTACCCGGGATGCAAACGTATACCTGGTTTCTCCGGAAACTGCCGTGGCTGCCGCCCTGTCCGGTCAGATCACCGACCCCCGCAGTCTTGGCACCATGCCGCAGGTCACCATGCCCGACCGGTTCCGGGTGGATGATTCCGCCATTCTTGCGCCGGCTTCTGCCGGGGAAGCGCCTTCCGTTCAGGTCCTGCGCGGCCCCAACATCAAGCCCTTCCCTCAGAGCAGACCCTTTGCCGAGACTCTGCGTGCACAGCTGGTGCTGAAGGTGGGCGACAACATCACCACCGACCACATCATGCCCGCCGGTGCCCGGATTCTTCCCTACCGCTCCAACATTCCGTTCCTGTCGAAATTCTGCTTTGAAGTCTGCGATCCGACCTTCCCCCAGCGGGCCAAAGCTGCCGGTGACGGCATCATTGTCGGCGGCAGCAACTACGGTCAGGGCTCCTCTCGGGAGCACGCCGCACTTGTGCCCATGTATCTGGGCATCCGGTGCGTGATTGCAAAAAGCTTCGCCCGGATTCATGCGGCCAATCTGATCAATGCCGGCATTCTTCCGCTGACATTTGAAACGCCGGAAGATTACGATACGCTGTCTCAGGATGACCGTCTGGTTCTTTCGGACATTTCCCGGGGGCTGCAATCCGGATCCATGGTCCTTACCGACGAAACCACCGGCCGGAAAATTTCCCTCTGCTGCCGGTTCACCCAGCGCCAGCAGGCCATTCTGATGGCCGGCGGCCTGCTCAATTACACAAGGGAGGAAGGAAAATGAATACAATCGATCTTGCCTGCCAGCATTTCCGGGACCTTCTGCAGGAGCAGATGCTGCGAATTGAAAAGGCTCCCCAGGAAAAAATGCATTTTGAAACCGGGAAAAAAGTCACTATCGGCCTCATTGACGGCGATGGCATCGGCCCGCTGATTATGGCGCAGGCCCTGCGGGTGCTTAAGACACTTCTGGCGGACGAAATTGCCGCCGGCACCGTGGTGCTCCGGAAAATCGAAGGTCTGACCATTGAAAACCGTCTGGCTCTAGGCGTTTCCGTTCCGCAGAGCGTTCTGGACGAAATCCGCTCCTGCGACGTGCTGCTCAAAGGCCCCACCACCACCCCGAAAGGCGGCGGTCTGGAAAGTGCCAACGTCACCCTGCGGCGGGAGCTGGATCTGTACGCAAACGTCCGGCCCGTTTCCATTCCGGAAGAGGGCATCGACTGGGTCTTTTACCGGGAAAACACCGAGGGAGAATACGCCCTGGGCAGCCGGGGCATCGAGCTTCCCGGAATGGCCGTTGACTTTAAAGTTACCACCGACATGGGCACCCGGCGCATTGCCCGGGCTGCCTACGACTACGCCCGCCAGAACGGGAAAAACCGGGTCTCCATCGTGACAAAGGCCAATATTCTGAAGAAAACAGACGGAAAATTTTCCGCCGTCTGCCATGAAATCGCCGCACAGTACCCGGAAATCACCACAGACGAATGGTATGTTGACATCATGTCGGCAAACCTTGTAAATCCCGCCGTCCGCAGTCAGTTCCAGGTGGTGCTGCTGCCGAACCTGTACGGCGACATCATCACCGACGAAGCCGCCCAGATTCAGGGCGGTGTCGGCACCGCCGGCAGCGCAAACATCGGCGACCGGTATGCCATGTTTGAAGCCATCCACGGCTCAGCACCCAGAATGCTGGAAGCCGGCCTGGGCGATTACGCCAATCCTGCCAGCATTCTCCGGGCAGAAGCTATGCTGCTGCGTCACATCTGCCGCAGCGATGCCGCCGGGAAGCTGGAAAAGGCCCTGCAGAACTGTCCGGTCATCGTCACCGGTGACCGGGACGGTGCCACCGGAAAAAGCTACACCGATACGCTGCTGACCATGCTGTAAGCAGACCTCTGCCATCCCCGACCAAGTGGCAGATTACCCGATTTTCAGGAGGAGATACTATGAAAAAAGAGAGAACTGTCCGTGATACATTTTCCGGCAAGTGGGGCTTCCGGCTGGCCTGCATCGGCTCGGCCGTGGGAATGGGCAACATCTGGCTGTTCCCCTACCGGCTCGGACAGTTTGGCGGCGCTGCATTTCTGATTCCGTATCTGATCTGCGTGGTGCTGCTGGGACGCACCGGTCTGATCGGAGAAATGACCCTGGGCCGTGCCATGGAAAGCGGCACTCTGGCAGCCTTCGGAAAAGCCACCGAGCAGCGCGGAAAAGGCACGCATCCGGGGACGGCGCTGGCTCTCATTCCGGTGCTGGGCGGAATGGCCCTTGCCATTGGCTATTCCGTAGTGGTTGGCTGGATTCTCAGGTTTCTGTTCGGCACCCTTTCCGGCAGCGTCATGGCTGCGCAGGACAGCGGTGCCTACTTCGGTGCCGCTGCCGGAGCCTTCGGCTGTGTGGGCTGGCACCTGCTGGGACTGCTCATCACCTTCGGCGTGATGACTTTCGGCATTCAGTCCGGCATCGAAAAAATGAACAAGCTGATGATTCCCATGTTCTACGTCATGTTCCTTGTGCTGGCCGCCCGGGTCTTTACGCTGGATCATTCCGGCAGCGGATACCGGTATCTGCTGATTCCCCAGTGGGAATTCCTGCTGAAACCGAAAACGTGGATCTATGCGCTGGGGCAGGCCTTTTTCTCCCTGAGTCTGGCCGGCACCGGCACTGTGGTCTACGGCTCCTACCTGAAAAAGGATCAGGATATTCCCAGATCCGCACAGACCATTGCCCTGTTTGATACGCTGGCAGCCCTGCTGTCTGCCTTTGTCATCATTCCCGCCGTGTTTGCCTTTGATCTGGACCCCACTTCCGGTCCTCCCCTCATGTTCATCACCATGCCTGCCGTATTCCGCCGGATGCCCGGAGGCAGCGTGTTCATGTTCATTTTCTTCCTGGCGGTTCTGTTTGCATCCCTGACCTCTCTGGTCAATCTGTTTGAAACCCCGGTGGAAGCGCTGCAGACCTTCTTCCGGCTTTCCCGGGCAAAAGCCGTGGGCATCGTTGCAGCAGTCGCTACAGTGATCGGCGTGTGCATTGAGGGCATCGTCGGCAAATGGATGGACATCTGCTCCATCTGCCTGTGTCCGCTGGGCGCCCTGATGGCCGGCGTGATGCTCTTCTGGGTGTGCAAACCCGGATTTGCCCGCAGACACGCAGAAGAAGGCGCTGCCAAACCCCTCGGCAGCTGGTTTGAACCTGCCGGGAAATATGTCTTCTGCGGCATCACCCTGCTGGTTCTGATTCTGGGAATCGCCTTCGGCGGCATCGGGTAAGCCATCCGCACTGCGCCTGTCCGGCAAAATCTTTCCCGGAACAAAATAATCTGCAGCCCCTGTACCAATCCGTACAGGGGCTGCTCGCGTTATTGTGCAGAGGCGGTTTATCTCTCCCAACCCAAAATCCCGGATATTCCGAAATGTGATCTGGGATGGAAACTGCCCCATGCAAAAATCCTTCTCATTTTTTCCACAGCTTCGTGCACGGAGCTGTGGAATTTTTCGTTTCATCAGGCCCCTGACACTGCTTCGCCGCAGATTTCCGGGCGTGTGCCGGAAATGGGTCCAAAAAACCTGGCAGACACAAATATGTCTGCCAGGCGGCTGGTAAATTGTACAGACCGAACCTCTGCACTGAAAGCGGAAAATCACAGTTCTTTTCCGCAATAGGGGCAATAGCTCAGGTTGTTCTCCTCAATCGGGTGCCACAAAACCGGGTAGTGCCCCTGGCAATGGGGACATTTCCAGTGCATACGGGATTTGACAATATAAATGATGACGCAGACAATCCCGTAAATCAGGGCCACCATTTTCAGCACGTCGATCTGGTCCAGAAGGCAGAACTGTCCAAAGAGGAAGATCGCAAATCCGGGAATCGACAGAAAAAGGAATTTCAGTGCCGACTTTCTTTTCACAAAAATACTCTGTTCATAGTTGTCCACAGCAAATATGCCCTCCCTTTCAGCAATTTCACAGCAGCACAGATTGTACCATTCTATTCCGCAGAAATGAATCTGCTGTATGATTATTGTATCCCCAGCGTGAGTATTTGTCAACAATAAAACCGCATTCTCATCGTCACTTTTTGTTTATTTTAACATAATCGCAGAATTATCCGTGCAGAAAATCCTGTCTTTGCAACTTTTTTCCGCAAAGCAGGTACTCTGCCCCGCCACAGCCGGGCGGAACGCCTCCCATCCGGTGCCCATGGTCCTCCCGCTCTGTGCGCTTTCAGTATACAGATGAATTCATAAAAATTCAAAAGCACTGTAAGAATATCAGTTTTTCCAACGGCATGATTCACATTTTTTCTCCTGCTTTCCCCGGAAAATTTCGCTCATACCAAAAATTTCCCTTGCTTTTTTATACAAACTCCCGCAAGTGTTCATAGCAAATTCGGATTATCTGTGATACAATGACCGGGATAGAAGCTGAATATGCTTCGATATGAATGAATATGGAAGGATCACGCTGAAAACACAGACAGCTGTTCGCAAGACACGTCTGCTCCCGCGCCTTCCCGGCTGCAAAAGCGGAATGCTGCGCAGCCGAAACGATATTTTCACATTTAGAAGGAGAATCCCAATGGAGCCCAAAATTTTAGCGCTTACAGGCAAAGGCGGTGTTGGAAAAACCAGTCTGTCTGCAATTATCGTTAAAATTCTCAGCGAGAAGTTTGCGGACAAGAAGATTCTGGCCATCGACGCTGACCCCGCAGTGGGCCTTGCCACTGCGCTTGGTGTGGACGTAAAGCTGACGCTGGATGACATCCGCACCGAGATCATCAGCACGGTGGAAGGCGGCGACACCAAAACAGCTCTGGAACTGGTCAGTGAGTCCCGGTATCGAATTGCCGAGGCCATCGTGGAAAAGGACAACTTTGCCTTTCTCGCCATCGGCCGCCCGGAAAGCAAGGGCTGCTACTGCAGAATCAACTCTTACCTGAAAAACGTGATTGAAATGATCAGCAGTCAGTTTGACTATATCGTAATCGACTGCGAAGCCGGCATCGAACAGGTGAACCGCCGGGTCATCGAGCAGGTCACCCATCTGCTGCTGGTGTCGGATGCAAGCCACAAGGGTATTGAGGTCATCAAGTCCATTTCCAAGGTTGCAGGAGAAGCTGTCAGATACGACAAAATCGGCTGCATCTTCAACCGCATCGATGATCCGTCTCTTCTGGAGCATGCGGATCTGGAGGGTCTGGAATGCATCGGCGTGGTAAAGTCCAGCAGGGAGATTGCCCGCTTCGATGCCGTAGCCAAAGACTTCATGCTGCTCGACGACAGCTGTGAATGCGTGGCCGAAACCTGCCGGGCCCTCAAAAATTTTGGAATCATATAAGGAAACAGAGGAATGAAAGATTTAAAACATATGATTTATTTTGAGCATCTGCTGGAGGATGCTCATAATGATCTGGTGCGAAAAGCCAAAGCAGACGGTCAGCTGGCGCTGGGCTACACCTGCTACCATGTGCCGGAGGTTCTGATGAATCTGGACAACTGCTTTTCCGTCAGACTCAGAGCCCCCAATACGGGCAGCGTAGATATCGCCACCTACTACATGGCAAACAGCGCCTGCGAATACTCCAGAGCCCTTCTGGAAAGAGCCATCGAAGGAAACTACCAGTTTCTCGACGGACTGCTGGGCGTGGATGTCTGTGAACCCATGAACCGTGCCATGGAAAACATGGCGCTGCTCAATCTGCACGACGACCACGAGAAATTTGTCAGATGCTACCTGGATATCCCCTACTCCGACGACGAGGACTGCGTTGAACACTTAAAAGAGCAGCTCACCAGAAAGATCCTCAATCCCCTGCATCAGGTTTACGGTGTGGACATTTCCGACGGTGCCATCCGCAGGGCTGTTGAAAAATACAACCGCGTGTGCCGGGTTGTCCGGCAGATCGGCGATTTCCGCAAACAGCTCAACCCCGTGATCACCGGCAGCGAATTCCACAAAATCTGCCTTGTCAGCTATGTCTGTCCCAAGGACCTGATTCTGCCCTATCTGGAAGAGACGCTGGAAGAGCTGAAAACCCGGGAACCGGACCCCGTATCCCTCTACAAGGCACGAGTCGGCATTGTCGGTTCCGAAATCGACGATCCGACCTTCATCGAGCTGGTGGAGGAAAGCGGTGCTCTGGTGGTTTTTGACCGGTTCTGCTACGGCTCCATCCCCGGAAGAAATGAGATCCTGCTGACCGACGATGAGGACGCACTGACCCAGATCTGCCGGCAGAATCTGAAGGAAACCGAATGTCCCAGAAACTGCGCCTACCATAAGCTTGACTACCGCAAAGAGCACGTCAAACAGCTGCATGACGAGTACCATGCCGACGGCGTGATTTACGAGCAGATGAAGTTCTGCACATACTGGTCCTTTGAAAGAACCCTGGCAAGCCATGTGATGCCCGAGGAATACGGCATCCACGTCCTGTCCATCGACCGTCCCTACATCGCCCGTGCCAGCGGTCAGCTGAGAACCCGCGTGCAAGCCTTCGTGGAAAGCCTGGAAGTCAAGAGAATCAAAAGCAAGCAGCAAGCGAAGGAGAAGTAACGATGTATAATGCCAAAACAGGAAAAGGTCTGGGTAATTTTTATTCACCCAAACACAAGGCAATGGTCAGACGGGAGTGGAAAGGCTTCCGGGACACCTTCTATGAGTTCGGCCGCTGGCTGAAGCTCTACAGCTATATGGCCTTCAAGCTGGGCAGGCACCCGATTCTGATGGTCAAGGCCATGCTGCGCTACCGCTGGATGATTTCCTACCTGACTGCCGCCAACACCATCGACAAGCACACGCTGGGCCTCTACGGCAAGGAGCTGCGCTACACACACGAATATTTCTTCACCGTGGTCCGCCACTCCATCGACAACGTGCTGATGTTCCTTGAGCGGGACAAAAACCTGCGGCCCAAGTCCAAAAAGGCAGCAAAGCTGAGAGAAACCACGGTCATGTTCGACGAAATGATTCCCAAATTCATCATGGCAGGCTTCCCCACCCTGCAGTGGATGGATATTGCCATGATGACCGTGGGTATGCCGTCGGAAATCGACCAGTACAGCAACCCGACCTACATCGATGCCATCGAGAAATTCGGTCTGGCGGCTGACATCTGCCCCTTCCCGGCCACTGAAGTCGGCGTTGCCGTGGCAGGTGACTATCCCATAGTCGGCAAAACCTTTATTACCTCCTCCATGCCCTGCGACGGTTCCATCGGCGAAATCAGCTTTATGGCAAGACTGCTGGGCGATATGCCCAAGTTCCAGATCACGCCGCCCCAGAGATTTCTGGAGCCGGAGGTGCAGGATTACGCCGTCAAGAATCTGAAAAAGGCCATTGCCTTCATTGAGGATAACTACAACGTCAAATGGGACTGGGATGCATTCTGGGAAAAGAGCGAAATGTTCAACCAGATGTCCCAGTGTATGCTCAACAAATGGGACATCAACTGCACCGATTATCCTCAGGTCTGCAACGGCGCCATGGCGCTTTACCGGGAATATGAATTCATGGGTGCCGGCTGTCTGGATCCCCACTTCCTGAAAACCGACCTGAAGGTTGATGCCATGATGAAAAAGGGCTACGAGGCGGACAGAAAGAACGACGCCAACAAGCCCAAATACCGGGCCATCGTCTGGGCCTGCCCGGCACATTACTACACCCAGTTCTCCTACTGGACCACCCACTGCTGGGGCGTCAAGGCCATGGTGGACATGGAGTGCATGCTGGCGCACCACTTCATCCACATCGGTGATAAGGATGCCGCCATGGTGGATCTGGCCATTCTCTACGAGAAGATGATGATGCGCTCCCACACCAACGGCGGCTATGAAAATTCCCTGGACGAGTGCTGGAGAATGTGCGAAAAGTTCAACGCAAACATTGTCATCATGTATGACCATGTTTCCTGCAAAAACGTAGGCGGTCTTCACGGTATGTTTGAAGATCAGGCAAGAGAGCGTGGAATCCATATGATCTGGATTCCCCACGACCTGATGGATGCCCGTACGGTTTCCAAGCGGGAAATGCGGGAGGCCTTCAACAAATACATGACCAATGTATTCCGGGAAGAACCGCTTGACCCCACGCTGGTGGATTATGTTGATGATTTGACTTGGTAATGGAGAGATGAATATGAAATATTTCGGTGGTTGTGATGTAGGTTCTACCTACACAAAATGCGTTATTTTGAACGAAGACGGGAAGATGGTGGGCAGCACCACGGTCCGTTCCAGAATCGTTGCCAACGAAAGCGCTAAGGATGCGCTTGAAAAGACAATTGCTCAGGTGCCCGGGCTGCACAGCATCAGCGACCTGAGCTACCTGATCGGCACCGGCTATGGCAGGAACAAGGTGCCCCAGGCCCAGGAAAACATCTCCGAGATTTCCTGCCACGCCATGGGCGTCCATGTGACCAATCCCGATGTCAAGGCTATTATTGACATCGGCGGTCAGGACGTCAAGGGCATCGCCGTGGATACCGACGGCACAGTAAAAACCTTTGCCATGAACGACAAGTGCGCTGCCGGCACCGGCCGGTTCTTTGAATCCATGGCAAGAGCCTTTGAAATTTCTCTGGAAGAGTTCTCCAACCTGTCGCTGACCGCAAAGAATGTGATTCCCATCACCTCCCAGTGCACGGTCTTTGCCGAGAGCGAAGTAATCACTCTGGTCGGTGAAGGCAAGCCCAGAGACGAAATTGCCGCCGGCATCCAGCAGGCCGTTGCAAAACGGTGCTTTGTTATGGCAAAAAAGGCCGGCGCTACCGATGCCATCACCCTCACCGGCGGCTGCGCCAAAAACGAGGGTCTGAAAAAGGCCATCGAAAAGGTCCTGCGCATCAAGGTCATCGACCTGGACGTAGACCCCCAGCTGATGGGTGCCCTGGGTGCAGCAGAATATGCCCGCATCAAAGGCATGGACAAGGAGAACTGATATGGCCTGGTATTGGATTGTACTGATTGTAGCCGCCTGCCTGTTCGGTCTGCTTTTTCTCTGCTTCATCACCAACGGCGACGGAAAACTGATTGAAAAAACTTACGATATGCTGTCAAAGTATCATGACAGCAAAGACAAGGAAATCAAGATCTGACCATGAATGTATACGACAATTTAATCCGGGAAACGCTGAACATCCTGCAAAAGCAGGATTTCACCCGGCTGAATGTGCATCCCTGCAACTGGAATATGCTCAGCGCCAATGAGTTTCTCATGGGAAAAGAAGTTCGCTTCGAGCTTGGGGACCGGTTCAAGGACAGCATTGTCTGCCATATCCCCACCAGCGACAAGTCCCTGATCGGTGAGGACCGGATTTTTCTGATCGGCGACGATCTGCAGAAGATCCGGGCCAACACCAACTTTTCCCGGATTACCCTGTTTAATATCGACGACATCCCCGACCCCAACAAAGCTTACATCGGCGTGCGCAGGCTGAACTACGAACGCTACAAAGTGATTCCCGAAGGCTATATGGTGCTCTCGTCCAGTTTTGAGAACAAGGAAAACGTGCGTGTCAGCAAAAACGCCATCAAAAAGGGACTGACCTTTGAAACGCTGGGCAATCTTTACATTCAGCACTACAGGCAGCTTCCGGGTGTAAACAATGTGCAGATTTACTTTATCGTGGGCGATCAGGACTTTGTAAAAGACCTGATTCAGGTGTCAAAAAAGGTAAACGAAGTAACCAACGCGTTTGATCATATCCTCAAAAATGTGATTCTGGACTGCGACGTCTGCCCGCTGAAAACCATTTGCGAAGATATTGAAGCTTTGCGGGAACTGCATTTTTCCGTAAACAACAAGAAATAATCAATTTTGAAGGAGACTATCATGAACAAGGAACTCGACAGCTTATTTACCCCCTGGAAAATCGGCAACTGTGAAATCAAGAACAGAATTGTCATTACCTCCATGGGCGGTACCTCTATTTTCGGCTGGATGGAGCCCCATCACTTTGACCAGGAAGCTGCAAAATTCCTGATGGAAAAGGCTCAGAACAATGTCGGCCTGATTCTGCCCGGCATTGCGCCCGTGCGCAACATGCTCGGCGGCGGCTGGCTGTACAATGCCGACCATACCTTTAAGAAACTGAAGGTATTCATGGACGAACTCCACAAAACCGGCGCAAAAATGTTCGTGCAGCTCACTGCAGGCTTCGGCCGGTCCTTCTCCGTAAGCGCCCCCATGGAAAAAATGCTGAACAATCCCGTTCTGAAGGTACTCAGCAAACCCATTTTCGATGTGGAACGGCTGTGCGCCGGCGCTTCTCCCGCTCCCAACAGATGGAGTGACTGCGCCCCCACCCGTCCCCTGACCGTGGACGAAATCCACGAGCTGATTCTGGGCTTTGCAAAGACTGCAAAGAAGTGCCAGGAGGCCGGTGTTGACGGCGTGGAAATTCACGCTGTCCACGAAGGCTACCTGCTGGACCAGTTTACCATGAAGTACACCAACCAGCGGACCGACGAATACGGCGGCTCCTTTGAAAACCGCTACCGCTTCCCTGTGGAAATCGTCAAGGCCATTAAGGAAATGTGCGGCAAGGATTACCCCGTATCCCTGCGCTACTCCGTTGTCTCCTATACAAAGGGCTTCCGGGAAGGCGCTCTGCCCGGTGAGGAATACACCGAGGTAGGCCGTGACATGGCAGAAAGCGAAAAGGCTGCCAAGTACCTGCAGGATGCCGGCTACGATATGCTCAACTGCGACAACGGCACCTACGATGCCTGGTACTGGAGCCATCCGCCCATGTATATGCCCCAGAACTGCAACCTGGCAGATGTGGCCCACATCAAGAAGTTTGTGGACATCCCCGTAGTTGCAGCCGGCAGAATGGATCCCTATGTAGGCGCAAAGGCCGTAGCCGAAGGCAAAATCGACGGTGTCGGCATTGCAAGACAGTTCCTGGCTGACACCGAATGGGTCACCAAGATGATCAATGACCGGGAAGAGGACATCCGTCCCTGCATCTGCTGCCACAACGGCTGCTTTACCATGTCCCACTACGAAGGCGTTCCCAACGCCCAGGACCCCAAGGATGCCATGCACATGGCAAGATGCGCCATCAACCCCGAGACCATGCAGAGCAAAAAATATAAGATTGTCCCCGCCAAGAAGAAAAAGCACATTGCCATCATCGGCGGCGGCATCGGCGGCATGGAAGTGGCCAGAGTGTGTGCACTGCGCGGTCATACCGCAACCATCTACGAAAAGTCCAACCGTCTGGGCGGTATTTTTGTTGCCGCCGCAGCTCCCAGCTTTAAGGAGAAGGACAGAGATCTGATCGAATGGTACCGCCGTGAAATGGTCAAGCTGAACATCGAAGTAAAGCTCAACACCGAGGTCAAGGACATCTCCGAGATCCAGGCAGATGAGATTGTGGTCGCCACCGGCGCCGTAGCCCGCAGATTCAGCAAGCTCCCCGGCATCGAAAGAAGCATTGAGGCCTGCGAGTATCTGCTCAAGGAAAAGGAAGTCGGCCAGAATGTCATCATCGTCGGCGGCGGTCTGACCGGCTGCGAAATTGCCTACGACCTGTTCCTGCAGGGCAAGAATCCCACCATCATCGAGATGAAGAACGACCTGATTGCCATTCCCGGCGTCTGTCTCGCCAACAGCTCCTACCTGCGTGACTTCTTCAAGCTCCACAAGGTTCCCGTTTATCTGGAAACCAGCGTCGATTCCATCACCGAAGACGGCGTGATCGTCAAGCGCAAGGACGGAACCAAGGAAGCCATCCAGGCTGACAACGTTATCATGTCCGTCGGCTACATCCCGTCTCCTCTTGTAAATGACAAAAAGATTCCCCTTGTCGGCGACTGCAAAAAGGTCGGCAACCTGCGTTCCGTCATCTGGGGCGCATGGGACGTGGCAATGAAGCTGTAACTTCCTGCCGGAAAACAGAATTCCTGTCCCGGAACACAAAATGATATCAGCCTCCCCGGCTCAGGAACTCCGCCGGGGAGGCTTTCCTGTTTCAACTGCTTTTTTCCCTGCGGAGCTTCCTTCGTTGCCTGTGGTTCGATTTTGTGCTACAATAAACTCCACAGGCAGCCGGAGCCGACTGCCTTTACGGACAAGGATGGAATGCGAACATGAAAAACGAAACGCTACAGGAAATTTTGAACCGGAACCAGATTCTTTCCTACGGAGTCTGCGACTACAGCAGGATCACGGATTTTCTTCCCTGCCGGAACCGGGAATGGATTCCCAAAGAGGCCAAAAGCGTGATTGTCTGCGCATTTCCCTACTACACCGGCGATCACCCACAGGCCAATGTCTGTAAATACGCCATGGTGCCGGATTACCATTTCGTGGTCCGCAAGCTTCTGAACCAGGCCGCAGAGGAACTGAGCCGAACCTTCGGCGCTTCTTTTGTGGGCTTTACGGATGTCTCCGCCCTGCCGGAACGGGAATGCGCGCTGGCTGCCGGACTTGGTTTTCCCGGTGTCAACGGTCTGGTGATTCATCCGCAATACGGAACCTTTTTCGTGATCGGAGAAATCGTCACGGATTATCTGTTCGAATTCGACCGCCCGCTGCCCCAGCAGATCTGCATGCAGTGCGGCCGGTGCATCGCAAGCTGTCCCGCCGGTGCGATTTCCCCGGAGGGGATCGACTATACCCGGTGCCTTTCCGAAGTCACTCAGCGAAAAGGTGAGCTGACCGGGCAGGAGCAGGCGCTGGTCCGGAAAAACGGTCTGATGTGGGGCTGCGACTGCTGTCAGAATTGCTGTCCCTACAATCAGGGCCTGCCGCTGACCTATCTGGAGGCTTTTTCCTCTGATGTGCAGCCGCTGGTGACCCGGGAAAATCTGAATGCGCTGTGCAAAACCAGAGCCTTTGGCTACAAGGGAAAAACCCTGCTGAAACGGAACCTGGACCTGATTGGCTTTGGACCGGACGGGAACGAATAACGCCGGTTTTACCGGTATGTTTCCTTTTTCGCCTTGAAAAATCCGGAAAACGATGGTTTTCTGTATTTTTATTGACACTTTTCACCTTTATGATATAATTATGGAGAGTTTGCATTTTATCAGATGCTTATTATTTAGGAGGAATTGGGTAGATATGAATCGGCATGTCACTTTGCAGCGCATCCGAAACGCCAGTCGTTTCCGGATTTTTGCGCTGTACACGCTTAGCTTTCCTCTGGTTGCCTTCGCCGTATTTTTCTGGTTTATCATAAGCGGAAAGAGCTTCATCTGGCACCAGGATGGACTGTACCAACACTATATGGCTCTGGTCTATTACGGAAGATGGCTCCGGGAAATCCTGCAGAATATTTTTGTTGAGCACTCTTTTGCCATCCCGGTCTGGGATCTGAGCATCGGACTCGGCTCAGACATTATCACAACCATGCACTACTATTGCCTGGGTGATCCGCTGTGCCTGCTGACAGTGCTGATTCCCGCAAGCAAAATGGAGTATTTCTATGATTTTCTGATTTTTCTGCGGCTGTATCTGGCGGGCGGCGGATTTATTCTGTTCTGTCATTACTTCCACAAGACTTCCAAAATCACGGTACTGGGAGCCTATCTGTATATTTTCTGCTCTTACCTGCTGGTAGCCGGAATTAAGCACCCGTATTTTCTGACACCTGCGGTATATATGCCTCTGATTCTGCTGGGTGTTGAAAAAATATTTGACGGAAAAAGCCCGGCTGTTTTCATTCTTTCCGTCTGCGCAATGACGCTGAGCAACTTCTACTTTGCATACATGGTCATCCTGCTGACGATGCTGTATGTTGCCGTCAGATTCCTGACAAAACCGCACACCTGCTTCTTCCCGGAGCTGGGAAAAAATCTGGCCCGTTTTCTGCTCTTCGGTTTGACCGCTGTGGCAATGGCCTGTGTGGTATTTTTCCCGGTCCTGATTACATTTTTGTCCGCAGACCCGCCAAAG
>RCNI01000182.1_pt1 | contig 41946 bp, 29 predicted proteins | sample 2041151 | NCBI WGS metagenome assembly RCNI01 (sample SAMN09708214, study PRJNA481090) | feces metagenome | isolation source: feces | place: Antarctica: Albino Rookery
CTACCGGGGGTAAATAAAAATACTTTAGTATATGAAAAAACAGCCTCCGACGATAGAATGGTAGTGGTTTGGCGACCGCATTACCAAAATCGAAGGAGGCTGTTTAATAATGGAAAGAAATACAGTGAATCACAGTGCACACTCCACATGGAGATGCCAGTATCACATCGTCTTCGCACCGAAATTCCGCCGAAAAGTAATTTACAGAGAACTAAGGGCGGATATCGGCTATATTTTACGGAAGTTATGCGAGGAAAAGAAGGTGGAGATTATCGAAGCAGAAGCATGTCCAGACCACATTCATATGCTCGTAAGTCTACCACCTCACCTCAGTGTAGCACAGTTTATGGGATATCTCAAGGGAAAAAGCACCCTAATGATCTTCGACCGACATTCTAACCTCAAGTACAAGTATGGAAGTCGGCACTTTTGGTGCCGGGGCTATTACGTAGATACAGTAGGAAAACAAGCAAATGAGTCTCAAAGAATATGTAGACCCGTTTACGGGTAGCAAGAATAAGTAGGCATAAAACAGGCCGCTTTAACGGCGGCCTGTAAGTGTAATTCGGTGCCAAACTTTTCAATACCCCTCTAGAGCTGAAGTCCGTAAATGGCCCTTCTAGGGCCTGGGCAAACCACCACTTCAGTGGTGGTTTGCCCCGTTGCAATGCTCGTTACCGTGATTTCATAAAACTGACCTTACCGATACCGCTCATTTGAGCCAGGGATATTTTCATAGATATTACTTAAAGTACTTTACAGCAGCCTCAAACATCCGAATATCATATTCACCGGGAACGTTCTTGTACAGGCCGTTGCCAATTCGCTCGGAGTGACCCATCTTACCAAAGACTCTGCCATCAGGAGATGTAATACCTTCAATAGCATACAGCGAATCATTGGGATTAAAATGAACATCAGAGGTTGCATTTCCACCCATATCAACATACTGGGTAGCAATCTGACCGTTTGCAGCCAGCTGACGAATCAGCTCCTCGCTGGCAAAGAAACGACCTTCGCCGTGGGAAATAGGCACGTTATAAACATCACCGACATTGGTCAGACTCAGCCAGGGAGACTTGTTGGAAGCAACACGCGTCCGAACGATACGGCTCTGGTGACGTGCAATGGTGTTAAAGGTCAATGTGGGGCAGTTTTCGTCCGTGTCGATGATCTTACCATAAGGTACCAGACCCAACTTGATAAGTGCCTGGAAACCATTACAGATACCACACATCAGGCCATCACGGTTCTCCAGCAGATCGGTGACACCTTCCTTAATGGCACCGTTACGGAAAAATGCTGTGATGAACTTACCGGAGCCGTCAGGCTCGTCACCGCCGGAGAAGCCGCCGGGGATGAAGATCATCTGCGCATTCTTAAGTTCCTCAGCAAAACGCTCCACGCTTCTGGAAATGCCATCTGCGGACAGGTTGTTAATAACAATAATTTCAGGCTCAGCACCGGCATCACGAACAGCCTTAGCGGAGTCGTATTCACAGTTTGTTCCGGGGAAGGCAGGAATCAGCACCTTAGGCTTAGCAACTTTGATAGCAGGAGCCACACGAGTAGTTGTCTCAAAGGAGAAATTCTCCATAGCTCCCTTGGTGTCAGGAATGTTGCAGGAGTATACAGATTCCAACTTACCCTCATAAACATCCAGCAGCTGAGACAGCTCAACCGCCTCATTACCACAAGTCAGCTTACCAGTTGCATTGGTAGTGCCCAGAACCTTTCCCACAGGAGCATGGTTAGCAAGCTCCAGGACAAAACCGCCATAGGCATAACCAAACAGTTCCTTCATAGAAACATCGCCGACAAAATCCATACCGATGCCATTACCAAAGGCCATCTTCATAACAGCCTCTGCCACGCCTCCCATTCCAGGAGTATAAGCAGCCACCACTGCACCGCTGCGCATCAGCTTGGTAACCAAATTGAAGTGAGCAACCAAAGACTCAGTCACAGGCAGACCGTTTTCGTCTGTCTCGGGCACCAGTAAGCAGACAGTATGACCGGCATTTTTAAATTCGGGAGAAACAACATGGGCAGTCTTACCGGTGGTAACAGCAAAGGAGACCAACGTGGGGGGTACATCCAGATTTTCAAAAGTACCGGACATAGAGTCCTTGCCGCCGATTGCACCAATACCCAGCTCCATCTGAGCCTTAAATGCGCCCAGCAATGCAGACAAGGGCTTACCCCAACGCTTTGCATCCTTGCCCAAACGCTCAAAGTATTCCTGGAAAGTCAGATACACATCTTCAAAGCTTGCACCGCTGGCAATCAACTTTGAAACAGATTCCACAACAGCCAGATATGCGCCATGATAGGGACTTGCTTCAGTGATGAAAGGATTATAGCCAAAGGACATGAAGGAGCAGTCATCGGTATGCTTTTCTTCCATAGAAATTTTCTGAACCATGGACTGAATGGGTGTCAACTGATTTTTGCCGCCAAAGGGCATCAGAACAGTACCTGCACCGATGGTGGAATCGAAACGCTCAGAGAGGCCTCTCTTAGAGCAGGTATTCAAGTCAGAAGCAACCTTGCTCATATTCTCTGCAAAGCCACCGGAGACCTCTTTCTCGATCAGAGCACCCTTAGAAGCAATGACATCGACATGTTTGTCAGCACCGTTGGAGTTCAGGAACTCACGGCTGATGTCACAGATCTTGTTACCGTTCCAATACATTACCAGACGAGGATCTTCTGTCACGACTGCAACAGCACAAGCCTGCAGGTTTTCCGTTTCAGCCAAAGCGAGGAATGTATCCACATCCTTAGCCTCTACTACGCAAGCCATACGCTCCTGAGATTCAGAGATAGCCAGTTCCGTGCCATCCAGACCTTCGTACTTTTTAGGAACCTTGTTCAGGTCAATTTCCAGTCCATCTGCCAGTTCTCCGATAGCAACAGATACACCACCTGCGCCAAAGTCATTGCAGCGCTTAATGAGCTTTGAAGCCTTAGGATTACGGAACAGGCGCTGCAGCTTCCGTTCTTCGGGTGCATTGCCCTTCTGAACTTCTGCGCCACAGCTCTCCAGAGATTCCACAGTGTGGCTCTTAGAAGAACCGGTTGCACCGCCGCAGCCATCACGGCCTGTGCTGCCGCCCAGCAGAATGACAACATCACCGGCATCAGGGCGTTCCCGGCGCACATTCTCAGCAGGAGCAGCAGCGATTACCGCACCAATCTCCATACGCTTTGCAGCGTAACCAGGATGATAAATTTCATCAACAATACCGGTAGCCAGACCAATCTGGTTGCCATAAGAGGAATAGCCGGCTGCTGCGGTAGTAACAATCTTACGCTGGGGCAGCTTACCGGGGATGGTCTCAGAAACAGGCTTCAAAGGATCTGCTGCACCAGTGACACGCATTGCACCATATACATAGCTGCGTCCGGACAGCGGATCACGGATGGCACCGCCAATACAGGTAGCTGCACCACCAAAAGGCTCAATCTCAGTAGGATGGTTATGGGTTTCGTTCTTAAACAGCAGCAGCCAAGGCTCCTTGACCCCGTCAGCCTCTACTTCGATTTTGACCGTACAGGCGTTGATTTCCTCAGACTCATCCAGCTTGTCCAGCTTACCATTGGCACGCAGATGCTTGACAGCAATGGTAGCCAAATCCATCAGGCAAACAGGCTTTGTCCGGCCCAGATTGGCACGAACTGCCATATAATCTTCATAAGCCTTCTGAAGCAGATCATCCTCAAAAGTCACATTGTCAATGATGGTAGCGAATGTAGTATGCCGGCAGTGATCAGACCAGTATGTGTCAATCATGCGTACTTCTGTGATGGTAGGGTTACGTCCCTCTTTCTGGAAGTAGGCCTGACAGAAGGCCGCATCGTCAGCATCCATAGCAAGGCCATATTCCTTGACAAAATTCTCAAGGCCCTGACGATTCAGTTCAATAAACCCATCTACTGTCGCAACTTCAGTAGGGATTTCATAGTCAACCTTCAATGTTTCAGGCTTTTCGAGGCTTGCTTCTCTGGCTTCCACCGGGTTAATGACGTACTTCTTAATTTCATGGACCTGTTCATCGGTCAATGCGCCATAGAGTGCATAGACCTTCGCCGTGCGAATAACAGGACGCTCGCCCTGAGAGATGATCTGAATACACTGGGCAGCAGAATCAGCTCTCTGATCGAACTGTCCGGGCAGGAACTCAGTTGCAAACACAGCTGCACCGTTCAGGTCAACTTCCTCGCTGACAATATCCAGCTGAGGTTCCGAAAAAACAGTCTTTTTAGCATAGTCAAACAGCTCTGATGTGATGTTTTCTGCATCATAACGGTTGATAATCCGCACATCCTCCAGAGTCACGATTCCCAGCAAGCTGCGAGCATCATTTAAGAGAGCCTTCGCCTCGTTTGCCAGTTCCTTCTTCTTTTCAACAAAAACGCGATAAACCATTTAAGCATCCTTTCCGGCTTTCAAAGCTCTTGCTCCAATGTCACTTCTGCGGTATGCATTTTCGAACCTAACATCATCTGAAATACGATAGGCTTCCTTAATTGCTTCTTCCAACGTAGCTGCCACAGCCGTCGTGCCCGTAACACGGCCGCCGGAAGTCAGCAGCTTTCCATTTTCCAGCTTGGCGCCTGCCACATAGGTATGTTTCTTAGCTTCCTCCGTCATGGTAATTTCAAAGCCCTTTTCATAAGAAGCCGGATATCCATTGGAAGCCAAAATCACACAGCAGGCGTGTTTATCTGCAAATTTAACTTCTGTTTCTGCCAATGTGCCGTTGGTAGTTGCCTGCATAACAGTCAACAGATCGCTTTCCAAAAGAGGAAGAACGACCTGTGTCTCAGGATCACCAAACCGGCAGTTGTACTCAATAACCTTAGGACCGTCAGGGGTGAGCATCAGGCCAAAATACAGGCAGCCCTTGAAGGTACGTCCCTCTGCATTCATTGCATTTATGGTAGGAAGGAAAATCTCCTTCATACAGCGAGCAGCAATTTTCTCTGTGTAGTAGGGATTGGGGGCCACAGTGCCCATACCACCCGTGTTCAGACCGGTATCACCATCGCCTGCCCGTTTGTGGTCCATGGAAGAAACCATAGGTTTGACGCACTTACCATCTGTAAATGCCAAAACAGACACTTCTGGGCCTGTCAGAAATTCTTCAATGACAATATGGTCGCCGCTCTTACCAAAAAGCTTGTCCGCCATCATAGACTTAACAGCATTCTTTGCTTCATCCCGGGTCATGGCAATGATAACGCCTTTACCAAGTGCTAAGCCATCCGCCTTGATGACCGTGGGAATTGGAGCACTTTCCAAATAAGTAAGTGCTGCATCCATATCGTCGAACACCTCATAGGCAGCAGTGGGAATACCATATTTTTTCATCAGTTCCTTAGAAAAAATCTTGCTGCCTTCGATAATTGCAGCGTTCGCTCTGGGTCCAAAGCAAGGGATTCCCTTTTCTTCCAGCGCATCCACAGCACCCATCACCAGAGGATCATCCGGTGCAACCACAGCATAGTCAATACGGTTTTCCACAGCAAAAGCCACGATTTTGTCGATATCCTTAGCGCCAATGTCCACACAGACAGCATCTTTCGAAATACCACCGTTTCCCGGCAGCGCAAAAATCTCACTCACTTCAGGATTTTCCTTCAGTTTTTTAATGATGGCGTGTTCCCGTCCACCGCCACCAACAACCATCAATCTCATATGTACCTCCTGATCCACTTTCCAGGGCCTTTATCAAACAACACCAATAGGGGACGACGAATGCGCCGACCCCTACGGTAAAACTTTTAGTGATGGAACAATCTCATGCCGGTAAAGGCCATAACCATTCCCTGTTTGTCGCACTCCTCAACGACCAGATCATCACGGATAGAGCCACCGGGCTGTGCAATATAGCTGACACCGGACTTACCAGCACGCTTAATATTGTCAGCAAAGGGGAAGAAAGCATCAGAACCCAGAGAAACACCAGTACAGGTAGCCAGGAAAGAAGCCTTGTCCTCTTCTGTCAAACGTTCAGGCTGGCAGGTAAAATAATTTTGCCAAATTCCATCCGCACACACATCCTCTTCGTTACCGTTGATGTAACCATCGATGACGTTGTCACGGTTAGGGCGACCCAAGTCTTCTCGGAATGGCAGACTCAGCGTCTTAGGATGCTGACGCAGGAACCATGTATCAGCCTTAGAGCCTGCCAGTCGAGTGCAGTGAATTCTGGACTGCTGACCGGCACCCACACCGATTGCCTGACCGTCATATGCAAAGCAGACGGAGTTAGACTGGGTGTATTTCAGCGTAATCAGCGCAACAATGAGGTCAATCTTTGCAGATTCAGGCAATTCTTTCTGAGCAGTCACAATATTTTCCAGCAAGGTGCTGTCAATCTTAAAATTGTTGCGACCCTGCTCAAAAGTAATGCCAAATACCTGCTTATGCTCCTGAGCGTCAGGAACGTAGTCAGGATCGATGGCAACTACATTGTAGCCGCCCTTGCGCTTGGTTTTCAAAATTTCCAATGCCTCATCGGTATATCCGGGAGCAATGACGCCGTCAGAAACCTCTCTTGCAATGAGCTTTGCTGTGGTAACATCGCAAACATCAGACAGTGCAACCCAATCACCGAAGGAACACATCCGATCCGTACCACGGGCACGGGCATATGCACAAGCCAGAGGGCTTGCATCCAGCTCAGGGATATCATCAACAAAGCAAGCCTTTTTCAGATTCTCCGGCAAAACCTTACCCACAGCCGCAGAAGTGGGAGAGACATGCTTAAAGGACGTAACTGCACACAGACCGGTAGCTTCTTTCAGTTCTTTGACAAGCTGCCAGGAGTTCAGCGCATCCAGAAAATTGATGTAGCCAGGGCGTCCGTTCAGGATGGTGATGGGCAGATCGGAGCCGTCGTGCATGTAAATTCGCGAGGGCTTCTGGTTAGGATTACAACCGTATTTCAGCGCAAATTCTTTCATTTACCATTCTCCTCAAGCGTTTTTGTTAATCATCCGATTGGTCACATCACCGGTTGCCAAATCGATGTAACGAACGTACAACGAGATTTTGTTGTTCTCGTCCAGGGAATTCCACAGTTCCTGTGTAAAGCTGTCAATATCATCAGGAATAGACACACGCTCAGGCTCTCCCTGAAAGGTAGGAATCGGATTTCCATCACAGACATAGGTGTGGATAAAATGTCCCAAACCAGCCTTGGGAACATAGTCATAGCCAAATCGATTACAGAAAGTACCCTCTGCATCGCCGGACTTTAAAATGCTCATCTGGTAAGTAAAATCACCATTTTCAAAGGTCAGCATGCCACTGATTCTGGGAGTCCAATTAGGACCGTCAGGTTCAAATTTCCGAACAGTCAGTGCCTCATCAAATGCCTTACCGACTTTCAGTCCCTCATAAACAGTGTCAGTCTGATCGCCGTTGGTGACAATTAGATTATTCTCAAACTGACGAATCGCAGCGTAAATAATCAAGCTAGGATCCTCCACTTTGGAAGGATCAAAAGGTTCCGTGTAAACGGTGCCTTCTCGTTCTGTAAAGACACGGTTGCGGCTGTTAGCACTTCTGCCCATGATGAAGTAAGCAGCAACAGCTTTCTTGCCGTCTGCTGACTTTCCAATTACAATGCCCCGGCCGGGATAAGTGTTTCCTTCCAGACAGTCGTGCATGGACTTGATTTCGTAAACGTTCATCGTTTTTCCTCCTGAATTTGAGCAGAGACCAACTGCGCTGCCTGAGGCAGCAGCTTCCATTCTGCCTGCTCCATAACTCTTTTCTGAAGAATTTCGGGGGTATCGCCGGGATAGATTTCCACTGCCTTTTGCAGGATAATCTCTCCTCCATCGGGAATCTCGTTGACAAAATGAACCGTTGCGCCGGTGACCTTCACACCGTAAGCCAGAGCGGCCTCGTGGACTCTCAGTCCATAAAAACCTTCTCCGCAAAAAGAGGGGATCAGGGACGGATGGACGTTCAAAATCCGTCTGGGATAGCAGCGTGTGAAATTTTCAGTAAGGATCGTCATAAATCCGGCCAAAATAACAAGTTCGACGCCGTGCTCTTCCAAAATCTGCTTAAGTTTTTCCTCAAACGCAGCCTGAGAACCGCATTCTTTTTTCAGAACCACAGCGGTATCGATGCCAGCCTTTTCAGCCCGTTCCAAAGCATAGGCCCCGGAGACATTGGATACAACCAGTGAGATCGTTCCGTCCGGAATATGCCCTGCCCTTTCTGCATCGATCAATGCCTGTAGGTTGGTGCCACCGCCGGATACAAGAACCGCAATTCTGGTTTTCATTCCAGAATCACCTTTTCTTCATTCTCGATAATAGAGCCAATGACGTAAGCATCCTCACCATGAGCGGTCAGGATTTCCAGTGCTGTTTGTACCTGCTCAGCAGGAACCACAACACTCATGCCAACGCCCATATTAAAGGTATTGAACATATCACGCTCAGGAATGCTGCCGGTCTTTGCAATCAAGTCGAAGATGGGCAGAATCTTAACAGCACTCTTATCAATTTTTGCACACAGGCCATTGGGTACGCTGCGAGGAATATTCTCATAGAAACCGCCGCCGGTGATGTGAGAAATACCCTTGACATCAACCTTCTCCAGCAAAGCCAAAATACTCTTGACATAGATACGGGTAGGCGTCAGCAGGGTCTCAGCAATGGATGCACCACCCAGTTCCGCACAAGGCTTCTTCAGATCAGGATTGTGTTCTACATCGAACACCTTGCGAACCAGACTGAAACCATTGGAATGAACACCGGAGGAAGCCAATGCAATAACCACATCTCCCACAGCCATCTTGGTGTTGTCAATGATTTTCTTTTTGTCCACAATACCAACAGAGAAACCAGCCAGATCATATTCATCCGCGGGCATCATACCGGGATGTTCGGCCGTTTCGCCACCAATCAGGGCACTGCCCGACTGGACGCAGCCTTCCGCAACGCCGGCCACCAATTCAGCAATGCGCTCAGGAACATTTTTACCGCATGCAATATAATCGAGGAAAAACAGAGGCTTTGCACCGCAGCAGATAACGTCATTGACGCACATAGCAACACAGTCAATGCCGATGGTATCGTGTTTATCCATAAGCATCGCAATTTTCAGCTTGGTGCCAACACCGTCGGTACCAGAGACCAGAACAGGTTCCTCCATACCTGCCAGATTCAGACCAAAGCAGCCGCCGAAACCACCTACATCATCCAGACATCCCTCGTTGCGGGTGCGGGCGACATGCTTCTTCATCAGCTCCACGGACTTGTAACCGGCAGTAATATCAACGCCGGCAGCAGCGTAGCTGGCGGATTGAGAGTTCTTGTGTTCCATGTAAAAGCTCCTTTTCAGCGTAAAATCATTATTTTATATCGCTTATTCTTTTCCACTCCAACAATAGGTACAAAGCTCACATTCAGGCAAACCAATTGCTTCTACCAGTCCCTCCAAGCTCTGATATTCCAGAGAAGAGAAATGGAATTTATCGCAGATAGCCTGACGCATTTTCTTACCACGCTCTGTGTTGGCATCCATATATTCATCAATGTGATTGAGTCCTTCATCACCTTCCAGTTCCCGGATGGTGGTTCTAGTAATCAAATCACTGTCAGCAGTAGGACGAGAGAAGTTTAAATATTTGCAGGTAAACATCACAGGAGGACATGCTGAACGCATATGCACTTCCTTCGCACCATGCTCGTACAGGAAATCAACAGTTCCTCGAAGCTGGGTGCCACGGACGATGGAGTCGTCCACAAACAGCAGCTTCTGATCGTGAATCAGCTCCTTCACAGGGATCTGCTTCATCTTGGCCACCATGTCTCGTTCCCCTTGGGTTGCCGGCATAAAGCTGCGGGGCCAGGTGGGGGTGTACTTGATAAAAGGGCGTGCGAAGGGAATATGGCTCTCATTGGCATAGCCAATTGCGTGAGGTGTACCGGAATCAGGCACGCCGCCTACATAGTCAATATCCTGCGCCACGCCATTCTCCCGATCCGTACGAGCCATAATGCCGCCGTTGCGGTAGCGCATGGTCTCTACATTCTTTCCCTCGTAGCAGGAAGTAGAATAGCCATAGTAAGACCAGAGGAAAGCGCAGATCTTCTTCTTGTTGCCAGGAGGCATAAGTACCTCTTCCCCGTCAGGCGAAATCTCCACGATTTCACCCGGGCCAAGCTCACGCACTACTTCGTAGCCCAGCTTACTGCCTGCGTAATCCTCAAAAGTCACACAGTAGCCATCCTCATTCTTACCCAAAACCACCGGGAGTCTTCCCATCCTATCACGGGCAGCAATCAGGTTGCCGCCCTCCTTCAGAATCAGGATAGAAGCCGTACCCTCAATCATCTCCTGTGCGAAGTGAATACCTTCAGCAAAGGAACTTTTCTGATTGATCATTGCTGCTATCAGCTCATTGGAATTAACCCTGCCCCCAGTCATGGCGTCAAAATGTCCGCCGCTGAAAATCAGGAACTGGTTAATCAGGCTCTCGGTATTGTTAATCAGTCCAATAGTGCAGATGGCATAAGTACCAAGCTTGGAGCGAATCAGCAACGGCTGTGGGTCATTGTCGCTGATACAGCCAACGGCAGCGCAGCCACTCATCTCCTCTACCACATGCTCAAACTTAGTGCGGAAGGGAGAATTTTCAATATTGTGAATTTCCCGCTGAAGCCCACGCTCGTGGTCGTATGCTGCCATACCTCCACGACTGGTACCCAGATGGGAATGATAATCCGTGCCAAAGAACACATCAAGAATACAGTTTCTGCGGGAGGTAACTCCGAAAAAACCACCCATAAACTTGACCTCCTTCAGGTAAAACTAGGAATCAAGCAAAGAAGAGCTTGTTAAGGGTCAGAGGATCAATGTACTGGCCATCTTTGTACACTCTCATATTGCCGGATGCAATTTCGTCGATCAGCATTACGTCACCGTTGGCATCATAGCCGAACTCGAACTTGATGTCATACAGATCCAGACCCTTTTCCTTCAGATCATCCGCAACGATCTTGGTAATAGCCTGAGTCATAGCCTTCAGGGAATCATACTGCTCACCGGTCATGACGCCCAGATCTACCAGGCCGTCCTTAGTAACCAGAGGATCGCCCTTTTCGTCGTTCTTGAAGGTGGTTTCAACATAAGCAGGCAGATCCGCACCCTCTTCAATGTAGTCGGAGTAACGACGGAAGAAAGAACCGACAGCCTTATAGCGGCAGATAACTTCCAGACCCTTGCCGAAGGCCTTTGCAGGCAGAACTTCCATGGTGGTGTTATTCAGATCAGCAGAAACATAGTGGGTCTTGATTCCGGCTGCATTGATTTTTTCAAAGAAGTAGATGGACATCCGCAGATTCACATCACCTACGCCATCGATGGTCAGACCAACAGCATTCTCACCAGGATCGAACACGCCATCTTTGCCGGTGCAGTCATCCTTGAACTTCAGCAGGTAGTTGCCGTTTTCCAGTGCGTAGACATTCTTGGTCTTACCAGTGTAGACGAGCTTCAGATTTTCCATAATAAATTACCTCTTTAATTAAAATTTATTGTAGGTTTCTTCAATCTTTGCGTTTTTTTCCAGGACTTTCGCTTTATCAGCTGCACGCTTCGCAGACAGTTTTTCAGCCAACATGGAATCTTCCACTGCCAAAATCTGAACTGCCAGCAATGCCGCATTGACTGCGCCATCTACTGCAACAGTAGCCACAGGAATACCGGAGGGCATCTGGACAGTGGACAGCAGTGCATCGATGCCATTACTAAAAGTCGTAGACTTCATAGGAATGCCGATAACAGGCAGTGTGGTGTTAGCTGCAATTGCGCCGGCCAGATGTGCTGCCATACCGGCAGCTGCAATGATTACACCAAAGCCGTTATCACGAGCAGAGGATGCAAAGGTCTTTGCTTCCTCAGGAGTTCTGTGCGCTGAATAGACATGAATTTCATAAGGCACAGAAAACTCATCCAACATATGGAAAGCCTTCTGTACCACAGGCAAATCACTGTCACTGCCCATGATGATTGCAATTTTTTTCATAGCAATTCCTCCAAATCACAAAAATGGGCGCACCTTCCCTGCTGTCAAAGCAGAAAAAGTGCGCCCAGACGGTCGGCATTTGATAACTTCTGCTCCCCGTGGTGCTCCACTTATCCGTCAGTAACAGAAGCTGTGTTTACTTTACTCTCGGATTATATCACAGCATGTCGAAATTCGTCAATACGTCGAAAAGACATTTTATTCTTAAAAAATTAGGATACTCCATGTGAATATTGACCAATTATTTTTCACATCTGTGGTACAGGCACATTTCATAGGCAATGCCGTCTTCTTCGCCATCTTTTAGGATCTCCAGCAATTTCCACTGGGGATCTTCATCTAGATTCGGGAAAAATGTATCAGACTCCGGCGTAATATGTACCTTGGTTACGTAGGCCTTGTCACAATAGGGCAGCATCTGGCGGTAGATTGTACCTCCGCCGATAACCATAACCTTCTGTGCATTTTTGGCCAGCTCAATGGCGTCTTCCGGGCTATGGCATACCACCACGTCATTCCGATCCATTTCCTCACGTGTCATCAAAACGTTAACTCGCTTAGGAAGTGGTCTTCCTCCCGGAAAATCCTTTAGTGTCTTTCGACCTACAATCACCATTGCTCCTGCTGTCATCTCCCGAAAGAATTTTCGATCTGCTGACAGCGCAATCGGCTGTGTCCCATCTTTGCCAATTCCCCAGTCATCATAAACCGCAACAATCAGTTCCATACAATCACCTCAAATCGCCATAGGAATCTCAAAATCAAAGGGACGGTACTGATAATTTTCCAGTTTGAAGGAGTCCTTAGTAAAGCTGTAAAAATCCGTTACGGTGGGGTCAATGGTAAATTTAGGAGCCTCATAACCTTCGTTCCGGAGCATTGCTTTTACTGCCGGGATGTGGCGGTCATAGATATGACAGTCAGCAATGACATGAACCAGCTCGCCTACCTTCAGACCGGATGACTGAGCCATCATGTGCATCAGCACGGCATACTGCACTACGTTCCAGTTGTTAGCGGTAAGCATATCCTGACTGCGCTGATTGAGAATGCCATTAAGAGTGTCTCCCGTGACATTAAATGTCATGGAATAAGCGCAGGGATACAGATTCATTTCATGCAGGTCTTCAAAATTATAGATATTGGTCATGATACGCCGGGAGGCAGGATTATGCTTTAGGTCGTACAGCACTCGGTCTACCTGATCGAACTGTCCTTCTTTGTACTGGTGCTTAATTCCCAGCTGGTAGCCATAGGCCTTGCCGATAGTTCCATCCTCTCCTGCCCATTCGTCCCAGACATGGCTACCCAGATCGCAGATTCGATTAGATTTCTTCTGCCAAATCCACAGCAGTTCGTCCACTGCACTTTTCCAGTAAGTACGCCGCAGGGTCATAATGGGGAATTCTTCTGCCAAGTCATATCGGTTTACCACGCCGAATTTTTTAATGGTGTGAGCTGGGGTTCCATCTGCCCATTTCGGACGAACCTCCAAATTTTCGTCAGAAAAACCATTCTCTAGAATATCCAGGCATGTAGCCCGGTAAAGATCATCTGCTCTGCTCATTTTGAACCTCCAGTAGTTTAACATCTCGGGGAAAACTGATAATAATTTCCCTACTTAATAGATAGGCTAATCACCCATACCAGTCCTTTTATCATACTGCCCATGTCTGAATTCCACTGCATAAGCTTAGTCGGCAGGATGGTATAGCAGATTTCATCTCTGTTTTCAGCTGCCGCCAATCATCTGCCAACAGAAAATTTCTGCCCTTATTGTACCACAGCAGCAAGCATTTTCAAACAACGTATTTTTGAAATTATTTTTCAGTCAATATTTGTATTGAAAAATTGGTTTCAGATGCTATAATAAAACCAGACTCCGGCAACAATAACTATAATGATATAAAAGGGGTATTTACCAATGGATAAGACCTACTTACAAGAAACCCAAGCCTGGGTTCGAGAAGAGCTGGAACGCAGTGTCAACTTCTGGCTGAAGAACGGTATGGATCACGAGCATGGCGGTGTATACACCTGTCTGGATCGCACCGGTCGAATTTATTCCACCGACAAGAGCGTTTGGATGCAGGGTCGCTGTGGCTGGATTTTCGCTTACCTGTGCCATCTGTACGGCAACAAGCCCGAGTGGCTGGAAGCATCTAAGTCCTGCCTGGACTTCATGGAGAAGTACTGCATCAACCCCGAGGCTGATGGTCGTATGTACTTCACCGTCACCGCCGACGGCAAGCCTCTGCGCCAGCGCCGTTACTACTTCTCCGAGGCATTCTACTGCATTGCTAACGCTGAATACTACGGTGTTACCGGCGATGTTGAATGTCTGAACCGTGCCAAGAAGGCATATGAAATCTACTGGAACCTGAGTCAGGGCGGCGAAGACCCCGTCGGCATGGGTCCCAAGACCATTCCTGAAACCCGTAACGGTCGCAGCCTGGGCATTCCCATGATTCTGCTGAATGTTACCGCTGTTCTGCGCCGTGTTGATCCTGCTAACGCAGCTCTGTACGACGAGCGTTCCAGCGCTTGTGTCCATGATATTTTTGCATATCACCACAAGCCCGAAATGGAGTGCACTCTGGAAAATGTCGGTCCCAACGGCGAGTTCCGCGGCGATGTTACCGAGGGTCGTATTGTCAACCCCGGTCACGATATCGAGTGCAGCTGGTTCCTGATGGAGTACGCTAACCTCCACGGCGATGCAGAGCTTCACAAGAAGGCTGAACAGGTCTTCCGTATGGCCATCGAGCACGGCTGGGATAACGAATATCAGGGTCTGCTGTACTTCATCGACTGCCTGGGTAATCCTCCCGAGGCTTACGAGCATGACATGAAGCTGTGGTGGCCTCACAACGAGATCATGATTGCTTCTCTGATGGCATACCGTGATACCAAGGATGAGTATTTCCTGAACTGGTTCAAGCGCACCATCGACTACGTCAAGACGTATTTCTCTGATCCCGAATACGGTGACTGGTACGGCTACCTCCGTCGTGACGGCAAGCCCACTATGCCCTCTACCAAGGGCAGCACCTTCAAGGGCCCCTTCCATCTGCCCAGAGCACTTACCATGGTTGATACCATGCTGACCCAGCTGCTGGCCGAATAATTAAAATTAACAAAGGGGGCTGCAGATGCAGTCCCCTTCCCTATATCAGAACGCAAAAATATCCCCGCAGGATTTTTCCCTGCGGGGATATCACTTTATTTGGTGTATTTCAGAGAAATCCAGCCTCTATCAGTTCTGCCCCAAGTGTTACCACCAATAGTTTGCTTATCCAGAACTACCACAGCAGTACCCTTGGTATATGCGCCAAACTTGCTGTTTCCAGTGCCTGCACCGGAGCGGATGTTCAGATTGCTTGCAGAAACCATCTTGGCAGTAGGGATGCTGCCGGAATTCAAACGAACGTAACGCAGGCAGATCCAGCCATCAGAGATTCTGCCCCAAGGCTCACCTCCGACCACAGTCACCTCCTGAATATGAACCCTTGTACCCTTACGCAGGCTCTTCACTTCCTTACCGGAAGTACCGGCAGTAGCACGAACATGTAAGGAGCTTGCCGTGACAGAACCAGACGCAATAACAGAAGAATGGCTGCTTCCGTTAGGTTTTTGGCTTCCGGATTCAGCACTGCCATCCAGCTTTACATAGTCCAGAGAGACCCAGCCTTTTTCAGTGCGGCCCCAGGGAGTACGACCGACAGTCTTTTTCTCCAGAATACCGATCTTTGTGCCCTTGGGCAAAGAACCAACTCTGCTGAAGCTTACACCTGCACCACTGCGAACATTCAGCTTGGTAGCAGTGACCACACCATGTACAGTGTCATTATCAGAATCAGCACTTTCGTTCAGCTTTACATAGGTCAGGCAAATCCAACCCTTTTCAGTGCGGCCCCAGGGATTTCCATCAACTGTTGTCTGCTCCAAAATCTCTACACGAGAGCCTTTGCGTAGGCTGCCAACCTGACGATTGCCAGTACCTGCACCGCTGCGAATTCGCAGATTGGTGGCAGTAACCGTACCAGCAACAGTCTGAGGTTTAACAGGCTCTGTGGGATTAGGTGCCTCAGGTTCTGTTGTCTGTTGATCTGTGGGTTTGGAGGCCTCAGGCTCAGTTGTCTGGGGTTCCGTTGGCTTGGGTGCCTCAGGCTCTGTTGCCTGGGGTTCCGTTGGCTTGGGTGCCTCAGGCTCTGTTGTCTGGGGTTCCGTTGGCTTGGGTGCCTCAGGCTCTGTTGTCTGGGGTTCCGTTGGCTTGGGTGCCTCAGGCTCTGTTGCTTCCGGCTTTTCCACCGGTGTATCCAATTTTACATAGTCCAGTGAAATCCATCCTTCACTGATACGCCCCCATTGAGTTTTGCCAACCGTTTGAATCTGGGTAATATCTACCGCCGTACCGGAAGCAAGACTTCCCACAACAGAGTAACCCGTTCCCGGGCCGTTGCGAATTCGCAGATTGGTTTTGCTTATCACCTTACCGGTAGCAACGACCTTGTTATCTTCAGGTTTTTGAACCGCTTCGTTATAATCAGTATAGCTCAGGCAAATCCAGCCCTTGTCGCAGCGTCCCCATGGGGTACCATCCACAACAACAGACTCAAAGATAGGAAGGACTGCGCCCTTTCTGACATTTGTAACAACAGCGTAGTTTCGCCCTGCACCACTACGGATATTGACACGATCACCGGTGACCTTCACCGTAACCACATTCTGTTCCGGGCGACCGGAAGCAGCTGACAGAGAAGCTGTAAAACCAAGGTTGATCCAACCGCCGGTAGAGAGCTTGCCCCACTTAACATTGGCCGCATCCACATAATCGGCAACGATGTTGATCTGCTCCCCATTCTTCAGCGTATTGATCACAGCAGAGCTGCTGTCAGCCTCAGCATAAACAGACAATTCAGCATTAGATGTGACCTGCCGTTGATAGTTCGTAACATTGCCACCCTCAGGACCGTTGCCATCCTGCCAGCGAGCATACAACGTAATACCGTTCATGCTGGAATCCAAATCTGTGACCCATGTGCCGTCCTCCTTGGAGGTATACCAGCCCAAGAAGCGGTGACCAGAAAGAGATGCCGCATCTCTGATTGCCACAGGTGCAGAATTGTCATAGCCCTGAACTCTGGTTTCGCAGACTACATTTACCTTATCATTCGGATTGGGATCATTAAAATCAAACAGTACGTAGCTGTAATTACTGGGAACGACCCCAGAGTAGCTGCCATTGAGGTACATATCCGCCTCAATCAAGCGACGATTGACAAGTCCCTTATTGACCGATTTACCTGCCTTGGACCAGCGGGTAATTGCAAACAGAAAATCATTTCCAGTGTCACCGTTGATAACAGCTGTACGGAATGTAGACTCTTTATTAACCCAGTTGGTGCCAACATTGTATGTAAACATCATCAGAGCATCAAACTGATTCTGGCTGAGCTGCAGGTTGAACTTGTTCGCAAAGCGATTAACAGCACTTTGCATCTGGGCCAAATACTGTCGCAGCAACCCATCAGCTTCAGCCTCGGTGATGCCTTCATTCATGTAGCGTTCATAGTCCTCCTCAGGACATCTGGTACCGTAGCCAACAGTATATTGACTATAATCGTAATATGGATGAAGAGAAAATCCTTCAAATTTTTTCAGCATTGCAATCGCTGTCTCACTGGTTTTCAGTGAGGAAGCAGCAGAAACATTTACTGCGCCGATTGTTGCAACGCTCAGCGTTAAAACCACCGCCAGCAGAAAACATAGCGCTTTTTTCATACATGCATACTCCTTGTCTAAACAATAGTAGATGCTGCGATTATAGCAGATTTCACTTTGGTTTGCAACCTTTTTTTCATAATTTCATTACACTTTGTTACTTTTTACAATCGCATAATGTTTTGCAAATCATCAAATTTATACTGATATCCTCATTTTTAGACTATATAAGTATTTTCTCTCGTTTCTATCCGCAGAATCTAGCAGCGCATTTTGTAACAATTCGTCAGAAAATTTATGGAAGCATTTATACATTGACAATCCAATATAGCACTGTTATACTCCAAGCAGAATTACTTGAATATGGAGGAAATCCCATGGAAGAAAAGAAGGCGCTGATTGCTATGAGCGGTGGTGTTGACAGCTCAGTAGCAGCATATTTAACCCAGCAGGCAGGCTATTCCTGCATTGGTGCTACTTTGCGCCTTTATGACCATAAAGCAGAGAATGGAGAAGGCACCTGCGGCAACAGCCGTGATGCAGAGGATGCCCGTGCAGTTGCAGAACGTCTGGGAATGCCCTTTTACATTTTCGACTGTACGGAACAATTCCATGAGAAGGTTATTCAGAAATTTATCCGCTGCTATGAATGTGGTACCACTCCAAACCCCTGTGTTGAATGTAATCGCTACCTGAAATTTGATCAGTTGCTGCAGCGTGCGCTCGACATGGGCTGTGACAAGGTTGTCAGCGGACACTATGCCCAGATTCGCCAGGATGAACATACCGGCAGATATATTCTGTACAAGGCAAAGGATCTGAGCAAGGATCAGAGCTATGTACTGTATACATTGTCTCAGGAACAACTCTCTCATATTCTTTTTCCCCTTGGTGTAATCACCAAAGCAGATGCCAGAGCCATAGCTGAGGATCAGGGTTTTATCAATGCCCGCAAGCACGACAGTCAGGATATCTGCTTTATTCCTGACGGAGATTACGTTGCATTTATGGAGCGATACACAGGAAAGCAGTATGAACCCGGTGATTTTCTAAACTTGGACGGCGACGTGATAGGCACGCACCGTGGTGCCGTCTGCTACACACTGGGTCAACGGAAGGGTTTGGGACTAGCCATGGGCGCTCCCGTCTATGTCTGCGACAAGGACATGAATAAGAACACTGTTACCGTCGGTCCGAATGAGGCACTGTTTGCCAATACTCTTCTGGCAAACAATTGGAATTGGTTTCCCTTCCCTACTCTGACAGAACCTGTCCGTGTATCTGCCAAGGCGAGATACAATCAAGCACCCCAACCCGCCACGGTCTACCCAGAGGAAAATGGAGTTGCCCGTGTCGTTTTTGATGATCCCCAGCGTGCCTTGACCCCCGGTCAGGCAGTGGTGCTCTATCAGGATGATATGGTTGTAGGCGGTGGCACCATCGTTGAGGTCATGAAATAAAGTACAATTCTAACAAAAGGGTGGCACTTCGTACGAAGTGCCACCCTTTTGTTTAGCTAAAGCGCCCAAATCTATTTCCTTATGACGGTGTTTTTTCGAATTTACCCTGTTTGGGTGTTATCTGCTTGGAAACATAGGCCAGCACCATCAAAACAATAGCACACCCCAGCGTTATCTTCCAGCCCAAACTGAACGCATCATTGTGGTAAATCAAAACCACCTGATGATCACCTTCTTTCAACTCCACACCGATCATCACATCCCCTATAAGGGTAATTTCTGCCGGCTTTCCGTCCACTTCCACAGACCAGTTGCCGTTTTGAGGAACAGAAGTATAGAGCAGCCCATCCCGGTCGCAGGTAATATTACCTTCTACTCTGGTGTTAGAAAAATCAACCAGTTCCAGCTGAGAAGCAGCCAGCACCTCATACCCTGCCCGGAACCGCTCAGGATTCAGAACTGCACCAGTAATGGTCATGGTGCCGGACTCTCCATTGCTCTTGCACTTGGCATGGATCTCAATCTTATCTCCCATCACCACATCCCCTACAGCCAACATCTGGGGCAGGCTGATGGTTTCCGCATAAAGTTCTACACCGTTTTTCCAGATTGAAATGGAATTACGCTTAGGTAAATCCAGGTAAACAGACATAAAGCCATCTGTATCTGCGGTATAGGTGTAGTTGATAACCGCACCGTTTGCGCCATTTTCATACGCACAATAGCCGGAGCTATTCTGAGAACTTATAGTGACATTTTCATCGCCCTGAATAGAAAGCTGATCGCCAGAGAGTAATTTCCACACATCACCCTCGACTCCGGTAGCGAAATTCATGAGCAGATTCTGGAAACGAAACGCATTACTGCCTACATCAAAATCTAGATCCGCCAGATCTGAATTCACCAGAAATCCGAGAGGAAGATAGGCATTGTTTTGCAGAAGAATGACATCACCATAGCTGTGGATTTTGGAAAAATAGGTACTTTCCTTATCCTTACCCTCCCGCTCAATCATGTATTTCAAATCCAGAAACAGGTTGGCGACCGGCGAACTTTCCTCAAAGCAATAACGGTTATAGGTATTTTTCGCACCGAAACCCAGCGCTTTCATAAACTCTGTTACCTTTACATTGGCAGAACTTGTAAAAGTGGAAATGCCGTTGTAACCGTTAAGAGCACCATCGTTAAGCGTCTGAGTGTGCGTGGTCTCAGCCCGGTAGAACAGTGTGTTTTCTTCCCGTTCATGCATATAGCGGATCATGGACGCAGCGTAGGTTGTTCCTCTTGGATAATTGGATACCAGAGTTCCGGGGAAATATACTCCAAAACAAATCAGATTTGTAACGATTTCCAAAAAGGCAACGAGCAGAAACGCCACAGCAGCATTGGCTTGGCGACGCTTCCGCTCCCGCTTCAATTTCTGAAGCTGTTCTTCTTCAGCCTCTGCAGGAATCTGCTTTCTAAACACATAATACAGCAGCACACCCAAATAAATGACCAAGTAAGAGCAGTTGAACGCAAGGAAAGCCCAGTCCTGCAAATTATTAGAACATGCAAAAAAACCAATTGTAATGGCAGCTGCAAACAGTACATGCCAGCTTCTGAAACTATTGCGCATTGTCCACGCCCGATAGGCCATGTAGAGCATCACAAAGCTGTACAGAAAGCTGAATCGGTAGGGAATCATATTGGTAAAATGGAAACCATGCCAGATATAGTCCAACTGCCGAATGATGAAACTGACATTAAAAAACAGCAGCAAAAACACGCAGCAGAGTTTATCTCGTAACTTCACATCCTTGGCCATCAGATACAGACAAGCCAGCAAGATGGTACCTATGCCACAATACAGATTTGGAAGACCTTCCTTGAAGGTGGGCTCAAGACCGCCGCCCATATTGCCCGCCACCTGACGCATAGCATCCAGCAGACCCATCCAGGTGTTTTTAGCAGCAATGTTAAGCTTAAAGCCCTTAGGGAAATTATTGACGCCGGACTGTGTATTTTGCAATGCCGCAAGAGCAGGAAGCGACATAATAGCCGTCATACCAATAGCCAAAGCGGAGAAAAATGCCATCCAGCACAAATCTGCAAAAAAGCGCTTTGCTCCCTGCCATCTGCAAACCTGATAGCAAATAAACGTCAGAAGCACAAAAATGCAGGTAAAAAATCCGATATAGTAATTGGAATAAATGGACAAAAACAGCGTCAGTGTATAAAGAACGAACTTACGCTCCCGCAGGAGGCAAATGGTTCCCAGTACAACCAGTGGCAGAAGGGCGAAGGTATCCAGCCACATCACATTCCACTGGTACCCCAACGCCCACGCACAAAGTCCGTAAAAGCTTCCAAAAACAGCAATGCTGGCATCATTTTTCCCAAAAATATTCCGCAGAAAAATAGCAAAGAACAAGCTGGCAAGTCCAAGCTTAATGGGCACAAGCAGAGAAAAATACCCCAGCAGCCAAGCCTTCGGCACCAAAACACTTAAAAGGTTCAAAGGAGATGCAAGATAATAGGAAATCAATCCCAGATAGTCCATGCCAAGACCCACATTCCAGCTATAAAGCAGAGAGTCTCCCGACCTCAGAGCATCACGAAACGCTACAAAAAACGGATAGTACTGGTGGTACATATCCGAATACAGCATTGATCCGTTTCCAAAGGGCTGATACTGACTAAACAGCATAACAATCAGCATTCCAGCAAAAGGAATCAAAAAGGAAAGAGTATAAAAATTACATTTTTTCGTACTTGTATGTGAAAGGTCCATATTGCCTCCAAAGAAAATAATAGTTTATCTTATATTGTAGCATGCTTTGTCATATGGGTAAAGGGATTGACAGACTTTTTTTAAATATACATCTGCCGCTCTATAGCCCGAATTATAGTTTTTTTGTTTCCGCTTCTCTTGTGAAAAAACACAATTTATGGTATACTAATGGGTAAGAAACTTTGACAGGGGAGCATTTTATGAACGATAAGATTCACATCCAAGGTGCAAGAGAAAACAACTTAAAAAATGTGGATTTAACCATTCCCAGAGACAAATTAGTGGTCTTTACCGGTCTATCCGGATCTGGAAAATCCAGTCTGGCCTTTGATACCATTTACGCAGAGGGTCAGCGTCGCTACGTGGAAAGTCTTAGTTCCTATGCCCGGCAGTTCCTTGGACAAATGGATAAGCCTGACGTAGACTCTATTGACGGTCTTTCTCCTGCAATTTCCATTGATCAGAAGACCACCTCTAAAAACCCCCGCTCCACTGTTGGTACAGTAACTGAAATCTATGACTACCTTCGCCTGCTGTGGGCACGGGTCGGTATTCCCCACTGCCCAAAATGCGGCAAGGAAATCAGCCGGCAGACTATCGATCAGATTGTAGATCAGGTAGAAGCACTGGGCGCCGGTTCTAAATTCATCATTCTGTCCCCTGTTATCCGTGGAAAAAAAGGCGAGCACGCCAAGGTCTTTGAGGATGCACGGAAAGGCGGCTTTGCCCGTGTGCGAGTGGATGGAATTCTCTATGATCTGACCGAGGAAATCAAGCTTGAAAAGAATAAAAAGCACAATATCGAGCTGGTGGTTGACCGTCTCGTACTGAAAGAAGGAATTCATCGCCGTTTGGCTGATTCCATTGAAACCGCATGTTCCCACTCCGGCGGTCTTGTGATTATCGAGCTTCCTGCCACCGGAGAAGAATTGAGTTTTTCCCAAAACTACGCCTGCGAGGACTGCGGCATTGGTCTGTCCGAGTTGGAACCTCGCATGTTCTCCTTCAATAACCCCGCCGGAGCATGCCCCTCGTGTACAGGTCTTGGATTCCAGTTGATTGCCGACCCGGATTTGGTCATCCCAGATAAAACAAAATCCATTTTGGATGGCGCAATCCAAGCCTCCGGTTGGAATAGTGCCCGGACAGATTCTGTATTTCGGATGTATTTTGAGGCACTGTCTAAAAAATATCACTTTCCCCTGAATGTTCCCTTTGAACAGCTCCCTCCCGAAGCAGTAGACGTCATTCTCTACGGAACTAAGGGCGAAAAGCTGAAAATGACCTACAACCGTGGTAACGGTATGGGCGTACTGGAGCAGCCTTTTGAGGGCATTATGAATAACATCAGCCGCCGTTTCCGGGAAACCCAATCCGACTCCGCCCGGAAGGAACTGGAAGAATGTATGGCCTCTGCCCCCTGTCCTCAGTGCGGCGGCGACCGACTTTCTGATATCGCACGGGCTGTCACCGTAGGTGGAATCGGCATCATGGACTTCTGCCGTATGAGCATCCAGCAGGAATTGGAGTTTATGGAAAACCTGCATCTGGAAGGCAACATGGCAGCCATTGCCGACCAGATTGTAAAAGAAATCAAATCCAGACTGAAATTTCTGATGGATGTGGGTCTTTCTTATCTGACCCTGTCCCGTTCTGCCGGAACTCTTTCCGGTGGTGAAAGCCAGCGAATCCGACTGGCTACCCAGATTGGTTCCTCCCTTATGGGTGTTTTGTATATCCTGGATGAACCGTCCATCGGTCTGCACCAAAGAGATAACGATAAGCTTCTGGGTACACTGAAGCACCTGCGAGATATCGGTAATACCCTGATTGTTGTGGAGCACGACGAGGACACCATGCGTGCAGCCGATTTCATCGTAGACGTAGGTCCCGGTGCCGGCAGCCACGGCGGTAAAATCGTTGCCGCAGGCACTTTGCAGGACATTCTGGATTGTCCCCAGTCTGTAACCGGACAATATTTGTCGGGTGTCAAAAAAATCCCCGTCCCCACTCATCGCAGAGCAGGAAACGGCAATTTCCTGAAAATCGAAGGTGCTTCCGAAAATAATCTGAAAGATGTAGATGTATCCATTCCTCTGGGTACCCTCACCTGTGTTACTGGAGTATCCGGCTCCGGCAAATCCAGTCTTGTCAACGAAGTTCTGAATAAAACTCTGCTGGCTCGGCTCAACCATGCCAGAACCCGCCCCGGAGCCTGTAAATGTGTCACCGGCATGGAGCATCTTGACAAAGTTATCGACATTGACCAAAGCCCCATCGGCAGAACACCTCGTTCCAATCCCGCAACCTATACCGGGATCTTTAACGATATCCGTGACCTTTTTGCCTCCACCGCCGATGCTAAGATGCGTGGATACGGACCCGGACGGTTTAGCTTCAACGTCAAGGGCGGTCGGTGTGAAGCGTGCAGCGGTGACGGTCTGGTGAAAATCGAAATGCATTTTCTGGCCGATGTATATGTTCCCTGTGAAGTCTGCCATGGTGCCCGATATAATCGGGAAACACTGGAAGTCCTCTATAAGGGTAAAAACATCTCTCAGGTTTTAGACATGACCGCAGAAGAAGCTGTCGAATTCTTCGAAAACATTCCTAAAATCAGGAAAAAAGCCCAGACCATGGTGGAAGTAGGTCTGGGATATGTAAAGCTGGGACAGTCCAGCACTACTCTTTCCGGCGGTGAAGCCCAGCGTGTAAAGCTCGCTACCGAGCTGGCAAAAGTCTCCACCGGCAGAACCATCTATATTCTGGATGAACCCACCACAGGCCTTCACGCCGCTGATGTTCATAAGCTTATCGAAGTGCTCCAGAAACTGGTAGATGCCGGAAATACTGTTTTGGTTATTGAACACAATCTCGATGTCATCAAAACAGCTGACCACATCATCGATTTAGGACCGGAAGGCGGCAATGGCGGTGGCTTGGTGGTTGCCACAGGCACGCCGGAGGAAGTCGCCGCCACTGAAGGCAGTTATACCGGACAGTACCTGAAAAGCTATCTCAATTAAAAAAGCCCGACCTGTGCAATACAGGTCGGGCTGCCATCAGTTGATTTCGTCTGTGTCATAAAGCTCAGTGGGCAGACATTCTGCCAACTCCATTAGACCATGATCCCGTTCACCGGCATAATCTACACGAAATCCGGGAGAACGCACAGTTGTGCCCTTATTCTGACGGATTGACAGACTCATGGTAATTCTGGTACCGATTCCGTCAGGATGATCCACTAATACCGTACCTCCATGGGCGGACGCAATACTGCGTACCAACACCAATCCCAAGCCAATGCCATATCTTCCATCCTCAACGCCCGGTTCCCGGGTATAGCGGGAGTAGATATTTCCGCGCATTCTTTCTGCGATGCCGGAGCCGTTATCCCGAACACTCAAATACAGCTTTTTCCCTCTGCAAGTCAACTTTGCCTGAATCAGACCGCCTTTCGGTGTAAACTTTACAGCGTTGGAAATCATATTGTATATTGCACGTTCCAGCTTCTCGCCATCAGCCAGACTGTAAACAGGCTCAGTCAAGCCTTCATACGTTAAACGGATTCCCGTTTTTTCCACCAGCGTTTGGGTCTTTTCAAAAACTTCGCTGATGACAGAGCCAAGCTCCAGAACCTCCTGATTTTTTCCATCATCTGTGGCATATCGTGCCGCATCAGACATATTGCCCAGCATCCGAAGGATCTGGTAGATACTACGATTCATTCGTGCAATTTGCTTCTGGACAGCAGGATCGTTTTGATTTTCCAGAGCAGGCAGCAAATGATCAGCGGTAATCATCAATCCCGCCATCGGCTCTCTCAGTTCCTGGGCAGCCAGTGCCATGGCATTGAGTTCTGCCAGCTCGCCATCCTGCTCCAAGGCAAACACATCCACGCCCTGTACCTTTCGTACCGACATTCCCATGGTCTGGGAGGACACGTCCACACTCACATTCAGATATAAACAGCCGCCTTCAAAAGCAGCGTATTCCTCACTGCCGGTTTTCAACAGTTCTTCCACAGGACTGCCTACTTCAATCATATGGCTCATTGCTCCATCGTTTACTTTGACAACGATGCCGTCTTTTACGCAGAAGGCAGGTGTAGGAATAAGATCAAGTATTCCCATTGCATCTATAATTTGTTCCATGACGATCCTCCTCATGGCACTAGCATGTGCAGATTTCAGGAAAATTCCCTCGCACACATTCGACGGAATTCTCTCTTGCATTATATTCTATCTAAAAAAAACAAAAAAGCAAGGGCTAACCACAAATGAGGTGAAACTATGTCGATTCACGACGGCCATCGCCAGCGACTGAAAGACCGCTTTCGGCAAGAAGGACTTGATAACTTCAGCGAAATTCAGGTTCTGGAGCTGCTATTATTCTACTGCATCCCCCGTCAAGATACAAATCCCATTGCCCACAATCTGCTGGATCACTTTGGCAGTTTGTCTCAGGTCTTGGAAAGCACGCCAGAAGAATTAGAAAAAATTCCCGGAATTGGAAAGAATACCGCAACTTTTTTATCTCTAACCACTGCCGTGGGCCGCTATTATCTGGTTAATCGTTCCATGAATCACGAAATTCTCTCCACCAGTGACAAATGCGGCGAATATTTGGTTCCCTATTTCTTCGGGCGGCGAAATGAAACCGTATTCATGCTGTGTCTGGACGCTAAATGTAAAGTGCTGTGCTGCAAGGAAATCGGCGAGGGCAGCGTCAACTCCGCTGGGGTTCCGATCCGTAAGATTGTAGAAGTTGCGCTGGGCGTCAATGCCTCCACCGTGATTCTTGCTCACAATCACCCCAGTGGTCTGGCCATTCCATCAGGCGAAGATGTGCAGGCAACGCTCCGAGTCGCAACGGCACTTAACACAGTTGAAATAGTCCTTGCAGACCATATTATTGTAGCTGATGATGATTTTGTGTCTCTGGCGCAGTCTGGGCTTTATCGCCCACAGGAACTCTAAGGGAGTGAAATACAATGGATAAATTTCAGTTAGTATCCCAATATCGTCCCTCCGGTGACCAGCCCGAGGCAATCGAGGGGCTTGTAAACGGTGTAAATTTAGGACTGCGAGAGCAGACCTTACTGGGTGTGACAGGCTCCGGTAAAACATTTACCATGGCATCGGTCATTGAGAAACTGAATCGCCCTACGCTGGTGCTCGCCCATAACAAAACACTGGCCGCCCAGCTGTGTTCCGAGTTTCGTGAGTTTTTTCCACACAACGCTGTGGAATACTTTGTGTCCTACTACGATTACTATCAACCCGAAGCATATATTGCTCATACAGACACCTACATCGAAAAAGATTCTGCCGTCAACGAAGAAATTGACCGACTGCGTCATAGTGCGACCTCAGCTCTTAATGAGCGACGGGATGTGATCGTAGTTTCCTCCGTCAGCTGCCTGTATGGTCTGGGTGACCCCATCGACTATAAGAGCATGGTGATTTCTCTGCGTGTGGGACAGGAGCGCCCTATGGATGAAATTCTCCAGAAGCTGGCAGAAATTCGGTATGAGCGAAATGATCTGGATTTCTCCCGTAACAAGTTTCGTGTCCGGGGTGATACCTTGGAAATCTATCCGGCATACTGGGCTGGGAAAGCCATCCGGGTGGAATTTTTCGGTGATGAAATAGACCGCATTTCCGAGATCAACGCCGTTTCCGGTATGGCTGAGCGGTATGTGGATCATATTGCCATTTACCCTGCCAGCCACTATGTCGCTTCCAAAGAAAAGCTTCAGCGTGCCATGTTTGAAATTGAAAAGGAATGTGATGCGCAGGTCATCAAATTCAACGCCGAGAAAAAACTTCTGGAAGCCCAGCGAATTGCCCAGCGGACGGCCTACGATTTGGAGATGCTTACAGAAATCGGCTTCTGCAACGGCATTGAGAACTACTCCCGTGTCATTCAGGGCAGGGCCCCCGGCACCCCCCCTACCACCTTGCTGGACTATTTCCCCGATGATTTTCTGCTCTTTGTGGATGAAAGCCACGTGACCCTCCCCCAGTGCCGTGCCATGTATGCCGGCGACCGCAGCAGAAAAGATTCTCTGGTCAACTACGGTTTCCGTCTTCCTTCCGCATATGACAACCGTCCTTTGACTTTTGACGAGTTTGACAGCAAAATCAATCAGGTGGTCTACGTCTCCGCTACCCCCGGCGAATACGAGCGCACCCGTTCCGGTCAAATCGTGGAACAGGTGATTCGTCCTACCGGTCTTTTAGATCCTGTTATCAAAGTCCGTCCTATTGAGGGACAAATTGATGACTTGATTGGTGAAATCAACGCACGAACTGCTCGAAACGAGCGGGTTTTGGTCACCACACTGACAAAGAAAATGGCAGAAGATCTGACTGTCTATCTGCAAAAAGCCGGCATCAAAGTCCGCTACATGCACTCAGATATCGGCGCAATGGAGCGAATGGAAATTATTCGTGATTTGCGTATGGCGAAATTTGACGTTCTCGTGGGCATCAACCTGCTTCGGGAAGGTCTGGATTTGCCGGAAGTCAGTCTTGTGGCAATTCTGGATGCAGACAAGGAAGGATTTCTCCGCAGTGAAACCAGCCTGATTCAGACCATAGGCCGTGCAGCTCGAAATGCCGATGGCATGGTCATTATGTACGCTGATAACATCACCGCTTCGATGCGATTTGCCATTGACGAAACCGCCCGCCGTCGTGAGATTCAGGACGCCTACAACAAAGCCCACGGTATCGTGCCTAAAACCGTCATCAAATCTGTCCGTGATCTGATTGAAATCTCCTCTCCCACCGCCGAACGGAAAAGTAAAAACGGCGTGAAGATGACTAAAGTCGAGAAGGAAAAAGAAATCGCACGTCTGGAAAAGCAGATGAAGGAAGCTGCCCGTATGATGGAATACGAATACGCAGCCGTTCTGCGAGATCAGATTATTGAACTGCGAGGCAACGGTCTGAAATAACACAACAGGAAGCACTCAGGTGCTTCCTGTTTGCTTATATTCTTGCTTACCTTGCCAATCTATGCGCCACAATCCCCGTTGAAATCCTGATTTCCTCGTGCTATAATTAGATTGGTGTTTTGCGCACCCACATTATTATGAACTGCGATTGGTATTTGAAAATGAACGAAACATGGTTAATTGTCGGTCTGGGTAATCCAGGCCGTGAATATGAGAAAACCCGCCACAATGCCGGCTTCCGTGCTATCGACATTCTGGCCGACAGCCTAGGATGCAAAGTAGACAAGGCAAAGTTTCAGGGACTTTACGGACAGGTCAACTACAAGGGGAAGAAGCTCATGCTTCTCAAGCCCCAAACATTCATGAACCTGTCTGGTCAGTCTGTGCTTCAGCTTTCCTCTTATTTTAACATCCCCCCTGCACAGATCATCGTCATGTTTGATGACATCTCACTTGCTCCCGGGCGGCTGCGTGTCCGTGCTGACGGTTCCGCCGGCGGTCACAACGGCATCAAGTCCATCATCCAGGAGCTAGGTTCTCAGAGCTTCCCCCGGGTAAAAATCGGCGTTGGTGCAAAACCCAATCCCAATTATGATTTGGCTGACTGGGTGCTGTCCACCTTCTCCGCTTCCGAAGAAAAAGCACTGTCCCCTGCACTAGAGTGGGCTGGAGAAGCCGCCCTTACTGTCATTGAACACGGAGTGCCTGAGGCCGCAAACCGTTACAACGGTAAAATGTAATATTCCATCATAAAATCACGGAAAGGGGTGAAACATTCCCCTTTCCGCGTCACCCGTTATCCCTATTTTCCAAAATTGCGAGGAATCTTATTATGGAAAAGCTTTTATCAAGCCTGAAAAATATTCCGGAATACGCCAGCCTCCTGAAAGGACTGAACCAGAAAGAAAGCGCCGCCGTCACCGGTATCGGTCAGATTAACCGGTCGCATATGATTGCCGGACTTTTTTCCGACTGCGGCACCCCCATTGTAGTCATCTGTCAGGATGACATGGCCGCCCGTCGGCTCCAAGAGGAACTGAAAAGCTTCTTAGGTCAAACTGCCCCCATTCTTCCCGGTCGTGAACTGACCATGTATGACAACGCCGTTGTATCCCGTGCATGGGAGCAAAAGCGTCTGCGCCAGTTTTATGATCTGGCACAAGGCAACACACCCTTGCAGATTTTCACTTGGGAGTCTCTCAGTCAGAGAACCATGCCCAAGTCTGTCCTTTTGCAGGCCGCCTTTACTCTGGTAGTCGGTCAGGAGTACAGAATGGAGGACCTGCTGGATCGCTTGATTTCCTCCGGCTACAGCCGCTGCGGCATGGTCGAAGGTCCCGGTCAGTTTGCCCTGCGTGGCGGTATTCTCGACATCTACTCTCCTGCCGCCGATCATCCCATTCGTGCAGAGTTTTTCGGAGACGAGCTGGATACTATGGGTTATTTTGACCCTACGACCCAGCGCCGTACTGAAAACATTGATGATGCCATTCTCCTGCCCGTCGGCGAGACCCAGCCCAGACTTCACCCCCAGGGAATGGACGGTCTGTGCAAAGATATTTCCAACATCATTGCACGGCAGAAGCGCCGTAAGAATATCAACGAAGAGTTGATTTCCACGCTGACTAAAGACCTTGAAAAATATCAAAACGGTCTGCATAATCCCGCCTCTGACCGTTATATGTCCCTCATCTATCCTGAAATGGCCACTGCAATGGACTATGTCCCTCAAGATGCTATTTTAGTCCTTTGTGACCAAGGCAACCTTCACAGGGCGGCAAAAAATCGCACCGATGAGATGGGCATGAATCTGGACAGTATGCTTCAGAGCGGTTTGGTTGTCGGCGAGCTCTGTGACTATGTCTGTCAGTGGGAGGATTTCTGTGCCAAGCTTCGTGGACACCCCGTGGTCTACTTCGATGCCTTTGGCGGCACTTCCTATCCGGAGGATAATGCGCCCCAGCAGCTTCTTCCTATGACGGCTAAGCAGCTTCCCAGCTATGGTGGTAATCTGGATACCGCTGCAACAGATCTGGCACATTATCAGAGAATGGAGTTTTCCTGTCTTGTACTCTGCGGTACCCGCCGCAGAGCAGAGCTTCTTCAGGAAATGCTGCGAGAAAAGGGACTATCCGCTTTTATCAGTATTCCGCTGAACTCCATGCCCAAGCCAGGGCAAATTCTGCTGGCAGAGGGAACGCTTCCCTACGGTATGGAATACCCCAGCAACAAGTTAGCCGTTCTAACCGAAGGTCAGCTCATCTCAAGAACTGAGCCAAAGCGGAAAACCGCTAAGAAAGCCTCCGCCACCAACCGCCAGAAGCTGAACTCCTTTACCGATTTGACACCCGGTGATCTGGTTGTCCATGAAAATTACGGTATCGGTCGTTTTATTGCTATGGAGCAGATCAAGGTAGACGGAGCCGCTAAGGATTACATTAAAATCGCTTACCAAGGCTCTGATACCCTTTTTGTTCCTGCAACTCAGTTGGATCTGGTCAGCAAGTACATTGGCGGCGGCAGTGGTGCCAACGGCGAGGAATCTACTGTTCGTCTAAACAAAATAGGTTCCGACGCATGGCAAAAAACCAAGGCAAAGGCCAGAAAAGCTGCCAAGGACATGGCCGGCGAGCTGATTAAGCTTTATGCAGCCAGAAAACATCAGCAAGGTTTTGCATTCTCCGCTGACTCCCCATGGCAGCGTGAATTTGAGGATAACTTCCCCTATCCTGAAACCGACGACCAGCTCCGCTGTATCGCCGATATCAAAAAGGATATGGAATCCCCCATCCCTATGGATCGCCTGCTCTGCGGTGATGTTGGCTTTGGTAAAACTGAGGTTGCTCTCCGTGCCGCCATGAAAGCTGTCATGGACGGCAAACAGGTAGCCATTCTGGTTCCCACCACCGTTCTTGCCCAGCAGCACTACCAAACCGCCATTGCTCGGTTCCGTGGATTCCCTGTCAATATTGATGTGCTCAGCCGCTTCCGCTCTCCCGGACAGCAGCGCCAGACACTGATGAATTTGCGTGCAGGTGCTGTGGATGTGATTGTTGGTACCCACAAGCTGATTCAAAAAAGCGTAGCATACAAGGATTTAGGTCTTCTTATTGTTGATGAAGAACAGCGCTTTGGCGTCAGCCATAAAGAACGGCTGAAAGAGATTTCACAGGGCGTAGATGTGTTGACGCTGTCAGCAACCCCTATTCCCAGAACCCTGAACATGGCTCTATCCGGTATCCGGGACATGTCCACACTGGAGGAGCCGCCTTCCGATCGCTATCCGGTGCAGACCTTTGTCATGGAACACAACAACGCCATCATTGATGATGCCATTCGTCGAGAAATTCAGCGTGGTGGTCAGGTCTATTACCTCCACAACCGTGTCGAAACCATCGATCAATGTGCCTCTGCTCTGAAACGAAGAATCCCGGGTCTATCCGTAGCCGTGGCTCACGGTAAAATGGACGAGGAATCATTGGGCGATGTCATGAGCGCTATGGCAGAAGGTGATATTCAGGTTCTGGTCTGTACAACAATTATTGAAACAGGTCTGGATATACCAAACGCAAATACCCTTATCATTGAAAACGCAGATCGATTTGGCCTTTCCCAGCTTCACCAGCTTCGTGGTCGTGTCGGACGTTCTACCCGACATGCCTACGCCTATTTCACATACCGCCCCGATAAATCCCTGACAGAGATTGCCGAAAAACGACTTTCCGCCATTCGTGACTTTGCCGAATTTGGTTCAGGCTTTAAAATTGCCATGCGCGACTTGGAGATTCGAGGTGCAGGTAATCTGCTGGGTTCTGAGCAGTCCGGTCACATGGCCAGCGTGGGTTATGACATGTATCTGAAGCTTCTGGACGAAGCAGTTTTGGAGGAGCGTGGTGAAAAGCCAAGAGACCCAGATTGTACCGCCGACCTGAACGTCACCGCCAATGTGGATAAGGATTATGTCAGCCGTGGTGAGGAGCGCATGGATCTGTACCGTCGTATGGCTGCTATTCGTTCTCAGGAGGATGCTGATGATCTGCTGGACGAGGTTGTGGATCGTTACGGTGAGCCGCCCAGAGGTGTGCTGAACCTAATCGACATTGCCCTGCTCCGTGCCAACGCACGACAGGTTGGTATCAAGGATATTAAGCAGAAGGCCACTGACGTGCTCTTCACTTTAAGCAACCTGAATTTTGACGCTGTAAGCGCCATCTGTGCAGATCCTGACTATAAAGACCGGGTATTCTTCGTTGCTAACGCTAAAGAACCTACCCTGCGGTTGAAACTTGCCAAAGGGATTGACAGTCTGAAACAGTCAAAGGTATTTGTAGACCGTTACAGTACCTTAGGCAAATCTTAAAGAAGTATTTACACTTTTTCCATTTTATACTTTCAAATTCATTGTATAATGAAGCAAAAATATTATAAAACAGGAGATGAATATTAGATATGGGTAAATTTTCAAAACCACGCAATCCTTTCCATGAGGACGAGGATCTGACGCAGGTCATACCTCACATTGCAGATTCCGATGAGACCCAGATCATTCCGCCTGTTACAGATTCTGATGAATCCCAAATCATCCCACCCGCAGCAGATTCAGATCTGACGCAGATTTTTGATCCCATCGATGATTCTCAGCAGCCACAGAATATTCCACCGCTGGAGGAGAATGACCTGATTCCATCCGTTCCCGCCTTTGACAATCTGGATGATTTAGTGCCGGCGCAGACACCGCCTTCCAATAGACCATCCCAGATTCACAATCAAAGAGATTCCGTTTCTCATCCTAACGCATCCGGAAACAACACTACACCTCCGGACAATTTTAAAGATACCACCAGCCCTATAGACAAAAATAGGAAAATCATGTTGATTTCTATCTGTTCCGTGGCACTGGTAGCAATTATCGGCATCATCATCGGCGTTAGTCTGTTCTTGGGCGGTGGTAAGGATAACGGGCGAATTCTAAATAATGTCACTGCCGCAGGCGTAAATATTGGCGGTATGACCCCAGAGGAAGCCAAGACCATTCTCCACCGGGCAACAGACCTGACCTATACCTATGAGGATATGGTCATTGAACTTCCGGATGGTACGATTCGCCTATCTCCCAAAGATACAGGCGTAAAGCTAGACATTGATGCTGTAGTCAAAGAAGCATTCAACTACGGTCGCACAGGAACCAAGGCAGAAAATGCACAGGCACATGCCGATTCCATGACCGGCAATCACCCCATCGCACTGTTGCCCTACTTGAATCTAAATCTGGATTACATTCGCTCCACATTAGAACAATACGGAACTACCTATAATTCTACCTTCCAGCAATCTGAAGTAAAGGTTATTGGCACAGCCCCCCAACTGAACGCCGCAGAGGAGGAATTCAGTGTGGATGCGCCCTGTCAGACACTGGTTATAAAATTGGGTGTTCCCGGTCGCAATGTGGATATCGATAAGCTTTACAACCAAGTGTTGGACGCATACAGCTTCAACATTTTCCATGTCACCGCTAAACTGTCTCAGGACGAAACTGTCCCCGACAAAATCAATCTGGAGGAACTGCACAAGCAATACAGCAAAGAGCCAAAAGATGCCATTATGGACATGCAGAGTTTTGACATCATTCAGGCTGTTTATGGCTACGGTTTTGATTTGGAGGCTGCTCAAAAGCAATTGGATGAAACAAAATACGGCGATGTTCTTGAAATTCCATTTAAGCTCATAGCGCCTCAGGTCATTGGAGATGACCTGAAAGATGTACTTTATCGTGATGAATTGGCTTCTTACAAGACTGCACATACCAATGATTCCAACCGCAACACCAATCTGAAATTAGCCTGCAAAGCCATCAACGGCAAGGTTCTTAACCCCGGCGATGTATTTGATTATAATGCCATCGTGGGCAGACGAACCGCATCCGCCGGCTACAAGCCCGCAGGCGCATACGTCAATGGTGAACTGGTTCCCTCCGTTGGAGGCGGCATTTGTCAGGTTTCCTCTACCCTGTATTACTGTGCATTGATGGCTGATTTGGAAATTGTCAGTCGGACAGCCCACAGCTACCCGGCAAGCTACATGCCTCTGGGTATGGATGCCACTGTCAGCTGGGGCGGCCCGGAATTCAAATTCCGTAATAACACCAACTACCCCATTCGCATCGAAGCCGAGGTTTCCGGCGGATACGTCCAAATCAAACTCATTGGTACTGATGAAAAGGATTATTATGTGAAGATGGAGTATGAAACCACCGAAACCATAGAACCTGAAACTATTACCGAAACAATGTCCTCTGATAATCCCAAGGGCTATACCGATGGTCAGGTAATTCAGGAACCTATTACTGGCTACACCGTAAAGACCTATCAGTGCAAGTACAACAAAGAAACCAAGAAGCTCATGTCAAGAGATCACGAAGCAACTTCTAATTATAAGAAGCGTGATAAAATTGTGGTTTCCATTTTACAACCTACGGATGCACCCACAGAAACCCCTGCCGTCACAGATGAATCCTAATATAAAAAGGACGCGCTTATGAAAGCACGTCCTTTTTATTTATCTTGAACGAATATCCAAATGGTAATCTACGGTTCCGGCAGCACTGTTTTCAATATCGATATTGTAAATCAGATCGATCATACCGCCTTCAGGCCCAATGTCAAAAAATACACGCTGAGCACAGACAGAAATCATCATGGCACCAAATTCCATCTGATAGAGACTATCATGGGTGTGTCCTTCCTGAAATACCATCTGAGAATTGAGTTTACCGGTACGGTTCAGTGTTACCTTTCCAGGCTCTACCCGAAATGTAGTGGTAACGCCCTGTAAACCTGTCAGCTCTGTCTCCTCATAGGAAACATCCCATCCGCCATCACGAAGCTCCATCTCCCCTTCCGTCACCAAACTGATGACATCCGGCTCCTGTCCTTCATAGGTCTGACGCCCCTGAAGGCTCAGTACAACAGGAATCTTCATCAGCAAGCCTCCTGTGCCAGACGCAGAAGCTCATCAATCAGCTGACCATAAGGAATGCCGCTGGCTGCAAAAAGCTTGGGAAACATAGAGATAGAGGTAAAACCAGGAAGTGTGTTGATTTCGTTAAAGACAATCCGATTATCGTCGTAGGTCACAAAGAAATCTACACGACTCAATCCCTGACATCCGATGGCGCTGTATACCTTTACAGCAGCATCACGGACCATCTCCTCCACATCTTCCGGCAATCTTGCAGGGATATAGGCAGTAGAGCTATCCGTGATGTACTTGGCATCGTAATCATAGAACTCAGCACCGGAATCAATCTCACCGCACTGAGAAGCCACAGGGCTATCGTTGCCCATGACAGCGACCTCAATCTCACGGCCATTGATAAATTCTTCCACCAAAACCTTCTGGTCAAAAGCAGCAGCGCTCACCAATGCTTTCTGCAAAGTCTCCCGATCAGCTGCCTTGGAAACGCCAACAGATGAGCCGGTACCGGCAGGCTTAACAAACATGGGATAAGAGAACTTCTGTTCCAACGTGTCGAGGACCTGTTCAATACGGTTATCAAGCTCTCCTCTGCGAACCAGATGCCATGCAGCCTGAGTGACACCCGCCTGATCTATAACCAACTTGGTCAGTGTCTTATCCATGGAGACAGCAGAAGCTGCAATATGAGGACCAACATAGGGAAGGCCTGCCAGCTGAAGCAGTCCCTGCACGGCTCCATCCTCGCCATTAGCACCGTGGAGCACCGGGAATACCACATCAATACGCTCCCGCACAACACAGTCACCCTCGAAACTCAAAAGGCCCTGACCCCGCACGGGAGAAATAGCCGCACGGCGATTATTAGGATTCTGCTGCCAAACGCCCCGGGGCAGTTCAGAATAATCTGTTCCGCCGAAGAGAATCCAGTCACCTTCCTTGGTAATACCCACAGGGAAAATATTATACTTCTCCTGATCGATGTTGTTGAGAACTGCCTCTGCGGAACGTAAAGACACCTCATATTCCGGGCTGATACCGCCAAACAGGACGCAAACACTCAGTTTTTTCACACGAATCGCCTCATTTTCTAGAGATTATAATATATCAAAATTCATTTTACAAATTCCATCTGGAAATATCGCATTGGGGTGCTATAATAGGAGACAAAATGATTGAAGGAGGTTTGGCATGCAGATCGATCTAACCACCAAAGAATTTCGACAGCTTCTTGACATGGTCTACATTGGAAACTGGATTTTGAACTCCACCAGAGGGGACGATCGCTTCCCAGACTACGACAATCTGGAAAGCAAACTCTTTTCTCTTTGCCGAGATCACAATATGAAAGTTCTCGTTGAGGAACACAATGGCGTTGACATTCCCTCCAAGGCCTATGTAAAAGGCGGTATTCAGGAGGTCATCGCCTATTACGAGGACAATGTCTTTTATGAAATTCTTGCAGAAGAATTATCCCGGCGGGATATGGACTACCCCACAATCAATGCGGAAAATTATGATGAAATCGTCAGCCGAATGGATCTATACATGCGTGAATTCCAGACCTCCGGTGTAGACCATCTGGTTCTGGAAGAATAATTTCTGAAAAGTGCGCCGATATGGCGCACTTTTTTACTTTAGCAGTGCCTCACCGGCCCGATAAATATCACCGGCACCAACGGTCAGCACAATATCTCCGGGCTGTGCATTTTCACGAAGCCATGCAGTAACCTCCGGCAGTGTCTCACAGTAAACGGCACCCGGAATCTCCGCAACAAGATCTCTGGAGGAGATGCCAATCGTATTTCGTTCCCGTGCCGCATAAATTTCTGCTACGACTACCTGATCCGCCCGCTTCAGTTCCCGGACAAAATCATGGAATAACGCCTTGGTACGGGTGTAGGTATGTGGCTGAAATGCCAGAATCATGCGCTTATAATTCATGGTACGTACTGCATCAATGGTTGCCGCCAGTTCGCCGGGATGGTGAGCGTAATCATCGTACACATCCGCACCATTAAACTGCCCCTTGAACTCCATACGGCGGCCTGCGCCATGGAAAGAGGTCAGGCCTCTGGCTGTCACATCGCCGGGGATGTGGAGCATCCAAGCAGTTGCAGCAGCTGCCAACGCATTGAGGGCATTATGCTTACCAACAACTCCCAAATTCAGATGACAATAATACACGCCATCACAAATCACGTCATAGCTGCGATAGTCATCGGTAATATTGGCCATATGGATTCTATTCTGTTCTCCGAAACCGAAGGTAACACAATCCAAGCCTTTCATTGCGTCCATGGTGTTTTGATCGTCACCGTTGGCCAAAATGCCACCCTTAGAAATTTCGGCAAACTTGTGGAAAGAATCTTCGATATCATCCAAATCCTTAAAATAGTCCAAATGGTCTGCCTCGATATTCAGCACCACAGCCAGCGTGGGGAAGAAATTTAGGAAGGAATCACAGTATTCGCAGCTTTCCAGAATGATGGTATCACCATTTCCCACACGGTGACCGGAATGCAGCAGTGGCAGATAGCCACCAATCATGACAGTCGGATCCTTCTGGGCCTCCATCATGATGTGGGTTACCATAGAGGTGGTCGTTGTTTTGCCATGGGTGCCAGAAATACAGATTGCATTTTCATAGGATTTCATAATCTGTCCCCAGGCTTGGGCACGCTCAAAAACAGGGATGCCTGCGGCACGAGCAGCCGCAATTTCCGGATTATCATTGTGGGCAGCGGCAGTACGGATAATACAGTCCGCGCCCTTAATATTTTCCGCCCGATGGCCAATTGCAACATCAATACCCTTTGCGATCAACTCGTCGGTGGAAACAGAAGAATTCATATCAGAACCGGTAACCTGCAATCCCATACCCTTGAGCACCAGACCCAAAGGGCGCATGGATACACCGCCGATGCCAACCAAATGCACATGGCGTCCCGGAGCGATATAATTTTCAATATTTTTGCTTTGCTTAGTCATGAATTATTAATCTCCCAATAACGGTTTCTAATTCCTATAACCTTGATATTATATAGCATATCTAAGTTTTTTACAACTGGAAAAGTGCCGATTTTTGCTTTCTAATGCAGTTGTTCCCCTGTATTTTCCAGAAAATCAACAAATTACGAGCCATTTTTCAAAGAATGTACAAAAAGAGGACTCCCGAAGGAGTCCTCTTATACCTTTTAAGCAGCACGCTTTTGCTTTGCTCGAATCAAAAACAGTACTGCAAACAGCAGTGCAAAACAGATAGGAAGCACAATCAGTGCATTTTGAATAAAACCTGCCAGCACAAATCCAATCATGGAAATTACCGAGGCTAAGCCCACATAGGGCAGCTGGGTGCTGACATGGTTAATGTGCTCACACTGGGCACCGGTAGATGCCATGATTGTGGTATCCGAAATAGGAGAACTATGGTCGCCTGCAACAGCGCCTGCCAAGCAGGCGGATACTGCAATAATCATCAGTTCCCCTTCAGGGAACACGGAGCAAACGATGGGCAACAGCACGCCGAAGGTACCCCAGGAGGTACCGGTAGCAAAAGCCAGCCCCATTGCAATCAGGAACACGATGGCAGGCAAAAGATTTGCCATACCGGCAGCAGTTACACGGACAAACTCAGCGACAAAGATCTTGGCGCCCAGATTGTTGGTAACGCCAGACAGTGTCCATGCAAAAGTCAGAATCAGCATTGCGGAAACCATCAGCTTGAAACCGTCACCCAGTGCATCTGTGTACTGCTTCAGGGTAATGACCTTGCGTGGAATGTACAGCACAAAAGTAATGGACAAAGCAATGACAGAACCCAGAACAAGACCGACGGACGCATCGGAGTGGCTGAATGCATCGATAAAATTCAGATATCCGCTGGACGCAGAATCGAAGAAACCGCCTGTGTACAGCATGGTGAGGATGCAGGAAACGATCAGAGTTAAGATGGGCAGCAGCAGATCAATAACCTTTCCATTAGAATTGGGCTCTGCCTCATCAGAGACTGCAAAAGGTCGAGCGTCCGTAGTGTAGAGGTCGCCCTTTCTTGCATTATCCTCGTGAATTCGCATCTTGCCAAAGTCGAAATTCATCACACACAGCATAATCATCATTCCAATGGTAAGCAGTGCGTAGAAATTGTAAGGGATGGAGCGAATAAACAACGTCAGGCCCTGCCCCTCAGGAGCAACACTGGAAACAGCAGCAGCCCAAGAAGATACAGGTGCAATAATGCAAATAGGAGCTGCAGTGGCGTCAATGATGTAAGCCAGCTTTGCTCTGGAAATCTGATGCTTGTCGGTAACAGGCCGCATAACAGATCCGACAGTCAGGCAGTTAAAGTAATCATCAATAAAAATCAGCATACCCAACACGCAGGTGGAAAGCTGTGCACCAATACGAGTTTTAATATGAGCAGATGCCCAGCGTCCATAAGCAGCGGAGCCGCCAGCCTTGTTGACAAGGCTGACCATCATGCCCAAGCATACCAGGAATATCAAAATACCCACATTCCAGGAATTGCTGAGCTTACCAATCATCACATCGAATGTATTTGTGAACATTCCCCATACATTATAATTGGAATACAGCAGTGCACCGGACAAAATACCGATGAACAAAGAGGAGTAGACCTCCTTGGTAATCAGTGCCAGTGCAATGGCAATGATAGGAGGCAGCAGTGCTAAAAATGTAGCATAACTGCTAACCGATTCTCTCACCGTGGAAATTGCAGCATTGATATTTTCTTCAAAATTTGCATCGGATGCAACGTTTTCAGAGTAAGCATCCAGATAACCCAATGCCTCCTCCGTGTCTTGATACTCGGCAGCACTTGCAGCAAAGGCAAAGCAGCCGATGAGTGCTGAGATCATCATCAACAGCAGCAAAGTTCTTGTCAATCTTCTCATTTTTTTCGTCCTTTCTGTTTTTTACAAACAAAAAACCGCAAATCCTGGAAGACTCCAACATTCACGGTTAACAGGACAAAGCCCGAAAAGACGAAGAATGATAGCGCTCCACTTTCGTGACAGTCCGGCAGATATTCTCTGACGAGCCAGCATCCATTCCCCGGGAGAAATGAACACTTCGGCGGTTTGCCCCTTCCATCAATCGGAATCCCGTTCCATTAAGATTGATGTACTCATGCGCACCGCGCCTCTATCGATTCACAGTTTTCAATTAACGCCTATGAGTATAGCACCCACAAATCTAAAAGTCAACACTATTTTTCGCAACTTTTAAATTTCCACACTTTTTCCACAGCTGTTGTGTGCCAAGTAGAAACTTACATCATATGGGTATGCTTCACAATCCACTGCTTCATTTTAATATTCAGCCAGAATCCGTAGATGCCCAATGTGATAATGGTCAGCAAAAACCACTTGATATAGTTACCAAACAGCTGAGTACCTGTGCCATCAAAGACCAGCTGATGACCATCAATAATCGTATGCTTCGCAATCCAGTTCTCCCTGAGGCAGATTGCCCAAGGTACAGCAATTCCAAACGTGATCACAGTCAGGAGAACCTGCAAAATTCCTATACCAATTAGGCCAAGAAGTCCGCCGGTAAATTTCGACTCTCTGACTTGCGCTGTTCCATATTCTTGTGTGTAATCCATAACATACCCCTCCCTTATCTTTTGTTTCAGTATAACGAAAATCCCGAGATAAGTCAAGAAGGTAGAAAATAAAGTGAAAAGCCACAGAGAAAATCCGGAGCTTTCCGTATTTGGGATTAAAGTAGCAAAGAAAACCCGTATCTTAGAAATAAGATACGGGTTATTTTGGAGGTACCGCCCAGATTTGAACTGGGGAATGAGAGTTTTGCAGACTCTTGCCTTACCACTTGGCCACGGTACCATATGAAATTAGGAACGCGCTGCGTTCCTTATCTTTTTGGAGCGGGTGACGAGGCTCGAACTCGCTACCTCCACCTTGGCAAGGTGGCGCTCTACCGGATGAGCTACACCCGCATCTGGTG
>RCNI01000177.1_pt1 | contig 41921 bp, 44 predicted proteins | sample 2041151 | NCBI WGS metagenome assembly RCNI01 (sample SAMN09708214, study PRJNA481090) | feces metagenome | isolation source: feces | place: Antarctica: Albino Rookery
TACTCACCAACACAGTTAAACACTGTGGTAAAAAAGTATTTTCCTGAATACGGCTGAGCATTGTGTTTTGTTAAAAAGATTTTAAGATACTTTATTAAACTATTTATTCTCAATAAAAAGCCGGGAAGCTTTAAAAAGCTTCCCGGTTTTAAAATTAGTATTTTTATTTTGTTTTCATGGCTTCGTATTCTTCTCTGAGAATTGAATAAACCAGAGAATCTCTGAGTGTTCCATCGTAAACCTTGTAAGTTCTTCTAATTGTTCCCTCATACTTAAATCCGCATTTTTCAATTACACGCTGTGAACGTTTGTTAACCTCACCGGTGCAGATTCCAATCTGCTTCAGATTCAGTTCTTCAAAGGCAAATCTCATAACTTCTTTTACGGCTTCTGTCATATATCCATGTTTCCAGTGCTCTTCAGCAAGTGAATATCCGATTTCCCGGCTGTCCGACTCAGGACGATATTTATCATATTCAAGGGCAATAGTTCCAATAACCTTATCTTCACCCTTTAATCGAATGGCCCATGCTTCTACAGGCATAAATAAGTCTCTGATGATTTCTCTTGACTCCTCAATACTTTTATGTGGAGCCCATCCTGCTATCGGTCCGACATTAGGATTCTTAGCATAATCGTACAGGTCTTCTGCATCTTCAAGTGTATATGCAGTAAGCAATAATCTTTCTGTTTCAAGCTGTTTCATAAAGAGTACCTCCTCATTATTCTGTTGTGCTGATAATTTCTTTATTCGATTTATCAATCTGACTTACTTTCATTTTAGCTGCATCCTCTAAATCAACAGATTCAAGAAGTCCCAGCAGTTTCGGACCAAGATAAATAGTTTTTAATGTTTCTCCGTTCAACGTAACTTTTGAATATTCGGTAAAGTTTTTACCTTTTATATAATACTGGTCACCTATACGAACAACCTCATCAATCTTAATTTTATTTATTCCCATCTTCATACCATTCTTTTTAAATGGATTTGCTCCACCATAAATATAATTTTCACCATAGAGCATATCATATCCTAATAGTTTAAGATCTGATAAATAATTCTTAGATTTATGATCTATATTTTGATGGTATTTTACTGTTGTTCCTTTATGCATTCCAATTCTGTCCATTACATCCGCTGTAAGCTGATATGTCGTAAGATCTTTATCTTCTTTTTCCATATCAAAATTGCTCCAGACTATATACTGAGTCTGGTATAAATTTTTCGCATCATAGGATTCTTCTTTAACATCCAGTGCAGGAATATGGTCTCCATACATAACCAGAACTACATCTTCATCATATTTTGAAAGTGTATCAGTAAGTTTTTTTACGAACTGATCCATTTCATAAACCTGATTAACATAATATTCATATTTCCACTTCAGTTCTTGAGAAGGTGCATCTGTAACAACAACTTTAGGTTCGCTAATCAGCTGCTCTGTTGGATATTTTCCATGTCCCTGAACAGATATCGTATAAATGTAATCCTTCTCTTCTGTTGATTTTAAAGCCTGCATAATCTGATCAGTCAGGATAGAGTCTTTCGCCCAGTTCTTCGGTGTTTTTGGCACATCGCTCATATATTCAACTGATGTAAATGTATCATATCCAATATTATCAAATACTGTATTTCGGTTATAGAACAGGGCTCTGTGATTATGAATTGCATGTGTGGAGAATCCCAGACTCTTTAAGTCCCACGCAATACTTTCAGCAGGCTTGTCCTTAAGTATTGCCTTAAATGGATACTCACCCGGACCGAAGAATTTTACTGATAGTCCTGTCATTACTTCAAATTCTGTATTTGCAGTACCTGCACCACATGCCGGAACGGTCAGGCTTCCTGATGAATAATCCTTCATCATCTGTCTGAAGTTCGGCATTGGATCTATTGAAGTTTTTATATTGTTAAATAACGCAGAGTCTACAAATGACTCCAGCTGTAAAAACAACACATTCGGATATTTATCATCTTCGTCGGAACTTGTTAGCTTCATCGTTCCATCTTTTTCATATAAATTATCATCAAAGATTTCTTTTATTTTTTCTTCTGAATATCCTGTAGGTTTCTGAATACCTGTATTCAGCCATGTATTGATAAAACAGTATGGTACACCATAATCTTCATAAGCATAAGCTAGATTTCCAAAGAAAGTGTTCAGTACATTAATTTTAATTAATCCGAAGGTAGCTCCAAAAGTAAAAGCTATAACTAAAAGCACTGCAACTAAATTCTTTTTAAGATTTACCGTTTCCTTTTTAGGTCCCTTAATCCATAAATATATCAATGCTGCTACAGCAACTACAATACCTGCAACAATCAATACAATCTGTGCTATAGAAAAATAATTGGTAATAATTGTGGCACCATCCGTAATGGAATCCAGGTCTTTAACTGTAAAAGGTGTCATTCTCTGAATAAGAATAATACCGTTTGTAATTCCTATAGCCATCCACATAATTGTAACTACGGTAATAACGAAGGTTCGTCTTCTAAATAGCTGGGCGATAACCAGTGTTGAAAATATAATCAAAGTGTTATATAAAAAAACTACAGGACTCTCAATAAAAAAGGTAAGACCCCCTATTCCTTTTCTTGCCAGTTCTTCAATAATAAAATTAAGTAAAAATGCCCATAACAGGCAGAAAACAAAACTGTTTTTCAAATATTTATTTTTAAAATCTTTCAGTTTCTCCATCTCTTTCTTGCTCTCCCATTTCCACAAATTTATTTGCTAATTTTGCAAATTCTTCTAAAGATAATGTTTCCGCCCTTCTTTTTTCATCAATCTCGCAATATGCAAGGCATTCTTTAACCTGCTCTTTTGTTACTGTTCCAATTCCCATAAGTGAATTGGACAATGTCTTTCTTCTTTGTCCAAATCCGGCCTTAATACATGAAAAGAACATTTTTTCATCTATTAAAGCAACTGGACAATCTTCTCTTATATCAAGTCTTAATACCGCAGAGTCAACTTTTGGTACCGGAAAAAAGACTTCCTTCGGTACAGTTACTACGCTATTAACATTACAGTAATACTGCACTGCTACGGAAAGTGCTCCATACGTTTTATTTCCCGGAGCGGACTTTATACGATCGGCAACTTCTTTCTGCATCATAATTGTAATACTATCCGCCCTGATTCCTCTTTCCAGAATAGACATAATAATCGGTGTTGTAATATAATACGGCAGATTACCGATAATCTTTGCTTTTTTACACCCTGACGTCTCGATAATTTCGTTTAAATCGGTTTTTAAAACATCCTGATTAATTACTTCTACATTATCAAATTCGCCTAATGTATCATGAAGAATAGGAATAAGATTTTTATCAATTTCTACTGCCACAACCTTTTTTGCAAGCTGTGCCGCTTCTGCTGTAAGGACTCCTATTCCCGGTCCGATTTCAATTACAAGATCTTCTTCACCTATATCTGCTGCCTCAATAATTTTATCAATAATGTTTTTGTCGGTCAGGAAATTCTGCCCAAGACTTTTTGACAGCTGAAATCCATATTTAGCTTTTATCTCTCTGATTGTTGATGGTGTATATAATTTCATTCTATTTCCTCTATCTGCTTTATAAATTCTTCTCTGCTTATTCCAAACTGATTGAGTTTCTTTAAAAAAGTTTTTGTATTACCATACCCGATAGAAAGCCTGATTCCTAACTGTTCTCTTCTTTTCTTTGCAGAGTCATTTCCTGTTAATCCGTACCTAAGCATATCCTCCATAGTAAACTCAACCATCTGCGTCATATGTGTGCAATGTGCTTTTTCAAGAGCTTCAAGAATATCTTCAGGCTTTGCATTTTCAACGCCTATATTTCCTTTTTTCAAAGCCTTGTTTCTAGCTAAAAACGCATGTTTCGCCTCAGGATATCGTTCTGAGACTTTACGTCTTATTTTTTCCCCTGCATAATCAGGATCTGTAAAAATTATAATCCCACACTCGTTATAAGCTTTTTCTATTACCGGCCATATTGTATCCGGCATACCGAATCCATGAGTTTCTATGGTTTTACAACTGACAGCCTGTCTTATTGCAGCTGTATCATCTTTTCCTTCAACTACAATCGCTTCTTTAATTGTCTTTTTTGTCATCGTCATTATTTTTTTCATCCTGTAATATATAAATTATTTCGCCCGGCTTAATCAGACGAAGCTGTATTCTTGCCTGCTCCTCGATATAATCTTTGTCATTTACATTCTTCAGTTCATCTTCCAATGCTTCTTTTTCTGTATTCAGATTTTTATTTTCCTGCTCTAATTTTTTATTTTCCATAGTAAGCGTAAAGATATTTTTTACGGACACACCAAGAACCGTTATAATAATAACTACTATAACGGTCTTTATTAATTTCTTTATCACCTTTTTTCGTTTTAAACGATAATTCCGCGATTCTTTACGATCAAAATTCTTCTTGTCTTTCATTTACTTTCTCTTCTTCTGTATCTCTTTTCCCTGCCCTATAACTGAAGTATGTCATAGGCGATGATATTATACCATAAATGAGGTTTTTCCACAATAATATGCCGACTAACATAGAAATTAATCCCGGCAAACTTACTCTTCCATAACTACTACAATAAAGGAATCTCCAAAAAAGAAATCCTGCAATCATCCAGGAACTTATGTACAAAAAATATTTTATACGTTTTCTCTGACAGTAACTCATTAAAAAATCCCGTGCCATAAAAATAAGCATAATGCTTATCCCGCAGAAGAACATAATATAAATTTCATGAATCTGTCTATTCATTAATTCTGTCATCTTTTAAATCTTTCTTTCAGAGTTTTTCTGACTTTCTTTTTTCTGTATTCAACAGATTCAATTTTTCCTTCTGCAATTAGAATTCCTTCATCAAGACTGTTAATATGAAGATTTTCCCCTTGAATAACAAGACTTTTTTCTTTAAGAATAACATAAATTACATTTTCATCGAACCCTTCGAGTTCTATGACATCTGTAACCTTTATGTTTTTCTGATTTTCAATTTCAACAATATGATTTTCCATAGAATCACCTCCTATGAAAAGTATATGTTCAATTAACATATTTCTTCCTAAAAGACAGACCACAAAGGTCTGTCTTTTTAGTTATTTAAAAATATTCATAAGGATTAACCGGACTTCCATTTATATTTATTTCAAAATGGCAATGTGCGCCTGTACTGTTTCCGGTATTTCCTACCTCAGCAATTACCTGACCCTGATATACTCCGGATCCTACTGACACATAAATATCATTACAATGTCCATATCGGGTTATAATACCACCTCTGTGCTGAATATCCACACATAATCCATATCCCGCGTACCATCCGGCACGGACTACAGTTCCTCCATCAGATGCCCTGATCGGTGTTCCAACCGGTGCAGCAAGGTCTATACCACTATGCAGTCGACCCCATCTCCATCCGAATTCTGAAGTTAGAACCGCTGATGGTACCGGATTAATAAAGCTTCCCGTTGGAGCAGTTTTCGGTACTGGCTTAGTTCCAATAATAACTATTTTTTCTACTGGATTTTGAAGAATTTCTGTTTTTAAATCTCTTCGCTTTACAATTTCTCCATTTTCTCTTTTAATCTTTGCTGTTACTAATTTCTTTCCATCAACACCTTCCTGTTCTACAACAGAATCGCCTTTATACATTGATGAGTCATTTTTTTCTCTTACCGTGAACTTAAGTACTTCTGCAAAACGTGTTTTTTCCTCAGTTACAACAGTTACTGCCGGAACTGCTGAACTGATCTTGATTTTATCTCCCGGCATCAGTTTGTCTATATCCAGTCCTTCGTTTATTTTCTTTAATTCCTCAAAATTCGTATTAAATTTTTCGAATATCTCTGAGAAGGTATCTCCGGATTTTACCGTATAAATTTTTTCTTTATGTCCTCCGGTCATCAGATTGTTCAGTGCTTTTTCCACAGAAGTAATCTTTGCCAGTCTTACATTCACTTTCTTTATTTTAACGTCTTCTTTAAAAGTTATTTTTTGATACTCTTCTTTTCTTGACTTATCTATATATTCATATTTTATCGTTGATAAAACTTTTTTTGCATCTTTCTTTGATTCACATATACCGAAAGTCTTACCGTCAACGATAATTGCATAACCCTCTGTCTGCATATCTGACATATAAGATAAACGTTTTAATACTGTATCTACATTATCTATATCTTTATCAAGAATATATACTCTTTCAAATTCAATATCCTTGTCTTTATCGATTTGAATGTTTGTCCCATATTCACGACTAAGTTCATCGCTTACCAGATCCAATATCTTTAAAACATTTTCCTGGCTTTCTACATAACCCAGCTGCCTTCCATTATACGAATATGAATATCCTGTAGCATAACTGAATAAAGCTACAACACCAAGTGCAATTAAAACTGCTCCTGCAAAATGTGACAATATACTTTTCTTTTTTGACACCAGCTTTTTTCTTGAATAATAAATTCTTTTAGAAATTCGATATTGCAGAATTAACATCAACTTGTCAAATTTGAAAGTCAGCACATCATAAGATTCTACAATTCTTGCCGCTTTATTTTCTATCTTGTGGCCGATGAAAATGCATTTAGATACAAATTTTTTCCAGCCTTTTGCAAAACTTTTTTCTACTTTCTCTGAAAAAGCATCGTATTTGAAAACAACGGCTGCTGCAATATTTTCCAACCAGCTTAATAAAATATTTATTTTTTTCTTTCTTGTTGTTTTACCCATACTTCTGCCTCTTCCGTACGCTGAGATATACATGAACATCTCTCACCTACATCGGTAATTCCTGTATCACCACACTTCTCACATGCATACCTTATATCAGTATAATCCATTTCGTAATTGTTTTCTGTCAGTAGAACAGCTCTCTCTTCAGCAAGCCTGTCCATCTCTTTCTTAATTTTTTTACTTTCTTCCTCCGAATTTCCACGAAGCATTGATTTCGATAATTTTGCCCCAATTTGACGTATCTGATCATCGATTTCCTGAATTTTCGGTATTTTTTCGTATATCTCTGTCTTATGCTCTTCTGCTTCCTGTTCTGCTTTTTTACGCAGATAGTCGTAGTATTGATTTAAAACGCCCTGTGTTACCACAACTTTTTTATTAACATCTATACCTTTTTCTTCTGCTTCATTCTTCCAGTTTTCTAAAACGCTGTTTACATATTTAAAATTAGGATTAGGAATGCCTGCAGTCTTTGTACATGCTTCGATAACTCTTTCCATGCTGTATCCCATCTGGTCAAACCATAAATCCATCATTTCTTTTTCAGCTTCTGTTGCATTTCTCGAAAATCCTAAAGCTTTTAATACACGTTTATACTGATAGTACTTCTGATCCATTTCCTGTAAAACTTCCTGAACCTGATCAACCGTCTCTAACCCTTTCTCAGCCCAGCCAAGTACTACCTTTTCTATATATTTAAGGCTGTGTTTTCCCTTTTCAATACAATACTTTACGCCGAAAATAATAACTTCCGGCGTTACTTTATAATCCTGCATCCAGGATAGAAGTTCTCTGACCTCTGTTGAACTTAATGAACGTCCGAAAAGCTTTTCAACTTCTTCCATCATCAGCTTTATTGCCTTATTTCCGAAAATATTGTCATATTCCTTCTGTTCCGTTTCATTTTTTGGTGCTTCCTGATTTTTTCCGTAAAACAATTCCTTCATATTTAGAAATTCAACAGTAAAATCAATATTCCCTTCCACATCCAGATAATGTTTTCTGATTACGCCCATTTTTTCCCAGTATTCCCAGGCTTCAAGTATTTTACTTTCGCTTAAACCCAGCTGACTCGCCATAGTTGCGTTATCCATATTAAGATTATGCTCTGCATACATAGCTGCATATAAATAAACTTTAACATAATCTCCAGGAGCAATAGGCATATATTCATTTATAAATATGTTTTCTATCCTTGAATCAAGAAGATAGAAGTCTTTTATTTTTTCTTTTATAAAATTCATTTTGTTCTGCCTTTAAAATATTTGGTTTAGTTCCCTGAGTAATTTTTCAATACTGATTCCATGACCTTCTGTAGCTTCTTCTAAAGTTTCCTGTGCTGCTCCAGGGCATCCTGAACATGTTAATCCGTTTTTCAATAACACGTTTTCTATTTCATCATTCAAGTCTATAACTTCGCATACTCTCATATCTTTGGTAATCATCAGTATCCTCCTTAAATACTCAAATAAGAATTTTATGCCATGTCACTAAATTTAGTATATCGCTCAACCCATGTTAGCTCAATTTTTTCTGTTGGACCACTTCTGTGTTTCGCCAGATTTACTTCACATACGCCCTGTTTCTCAGAATTTTCTTTGTCATAATAACTATCTCTGTAAAGAAACATTACAATATCGGCATCCTGCTCAATAGAACCTGATTCTCTCAGGTCTGACAAAATTGGACGATGGTCCTGTCTCTGTTCAGGTGCACGTGATAGCTGTGATAAGACAATTACAGGGCAGTCAATTTCTCTTGCCAGCAACTTTAAATATCTTGAAAGCACACTGATTTCCTGCTGTCTGCTATCTGCTCTTCCCTCTGCGTTCATCAGCTGCAAATAGTCGATTACAATCAGATCAAGACCTTTCTCTGCCTTTAATCTTCTGCATTTATTTTTCATTTCAAGAATACTTATACCCGGTGTATCATCAATATATAAATTTGTTTTCGACATCGAGTCAAGTGCCATATTAATTCTGTCCCAGTCAGCTCTTCCAATGTTTCCTGTTTTCAGCTTCTGCATTTCAACTCTTGACTCCATAGATAAAAGTCGTTGTCCCAGCTGCTCTTTTGACATTTCCAAACTGAAAATCAGAACAGAAGCACCTGATTTAATTGCAGCATTCTGTGCAATATTAAGTGCAAAAGCAGTTTTTCCCATAGCCGGTCTTGCTGCAATGATAATCAAATCAGAACGATGCAGTCCTGAAGTCACTTCATCTAATCGTTTAAACCCTGTAGAAAGACCTACAACCTTTCCCTGGGTCTTTATTGCTTCATCAATCATATTAATATTCTGAATTAAAACATTCTCAATTGATGTGTAATCACTTTTTTGACGTGTCTGGGCAATTTCAAAGATTTCTTTTTCTGCAAAATCCAGTATTTCTGAAGGCTCCATTTCATCCGTGAATCCTTTTTCGCGAATTTCTTCTGCTGTCTTAATCAGACTACGCATAGATGCCTTCTCCGCTACAATCTTTGCATACGCATCTGCATTGGAAGTTGATGGCACATCTACTGATAGTGAACCGATATAACTTCTTCCGCCTACTTTTTCAAGGATTTTTTTCTTTTTTAACTCATCACAGACAGTAATTAAGTCAACAGATTTGCTTTCACGAAATAAATCCACCATTACACGAAAAATTTCCTGATGTCCAGTCTCATAAAAATCTTCAGGTTTTACAATATCGATTGCATCTGCTAAAGCATATTTACTTAATAATGATGCACCCAATACGGATTTTTCTGCTTCTGTGTTATGGGGTGGAATTTTTTCTATCATTTTTTCTCCTCTTTATTAGTCCGTTACTACTACAGTTAGTGTTCCTACAACTTCTGGGTACAGTTTTATATCAATATCAAAGTGACCCATGCTCTTAATCGGACTTGTCAACTGGATTTTTTTCTTATCAATTTTAACATTCAGCTGTTTTGAGGCTGCTTCAGCTATATCTTTAGATGTGATGGAACCGAATAATCTGCCACCCTCTCCGGCTTTAGTTTTAATAATTACTTTTTTCTCTTTTAATTCTTCAGCCAATTTATCTGCAGCTGCTTTTTCTTCAGCTTTCTGCTGAGCCTGAAGAGCTTTCTGTTTTTCAAGACTTCTGATGTTTCCATCAGTTGCCTCTGTTGCATAGCCTTTTGGTAAAAGCATATTTCTTGCGTAACCATCGCTTACTTTAACCACTTCTCCGGCTTTTCCTGTTCCTTTAACATCTCTATTTAAAATAACAATCATTGTAATTTCCTCCCTATATATTTATTAACTCTAAAACTTTTTCTATTGCTTCTTCCGGTGAATAATCCACCTGAGCTCCTGCTGTAGTCAGATGTCCTCCACCTCCAAGTTTCTCCATAATTACCTGTACATTAAGTTCTCCAAGAGATCTTGCACTGATTACAGTCTGTCCTTTCTGTGTTCTTCCTGAGACAAAGGACGCTTTAATTCCTTTTATATTAAGAAGCTCATCAGCTACCTGCGAATTTATAATCTGTGCATCTTCATTTAGACCTTCACAAATTGATGTTGCTACTCCGTTATCATAAAAGTCTGCTGCAGCAATGCACTTCGCTCTGACTTTAAATGAATCCATATCCGTTTGAAAATACTTTTTTACTTCAGTCGTATCCGCACCTGCACGTCTCAACCATGCCGCAGCTTCAAAAGTCCTCACTCCTGTTTTAACAGCAAAACGGTTTGTGTCAATGGTCATTCCGCCAAGCAAAGCTTCAGCTTCAAGCTTAATCAGTGTTTTCTTCGGTGCTGCGTATTGCAGAATCTCACTTACAAGCTCCGATGCTGAAGATGCATAGGATTCAATATATGAAAGTGTTGCATTTTCTATGGCATCTTCTGCTCTTCTATGATGATCTATAACTACAATTCTATCAGTAAGCTTTAAGATTTCTGAGTTTTCTACATAGCTTTCCCTATGAGTATCAAGAACAACTATTAATGTATCTTTATCAGCAATACTTTCGGCTTTCTTATTACTAATAAAACTGTACGTTCCTGTATCTTTTGCTTTTTTATAGATTTCTTCAAGAGACGTACTGATATCTCCAATAACTATATGGGCATCTCTATTACACATCAGACACATCCTGTATATGCCTAACGATGCACCAAAGCAGTCCATATCAGGATTACGATGTCCCATAATAAGAACTTTCTTAGACTGTTCAATTAATTGTTTAAGAGCATGGGCAACAACTCTTGATTTTCCTTTATTACCCTTTTCTACAGTCTGCATTTTCCCACCGTAGTACTCTACCATATTAACTTTTTTTACAACGGCCTGATCTCCACCTCTTCCTAAGGCAAGATCAAGTGCTGCAGTTGCATATTCCTCAGTCTCAATTAAATTTTTACCACCTATGCCAACTCCAATACTTATGCTTACAGGAAAATCAGCTTCAGTTTCAATTTCACGGACTTCATCAAGGATTTCAAACTTGCGTTCAACTATATTATCAATATACAGATTTTCAAAGTATATGATATACTGTTCTTCATTAAGTCTGCTTATAGATCCTTCATATTTATTTGCCCATTGTCTTATGGCCCTGTCTACTAAGGTTGCTACAGACATCCTTGATTCTTCCGGTGTGCTTGCAACAAGTTCATCGTAATTATCGATATTAACTTTTGCCACACAGACCTTTTCATCATTATATTTTTCTTTAAGGCTTTCAAAATTCGTAACATCATAAAAAAAAATTAATACATTACCTTCATCAATAGGTTCTCCCATGACTTTAAATTGTTTTTCATTTCTTTCAAGTATTCGATTAGGGCTATCGCCTTCAATCAGTTCCGGAATTTTTATTCCTGTCAAAGCAAAGAAATCAGTATTTTCTATACCTTCATAGATAAATACCTCACCGATGTGATGATTTGCACTGACAACTTTACCATTCTGATTAACTATACATGCAGGAAATGGTATACGTAAAAAAATCTTATTTTCTTGAGTACTGTTATTCATTTTTTATGTCCTCATTTTCTTATACATCATATTATATGATAGCATAACTTTTATCTTTTTTCGTGTTGTTTATGTGATTTTACACACAGCTTATCTGTATAGTATACCATATTTCACTCTTTTTTCCAAAGACTTTTCATTCCCCTGCTGTAGCGTTTGCTATGGGTTTTTATTATAAAAGCAGATGCCTATAACTTGGCATCTGCTTTTGGTTTCATGTGAAACAATTTTATAACTCAACTGTTTTCAATAGTTCTATTAAACGGTTTAATTCATCCTGGCTGTAATACTCCAGTTGAATTGTCCCTTTTTTACCTTTATTGTTAATTGAAACTTTAGTTCCAAATAAATCCTTTAATTCATTTTCTACATGAATTGTTTCTGCACTCTTATTCTTTTTCAGAGGCTTCTTTTTGGGTTTGTTAAGACTCGCAACCAGTTCTTCTGTTTTACGTACTGATAAATCCTCTTTTATGATTTTTGCACAAATTTCCGCCTGTGTTTTTTTACTGTCTATGGTTATCAGCGTTCTTGCATGTCCTGCGCTAATTTTCCCTTCAGTTACTAACTGTTTAATTTCTTCAGGCAGTTTTAAGAGCCTGAGAGAATTTGAAATATAAGGTCTGCTTTTACTTACACTCTTTGATACTTCTTCCTGCGTCAGACCATAAATCTTAATCATCTGATTCAAGCCTTCCGCTTCTTCTATTGGTGAAAGATCTTCTCTCTGCATATTTTCAATGATAGCAATAAGCATGTTTTCTTCATCAGTAAACTCTCTGATTATACATGGAACTTCTTTAAGTCCGGCCTTTCTTGCCGCTCTCCATCTTCTTTCCCCTGCTACAATTTCATAGCCGGTTTTCTTTTTTCTGATAACCAGTGGTTGAATGATTCCATGTTCAACAATAGATGCTGAAAGTTCCTGAATTTTTTCTTCATTAAAGACTTTTCTTGGCTGATCAGCATTAGGCTTAATATCATGAATGTTTATGTAAACAACGGAATTACCTTTCTGTTCAGGAGTATCTTCCTTTTGCATAGGTTCAACAATAGGCGCCTGATCTGCAAACAAGGCATCCAGACCACGGCCCAGTCCTCTGTTTTTTGTTTTGGCTGCCATTATTTATTTTCCTCCCACTCAAGAAATTCATCAGCAAAATCTCTGTATGCTTCTGCGCCCTTTGATTTAGGATCGTATTCTGTAATAGCCATACCAAAGCTTGGTGCTTCTGCAAGTCTGATATTTCTTGGAATTACTGTAGAATATACTTTGCTACCGAAATATTTTTTTACTTCCTGAACTACTTGTACGGAAAGATTTGTTCTTCCATCAAACATGCTAAGTATTACACCTTCTATTTCAAGTTGCTGATTAAGACTTCTTTTTACAAGATCTATGGTACTTACAAGCTGACTTACTCCTTCTAAAGCATAAAACTCACACTGAATAGGAATCAGTACACTTTCTACCGCTGTCAGAGAATTTATGGTAAGCAGGCCTAGCGAAGGTGGACAATCAATAAAGATAAAGTCATAATCTGCTTTAACTTTTTGAATTGCTTTTCTTAAACGTGCTTCTCTCCCCTCAATTTCGACAAGTTCAATTTCAGCCCCTGCCAGATCAACACTTGCAGGTATAATATCAAGATTCTTTATTGCCGTATTAATAATAGCTTTCTTTGTATCAAAATTATCTTCTATCAATAAATCATATACTGTGTATTCCAAATCTTTTTTTGAAATGCCGATACCACTGGTTGTATTCCCCTGTGGATCTATATCTAACATGAGCACTTTCTTGTCTTTCATGGCAAGACTTGCACCTAAATTTATGTTTGTCGTTGTTTTACCAACGCCACCCTTTTGATTAAATATTGCAATAGCTTTACCCAATTTATGTCCTCCTGTATTTCTCTGTTTATATTAGATATTATATCGTATTTTCAACTTTTTTTCTATACTTTTATATAAAAAAAGCAGGAATGTTTCACGTGAAACATTCCTGCTTTTTAGGAATCACTACTTTTACTTCCATATAATCCCCTTTATCATTTTCAATGAATTTGGCATTTTTTTCCATTTCTTTAATTTGAACAAAAGCATTTCTTAACGTGTTAACATATATTTTATAGCTTATGTAATTAATCTTATGTCGCTTTCTAAATGCGATTTCCTCTTTTGTAAGTACATCTTCAATGAGTTTCTCTGTTTGTTTAACATTTAAACCATTAGAAATTACTCTGTCTAATACTTTCTCACGAAGTTTCTCATCTTCTATTTTAAGTAATGCTCTCGCATGACGTTCTGTAAGCTTTGCCTCAATGATCTTTTCCTGCATATTCTCCGGAAGTGTCAAAATGCGAAGCTTATTTGAAATAGTAGACTGTTTTTTCCCTATTTTTAAAGCTAAGTCCCCCTGAGTCATACCATATTCCTCAAGTAATTTTCGGTAAGCGCAAGCTTCTTCAATAAAACTTAAATCTTCTCTTTGAACATTTTCAACAACAGCAATAAATGCAGCATCTTTATCATCAAAATCCTTAACAACTGCCGGAATTTTTGATAACCCTGCAAGCTTTGCTGCCCTCAGTCTCCTTTCGCCGGCAATAAGAAAATATCCACCGTTTTTATCTTTTTTTACAATAATCGGCTGTAGAATTCCGTATTCTGCAATAGAATTCTTTAACTCCATAAGTTCGTTTTCAGCAAAGTATTTTCTGGGCTGCTCAGGATTTGCATGTATATGCTCTATTGGAATCTCTGTACTTTTCTTTTGTATAATCATTTTCTTCTCCCCCTCTGGAATAATAATAACATTTTTCCCGGGGAAAAGTACAAGCAATCGCACAACAAAAAAACCCATATATCTTTAATATATAGGTTCTTTCGCCGGTGTTCCCGCTTTTCTCGGATATTTCGCCGGTGTATCTTTTATTTTTTCTATTACAGCAATATTATGATGATATCCGTCAAGTGAAACAGACTCTATTCTTCTCAGTTTACCACCAAGTATTTTTATTGCTTTTTCAGCAACTTTTACCTCGTTTTCCGCATCAGGTCCCTTATATGCAAGTAGATATCCACCCTTTCGGATAAATGGGAGGCAATATTCTGCAAGAACTGCAAGATTAGCTACAGCTCTTGATACACATACATCAAACTGTTGTCTGTATTTTCCATTTTTTGCCAGTTCTTCTGCTCTGCCGTGCACCGTTTCAATATTATCTATGCCGCCCTGTTCTGCAACATCATTAATCACTCTTAACCGTTTATTCAGGGAATCTGCTAATACAAACTGTTTATCCTCAGATAAAATAGCAAGAGGAATACCCGGAAAACCTGCTCCTGTTCCTACATCAATAACACTTTCTGCATTAATGTACTCATCGAAATGATAGCATAATACGGAATCAACGAAATGTTTTGTAATAAAATCGTCATGATCTGTAATAGCCGTTAAATTGATTTTTTCATTCCAGGCTATAATTCCCTCCATATAGATATGATACTTCTCAATCATTTCGTTGTCAAAAGGTATATTAAGTTTTTCAAATGCATCTGTTAATTTATTCATTTTCTATTTCTTTCTTTTTATTTTTTCCAAGTGCACAAGCAATACATTTATATCAGCAGGTGAAACACCTGAAATTCTCGAAGCCTGACCTACAGAAAGCGGTTTAATCTGATTTAATTTCTGCATTGCTTCTATACGAAGACCTTCAACTTCGGTATAATCCATATTTTCGTCAAGCACTTTATTTTCAAGTTTCTTAAATTTCTTAATCTGCTGTAACTGCTTCTGAATATACCCTTCATATTTCATCTGAACTTCAAGCTGTGCAATAGTATGAGATGAAAGTTCAGGTCTGTCAGGGTCAATAGCAATAAGATTTTCGTAAGTTATTTCAGGTCTTTTCATAAGATTGGCAAGACTGACTTTATTTTGTAAAGGCGTACTTCCCAAACTTTCAAGGAATTCATTAGCCTGTTTAGGAACGACGAAAGTGTTCTCAAGACGTTCGGTTTCAGCTTGAACCTGCTTCTGTTTTTCTAAAAATCTCTGATATCTTTCTTCTGTAACAAGTCCTGCTTCGTATCCTTTCTCGGTTAAACGTAAATCTGCATTGTCCTGTCTCAGAACCAGTCTATATTCCGCTCTGCTCGTCATAATTCTGTAAGGTTCATTAGTACCTTTAGTTACTAAATCGTCGATCAGAACGCCAATATAAGCCTCACTTCGATCGAGGATAAGTGGTTTTTTACCATTTATTTCCAGTGAAGCATTTATTCCTGCCATCAAGCCCTGTGCTGCAGCTTCTTCATATCCGGAACTTCCATTAAACTGTCCTGCGCAGAAAAGATTTTTAAAATATCTGTTTTCAAGATTTGGTTTTAAATCAAGAGGATCAATACAATCATATTCTATGGCATAAGCCGGTCTTGTAATAACAATATTTTCAAGTCCGGGAATTGTATGATAAAATTGTTCCTGTACATCTTCCGGAAGGCTGGAAGACATTCCCTGAATATACATTTCTTCTGTATCCAGACCCTCAGGCTCAATAAAAGTCTGATGTCTTTCTTTATCGGCAAATCTGTTTATCTTGTCTTCAATAGATGGACAATATCTCGGTCCTATACCTTCAATCTGTCCTCCGAATAAAGCGGAACGATGAAAATTATTTCTGATAATAGTATGCGTCTTTTCATTTGTATAAGTAAGCCAACAGGAAACCTGTTCTTTTTCCAGCTTATCTGTCATAAATGAAAAAGGAACAATCTTTTCATCTCCTCGCTGTTCTGTCATCTTTGAATAATCAAAAGTTGATGCCAGAGCACGTGCCGGCGTACCTGTTTTAAATCTGCAGAGTTTCATTCCATGTTTTTTCAGATTTTCAGAAAGCTTATTTGCAGGAGCAAGACCATTAGGTCCGCTTTCAAAAGCGCTGTCTCCGATAAAAATTTTACCTCTTAAAAAAGTTCCTGTTGATAAAATAACAGCTTTTGCTTTATAACTGGTATTTGTATTAGTAATAACGCCACAAACTTTTCCGTCTTCAATAATCAGGTCAACAACTTCCCCTTGTTTAAGAGTAAGGTTCTCCTGTTTTTCAATTGTTTTCTTCATTTCTGTATGATATCTGTGTTTATCAGCCTGTGCACGAAGTGAATGAACAGCCGGTCCCTTTGCAGTATTCAACATTCTGCTCTGAATAAATGTCTTATCAATATTTATTCCCATTTCACCGCCAAGAGCATCTATTTCCCTTACAAGATGACCCTTGCCTGTTCCTCCAATAGACGGATTGCATGGCAACATTGCAACTGCTTCAAGATTTATGGAAAAAAGTAAAGTTTTATTTCCCATTCTTGCTGCTGCAAGGGCGGCTTCGCATCCGGCATGACCTGCACCTACAACAATAATATCATATTCTCCCATTAAGATATGTCCCATAATTTCCTACTTTCCTAAACAAAATCTTGCAAAGACTTCATTGATAATATCTTCCTGAACGGTTTCACCAATAATCTCTCCAAGAGATTCATATGCACTATTTACATCAATTTCGATAAATTCCAAAGCTTCCTTTTGTAACGTCATATGTAAAGCATCTTTCAACGATTGCTCTGCTTTTACAAGAATATCTTTATGCCTTACATTCGTAACCATTATACTATCACTTTGATTTACTTTTCCACCATAGACCATTTTTTCAATTTCTTCTTCAACAGTTTCAATTCCCTGCTGTGAATGCATCGAGGTTTCAAGTATTTTCGTATTAGGAAGCAATCTCTCTATATCCTCCTTCTGAACAACCTGATCAAGATCCAGCTTATTCAGTACGACAATGGTTTTTCTTTCATCGATGTATTTAATAATTTCATAATCTTCTTCACTAAGAGTTCTGCTTCCATCTAAAATAAAAATAACAAGATCAGCTTCATTAAATGACTGCTTTGATTTTTCAATACCAATTTTCTCTATAATATCATTTGTTTCACGAATTCCTGCTGTATCTGTTAAAAGCACAGGTATTCCTCGAATACTCAGGTATTCTTCAATTGTATCCCTGGTTGTTCCCGGAATTTCCGTAACAATAGCTCTGGCTTCATTTAAAAGGTTATTCATTAATGATGATTTTCCTACATTAGGCTTTCCTATGATAGAAACTTTTAACCCTTCCTGAATGATTTTTCCTGTTTCTGAACTTGCAATTAACTTTGAAATATCTTCTTTAATATCTGAAAGATTTTTTTCAAGGTTATCATAAGTAAGTTCTTCTATATCTTCATTCGGATAATCTATGTTAACTGTGATATTCACAAGAACATCCATCAGTTTTTTTCTTATATTTTTTATTTTTTTTGAGAATTTACCCTCTAACTGATTCATGGCAACGTCAAAAGTTTTATCAGTTTTAGCTTTTATTAAATCTATAACCGCTTCTGCTTGAGATAAATCCAGTCTTCCGTTTAAAAATGCGCGTTTTGTAAATTCTCCCGGTTCAGCAGAACGCGCTCCGTTTTTTAAAACTAACTCAAGTGTTTTACGTAAAGGTACCATTCCTCCATGACAATTAATTTCAACTACATCTTCAACTGTATAAGTTTTAGGACCTTTCATATAAACACAAAGAACCTCATCGATAATTTTGCCTGATGAAGGATCAATAATATTGCCATATACCATTTTTCTGCTTTCCGGTTTCTCCAAATACTGCTTATTTACCGGCACAAATATTTTTTTCAGAATATCCAGAGCTTCTTCTCCGCTTATTCTTATTATTCCAATTCCACCTTCTCCCGGTGGTGTAGCAATTGCAGCAATTGTATCTTCCATAAAATCTCCTTTTGGATATTCAATAAATAAAACAATAAAGCCCGCAAAACGCGGGCTATTTTTTATTTAAGTTCAATTATAACCCTTCTATATGGTTCCTGTCCCTCACTTCTCGTTTTAACACGAGGGTGATTCTGAAGAGTTGCGTGAATCACTTTACGTTCGTAAGGATTCATCGGTTCAAGTTTTACACTTCTTTTGGTTTTGACTACTTTATTAGCAAGTCTGTTTGCAAGGTTTTCTAAAGTAACCTCTCTCTTGAATCTATAATTTTCAGCATCAACAACGACTCTTACGTAATCGTCATGATCTTTATTTACAACTAAACTTGTAAGGTACTGGATAGCATCAAGAGTCTGTCCTCTTTTACCGATGATTGTACCGGAATCTTTTCCGTGAATATCAACAAATACACTTGTTTCATTTGCCTTTGCGGAAATGTCAATATTCAGTCCCATCTGTTCTGTAACTTCTTTAAGAAAAGATAACGCAATGTGATCTTCTGTTGTTTCCATATCATCAGAGATTACTTCAGAATTAGTTTCTGTAACCATTTCTTCTGATGGTTCGCACTTAGCTTCTTTTTTGATTTCTTTTTTTACAGGTTCTGCCTTTATTTCAACCACAGGTTCTTCCTCAGGCTGTTTTTCAGCAGACTTTTTCTTTTCAACTCTTACCAAAGCTAATTTTGAACCAATACCAAAGAACCCTCTTGAAGGTTCTTCAAGAACTGTAACATCAACTTCATCTATAGTCAACTTAAGGTCAGCTAATGCAAGATCAACTGCAGTCTTGACATCAGTACCCCATTTCTCAGAAACTTCTTTATTCATCTTTTCCTCCGAGCTTTCCTACTTTTTCTTTTTCTTAGCAGGTTTGTTCTTTTCTTTCATAGCTTTTCTAATGTGATTAAAACGCAAATTGAAGAAAATCTGAATGAACTGACTCATTGCCCAGTAAACAGCTAGTCCAGAAGGATATGATCTTGAAAGCCAAACAATCATAATTGGGAAGAAATATGACATTACTTTTGACATCATATTTGTCTGTCCTGTCGGACCTCCCATCTGCTGCTGATTCAACCAGAATGAGAAGAATGTAGCAACACCTGCCATTAAAGGTAATACCCATGGATCAGGCTGACTAAGGTCTTTAATCCATAAAAAACTTTCATGTACAGCAAAGTACATGTGTTTATCCCCAATATATAGCATTGGATTTCTGAGCAAAGTAAATAATCCCATAATAATGAACATCTGTATTACCATTGGAAGACATCCACTCATTGGATTGAAGCCTTCTTCCTCATACAGTTCTGCCATTTTCTGGTTCAGTTTTTCTTTATCATTTGCATATTTTCTTTGAATTGCCTGCATCTTCGGCTGCATATCTGCCATACCTGCTGTAGAAAGAATCTGTTTCTTATAAAGCGGGTATAAAGCAAATTTAACAATAAGTGTTACAACAATCAGTGTAATACCATAGTTTCCGATAAGGTCATACAGCAGAGTCAGCAACAATGCCAAAGGTTTTGTAAATATTCCGAGCATTGATTTTCCTCCGTCATTTTAAAGGATCATAACCACCGGGATTTCCCGGATGACACTTTAAAATTCGTTTTATTCCTAAATAACTACCCTTAAAAACACCATACTTCTCCAACGCCTGAATGAAATAGGTGGAACAGGTAGGATAAAACCTACAGGTCGCCGGAAATAAGGGTGAAATACACTTTTGATATACTCTAATCAGAAAAATCATGATTTTTCTAAAAAAATTACTAATATATTTCATTATTTCTTCTGTACCCCGGTTTTTTTTATTGCAGATTCCATTGATTTTCTGACATCTGCGCATTTTGCATTTTCAATAGTATTTCGGGCAATGAAAATAAAATCATAACCTTTCGGAATTTCTAAATCAGTAAGTCTGTAACTTTCTTTCATGAGCCGAATTGCTCTATTCCTTTTTACACTATTTCCAACTTTTTTACTGGCTACAAAAGCCGTTCTGTTATAGGGGAACTTATTCTTTTTGAAAAATACGACAATAAATCTGTCCCCTACAGATTTTCCTCTATTATAAATAGATGAAAAATCACTTTTTTTTCTTAATACATTTTTTTTTAACATATTAAATAATTAAGCTGAAAGTTTTTTTCTGCCTTTAGCTCTTCTTCTCTTAAGAACATTTCTACCGTTTTTAGTGCTCATTCTCTTTCTGAAGCCGTGTTCTTTAAGTCTCTGTCTTTTCTTTGGCTGATAAGTCTGTTTCATTTTTTACCTCCTTAATGTAAAATTTAGCATAATCTGAATTTCAATATATGCAAACATATGAAATTATTATACTTTCCAATCTTTGAAATGTCAACATTTTTGTTAATTTTATTATTTTTTTCAAACTATGGAAACTATGCACAAAGTTATCCACAACATATGGATAACTTGTTAAGTATTTTAAATTCTACCCTTAAAAAATAATACTTGTATATGGATAACTTATTAGGTACAATAAAATTAATACTACTAATGAAGGTGCGATATGGAAAATATACAGGAAATTTGGAAAAAAGTCTTAAAAATTATAGAAGACAACACAACTTCTATAAGTTATAGTACCTGGTTTGAGCCGATACAGATAAAAAGTATCGATGATTCTCTGCATATTGCCTATCTGGCGAATGACACTGAATTTATAATAAATATTCTAAAAAACAGATATCTGCAACTTATAGAATCAGCTTTTGCAACAGTTACCGGTGAAAATTACAGAGTTATAGTTAAACATATCGATGAATACAATAACGATCAAAAAAAAGAATTAAACGTTACACCGTCGAATATCATCGATACAAAGTTCAAAAAGCAGAAAATTTTTAATCCACGCTATAATTTTGATAATTTTGTTGTCGGAAACAGCAATAAATATGCACATGCAGCAGCTCTGGCTGTAGCAGAATCTCCATCTGAAGCTTATAATCCGCTTTTTATTTACGGAGGATCAGGTTTAGGTAAAACACATTTAATGCATGCGATAGGAATTTATCTCCTTACACATAACGAAAACCTGAACGTATTATATGTTTCTTCCGAAATGTTCACAAACGAGTTTATTAAAGCTCTTGGAGAAAATAAAACAAGAGAATTTAAAAACAAATATAGAAAAGTTGATGTTCTTTTAATTGATGATATTCAGTTTTTAGAGGGAAAAGAAACGATGCAGGAAGAATTCTTCCATACATTTAATACCCTTTACGATGCAAATAAGCAAATTGTAATATCCAGCGATCGTGCGCCAAATAAACTTCTAAAATTAGAAGAAAGACTGCGTTCACGTTTTATGTGGAATATTATTGCTGACCTGCAGCCGGCTGACTATGAAACAAGAGTTGCAATTTTAATGAAAAAAGCAGAAAATGCTAATATTGAAATTACAGACGATATTTACGATGTAATATGTTTAATTGCTGAAAAGATAAAAGACAATATCAGAGAACTTGAAGGCGCTTTTAATAGAATTGTAAGCTTTTCAAAATTAATGAATGAAAATATTGATAAAGTTTTTGCCAAGAGAATTTTAAAAGATATAATTCAAAATGGCGGAACTTCAGCAACACCGGAAAAAATAAAAACAGTGGTAAGCCGTTATTTTAATATTAAGGTTTCTGATATGGAAAGTTCAAAGCGTACAAACAATATTGCTTTTCCAAGACAAATTGCAATGTATTTATGTCGTGTAATGACAGATTACTCTCTTCCTAAAATAGGTAACCTTTTTGGAGGTCGTCATTATACTACGGTTATGCATGCCTGCGATAAAATAGAATCTGAAATTAAAAATGATGAATCCGTTAAAGAAATAATAGAAACTCTTAAAAAGGATATTTCTGAATAAAAATGTAAAGTTATCCACAGGTTATGGATAATAAACATGGAATATTTTCCAATAGATGCAGGAGTTATCCATAGTGTCCATAGCCCCTACTACTAATACTACTATCTTAATAAAAGAAAAACATGGTTTTCAGGAGGAATTAAAATGAAATTTATATGCAATCAGCAATCACTTGCAAAGGCACTTAACATTGTTTCCAAAGCGGTTACTGCAAGAACAACTATTCCAATTCTAAAAGGAATATTATTAGAAGTAACAGCTGATAACAAATTAAAAATGTCAGCATCTGATTTAGATATAACTATAGAAGAAACAATAGATATTTTAGATGGTTCTTCAGGATCTGTAGTTGTACAGTCAAAACTTTTTGGAGATATTATAAGAAAATTACCAAATGCACCGGTAAGTGTGGCTTTAGAGGATGGAAATCTTAAAATAAAATGTTTAAATTCAAATTTCAATATTGTGGGACTCTCTCCTGATGAATTTCCTAATATTGTAAATGTAGAAGACAATCAGAAATCAATAACATTTAATAAGAACATTTTAAAAGAGATGATTAGAAAAACATCTTTTGCTGCAAGTATTGATGAATCAAAAGGTGTTATTACAGGTATTCTGATAGAACTGGAAAATAATCAGCTAAGCTTAATTGCTATTGACGGTTATAGAATGGCAATTACAAGAGAAGCCATGATTACACAGGAAGACAACAAGGTAATCATTTCTGCTAAAATAATGAACGAAATAAATAAAATTTTAAGTGAAGTTGATGATGAAGAAGAAAATGTAAAACTTATACTTAATAATAAAAAAGCAATATTTATTATTGGCAATGTAAAAGTTGTACTTCGTCTGCTCGAAGGTGAATTTATTCACTATAAGGATGTTATTCCTAAAGACAACAAAATTGAAGTTAAAGTAAATAGAAGTGACCTTATGGAAAGTATAGAAAGAGCTTCCCTCCTTTCAAAAGAGGGAAAAAATAATTTTATAAAACTTTCTATCCAGAATACCATTGTTACAATTACTTCAAAATCAGAGGAAGGTAATGTAAGAGAAGAAGTTATTATAGAAAAAGAAGGTAATGATTTAGATATAGGTTTTAATGCTAAATATGTACTTGATGTATTAAAATCCATAGATGATGATGAAATTAAGATGCTGTTTAATACAGGTGTCACACCTTGTCTCGTAGAACCTTTAGAAGGTAATAAATATGAATATCTGATTTTACCGGTAAGAATAACAAACGCATAAAATGTATATTACAGAATTAGAATTAAAAAACTACAGAAATTATGATAATCTGCAAATAGAATTTAATAAAAAAGTGAATCTTATTCTCGGTAATAATGCTGAGGGAAAGACGAATTTATTGGAAAGTATCTACCTGTCATCGATAGGTAGATCTTTTCGTACCAATAAAGACGCTGAATTAATTAAATTTGATAAAGAAGAAGCATTTATCAAGGCAAAAGCAGAAAAAAATTACGGTGATACGACTGTAGAAATTTTTATTAGAAAAAATGCTAAAAAATATATAAAAAAAGATGGAATAAATATAAAAAAACTATCGGAATTACTTGAAAATATATTAATTGTAATTTTTTCACCTGAAGATTTAAAGATTGTAAAAGAAGAACCGGAAAAAAGAAGAAATTTTATTGATAGAGAGCTTTGTCAGATTTCACCTTACTACTATGACAGTCTGGATAATTATAAAAAAATACTTAATCAGAGAAATGCTTATCTAAAAGAGGATCAGGTTGATTTAATTCTTTTAGATTTATGGGATGTACAACTTGCAAAATATGGTGCAAAAGTAATAAAAGAAAGAGATAAATTTATAAAAAAAATAAGTGAATATAGTGGGAAAATACACAACAGTATTACTAATGGAAAAGAAAATCTTGTTGTGATATATGAACCGAATATCAGTTTATGTAATAATCAGGAAGAATATTTTTATGAAGAACTGAAAAAAAATATAAATCACGACTTAAAACAGAGAAATACAGGTAAAGGACCTCATCGGGATGATATAGCGTTTTTTGTAAACAATATTAATATGAGAAGTTATGGTTCACAGGGTCAGCAGAGAACCAGTGCTCTTTCACTTAAACTTGCAGAACTTAATCTTATATATGAAGAAACGGGAGAAGAAGCCATTCTTCTTTTAGATGATGTTATGAGTGAGCTTGACATTGAAAGACAGGAATTTCTTATCAGAACATTAAAAAATAATCAGGTATTTATTACAACAACCGATGTGGAACAAAAAATCCTCGATTCTTTCCCTCAGGGAAAGGTGATTTTTATCGAAAATGGAAAAATTGCAGAGGAAAGATAAAAAAAGCACACTTTTAACTTAAAATATAGCTAAAAGTGTGCTTTTTAGCGTATTTTAGAGAGTTTAATACTGATAATATAGGGAACCTCAATAATATAAAAAAATGGCTATAACCTTGTAAAAATCGTTAAAATAAGATATAATACACAGGTACGTTAAAGTTTAAAGAATTAAGGTGGATATAATATGAGCACAGAAAAAACAAATGATCAGTATGGTGCAGCCCAAATACAGGTATTAGAAGGTCTTGAAGCCGTAAGAAAAAGACCGGGTATGTATATAGGAAGTACAGGCCCGAGAGGATTACACCATCTGGTTTATGAAGTTGTAGATAACAGTGTTGACGAAGCACTGGCAGGATATTGTAAAACAATAAATGTAGTTATCCAGAAAGATAACTCTATCATGGTAGAAGATGACGGAAGAGGTATGCCGGTAGATAAGCATCCTAAACTTGGAATTCCGGCAGTTGAAGTAATTCATACTGTTCTACATGCAGGTGGTAAGTTCGGTGGCGGAGGATACAAGGTATCCGGAGGTTTACACGGTGTAGGAGCATCTGTTGTAAATGCCCTTTCTACTAAGATGGAAGTAGAAGTAAAGAGAAACGGTAAAATTTATAAACAGCAGTATGAAAGAGGTAAAACCGTTACACCTTTAACAGAAATCGGAGAAGCAAAGAAAACCGGTTCAAAAACTACATTTTGGCCGGATCCTGAAATTTTCCAGGAAACAACAGAATTTGATTATGGTACTCTTCAGCATAGATTAAGAGAAATGGCTTTCCTTAATAAAGGAATTAAAATTACTCTTGCAGATGAAAGAGAGGGAAAGAAAAAGAAAGAAGTTTTCCATTATGAGGGAGGACTTAAAGAATTCGTTACACATCTAAATAGCAATAAGGACACACTTCATAAGGAAATTATTTATTTTGAAGTAAGTAAAGAAAATATGGAAGTTGAAGTTGCTATGCAGTATACAGACAGATATAATGAAATGCTTCTTTCATATGCTAATAATATCAACACTACTGAAGGCGGAACACATATGGCAGGTTTTAAATCCGCACTTACAAGAGTGTTTAATGATTATGCAAAAAAGAATAAAATTTTAAAAGACGGTGATGACTCTCTTTCCGGAGAAGACGTAAGAGAAGGTATTACTGCGATTATTTCTGTTAAGCTTTCTGTACCTCAGTTTGAAGGACAGACAAAGACAAAGCTTGGAAACACAGAAATGAGAGGCTTTGTAGAAACATCAACAAGTGAAAATCTTACAGCATTCTTAGAAGAACACCCTGCTGAAGCAAAGATTATTTTAGAAAAATGTTTAAGAGCGTCAAGAGCAAGAGAAGCTGCAAGAAAAGCAAGAGAACTGACAAGACGAAAGAGCGTTCTTGATACAATTTCACTTCCCGGTAAACTTGCAGACTGCTCAGAAAAAGATCCTGCCAAGTCAGAAATATTCCTTGTCGAAGGAGATTCCGCCGGCGGAAGTGCAAAACAGGGAAGAGACAGAATGAGACAGGCTATTCTTCCTTTAAGAGGTAAAATTTTAAATGTAGAAAAAGCAAGACTGGATAAAATTTTAAATTCAGAAGAAATTAAAAATATGATCACTGCATTCGGATGCGGAATCGGTGATGATTTTGATATTTCAAAGTTGAGATATCACAAAATTATTATTATGACCGATGCCGACGTTGACGGTGCCCATATCAGAACACTGCTTCTGACATTCTTCTACAGATATATGACACCATTAATCGAGGGTGGCTATGTTTATGCTGCAAGACCACCTCTATTCATGACAAAGAAAAATAAAGATGTTTACTATACTTATGATGATAAAGAACAGGAAAAACTGTTAAATGTGCTTAACAACGATGGTAAAGCAGGAAAAGTTAACATTCAGAGATATAAAGGTCTTGGAGAAATGGACTATCATCAGCTATGGGAAACAACAATGGATTACAACAATCGTACACTGATCCAGATTACTTTAGAAGATGCTACAGCAGCAGATGAAATCTTCACTACTCTTATGGGGGATAAAGTTCCGCCAAGAAAGAAATTTATTGAAGAAAATGCAAAATATGCTGAACTAGATATTTAGTGAAGGGAGAAAAAATTTGAGTACATTATTAGAAGATACAAAAATGATACAACATGAGATATATGATGAAATGAAAAAATCATATATCGACTATTCCATGAGTGTTATCGTAGGACGTGCCCTTCCTGATGTCAGAGACGGACTTAAACCGGTTCATAGAAGAATTCTATATGGAATGAGTCAGTTAGGTGTAACACCGGACAAACCTCATAAAAAATCCGCACGTATCGTCGGAGAAGTAATGGGTAAATATCACCCTCATGGTGACAGTTCAATTTACGATGCCATGGTAAGAATGGCACAGGAATTCTCTATCAGATATATGCTTGTTGATGGACACGGAAACTTCGGTTCCGTTGACGGAGACGGAGCTGCTGCAATGCGTTATACGGAAGCAAGAATGACACCTTTCGCATTACAGATGCTTAGAGATATCGAAAAAGATACAGTTGATTTTAAACCGAACTTCGATGAAGAAGAACAGGAACCGGTAGTTTTACCAAGTAGATTCCCTAACCTTCTTGTTAATGGATCAAATGGTATTGCTGTTGGTATGGCTACATCTATTCCACCACATAATCTTGGCGAAGTTATCGATGCTACAATTAAACTTATTGATGATAAAGAAGCTACTGTAGATGATCTTATTAAAATTGTTAAAGGACCTGACTTCCCTACCGGTGCAACTATTTTAGGTAAGAGTGGAGTTAAGGAAGCATATAAGACAGGTATAGGTAAAGTAAAAGTAAGATCCTGCTGTGAAATTGAAGAAACTGACCGTGGAAAGTCACAGATTATCGTTACAGAAATACCTTATCAGGTAAATAAAGCAAGACTTATTGAAAAGATTGCTGAACTTGTAAAAGAAAAACGTGTAGAAGGAATTTCCGCAATCAGAGATGAATCTAACCGTAACGGTATGCGTATCGTTATTGAGTTAAAGAGAGATGCAAATCCTCAGATTACACTGAACAGACTTTATAAGCATACTCAGCTTCAGGATAGCTACAGTATGATTATGATTGCTCTTGTTAACGGCGAACCAAAGGTACTTAACCTTTATGAAATTCTTACAGAATACCTGAATTTCCAGAAAGAAGTTGTTACAAGAAGAACAGAGTTTGATCTGAAAAAAGCTGAAGCGAGAGCACACATTTTAGAAGGTTTAAGAATTGCCCTTGATAATATCGATGAAATTATCAAGATTATCAGAAATTCTTATAACAATGCAAAAGAAAAACTGATGGATACTTTCAGTCTTTCAGATATACAGGCTCAGGCTATTTTAGATATGAAATTAGCCAGATTACAGGGGTTGGAAAGAGAAAAAATAGAAAAAGAATATGCGGAATTAATGGAAAAAATTGCATATTACAAATCTATTTTAGCTGATGAAAATCTTCTTATGGGTGTAATTAAAGATGAACTTATCGAGATCAGAGATAAGTATGCTGATGAAAGAAGAACTAAGTTCGTCGCTGATGTTTCAGACTTTGATGATGAAGATTTAGTAGAAGAAGAAAAAGTAGCTGTTACATTAACTCATTTAGGATATATAAAGAGAGTTCCTGCAGATACTTATAAAGCACAGAAACGTGGAGGAAAAGGAATTACAGGTATTACTACAAGAGAAAATGATTTTGTAAAAGACCTCATTATGACTTCAACTCACGATTATCTGATGTTCTTTACAAATACAGGAAAAGCACATAAGATTAAGGCATTTGAAATTCCGGAAGCAACAAGAACAGCAAGAGGTACTCCGGCTGTAAACTTCCTGAACCTGATGCAGCGTGAAAGAATTACTGCGGTTATTCCTGTACAGGAATTTAGTGAAGATAAATATCTGATTGCAGTAACAAAGAATGGTACAATTAAGAAAACACCTCTTTCACAGTTTGATACAAACAGAAAAACAGGACTTATTGCAATTAACCTTAAAGATGACGACCAGCTTATAGACATCAAACAGACAACAGGAAATAACAATGTTATTATTGTAACAAAGAATGGTAAATGTATCTGTTTCAATGAAGAAGATGTAAGAAGCATGGGAAGAATCGCCGGAGGTGTAAGAGCAATCAAGCTGGAAAAAGATGATGAAGTTGTTTCTATGGCACTTGTAGAACCGGGACAGGAACTTCTTGTTGTAACAGAAAACGGATTCGGTAAGAAAACACCTGTTGAAGATTATAAGATTCAGGTTAGAGGCGGAAAAGGTCTTCTGACTTATGATAAGACTAAATTTAAAAAGACAGGACCACTTATCGGTGCAATGACAATTGACGAAGATGATGAAGTTCTTCTTATTAATTCAGATGGTATTATCATCAGAGTTCGTGCTGAAGAAATTTCAAGACTTGGCAGAGCTACACAGGGTGTAAAAATCATGAGAGTTGAAGATGAAACAAAGATTGTAGCTATGGCAAAGGCAATTAAAGAAGATGATGATGAGGATGACAAAAAAGAATCTAAATCTAAAAAGAAGAAAGCAGAATCAGTAGAAACTGAACAGTTAAGTCTTTAAAATTTAATCGATGTGATATATAATTTACCTGTATAGTCTCTGTACTATACAGGTAAATCCATATTAAAGGAGAAAGCAGAATGGATAAAGTTATTTTTACAATACCCGGGAAACCTGAATATCTGACTATGGTACGTCTTGCTATCGGTTCAATAGCAACTAATGCAGGTTTTGATATTGATGAAATCGAAGACATCAAGACTGCAGTTTCAGAAGCTTGTAAAAATGTATCCTGTCATGGATTTGACGGATTTTCTGATAAATACGAAGTAAGATGTAATATAGAAAAAGGAAGACTGGAAGTAATCGTAAAAGACGATTGCGACTGTCATAGTCTTCAAAAGTTATGTAAGCCTTGTCAGAACTGTCCTCAGGAGGGAGACATAGGTATTTATATTATAAAATCGCTAATGAATGAAGTAGAATTTGGAAAATCAGAAGACGGACGCAAAGAAATTAAAATGGTGAAAAGTATATGATGGAAAAAGATTTATTTCTTCAATACAAACTTAATAAAGATATAGACCTGAGAAATCAAATTGTAGAAAAATATCTCTATATGGTGGATATTCTGATTAGAAAATATCTGGGTAAAGGTGTTGAATATGAAGATCTTTATCAAGTAGGCGCATTAGCTCTTGTTTTAGCTGTAGAACGCTTTGAACCGGATAAAGGATATGAATTCAGCTCATTTGCTACTCCAACTATTTTAGGGGAAATTAAGAAGTATTTTCGCGATAAGCAGTGGAGCCTTAAGGTACCAAGAAGACTTAAAGAAATTTCGCTTAAAGTTCAGGAAGTGAAAGAAAAGCTTTATCACGAATATAATCGCACGCCTACAGTAGAAGAAATTGCAAAAGCAACAAATTTTACTGAGGAACAGATCATAGAAGCTATGGAAAGTTCACATGCATATGGCACCTATTCTCTTGACAAAACTTTTGATGATGCCGGAGCATATGGTGATAGTTCTTTCTTTGAAAAATATACAGGATTTGAAGAATCCGGATTTGAAAGAATAGAAAACTCGGAGATTATAAATACAGTTCTTACTGAATTTAATGATCAGTATAGATATATATTTAAAGAGAGATTTATATACAATCGTTCTCAGGCGGAAATTGCAAAAGTATTAGGTGTTTCACAGATGACTGTTTCAAGAGCCGAGAAAAATATCATTAAAAAGTTTAAAGAAGAATTTCACAGGTAGAAAATGAATAAAAGAGAAAAAGCGGAAAGTCTGTTCAGAGAAGGTTATAACTGTGCACAGTCTGTAATTTTAGCATTTTCAGATGAATTGCCTTTAGACGAAGATACCCTTGCTAAATTAGCATCTTCTTTCGGTGCAGGGATGGGAAGATTACGAGAAGTCTGTGGAGCAGTAAGCAGTATATTTTTATGATAGAAGGTCTGTTGAATGGATATATATCGCCAAACGACGATAAAGCGAAAGCTGAGCATTACAGACACATACAGGAATTAGCTGAAGCATTTAAAGAAAAGAATCAAACAATAATATGTCGTGAACTTCTTGGACTTAAAGATGGGCCCTCTGACTATATTCCATGTAAAAGAACAGAAAATTATTATGCTGAAAGGCCTTGTATAAAGTTTGTTGGCGATGCAGCAGAAATTATAGAAAAAATGATATTAAAATAAAAAACCTCATAAGCCTTATTCTATTGTATAAAGCTTATGAGGTTTTATTTATTCATTGTGATACATTCCTGTTTCAAGCATATCTTTACTTATATTGTATAGAGGTTTTAATTTATTAAAAATCTTGCAGAAAATATCATTATATATTTTTTCATATGTTTTATGTGCTTTTTTGTCTGGGATAAAAGTATCTTTTATCTGAACCATATTTTCTATGGCTTCATCAATAGTTTTAAATCTGCCGATACCTGTAAATGCAATCAGAGCACTACCGATACCTGTAGCTTCATGAGTCTGGCTTCTATATACAGGAATACCGAACATATCCGCTGTAATCTGGCAGATTTCTGCACTTCTTGAGCCGCCGCCCGCAACATAGATACCTTTTGTTTTGGTACCCATGCGCTTTTCAAGACTATGCATACCTTCATAAAGTGCAAAGTTAATTCCTTCGATAATTGCACGATAAATATGTATTCTTGTATGTACATCTGTAAATCCTATTACAGAACCTCTGGCATTTGGTGTAGTAACACCAGGTGTAAAGTATGGCTGGAAAACCAGGCCTTCACATCCAGGTGGAATTTCTTTAAGTCGTTCATTTAGAAGTTCTTCTGCAATGAGTCCCTTCTCTTCAGCTTCACGGACCTCTTTAGCAGCAAATTCCTTTTTGAACCAGGAAATCAGCCAATAACCTCTGTAAACTTCGAATTCAGGATTATATCTGCCTTTGTATGCTGCAACAAAAGGAGGAACAAATCTCTGGGGTTCAACATATTTCTCAGAAGTGTATTGGATTGTAGCGGTAGTTCCAAAACTGATTGCCGCTTTTTCTGCTGTTGTACAACCTAAACCTATAGTTTCACAACCTTTATCTGATCCAGTAGCAATTAAAGGAAGTCCGGCAGGTATACCTGTCTCCTCACTTGCCTTTTCTGTTATGTATCCAAGTGTATCTCCGGGATATACCAGCTCACATAGTTTTTCTTTTGGTATAGGGAATAATTTATATAGCAAATTCTTTTTGTCGACCCACTTTGAATTTTTGCTGTCGTAAGGAAGATGCCCTATAATATTTGCTGTGCAGTCAATCATTTTTCCGGTAAAACAGAAATTGAAGTAACCGGAAAGCTGCATAAATTTATATGTTTTTTCCCAATTTTCCGGTTCATGTTCACGAATCCAGTTACAATGTGCTACATTATACATATGGTTAGTTAAATTCTCCATACCTGCAAGTTTAAAAAGCGTATGCTGTGTTTTTGTAAAAGGCTGTTCAACACTGGCATCTCGTTTATCCATCCAGATAAGAACCGGTCGTATAGGATTTCCGTCTTTATCAAGACAGACTTCGGTATCTCTGATTGTAGCAAGACTGACAGCTTGAATATCGTTCCATAAATCTCCTGCTTCATCTTTAAGTTCTCTGGAAACTTTACAGATATTATCCCAGTAGAATTCACCGTGCTGTTCTGCCCATCCCGGATTCAGACTGAAATAAGGCTGATCATATTTAAACTGCTTCTTATAAAGAATATTACCGGAATCATCTATAAGCTCTGCCCTTAAGCTCTGTGTCCCGATATCAAATGTTAGTACAATAGGTTTCATTCTCCAAATCTCCTTCTCACTATTGTTATATCCTCATTTTATCATTGAAATATATGGGGGTCAATGGTATCCTTATTAAAGAAGGAGATTAAAATGGCAGCACCACTTAATGATAATGGAAAAGAAAAAATACTTAAAGTAACTGCACAACTTTTGCAGGAAAAATCGTTTTCTGATATATCTCTATCGGAAATAGCAGAAAAAACCGGAATATCAAAAGGTAGTGTATATTATTACTATAAAACTAAAGATGACATATTATGTGATGTTGCAGACGAATACCTGCAACAGGTATATGATGAATTCAGTGAATGGGTAAATAATAAAGAAAAAGATACTTCTCTTCCTCGATTACTGAATTTTTTACTTACAAAGGGAGTTACCGATTCAGCAGAGGGATTGCGTCTTCATTTAACAATGGATGCCGTAGCAGGAAATGAAAGAATCAGGGAAAAACTTCTTCATCGGTATAATATGTTCAGAATGCTTATCGGTGAAAAAATTTCTGAAAGAAAAGGTGATGAAGAAGCAGAATATTACGGATGGCTTGTTCTTACACTGATTGATGGACTTATGATACAAAGTCTGTTAAATAATGAGGAAATGGATTTAACACGTTTTATTAAAAATTTTATAAAAAATATCGTATAAAAAGACCCGCTTGATTTCATTAAAGAAATCAAACGGGTCTTTTGCTGTGTTATTAAAGTACAAATCCAAGTTGTGAAAGTAAATCTGCTTTTGAATAAGCACCAAGTGTCTTCCATTTTTTATCTCCGTTTTCGTAACGGATGCATGCAGGAATACTCATTACGGCACAATTTGCTGTTAGTTCAGGTTCTTCATCAATGTTTACTTTGCAAACTTTGATTTTTCCTTCGTATTCTTTTGCAATCTCATCGATTGTAGGAGCTAAGCTTGTGCAGTGACCGCACCAGGGAGCCCAAAATTCAACAAGAACAGGAATTTCAGAGTCAACAACTTCTTTATTCCAGTCAGCCTGCGTTAAGTTAATAATCATATTATTTACCTCCTTTTAATCTTTTTTCTTCTTTTTTAACTAATTCGTTAAACGAAGAACGAATTATCTCTTCCACTTTATGTGGTAATTCCGCCAGTTCGTGGCGGTTTAAAGAAGCAGTATCAATTGGTGGATGAATTTTAATATCAATAGTTGCACCACCAGTAATGACATTGCATTCTTCATAGACATGATAAGTACCATTTAGAGAAATCGGTACAACCAGAACTTTTGCTTTTGTTGCAAGTTTAAAACTTCCGGCTTTAAATTCTCCCATAACAGGTCCACGACTTCTTGTACCTTCAGGAAAAATACAAAGTGAAAACCCCTGCTTAATAAGATTAACACCTTCCTGAATTGATTTGAGTGCAGCACGGGCATCTCCACGCTGAATAAAAACTCCGCGGATAGCTTTAATCCATTTACCAAAATAAGGTACTTTTCCGAGAGTATCCTTTGCAACATAACCGGTTTGTTTACCGGCCAAAGCCCTGAATAATACGAAAATATCACCGTAGCTTTCGTGATTGCTGATAAAAACACAAGGTTCGTCCATAGGAATATTTTCACGACCTTCAACATTAACGGTTAAATCGAAAATATCAATGACTTCATCTACCCAGATTCCTGTGGCATATGCAATGAGTTCACGTTCTTTTTCAAAATCTCCTGCTGTTTTCAGTGCTTCTACTTTTTTTAAATAAGGATTATATTTTCCTATACAACGGAATAATTTATATCCCATTGGAATGCTTTTAAAAATGTTCAAAAAATCCCTCCAAATTAAATATCTTCAATTATCTATAATATAACACAAACTGATATGAAATCGCAAATGTTTCCTAAAATAATTTCAACTATATTTCATTGAATTTCGTTGAAAAATACAAATATATAGAATTTATTATAAAAAAAGTGTATAATATTTATACAGAATACAAAACATGGTTTTGAAAGGAATGTTATGGAGAAAAAAACTGTAGAGAAAAAAAGTAAATATTTCATTGCCATACTTGGTCTTATAAGTTTTTTGTATATTTCCTATATAGTATCAATACAGGATGTTGTTCTATTTGATACAGTAGTGAGAAAAACTGTATATGGATTAAGAAGCGAGATATTAAATTTTATTTTTATCCCTGTGACATATCTCGGAAACTGGCAAACAGTAACGCTTCTTGCATTACTCCTTGTTCTTTTTCAGAAGACGAGGAAAGATATAGGTATTCCGTTTGTTGTCGTATCAATTTCCTCTACAGTAATATATAAAATCATAAAGAGTATTTTTAAAAGACCCAGACCGGACGAAGTGTTTCATCTTATTGAACAGGGAGGATATTCTTTTCCAAGTGGACATTCAATGAATTGCATTGTATGCTATGGAATACTTATATATCTTGTCAGGAGATATGTAAAAAGTAAGAAGGTCACTAATGTTATAACTGTATTACTAAGCATACTCATAATATGCATAGGTTTTAGCAGAATTTATGTAGGTGTGCATTTTCCGACCGATGTACTTGGAGGTTGGAGTCTTGGAATTACTGTATTATGCATTAGTATAATTATTTTAGAGAAAATAAGGGGGAAAAAATGATATATAATAAAATTACAGAAATTATAGGCAAAACACCGTTAATGAGGCTTAATCATATAGAAAAAATTGAAAATACTGAAGCGGGGATTTATGCAAAACTGGAAGCATTTAATCCTGCAGGAAGTATTAAAGATAGAGCTGCAGCTTTTATGATTAAAGATGCAGAAGAAAAAGGTGTTCTTAAAGCCGGAGGTACGATTATAGAGCCGACAAGCGGGAATACCGGAATCGGTCTTGCTGCAATAGCTGCAGAAAAGGGATATAAGGCCATTTTTGTTTTACCTGAGACAATGAGTATTGAAAGAAGAAAACTTCTTTCAGCTTATGGTGCGGAACTGGTTTTAACTGAAGGAAAAAAAGGAATGCAGGGTGCAGTAGATAAAGCTGAGGAACTTCATAAAGAAATTCTGGAAAGTTTTCTTGTCGGTCAATTTGTAACCCCTGCGAATGCACAGGCTCATTATGAAACAACGGCTCCGGAAATCTGGGAGGATTTAGAAGGAAAAGTCGATATATTCGTATCCGGCATAGGTACAGGAGGTACCATTACAGGTTGCGGAAAATATTTTAAGGAAAAAAATTCTTCTGTAGAGATTGTAGCAGTAGAACCTGCGAAGTCCCCTCTTCTGTCTGAAGGCAAAGCAGGTCCTCATGGAATTCAGGGAATAGGTGCGAATTTTATTCCGGAACTTCTTAATCGTGATATTATTGATACGATTATTACTGTTGAAGAAGAGAAAGCTTATGAATTCAGCAGAAAAATAGCAACAAATGAAGGATATTTATGCGGTATAAGTTCTGGAGCTGCAGTTTTTGCAGCAACAGAGATGGCAAAGAAAAAAGAAAATAAAGGAAAAAATATCGTAGTAATTTTACCGGATACCGGAGAAAGATATTTATCCACAGCACTTTTTGAAGAAAATTAGAAAGAGGAAAATTATGGCGGTTACAGTAAGAGATCTTTTAACCCTTGGTATTATGAAAAATTTCAAGGTGATTACAGGTGAAAAAGGCTTAGACAGTACAATCGGCGCGACAGAAATACTGGATTTTGAATTTTTAAAGGAAAATGAACTGAAGAGAGAGCGTACTTTTGACGGAAACAGCATTGTACTTTCAAGTTTTTTATTTGCAAAGGATAGTCCTACTCTTGTTTTTAATGCAGTAAAGGAACTTATTCGCCTTAATGTACATGCCCTTGCATATAAACCGGTATTCTTTAAAGAACTACCACAGGAGGCTCTTGATTATGCGGAGAAATACAACTTCCCTATTCTCAGATTTGGAGGTGATGAATTTTTCGAAGATATAATTTTCAGTATAAGAAGTTTAATTGAAAAGGATAATGCAGTAAACTTATTGGAAGAACAGCTGAAGGAAATGGTCTTTCGCGATTATACAGACGAAGAAGGATCACATCTTTATGAAAAACTTAATCCTTCATTTCGTCATGAAGGTATTGCGATATGTATTAAAGACCTCAATTCCAGTGAAGAAGATATAGCAGCTGTTCTCAGAAAAGGAACTCTTGATATTACCATAAAAAACAGAATTTTTATAGGAAAGCTTGAAGATAAATATATTCTTATTCTTTCTCAGGATGATGGAAAAATAGAAGAATTTATGAATCTGTTTGCAATAGTAAAAAAAGCATACGGTCTTGATTCAAAAGATATTATTCAGGGTATAAGTAGAATACAGAATATTGATATTGGTATTGACCGTATAATAAAAGAAGCATATTGGGCGGAAAAAGTAGCTGAAATAGAATCAGTATCTGAAAAAAAATATAGGGATATAGGGATTTACCGATTAATCGGTGCACATTTCCATTCAAAAAAAATGATGGCATTTATGCAGGATTACCTATCCCCTATTCTTGAAGAAGAAGAAAAAGAAGGCGATTTATTTACTACAGCAGTTGAATATGTTCTTGCGGGTGGAGATTTTGTTAAAGCCGGTAAAAGATTATACTGTCATAAGAATACAATTCGTTACAGAATTGCCAAGTTACAGGAAAAACTGGATCCTGCAGTAAATGAAAAGGAATTCTATCAAAATCTGTCTACGGCAATAAAAATATATCTATTACATAATATATAATGAGGTGAATTATGAGTGCAATGTTTAAATTCAGTTATGGACTTTTTGTTCTAACTGCAAAAGAAGGAGAAAAGCATAACGGCTGCATTATTAATACAGCCATCCAGGTAACACAGGATCCAAAGCAGGTATCTATTTGTGTAAATAAAGCTAATTACACAACAGGAATGATAGAAAGAACAAATAAATTTAATCTTTCATTCTTGAATCAGGATGTAAAATTTGATACTTTTAAGCACTTCGGTTTCCAGAGCGGAAAAGATGTGGACAAATTTGCAGATTATGCTGATTCAGAAATAAGCGAAAACGGTCTGCGCTATGTTACTAAAGGAACGAATGCAATGATTTCTGTTAAAGTGAATAAGTGTATTGACTTAGGAACTCATTTGATGTTTATTAGTGATGTTACGGAAGAAAAAGTACTTAATGATGTACCTTCTGTTACTTATCAGTATTACTTTGACCATATTAAGCCTGCCCCTGAAGCAAAAGATGCACAGAAAAAAGGCTGGGTATGTAAGATTTGCGGATATATTTATGAGGGAGAAGTTCTTCCGCCTGATTTTATCTGTCCAATTTGTAAACATGGTGTAGAAGATTTTGAACCACTTAATTAGTGATAGCCAAAACGAAAGCGTCTGATCAATGATTAGACGCTTTTTTAGTAAAATAAATTATTATGTTTATTTTAAAACAGCTCCAGGTCCTCTGTCATAGAAAATACTTTTAGAACCAGTATACAATGGAATACCGTAACATACTCTTACATCTTCAGGGAAAAGTCCAAGGCGTACAGCACCCCTTCCTGCAGAATACATTACTCTGTTATCAATTCTGTGATCAGCAGCAACAGATACAGCAGAACCTACAGCAATTCCAAGATCTGTAATATTAAATGCACAATTTGCACCGGCTTTTTTCATTTCAGCACAGTTTTTAAATCCACACATACTGCAGTTATCAAGACCGAAAGGTTTTGATATTGCACCGATTAGTACGATACATGGACTTGCGTCGACATTTCCTGCATCTCTTTCAATAAAAGGTTCACCATATTCTTTTGCAGTTTTATGCATCTCTTCTACAAGACGATCTTTATCCTTTCCTGTAAGAAGCATAGCAACCACAGTGTCTTTTCCACTGCCTTTAGGAGCAGTTTTTGCTGCAGTTACCATAAGGTCAGCAGTATGTAAAATTGCATTAAGTTCACATTCTTCCATCATTCTGAGCATATATGTCTCCTCCTCCGTATTTTTTCAGTATAACACTGTAAATGTATTAATTCCATAATATTCATTAACTTTGTAATGTATTTTTGCTATAATGAAAAAAAAAAGGGGGAGTTTCATATGAAAAAGAAAATTTTTATAACATCTATATGTATAGGAATTATTGTTGTTACTATAACAGGGATAAGTATACATAAACACAAAGAAAAAGTGGCAGCCGAAAAAGCCAGGCAGGAACAGATTGCTAAAGAAAAAACAGAAAAAGAAAAATTAGCTGTTCACCTTACTGTTGGACTTAAAGGGTCAGAAGAAACTTTAGTTAAACAAGGTGAAGAATATGTAGAATCTGGAGCTTTTTGCATTGATGATCGTACGGGAATTGTAAAGGATTATAAAATAAAAGGAAAAGTGAATAGTGGAAAACCCGGAATGTACAAAATAACTTATACATTTGAATCAGGTGGAGCGAAAAAATCTATAATAAGAAAAGTGAATGTTCTTCCAGAAGATAAATTCCAATCAGACAAAGACGGTATACCGGTTCTTATGTATCATTACGTTTATACGGATAACGCTATACCGGAAAGTTTAAATGGAAATTATATTAAAGATACGGATCTGGAGGCTCAGCTTAAATTCTTAAAGGAAAATAAATACTATTTTCCAAGTTTTACAGAATTAAGAGCATATGTAGATGGAAAAATTTCACTTCCGGAAAATAGTATAATTTTATCTTTTGATGATGGACAGTATGGTTTTCTGGAACATGGAATACCACTGTTAGAGAAGTATGAGGTACCGTCTACATCATTTTTAATAGGAATAAATGAAGGTCAAAATAAGATGAGAGCTTATCATAGTCCGTATGTATGTTACCAGTCACATTCTTTTGATATGCATCATGGAGGTGGAAATATCGGCCATGGCGGAATTATTTCAGCAATGACAACAGAACAGATTAAAGAAGACTTAAAAAAATGTGCGGAACTGACTGGAAACAATGAAGCTTTTGCCTACCCTTACGGTGATGTTACAGCAGATGCAAAGCAGGCAATTACAGAAAATCAAATTCTCTGTGCATTTACTACAGAAAATGGCAAGGTTTATCCGGGAAATGATTTTACTGCATTGCCAAGAGTAAGAGTGCAGGGAGCAAATAGTCTTAATGCATATATTTCAAGCCTGTAAATTACAATAAAAACTATAAGCACTTGCATATAAATCAGAATAGGAATAATATATACATATGTAAAATTTTTTAAGATAGAGGATAGAATTATGAATAAACCAGTATTAGTTATAATGGCTGCCGGAATGGGAAGCCGATATGGAGGTCTTAAACAAATTGATCCTGTAAGCGATAAAGGCGAAATTATTTTAGATTTTTCTCTTTATGATGCTATGATGGCAGGCTTTGAAAAAGTAATCTTTATTATTAAAGAAGAAAATGAAAAAAATTTTCGTGATTTAATTGATAACAGAGCAGGTAAACAGCTAAAGGTAGAGTATGCATTCCAGAAGCTTAATGATATTCCTGAGGGTTATGAAGTACCTGAAGAAAGAGTTAAGCCATGGGGAACATGCCATGCAGTACTTAGTGCAAGACATCTTATTGACGGACCTTTTGCAGTAATCAATGCAGACGATTATTATGGTCCAGGTGCTTTTCAAACGATGTATGAATTCCTTAAAAATACAAAGGATGACGAAAAATACAGATATTCAATGGTTGGATATCAGTTAGAAAATACACTTACAGAAAACGGACATGTTGCAAGGGGTGTATGCAGTGTTTCAGAAGAAGGACTTTTAACCGATATTGTTGAACGTACAAAAATTATGCGTAGAGAAGGTAAAATTATGTTTACTGAAGATGACGAACAAACATGGGAAGAACTGCCTGAAGGAACTCCGGTTTCTATGAATTTCTGGGGCTTTTCAAAATCTTTTATTGATGAAATGGAAGCACGCTTCCCTGCATTTTTAGACAAAGCGTTAAAAGAAAATCCATTAAAAGGTGAATATTTTCTTCCAGGTGTAGTTGACCAGCTGATTAATGAAGATAAAGCTACAGTAAAAGTACTTAAATCTGCAGATAAATGGTATGGTGTAACTTATAAGGAGGATAAACAGGGTGTTGTAGATGCTCTTCAATCTATGAAAGATAAGGGCTTATATCCTGAAAAACTTTGGAAATAAAGAAAAAATTAATAAAATGTATTGCAATTTCAACATTTTATGTTAAAATATTATGGTATGCAACAAAGCATACATTCTCTGCGTAAGCATGGGGCTTACGCCGTATAGTCCACAGGGAGGTGAAAGAAATGATTAATTATGAAGTTATGTTCATTATCGATCCTACTTTAGAAGACGCTAAGAAAGAAGCAGTAGTTGAAAAATTCAAAGCTGTTATCGAAGAAGCTGGCGAAGTTGAAAAAGTAGATGTATGGGGAATGAGAAAGCTTGCTTACCCTATCAACAAGAAGAACGAAGGATACTATGTAGTAGTTGATTTCAAAGCAAGTCCGGAATTACCTAAAGAACTTGACAGAAGACTTAGAATTTCAGACGAAATTATGAGACACATCATCATTAACAAAGAAGCAAAATAAGGGGTGTAATCATGAATAGTGTTGTTTTGATCGGAAGATTAACAAGAGATCCTGAAACCAGATATACAGCAAATTCACAGATGGCGGTTACTACATTTACTGTAGCTATTGACAGACCTACAAGAGCCGGTGGCGAAAGACAGACTGACTTCCCAAGAGTCACTGTATTTGGAAAACAGGCAGAAAACTGTGAAAAGTACCTTGCAAAAGGAAGACTTGTTGGTGTTCAGGGAAGATTACAGACCGGAAGCTATCAGAATAAAGATGGTGTTACTGTTTACACAACAGATGTTGTTGCAGACAGAGTTGAGTTTTTAGAGTGGGGAGACAGACCAAACGGTGGAGCTTCCCGCCAGAGTACATCTTCATTTAACAGTGGCAGATTAGATGACAATATGCCGGAAGAAATGCCGGATTCATTCCAGGCAATTAACGAAGATGTTCCATTCTAAAGAAAGGAGATACGATAATATGGCTATGATGGATAGAAGACGTGGCGGCATGAGAAGAAAGAAAGTGTGCCAGTTCTGTGCAGATAAGACAGAAGCAATCGATTACAAGGATGTTGAAAAACTTAGAAAGTATATCACTGAAAGAGGTAAAATTCT
>RCNI01000179.1_pt1 | contig 41855 bp, 32 predicted proteins | sample 2041151 | NCBI WGS metagenome assembly RCNI01 (sample SAMN09708214, study PRJNA481090) | feces metagenome | isolation source: feces | place: Antarctica: Albino Rookery
ATTTTTGCCGTGCTTTTTTCTGCAGCCCTTATAGTAAATGAATCAGATCATCATTGCACAGGCAAAGATTGCCATATATGTAAGCTTATAAATGTCTGTATTGCAGCACTTAACCTTTCCGGGCTTATTATATTGCTTTTTGCTATTGCTGTTTTTACAGTATACTCATTTATTGTAACTGTTTTAAATATCGGATTTATTTCTCCCCAGAATACTCTTATAAGCCTTAAAGTTAAACTCTCCTGCTAAAGGAAGGTTAAAATGTTATATAGGGATAAGTCTGCTCATTTCCGGCAGACTAATTTGTTGTACCATTTTAAGCCAATTTTGGCAGGAGGTTTTTTATGCCCAAAAACATTAACTCATATAGTGCAGAAAATAGCCAGGTAAATTGGTTTATATGGTTTCTTTTAATCATTATTTCCATAGTTGCTATTATATTTACCGGTAAATATGCTTCGGAGGGAGTAAATTTATTTAATTCCAATGGAATGGAAAATTATAAAGCAAAGGTAATAGAAATAATAAGCGAAGAAGAATCAGTGAATGATGTTTTCTTTGACAAGGCCGGAATTGAAGATTTGGTCATTAAATTTAGGTGCGTTATATTAGACGGCAAAAACTTCGGAAAAAGAGTTACAGCAAGCCAAAGCTTCAGCTCAATGTATACAGGTTCAGAGCTTATTAAAAAGGTAGAAGTTGGAGATAAAGTGGTTGTTAGCAAACAAAGGATCGGTGAAACCGGTTTTGAATGGTTTTTTATGGGATACTATAGATTCGATAAAATAATTGTATTGGCGTTGGTGTTTGCGCTTTTACTCATTCTTATAGGGCGGCTGAAGGGCCTAAACGCACTGATTTCGCTGTCATTTACAGCGGCTTTTGTTTTCAAAGTTTTTTTGCCGTGGGTATTGAGCGGAAAAAATATTTATATTGGAATTGCGCTGACGGCTGCTTTTACAATAGTAATGTCCCTTCTGCTGATACAGGGTCCGGGAGTCAAAGGACTGGTAACTATAATAAGCTGCTGTATAGGGACTGCATTCTCGGCCTTGGTACCATATGTTATGAACAAATCACTGAAGCTGTCGGGATTATTGGATGAAGATTCCATTTATCTGCTTTTGATGAACACGGAGTTCAAAATGGACTTGGTTGCAATTCTGTATGCCGGTATAATTATCGGCGCTCTTGGAGCGGTGATGGATGTATCAACAGATATAGCTTCATCTTTGTATGAAATAACATTTCATGTACCGGATGTGTCTTTCAGGTCTTTATTTAAAAGCGGCATGGAAATCAGCCGGGATATAATGGGTACAATGACAAATACTCTTGTGTTAGCTTACATAGGAAGTTCACTTTCAAGCATTTTGCTGCTGGTCACATACACACCATCACTTATGGAATTATTAAACAGGGAAATGATTATTGTAGAACTTCTCCAGACATTTTCCGGAAGCATAGCATTGCTTTTAACAGCACCAATTACTGTACTTATTTCTTCTTTGCTTTACACAAGTATTCTGCGTTACAAAAAGAATGAGCTTTGAAAAAACTCATTTTATTGAGATAGCTACAATATGAAAAATAAAAAATCAGTAATTGCACTGATAATCAGTGCAGCTTTAATTATAACCATAATATTTTCTGCGGGATATATAGTAAAGGAGGCTGAGCATGACTGCACAGGCCATGACTGCCCCATATGTGCAAATATTTGGACCTTTGTTCATCGGATGCAGGCCTTAGGATTTTTTTGCGCAATCTTATTGCTTGCCCTCATCGGCGTATATAAGCATAAATTCATAAGCCTGCTCAGAACTGAATTTGAGCATGGCAGTACGCTTGTCAATCTTAAAATAAAGCTTTCGTGCTAAATGATACTTTGTAAAGAAAAACCACACTTAACGGTGGAAAATCAAATCTATATTCATTAACTGGGAGGTTAATATGAAAAAATTTATTTCTCTTATCCTTGCCGTATTTATTGCGGCAGGATTGTTTGCAGGCTGCGGAACAGCGGCTGATGAAGAAAAAAAACCGGTCGGCACCAAAACCGAAGAAATGGCAGATAAGCATGAAGAAAAGCTGAAGATAGTAGCTACAATTTTTCCTGTTTATGATTGGCTGCGCGAAATTATAGGAAAGGATAACAGCAATGCAGAGCTTGAGCTGCTCATTGATAACGGTGTTGACCTGCACAGCTATCAGCCAACCTCAGAGGATATACTTGCAATTTCCAATGCGGATATTTTTGTTTATGTAGGCGGGCATTCTGACGACTGGGTTGAAGAAGTTTTGAAGAATGCTGAAAATGATGATATGGTTGTAATAAACCTGTTTGAGGTTTTGGGTGATACTCTCAAGCCCCTTGCTTTGGTTGAAGGGATGGAGAGCAATCATCACCACGACCATGACCACGATGAGCACGACCATGACCACGATGAGCACGACCATGACCACGATGAGCACGACCATGACCACGATGAGCACGGACACGACCACGACGAGCACGACCATGACCACGACGAGCACGGACACGACCACAACGAGCACGACCATGACCACGATGAGCACGGACACGACCACGACGAGCACGGACACGACCACAACGAGCACGGACACGACCACGATGAGCATGGACATGACCACGATGAGCATGGACATGACCACGACGAGCACGACCATGACCACGATGCGCAGAGCTGTGACAGCCACAAGCACGGACATGACGATGAGCATGTCTGGCTTAGCCTTCCCCGCGCTGTACAGGCAGTAAAATACATTACAGACGAAGTGATAAAGCTTGATCCTGACAATTCATCACTTTATTCAGACAATGCACAGGCATATATCACTAAATTGGAAGAATTAAATGAAGCATACATCAGCACAATTAAGGAGTCCCGTTTAAAAACGGTACTTTTTGCAGACAGATTTCCTTTCTTTTATTTGGCCGATGACTACAACCTGAACTATTTTGCGGCATTTACCGGCTGCTCCGCCGAATCTGAGGCAAGCTTTGAAACAGTTGCATTTCTCGCCAAAAAGCTGGATGAATTGGATATTCACAGCGTCATAACCATTGAAAACCGTTCCCACAAAATTCCCGAAACAGTTATAGAAAACACAAAGGATAAGGACATGCAGATTTTGGTTCTCAATTCCCTGCAATCAGTGACATCCAAGGATATAGCTGCAGGCATCACATATTATGATGTAATGAAATCAAATCTTGACATACTGGCTGAGGCTCTGAAATAATTATGACCCTGCTTAGCTGTAATGATCTGAGTCTGGGATACGATGGCAGGAGGCTGATAGAAAATCTCAGCTTTCAGGTAAACCCCGGAGACTATTTATACATAATCGGCGAAAACGGCTCCGGAAAAAGCACCTTGATTAAGACTATACTTACACTGATTTCCCCCATTTCGGGGGAAATCAGATTAGGTGACGGCCTTAGTGTAAAAGACATTGGTTATCTGCCCCAGAAAAACGATATACAAAAGGATTTTCCGGCTACGGTACAGGAAATAGTGCTGTCCGGCTGCCTGAATAAGAGAGGAATTCGCCCTTTTTACAATAAAGAGGAAAAACAAAAAGCCGGTAATACAATGGAAAAAATGAGCATACGGCAGCTTGCGAAAAAAAGCTTTCTGGAATTGTCCGGCGGGCAGCAGCAAAGAGTTCTGCTGTCAAGAGCATTGTGCGCTGCCGATAAGCTTCTTGTTTTGGATGAACCGGTTACAGGTCTTGACCCTCGGGTAACCGCAGAAATGTATGAGCTTATAAAAAGCCTGAATAAAGACGGGCTTACAATAATTATGATTTCCCATGATATTGATGCAGCCTTGAAATACGCAAGTCATATTTTGCATATAGGCGAAAATTCCTATTTTTTCGGTACAAAGGAAGAATATTTGCATAACCCGAATGCACATGCGTTTTGCAGGTTTGGAAAGGATGCTATAATATGACGGAGATTTTTTCAAAGCTTCAAATGTATTTTCAGTTTTCTTTTGTGTACAGGGCGTTGATTGTCGGAACCCTGATTGCCCTGTGCTCATCCTTGCTGGGCGTAACTCTGGTTCTTAAAAGGTTTTCCTTTATAGGTGACGGACTGTCACATGTAGCCTTCGGAATAATGTGCATTGCTGCTGTGCTGCATTTTTCAAATGACATGCTTCTTATTCTGCCGGTTACGGTTCTGTGTGCAGTGCTGCTTTTGAACCGCGGCCAAAACAGCAAGCTCAAGGGAGATGCATCAATAGCGCTGCTCTCTGTCAGTGCACTTGCAATGGGATATCTTCTTATGAACATATTTTCGGCGTCGGCAAATGTTTCGGGAGATGTTTGTACAACGCTGTTTGGCTCCACCTCAATTTTAACCCTGACTAAAACGGATGTACTGCTAAGCACGGTATTATCTGTGTTGGTTATTACAATTTATGTGCTGTTTTATCATAAAATATTTGCTGTCACATTTGATGAAGCCTTTGCAATAGGAACAGGAATAAATGTAAAGTCCTATAATCTGATGATTGCGGTTGTAACAGCGGTAATTATTGTACTTGCCATGAAGCTTGTAGGCTCTCTTCTTATTTCGGCGCTGATTATTTTTCCGGCACTTTCGGCTATGCGCGTATTTAAAAGTTACAGAGCTGTGATAATTTGTTCCGCTCTGCTTTCAGTAAGCTGCGCTTTTTTGGGAATTATTGTAGCTATTCTATTCGGTACTCCTGTAGGCTCTACGATAGTAGGGATTGATATTTTAGCATTTCTGATATTTTCTTTGATAGGAGTCCTCAAAAAATGTTAAAGAAAAGCTGTATTTTTGTACTGGTAATTTTTATCTGTTTAAGTTTTACAGGCTGCTCCAGCGGAAAATTGAATGAAGAACAAGAAAATCTCGTTCAAACAATAGATATTGATATGTCCGAATTTAATAAGCAAATGACATATGCCGAGGTCTTAGCAATCCACATGTCTCCGGAAGATTATCTTGGAAAAACTATTAAGCTGAGAGGAACATTTGATTTCTATTATGAGCTTGATAAAAACTCCAATCCGATTCCTGATAAACTGCATCTTGGAATTATTGTGACGGATGCAATGGAATGCTGTTCACTGCCAATAGATTTTATACTGAAAAAACAAGATAACATTGAAAATCTTCCCGAACAGGGTTCAGAAATTACAGTTACAGGAATATTAGAACAATATAAAGAACCCTGGGGAGCATTTTTTTATTTATCCAATGCTGAGGTGGAATAAAGTAGTGTGTGTATAAGCTGAAATGATAAATTCTAAAATTCAATGTAAAATACGGCCTGATTATAAAAAATCAGTAAGGGGAATGCTTTATGCATAGAAGAAAATCTGTCAAAATTGTGATTGCTGTTTTAGTTGTCCTGTTTGTTGGATTAAATATATCTCTACCCAAACTAAGCAATAGCATAAACGGTGAAGATAATGCAGAGATTAGAAACAACACTGATAATATATCTGTCGGAGAAAATAATTCCACCGCACAGCTAATACCGGAAAATACCACTGAACCAACACCAACGGCAGACCCAAATACACCTGAGGGGAGAGCTTTAAAATTGGGACTTCCAAAGCCTCCTGAAATAGATATAAATTCATGGGAGTTTATAATGGCCAACCCTGATACTAATATAGAAAAATATGAACCTCCACTGGCAAAGCTGGAACAACAGCAGTTCGACGAGAGAATTATAGAGCCAATGCAAGCTTTTGTAGAGGCAGCCAGAAATGAAGGACTGAATGTATTCTTGTCATCAGGGTATAGAAGCTATAACGAACAGAATTATCTGTTTAACCGAAAACTGGGTCAAGGGTACAGCAGGGAAGATGCCGCACGCATTGTTGCAGTACCGGGAACGTCAGAACATCAAACAGGATTGGCGTGCGATATTACCGATAGATATTACGACTTCAAAACAAGTGAGCTTGAAAATACAGACTTATATAAATGGATGAGTGCACATTGCCATGAATACGGATTTGTGGTGCGGTATCCAAAGGATAAGGAGGATATAACAAAAATAATTTATGAGCCATGGCATTTTCGATATTTAGGAAAAGATGCTGCAACATATATGGTTGAAAATAATTTATGTTACGAGGAATTTTATGACCTCTATATAGATGATTAAATTTTAAAAGTAAATGAGTGATAAAACTCAAAATAATTAAAAAAACCGGACTTGATTATTTAAATCAAATCCGGTTTTGGCTTACAGAGAAATTTTTTAATTGAATGCACTAAGGCAACTTAATAAAAAGCATCCGTTTATGCGTTTAAACTGTTCTCAGCCGATAGCATCCAGAGTGCATCCTGCGTCAAACTCGATGGTTCCCTTATAGTTCTTGATGATACCGGAAACGGTAATGGTGTCACCGACTTTGACGTTTTCAGCACCGTCGCCGCTCATGCGGAAGCAGACGATGGGGTTATCGTTCAGTTTGCCTACAACCATGGTCAGGTTCATATTCTTGTACTTGGGGTTGTATTCACCCTCAATAGAAGCAACTACACCGGTAAGGGTAAGGGGATCAGCCATTGCAACGCCATTTTCAAGTTTGTAAACAGCAGCAACGATGTCCTCATCAGTCATGTCCTCGGTGATAATGATTGCAGCGGGAACTCTCTGCTCAAAGGTGACAGCTTTGGTGTTGCCGTTTGCATCGGAAATGGTACCGGTAAGAACGTAATTAACCTCATCGGGGTTCTGCTCGTCAATATCAACAGTAACCATGCCGTCCTCGCCCTTAACGAACTTGACGGTTTCTGAATCAGCAGTCCACTCTACATTGAAAGTGGAATCGCCAACTACCAGCTTACCGACAACCTGATAGTCTGCAACGCGTGTTGAGGGAGCATTTCTGTACATGGTGGCAAGGTATTCCTCAGCAGCAGCCAGATCATCAGCTGCATTTTCGTCAGCAGGTTCGGAGGGAGTTTTCTGACCGCATGCGGTAAATACGGTAAAGCAAAGTGTGAGCATAAGGACTAATGCAATAAGTTTTTTCATAGTTCGCTCCTTATTTTATCATTATTTGATTGTAATATCGTTGGGGGAGAATACCTTTATCTGGTATTCACCTTTATAGCAGTCAACGATACCTTTAACGTCTATCGTTTTGCCGGAATAAACGTCCTCCCCGATGATTTTATTGTTATCATCACGCAGAACCTCGGTACGGATAGTAACGGGAATACCGTCGCTTTCGCATTTTAAGGTCATAGCGCCGTAGGAGGAGCTGTCTTTGTTGGTGGTAGTGCGAATAGAATTTACACGGAGATTTTCCATACTGACCGTTGTATCCTTTGCAAGTTCAGCGAAATCAAACTCCATGACTTCACCCTCCGCCTCTACGGATACCTTTCCGTTATAGAGGGTATCGGCAGTTACTGGCAGGTAAGCGGCCTCATGGCCGTCGCTGAGCTTTTGAAGATTGTCAGGATTATCAGGTTTAGCCGCCCTGTAAGAAACGCCGGAAATCTGATAGCTGTCATTACCCTCATAATAGGAGAGGATGCCGACAATCCGGACTTCATTACCGGGGCTAAGAATATCAAGACCAGTGCCGGAGAGGTTAAAACCGTAGTAAACGTAAATGCCGTTGTACATTTCGGTTTCCTCGTCGTGTGCCTCTATGTAAACTCCGTTGCCGCTGTGCTTTGAGACAATACCTGTAAAGGCAACCTTAGACCCAACGTAATCTTCTATGTTACAGCGAAGCTCCTTTAAGCTCAGCTCAATAGCGTCGCCGTAGAAGAAATCAGGGTCGGGCTGTCCTGAATACAGCTTGAGCTTCATATCTCTCGCCTGATTGAGAGCGGCCATACACACCTCTCCATAGCGGTTGCTTGCAGTGGAGGATGCAGCGGCAAGGCCGTTTTGCAGCAGCTCAAGGTTAAGACTGCGATAGGGGGCGGAGTCATCCTGTCTGTACCATACCCAGACAAGGTATCTGCCGCCGGTGGAATCAAGGTTCCAGTGCTCATCATCTGACTCGATTATGATGGAAGAGGCAGAGGAGAGCTTTTCTCTGGTATATTCGGACGCAGCTTTGCCGTATTCCTCGATTTTTCCTGTGGATTCGGGAGTATTTACGGCTAAAAATCTTGCCTTTAAAACGCCGGTTTCGTCAATGGCTTCGGGTACATTAAAATGCACCGTGTCACCGTCAACGTAGCTTTTTACCGTTACGGTTTGCTTAAGGCTTTCTGAATCCATATCGAGGGTAAGTTCAGAAGCATAGTCACGCATCTCGGCGGAAGCTTCGGATGTTTCACCGGAATTTTCACCTGCGGGGCTGCCGGTATTAAGGCAGCCCCCAAGATTAACTACGGATAAACATACCAGAAACGATATTAAAAGAATTTTTAAATTCTTTTTCATGCAGGGCAAGTTAAATTAGTTTGCGTACTCGCACTCGTCGATAGCTTCCTGGAATGCCTTGTCTATCTGAGCATCCAGATCGTCACCCTTAGCGGTAAGGGTCTTGACCATAAGGCCGCCGACCTGATCGCGGGCAGCGGAGGAACCGTTGAATGCGGGAGAGGTGTAGTAGTCATCAACCTGCTCAAGGCAGACCTTTGCGCTGAGAGCTGCAATGTACTTGCCGCCGTCAGCATTTGCAATGAACTCGGAGTATGCGGGGTTAGCAGATACGGACTTCAGAACGGGGACGTAGCCGGAAGCCATACCGAACTCAGCCTGGAAGTCAACGTTGGTGGTAAGGAACTTAGCGAAGAGCCAGGATGCGATAACTTCCTGCTCATTGGAGTCTTTGAAGATGCAGAGGCTGGGACCCTGAGAGATAACCTTTCTGTTATCCTCACTGACCTGAGGAATGGTAGCTACACCGACATCGAACAGGTAGCTGCCGTCAGCATCGGCAGCGGGGCGCTGGTGAACAGCACCGGCGGAAGAGCCGATAGACATGTAGCTTCTCATGCCGTCAACAGAAGTGAACAGACCGGAGGTGTAGCCGCCGTAGATCTTCTGAGTGGTCAGGTAGCCCTGCTGGTACCAGTTATTGAACATCTTAACAAAGGACTTGTTCTGGTCGTTGTTGAAGAGATAGTGGTCGCCGGTAGCGCTGGTGTAGGGGGAGTTGTACTGCTCGCACATGGTGATAAACAGGTTAGCTTCGCTGTCGTAGCCAAGGGGGCAGGACTCGGGGTCGATTTCCTTGATCTTTGCGCAGAGAGCTTCCAGCTCGTCCCAAGTGGTAGGAACAGTCAGACCGTTTTCATCAAAGAAGGTCTTGTTGTAGTAGAGAACTTCGGTAGACTTGGACATAGGCAGGGTGTACATAAGGCCGTCACCGAACTGCTTACCTTCGTTGTAGTAGCCTTCAATGAAGTCAGCCTTCTGCTCATCAGTCAGACCGAGAATTTCGGTGCTGCCGTCAGCTCTGGTAACTTCAACCCGGCTGTCGATAAGGTTGTCGAGCTGAACAACTGCCTTTGCAAGGTTGTACAGTGCAACGTGGTCGGGGTAGCAGTAAGCAAGGTTGGGCTGGTTGCCGACGGTGATCTCGGTGCTGATCTGCTCACGTACATCATCGTAGCCGCCCATGTTCTTGTGGTCAATGTGGATGTTGGGGTAGAGCTTGTTGAACTCGACGATGTACTCGTCGAGAACGGTGCTCAGGTTTTCACCCATGGTGTGATAGAAGGTGATAGTAACATCGCTTCCGTCGTATCCGCCTTCGGGAACGACGAAGTTTGCAGCAGCGGCTTCAGCAGGAGCGTCGGTGCTGCCCTCCTGGGGAGCTGCGGTTTCACCGCCGCAGGCGGTCAGAGCAACAGTGCTCAAAACGATAAGGAGTGCTAAGACAAGGGATAAGATTTTCTTTTTCATTGGCTGTTTTTCCTTTCTCTTGAAAGATAAAAATATGTAATGGGCGCAGAATACGCCTATTAACCCTTTATACCGCTGCGGCTGACACCTGCCATAATATATTTCCGAAGAAATACAAAGACAAGGAATAAAGGAGCGGAGACGATGGCGACAGCCGCCATCTGCACAGGATAGTTAACGTCACCGGTTGTATCGGTAAAGGCGTTTCTGAGACCGTTGGTTATCATCTGGTGAGCGGCATCGTTAGCCACAAGACGAGGCCAGATGTAGGAGTTCCATGCACCCATCATTTTGAGAATAGTAATGGAAATGAGGGTTGGCATGGACAGGGGAACCATGACCTTCCAGAGGTATTTCAGGTCACTGGTTCCGTCAACCTTTGCGGCGAGGTAGAGCTCATTAGGTATCTGCATGAAGTTCTGCCGCAGAAGGAAGATATAGAAAACGCTCACAAGGAATGGCACAATCAAAGCTGTGAAGGTGTTCATCAAGCCAAGCTGGGTAATGGTGGAATAGTTTGTAATGGTGAAAAGCTCACCGGGGATCATCATAGTTGCAAGAAGCAGACCGAACATAGTTTCTCTGCCCTTAAACTCCAGTCTTGCAAATGCGAAGGCGGAAAGCACGGTGATAACCAGAGACAGCAGGGTTGACACAACACCTACATATAAGGTGTTGAGGAAGAGCCGTCCCAGCTTTGCGGCCTTGAATGCCTCGGCATAGTTAGAGAGCATTATGGTTCTGGGCCAGAAGGTAGGAACACTGAGTCTGTATTCTTCAAGGGACTTAAGGGATGAAATTATCATCCAGTAGAAGGGGAAGAGGACTATTAGTGCCATGGTGATAAGGAAAAGGTAGAGGAAGAACTTTACAACGCCCTTACCTATATTCTGCTTTATGGCAACCTGACGCATGTCCTTTTCCTGCATAATACCGTTACGATTTTCAGACATAAAAGCGCCTCCTTCTCAATAATGAACGCGCTTCTTGCTGATCTGAGTGTTAATCAGGGTAACAACAAGGATTATACCGAACAGAATGAGCGCCGCTGCACTTGCACGGCCCTGACTGTTGGTGCTGAGAGCGTCATAAATAAATCCGACTATGGTATTAAGTCTGCCGGGGTCATCGGCAGGACCCATGCCCTCACCGAATATACCCACTATGCTGGAATACTCTTTAAAGCCGGAGATGAAGCCGGTAATGATAACATAGGCCAGCATGGGGGAGAGCAGAGGCACGGTAATGCGGGTGAAAACTCTGCGACGCGGTGTACCGTCGATTTTTGCAGCGTCGTAATACTGTTTGTTTATGCTCTGGAGTCCGCCGAGAAGAATAAGAATCTTAAAGGGCAGGGCATTCCAGACTATGTACACCGTCATAACTATGATGTTCGCCGTATAGGTCGAACCGTAGTTTATCCAGTTGACGGATTCGCCGCCGAAAAATTCTATTACATTATTTATGATACCTGCCGTAGCTATAATCTCATTTTCGGTTCCATAGAAGCTGCCGACGATATTAAACATGGCGGCAAAAACCATACCGATAGCTATGGAGTTTGTAACATAAGGCAGGAAGAAAATGGTCTGGAGACCCTTCTGCAAAAACTTAATGTTATTGAGAGCCACAGCTATAATAAGGGCCAGAAAGGTGGAAATGGGAACTGTCAGAACGCAGAGGAGAACCGTGGTTTTAAGACAGTTCAAAAATTTGTGGTAATGAATAACTTTTTCAAAATTGCCGAAGCCGAAAGAGTAACTCTGTCCGCCCACAGCCTCAAGGCCGCGGTAGCCCTCCAGAAACGCCATTCTCACGGTGTTTATGATGGGCCAGACAGTGAACACAAGCAGCAGCAATATAGCGGGGGCCAGATATATCCAGGCTTTCCATTGCTGTTTACCGTCAACCATAATTATTTCACCTCGAAGTATATACGATTTTCGGTCTCCCGGTTAAATACAAATACCTTGTGAGGCTTAAGGGAGAAGCGGATAGTCTCGTTGTTGACAGCAGCCTTATTGTCGGAGTTAATGATAGAACGGACGACAGGGTTAACGGAAGCTTCGCTTGTAGAAACAATGCTTACGTCGCGGCCCATAACCTCGACGTTGCTGAGCTTGCAGACCATGGGGCCGTTTTCGTCCAGAATGAAGCCCTCGGGACGGATACCGACAGTAACAGGCTGATCGGAAATGCCCTTGACGTCCAGAACCGCATTATTGCCGATGTAAAGCTTTTCACTCTTGACTTCACCGTTAAATACGTTAATAGGAGGAGTACCCAGGAACTTTGCAACGAAGAGATTCACAGGGTCATCATATACATCCTGAGGCTTGCCGACCTGCTGGATAACGCCCAGCTTCATAACAACGATCATATCGGAAATGCTCATTGCCTCTTCCTGATCATGGGTAACGAAAACGGTGGTGATGCCGGTCTTTTTCTGAATTCTTCTGATTTCCTCACGTGTCTGGAGTCTCAGACGTGCGTCAAGGTTACTCAGAGGCTCGTCCAGAAGCAGAACGCGGGGGAATTTAACCAGTGCTCTTGCAATGGCAACACGCTGCTGCTGACCGCCGGAAAGCTCACTGGGCTTTCTCTCCATAAGGTCGTCAATCTGCACCAGCTTTGCAGCGTAAAGAGCACGTTCAAGCATCTGATCCTTTGTAAGCTTGTCCTTGCCCTTCAGGTTCTGAAGAGGGAACAGGATGTTCTGCTTAACGGTCATGTGGGGGTACAGGGCATAGTTCTGGAACACAAGTCCGACGCCTCTGTTTTCGGTTGACAGCTCGGTAACATCGTTGTCACCGAAAAAGATTTTACCGCTGGTAGGTTTCTGCAGTCCGCTTATCATGTAAAGCGTGGTGCTTTTGCCGCAACCGGAAGGACCAAGAAGACCGATGAGCTTTCCATCGGGAATTTCAAGCTCAAAGTTATTTACTGCAATGACTTCTTTATCAAGCTTCTTATTGCGTGCGGGAAAAACTTTTGTCAGATTCTGCAATACAATTTTCATACTTGTTTCTCTCCCATACTCCGGAAATATTATATCTTTGGTTATGCGGGCAGATCAGTAGTCCTGCCGCGCGGCTTCTTCTGCGTGCAGCTTCTTTTTGTATTCAAGAAGCTCCGCACCGTCACGGAATATTTTCTGACTTGAAATATCCACGGCAACGGTCTGGGCGAGGAGGTCATGTAAAAGACATCTGCCCGGTGTGGCGATTACTATAATAATCTGCAAAAGCAGAAAAAGACCGAGAATAATTGTACCCGTTAAACCTATGATATTAAAGAATATCATCATAAGGATAAGAACCGGCACCATAGCTTCGAGGGTATATTTACCCAGAATAGAGCGGAAAAACAGCAGCATAGGTGTAATCTGGATGCCGCTTTTGTGCATCACACCTACGCCGAAAAGCTTTTTTCCCAAGGTCTGACCGTTTTTAAGCCAGAGGGGGACCGCAAACTCTACTATTAAATAGCCAAGCAGTATGCTCAGACTTGTAATCATCAAGGTGAGGTTTGTGACCATGTTATATGCTCTCATGGCTTCTTTATCGCTTGTAAGAGCACTGTATGCCTCTCCATAATTTTCCTGCTGCTGAGGGGTCATGGCCATAAAGCTGTCGCCGGTCTGCTCAAACTGCACTCCGTATTCCTGCTCGTAACGGGCATAAGCTGAATCGAGAGTTTTTACATAGCCGTCGTAGCCGAGAAGCCCTGAGAGGAGAAAAGCAATTCCCACTACAAGTATGCCGAGAATTATAAAATCGAACAAAAAAGCAGATATTCTTTTGCTCATGCTTGCTTTCTGCAAATCAAAAATCATTAACTTACCTCTTTATTTTGAAGCTTTAAGTAAATTCAGACAAAACTCATAAGGCACCGACAGATTACCTTTGCCCGTGCCAAGTTTAATATCCGGTTTCTTGCTGCCGTGAAAATCAGTTCCGCCGCTGGGGAGGAGAGAAAATTCACCGGCAATCTCAACTGATTGCTGCAATAATTTTTCCTCACAATCAGAATAAACGGTTTCCATAGCTGCAAGACCGGCGCTTGAAGCCTGAGACAGAAAATCCAGTAGAAAAGGTTCGTCTACGCTGCGTAAAGGGTGGGCGAGAACCGAAACGGCGGAAATCTGCCGTATGAAATCTATTGTTTCAATGGAATCAGGCCTTTTGGGCGGATGATAGTACCCACATTCCGGATTTAAGAGAACATTAAAGGCCTGCTGCCGGGTTTGGAATTTTCCCTGTCTCACAAGCTCTGCTGCTATATGAGCCCGGTTAATATTACCACTGGGGGAGGAGGCCTTTAGCTTATCATAGTCTATGAAATAACCGATATTTTTGAGGTTTGAGACAAGCTCACGATTTTGAGCTTCCTTGCGGATAAGCAGATCGGCAAGCCTGCTTTTAACCTGCGAATAATACTGCGGCTTAACATTGAGCCCTAAAATATGAAGCTCTTTTTCCTTATATTCTGTGCTGAATTCCACACCCGTGATGGCCATGACATTTTTGCCCGCTGCGGCTGCCGTAAAACGGTCAAGTCCGTCAATGGTGTTGTGGTCGCAAAGCGCAACGGCGGAAAGGCCTATGGCTTCGCTTTCGTTTATAATTTCCTCAGGTGTCCATGTTCCGTCTGAGAAAATCGAATGGGTGTGCAGGTCACAAGTGCAGTTCATTTAATACTTCCTTAATCATTTTCCGGATTATATAATAACGCTTTTCTCGACAAATGTCTACATTACTTTTAGGCATTTAGACATAAAGTGTAAAAAACAGGTGCTGAAATTGTCTGTTTTTTCCTCCTTGACTGTGACACATGTATATTTTATACAGATTTTTGCACGTAAAACTCAGCATAATCACAAAACTTTAATTACTAAATGCTTTAAAGCAGAAAAAGGAGCGGCACCGCAGACTGTGTGCCGCTCCGAAGGGTACATATTAAGCTTGTATTAAGATACAGTAAATTTTATATATTCCTTTACTATATAAGATAGAAAGCATTACATATTCAGGAAGCCTGCATCAACCTTGACTTCTGCTCCGCTTATGTATGCCGCATCATTATCATCTGCAAGGAAAGCAATGGCGTGGGCGCAGTCTTTGGGCTTACCCAAAGTAGGCTTCTTTTCGCCGGGCTTTGTAATGGTGTGCATAGGGGCTGCGTTTCCGGCGCGAAGCTGCCATTCCTCAACGCAGATACCCATTTCACGGGGAACCTTATTTATTTCAGTGCGGATGTTAGCAGGTTCTATGCAGTTGCAGCGTATGCCGCGCTCGAAAAATGAGGCGGAAATGTTTCTTGTAAGACCGAGAACGGCGTGCTTTGTCATAACATAAATTGCACCGCCCTTAAGACCGCGAAGGGAAGCGGCGGATGCAACGTTTACTATGTTTGCGGGAGTGCCCTGCTCGAGGAAAATTTTGATAGCTCTCTGACATGTAAGGTAGACCGCCCGCTGGTTGGTTTCATAAACCATGTCATAGACTTCCTGAGAGGTCAGGTGAATAGGCAGCTGACCGTCCAGCACACCGGCATTATTTACCAGAATATCCAGATGACCGCACTGCTCAAGCGTAAAATCAAACATTCTCTCTATCTGCTCAGGATTCCGGACATCTGTTTTGCAGGGAATGATGCGGCCGGGGTAGCCCAGCTCCTCAACCTTATGCTGAACATCTTCAAGCCTCTTTAACCTGCGGGCTGCGGCTATAACAGTTGCACCCTCTTTTGCAAAAAGCCTTGCAGCTGCGCGGCCGATACCGGAGCTTGCGCCGGTGATTATGGCGACTTTTCCTTCAAAACGCATTTTTCTTCCTCCCATATACTGTGAAATTTTATTTTCAGTTAATTCAGCTCAAAAGCAGAGAATTTATGCCGATAATAATGCTTTCTACTGACAAAATCAAAATTAAAAAAAGACTGTTTTATGCCGAATTATATCTCTTAACCTGATTTTATTCTAACATTCTGAACTGGATATGTCTAACAAAATTTTAGCTTACAGGCGTAAGTTCCTGATAAAATGCGAAAAATGAAAATAAATCTGAGAATGCGGTTTTTAAATGCTTTTCAGGTATAGGGCGGGCAAATACAGAAAAATTTATAATAAGCTGGGCTGATGGGCAAAAATTTCTTGACAAACAGGCCTGAAAAATGTATATATAACTTATAAAGTAAAAGCATTAGGGAGTAGTTTGCGCATTTGCGCGATACAGTTCGTCATGACGTGGAGTTGTTCCACCGGGCTTATCTTAAAAGACGAGACTTTTGCCGCACATGGCGGTGAAGTCTTTTTTTATGCTCTCAAAACGAAAAGGAGTTTTTTATGTCAGCTAATACTCAAATGATGGTTGCTTTAGTGCTGTTTATTCTGACCTATGTGCTGATGATTGCTCTTTCTAAGTACAGACCCTTTGTGGCTCTCACCTCGGCAATCATATTTGTAATTATCGGAATTATGCCCGCAGGCGATATTTTAAGTTCCATTGACTGGAACGTTCTTATGATGCTTGCCGGTACAATGGGAACGGTGTTTCTCTTTATTGAATCCAGAATGCCTAACCGTCTTGCAGACCTGATGCTCAAGAAAACTCCCAACCTTATGTGGGTGGCAGTGGCAATGTCCATATTTGCGGGAGTAGTTTCTGCGTTCGTTGATAATGTGGCAACGGTTCTGATGATAGCTCCCGTAGGCTTTGCAATATGCAAGAGACTGAATGTTTCTCCTGTGCCTATGATGATCTGCATTTCCGTTTCCTCAAACCTTCAGGGCGCTGCAACTCTTGTCGGTGATACAACCTCCATTATGCTGGGAGGTTACGCTGATATGAACTTCCTCGACTTTATCTTCATGAACGGCAGACCCGGTATCTTCTGGGCTGTTGAGCTTGGCGCACTGGTTACAATACCTGTTGTAATGCTGATTTTCAGAAAGCAGAGAGAAAAAATAGAATCAGGCGAGGTAACTCCTGTTGAGGATTATTTCCCGACCTTCCTGCTTCTTGCCACTGTGGTTCTTCTTATAATTGCTTCCTTCATCCCCAACACCCCCAAACTTATTAACGGTTACATCTGCATGGGTCTGTTTATTATCGGCCTTATCAGAAGTGTTATTAAGAACAAAAATCTCATGGAAGTTAAACATGCACTCATGGATATTGACTTCATGACTCTGCTCCTCCTTTCCAGCCTTTTTGTTGTTATAAAGAGCCTTGAAAATGCAGGAGTTATTGATGCCATTGCAGACATGTTCGTTCATGTGGGCGGCGATAATCTTTTCCTGATGTACACCCTCATTGTCTGGGGTTCTGTGCTGATGAGCGCATTTATTGATAACATTCCTTATGTTGCAACCATGCTCCCTGTTGTAAGCGGCATTGCTCATATTATGGGATGCAGTCCTTATGTCCTCTATTACGGACTTCTCACCGGCGCAACTCTGGGCGGCAACCTTACTCCTATCGGTGCCTCCGCAAACATTGCAACTATCGGTATTCTCCAGAAGCAGGGCTACAAGGTAAAGACAAGTGACTTCCTGAAAATCGGAGTGCCCTTTACTCTGGCAGCTGTTATGGTAGGCTATATCTTCATCTGGTTTGTCTGGCACGCAGCATAATAAATGCAAAAACAAAGCGGCAGTACAAAATGTACTGCCGTTTTTTCTGAGCTTATAAAAAAGCGGAGTGAAAATCACTCCGCTTAAATTATTACTTTCTGAAGCTGTCTTTAAGAGCAACAGCTCTGTTAAATACAAGGTGGTCGGGTCTGGAATCTCTGTTGTCCTGGCAGAAGTAGCCCTGGCGCATGAACTGGTAGCTCTGGGAATTCTTGCCCTTTTCGGGAGCGGGAGCCTCAGCAAGACTCTTTTCCAGCTTGCAGCCCTTAAGTACAATAAGGCTTTCGGGATTTATGAAGTCGAGGAAGTTCTTGTCGGGGCCGTCGGGCTCGGGATCGGTGAAGAGGTAGTCGTAAAGGCGGACCTCTGCATCAACTGCGGTGTTGGCGTCAACCCAGTGAATGGTAGCGCCTTTGACCTTACGTCCGTCGGCAGGATCACCGCCGCGGCTTTCGGGGTCGTACTCGCAGAGAATTTCGGTGACATGACCGCGGTCATCCTTTACGCAGCCGGTGCAGGTGACAAGATATGCACCCTTGAGGCGAACCTCAAAGCCAGGGTAAAGACGCTTGTACTTCTTATTTTCGGGAACCTCCATAAAGTCGTCAGATTCAATCCACAGGTTGCGGGAGAAGGTGACTTCTCTGGTGCCTGCCTCAGGCTTAAGGGGATTATTTTCAACGGTGAGAGTCTCGCTCTGACCTTCGGGGTAGTTGGTAACAGTGAGCTTTACAGGGTGAAGAACTGCCATTACTCTGGGAGCATTCTCGTTCAAGTCGGAACGGAGGCAGCTTTCAAGCAGAGCCCAGTCAACAGTGGATGCAACCTTGGAAACACTGATTCTCTGGCAGAAATCACGGATAGAAGCGCCGGTGTAGCCGCGGCGGCGGAGACCGCAGAGGGTCGGCATTCTCGGGTCGTCCCAGCCGGAAACTCTGTGCTCCTCAACCAGCTGTCTCAGCTTTCTCTTGGACATAACGGTGTAGTTAATGCCAAGTCTTGCAAACTCAATCTGTCTGGGCTTAATGCCGGAAATGGACACGTTGGAGACAACCCAGTCATAAAGGGGTCTGTGTGCCTCAAACTCCAGAGTGCAGAGAGAGTGAGTAATGCCTTCGAGGGCATCCTGAATGGGGTGAGCAAAGTCGTACATGGGGTAGATGCACCATTTGTTGCCCTGACGGTGATGCTCAACGTGTCTGATACGGTAGATAACCGGGTCACGCATATTGAAGTTGCCGCTGGCAAGGTCAATTTTAGCTCTGAGAGTGTACTTACCGTCGGGGAACTCGCCCTCTCTCATGCGGCGGAACAGATCAAGGCTTTCCTCAATGGGTCTGTCTCTCCAAGGGCTGACAGCAGGGTGGTTGATGTCACCTCTGTACTCATTGAACTGGTCGGGAGTAAGCTCACAGACGTAGGCAAGACCTTTTTTTATAAGCTCAACAGCATACTCATAGGTCTGCTCAAAGTAGTCAGAACCATAGTAAAATCTGTCGCCCCAGTCAAAACCAAGCCAGTGAATATCCTCTTTGATTGCATCAACGTACTCTGTATCCTCCTTTGCAGGATTGGTGTCATCCATGCGGAGGTTGCAAATGCCGCCGAATTTCTCAGCGGTACTGAAATCTATTGTCAGAGCCTTGCAGTGACCGATATGAAGGTATCCGTTAGGCTCGGGGGGAAAACGGGTGTGAACCTGCATTCCTTCACAGCGCTGACCTTCGGAAAGGTCTTCCATTACAAAAGCATCAATAAAGTTTTTTGTAGTTTCTTCCATGTCTATCCTCTCCTAAAATAAATACTTAGACAGTATAAACGATTTTTCTGGTAAATACAATAAGAAAGTGTTAAACTAAAGAAAAAACAGGAGGATAAAAGATAGATGTCCGATTCTTTTGACGTAATTATCATCGGCGGAGGCTCCGCCGGCAGCTCTGCCGCCCTTACCTGCCTCAACAGAGGCAAGACCGTTGGAGTTATCACAAACCCCATGGAGACCAGCAGCCTTTATAAAGCAGAGCTTGTCACCAATTACCCCGGTGTTCCGGGACTTACCGGAAAAGAACTGACCGAGCTTTTCAGACGCCAGCTTGAGGAGAGTGACGCCGAGATTATCCACGGCCGCGCACTTTCCGTTATGCCAATGTATGAGGGCTTCGGTGTTGCAGTAGGAACCGATTTTTACATGGCAAAGGCGCTTATAATTGCCGCCGGAATTACAAGAGAAAATCTCTACCCCGGTGAAGCTGAGTTCCTTGGCCGCGGCGTCAGCTACTGCGCCACATGTGACGGTATGCTTTACAGAGGGAAAACCGTGGCTTTAATCGGCAGCAGCGAGGAGGCAAAGCAGGATGTGGAGTTTCTCCGGGGCATAGGCTGCAATGTGCTGCATTTTGATAAGCCTGCAAAATGCGAAATCACCGGAGAGAGTAAAGCAACTAAGCTCACTTACGGCGGAAAAGAATATGATGTTGACTGCGTATTTATAGTTAAGGACACAGTTTCTGTGCAGAGTCTTGTACCCGGGCTTGAATATGAAAAGGGCGGAATCATAACAGATAAGAAGATGGCGACCAATGTTCCCGGCGTTTTTGCAGCAGGTGATTGCGCCGGAAAACCCTACCAGCTTGCCAAGGCAGCAGGTGAGGGAAACATCGCAGCCCTCTCTGCCTGTGAATATTTAGATAAAAATTAACAAACAGTTTATATTCGGAGGTCATAATTACGATGACTTCCGAATTTTTATGACTTTTGACACGTTGACAATAAAAAAGCTGCTTGTTATACTATGGTTTGTAGTGACTAACCGGGTAGAAAAGCACATAAAACAATCCGCGAAAACATCACTGAAAAAACATAGCGCAGAGGGGATGCAAAGATATGATGATAAACAAGCGCCTGATAGGCACTGTTAAAGAAAGTAAGAAATACATAGTCGGCAACGTGGCTTTCCAGTTTGCCTCATTATTTGCCAATATAGGCTTAATGTGGGCACTGGCCGACTTTATGTCCGGGCTTTATAATGAAAGCTATACTCAGACCGATTTGCCGAGAACACTGATAATTACCATTTCCGCTCTTATTATTAAAGCTATATGCTCCTATGGGTCATCCAGAATGAGCTGGCTTTCCGGCAAGAGCGTAAAAATCACACTTCGCAAGCTTATATATGAAAAGCTTCTGAAGCTTGGCAGCAGCTATAATGAAAAACTTAAAACCTCAGAGGTAGTACAGGTGGCGGTGGAAGGAATCGACCAGCTCGAAAGCTATTTTGGTTCATATCTGCCCCAGTTTTTTTATGCCATGCTTGCTCCTCTTACGCTCTTTATAGTAATGAGCTTTATAAACTTCCCCTCAGCCATAGTGCTTCTTGTATGCGTTCCTCTGATTCCTATCTCTATCGCAGCGGTGCAGACATGGGCAAAAAAGCTGCTCTCTAAATACTGGGATCAGTATACCGGTCTGGGCGATACCTTCCTTGAAAATCTTCAGGGGCTTACTACTCTTAAAATTTACAAGGCAGATGAAGCAAAGCATAAGAAAATGAACGAAGAGGCGGAGAAGTTCCGCAAGATTACCATGCGCGTTCTCACCATGCAGCTAAACTCCATAAGCATTATGGACCTTGTAGCCTACGGCGGCGCAGCACTTGGTATTATTATGGCAGTAAGCCAGTTTTCAAAGGGCAGAGTTGACCTTGCCGGCTGCCTGCTTATAATCTTCCTTTCCGCAGATTATTTCATCCCTATGCGCTTACTGGGCAGCTTCTTCCATATCGCAATGAACGGTATGGCAGCATCCGATAAGATTTTCAGACTTATCGATATGCCCGTTCCGGAGGAAAAGGGCGAAATGATAGGGGATGACTGCTCTGTAAAGGTAGAGAACCTGAGCTTCTCTTACGATGAGAGCAGAGAGATTTTACATGATATAAATATGAGTTTCCCCAAGGGCAGCTTTACTGCGGTTGTGGGTATGAGCGGCTGCGGTAAATCCACTCTGGCGGGACTGCTTATGGGCAGAAATAAAAATTACACCGGTAATATTACCGTAGGCGGAATTGAGCTTTCCCAACTAAAAGAAAGCAGCCTTATGGAGAATTTCACCTACATAAGCCACCAAAGCTATCTGTTTAAAGGCACTGTCCGCTCTAACCTTCTTATGGGTAAGCTCAGTGCAAAGGATGAGGAGCTTATAAGCGTATTAAAGCGAGTCCGTCTTTGGGACTTCCTCAACAGTGAACAAGGTCTTGATACTCTTTTAAGTGAAAGAGGCTCAAACCTTTCCGGCGGTCAGCGCCAGAGACTTGCCCTTGCCCGTGCAATTCTGCATGACAGCCCGGTTTACATTTTTGATGAAGCTACCTCAAATATAGATGCCGACAGCGAAAACGACATTATGGCTGAAATATACAAGATAGCAAAGGAAAAGACAGTTATAATGATTTCTCACAGACTTCTCAATGCCGTTGCCGCAGATAATATTTATGTAATGGAAAGCGGCAGACTTGCAGAAGAGGGAAAACATGCACAGCTCGTTGAGCATGACGGAGCTTACAGAAAGCTCTGGGACAAGCAGAGAGAGCTTGAAGCCTATGTGGAGGAAAAGTGAGATGAAAAGAAGCGGTTTTAATGTAATGAGAAGGCTTGCAGGACTTGTCAAGCCTCTGATGGGCTTTATGGTTCTTGCAATCCTTATGGGTGTTGCAGGAAATCTCTGTGCCACATTTATCAGCGTATCCGGCGTTGCAGCCGTATCAAAATTATTGGGCTTCACGGTAAAATGGAGCATTACGGCCATATTTGTTTTCATGGGCATTTTTGCCGTGCTCCGCGGCGTTCTCCGCTATGCTGAGCAGGCATCAAACCACTTTATCGCCTTTAAGCTTCTGGCTCTTATAAGAGACAAGGTTTTCGGCGCACTGAGAAAGCTTGCCCCCGCAAAGCTTGAGGGCCGTGACAAGGGCGACCTTATTTCCATTATCAGCTCCGATATTGAGCTGCTGGAAGTTTTCTATGCCCACACCCTTTCTCCTATGGCCATTGCACTTCTGTTTTCTGTTATAATGTGCATCTTCATCGGCTCCTACCATTGGATTTTAGGCCTTGCCGCAGCAGCTGCATATATTATAGTGGGCGTTGTGCTTCCTATCTGCATTTCCAAATTCAGCGGTGACAGAGGTCTTAATTTCAGAACCAAGTCCGGTGAGCTTTCAAGCTTCATTCTCGACAGTCTCAGAGGTCTTGACGAGATTATCCAGTATGACTGTGGCAGCGAGCGCCTTAACACCATGATAGATAAAAGCACCGAGCTTGCCGAAGAGGATGGAAGTCTTAAAAAAAGAGCGGGTATGGGTTCAGCCGTACTGAGCGCAATTTTAATTGCCTTTGACCTTATGATGCTGTTTTTATCCGCCTGCCTTTATTCTAAAGGTGAGATACTTTTAGACGGCGTTATAATTTCTACCGCAGCTCTTATGAGCTCCTTCGGCCCTGTGGTTGCCCTTGCAAATTTGGGCAGCACCCTCCAGTACACCTTCGCAGCCGGAAACAGAGTGCTTGACATTCTGGACGAAAGCCCGGTTGTGGAAGACATTACCGGCAGGGAAGATGTAGAATTTGAGGGCGCTGAGTGCGAAAACCTCAACTTCTCTTACGACGAGGAAAAGATTATTTCCGACCTGAGCCTCACCATTCCCAAGGGTAAAATAGTTGGCATAGTAGGCAAGAGCGGCAGCGGTAAATCAACTCTCTTAAAGCTCTTCATGCGCTTCTGGGAGGCAGACAGCGGAAAGCTTTTGATTTCCGGCAAAAATATAAACGACATAAATACTGAAAACCTGAGAGGCATGGAAAGCTTCATGACTCAGGAGACCCATCTCTTTAAAGACAGCATTTTAAATAACCTGCTTATTGCAAAAGCCGATGCCACTATGGACGAGGTTATAGAGGCGTGCAAAAAGGCATCCGTACATGATTTTATTATGTGCCTGCCTGAGGGCTACAACACGGATGTGGGCGAGCTGGGCGATACCCTTTCCGGAGGCGAGAGACAGAGAATAGGCCTTGCAAGAGCATTTCTCCATGATTCACCATTTATGCTTCTGGATGAGCCTACCAGTAACCTTGACAGCTTAAACGAGGCAGTAATATTAAAATCTCTGCACAAGCAGCATGAAGATAAAACTGTGGTTCTGGTCTCCCACAGACCCTCTACCATGGGTATTGCCGACAAGGTATATTCAGTAGAAAACGGGAGAGTTTCATAAGTGAAGGATATTAAAGACAAGAGAGAAAACGAGTAAAAAGTTGTGGGCCAGATGATTACCCTTTATTGCAGGAAGAATCATCACGGCAAAGAGCTTTGCCCTCAGTGTCAGGAACTTATGGACTACGCAAACCAGAGAGTGGATAAGTGCCCCTTTATGGAGACCAAAACCTTCTGCTCAAACTGCAAAGTTCACTGCTATAAACCGGAGATGCGGGGGAGAATAAGAACAGTTATGCGCTTTTCCGGCCCCAGAATGTTATTCTACCACCCTTACCTTGCAATAAAGCACATGGTGCTGTCTGTAAAGGAAAAGAAGAAATTAAGCCATGAGGCATAAAATTTAAAACCGGCATATATGCTGAAAAAAGAAGGCAGTACCGAAAATCGGTACTGCCATAAATAATGTGTTTCATTATTTCTTTTTCCTGAAAATCTTAAATTGAAGGGCAATAAAAAGTAAAATAAATACCGAAAGAGAAATCCAGTACGTTGGTAAAACCGGTTCTAAATCGAAATTCCAGCTCATGCCAATATAAAAAGAATCTTGCCATTTGCCAACTGCAAGAATCGTGAATGCGACTAAGAGTAACGCACAAATCTCTGTTATAAAAACAAATAATTTACTTCCGGATTCTGAATACAGGAACGAAGCAATTACAAACAAAGGAATTGCCAGTTCAAGAATAAAATCAAATCCCCAACAGTAACCCATCATTTGTGCATCCCAAGTAAACCACGGCAGAAAGACGCAGCCACAGGCTAAATAAAATATTATTTTGTCAAATGATATCTTTTTCATTATAATAAGCCTCCAATCAATCATTTTTTTGAGCAAATGGCTTTATATAATTACTTCTCTTCCTATCTTTATCTTACTTTCTTTACCGGTTGCTGTCAAGTTAATTTACTGCTTATTCTTCCGAGACAGAAAAATAACTGAAAAATAACTGAAAAATAACAGATACTTTCCTTGACAAAGTATTCAATTTGCTGTATAATAAAACATAAAATACGCTTTGAAGAGCAGGAGTACGCAAAAAAGTGATTTTCAGAGAGGGAGCGGCCGGTGTGAGCTTCTATGAGCTTTTGCGGAAGGTCGGCTTGGAGCGCCCGGAGTGAAGGGAAACTGTGTAGCTTCGGCGTGTGCCAGCGTTAATGGCTAATCGAGTGCCGTGAAAACGGAATTCAGGTGGTACCACGGAAATTCTCCGCCCTGAAGCAATGAAATGCTTCAGGGCGTTTCTATTTTTAAAAGGAGAGAGTTAAATGAAAGAGCTTCCAAAGGTGTATGAGCCGAAAGCTGTCGAAAAGAAAATTTATGACATGTGGATGCGTGGCGGCTATTTTAAGGGCAAGGTAGATAAGGATAAAAAGCCTTTCTCCATAGTTATGCCTCCTCCCAACGTTACCGGTCAGCTCCATATGGGTCACGCACTTGACTCCACTTTGCAGGATATTCTTACCCGCTACAAGCGTATGCAGGGTTATGCCGCACTGTGGCTTCCCGGTGTTGACCATGCAGGTATTGCAACCCAGATAAAGGTTGAAGAGGTTTTAAGAAAAGAAGAGGGACTTACTCGCTATGATTTGGGCAGAGATGAGTTCTTAAAGCGCGTATGGGCTTGGAAAGAGCAGTACGGTGACAGAATAGTTGAACAGCAGAAGAGCATGGGAGTTTCCTGCGATTGGGACAGAAGCCGCTTCACTATGGATGAAACCTGTGCCAAGGCCGTAAGAGAGGCATTCTGCGAGCTTTACGACAAGGGCCTTATTTATAAGGGCAACCGTATAATCAACTGGTGTCCTCACTGCCAGACTGCACTGTCTGATGCAGAGGTTGAATACAAAGACATTCCCGGTAACTTCTGGTATATAAGATACCCCGTTGAGGATTCTGACGAGGAATTCATTATCGCAACCACCAGACCTGAAACCCTGCTTGGTGATACCGGTGTTGCCGTTAACCCCGAGGACGAGAGATATAAGCATCTCGTCGGCAAGAACGCAATCCTGCCTCTGGTGGGTAGAAAGCTGCCTATCGTTGCCGATGATTACGTTGAGCTGGGCTTTGGTACAGGTGCTGTTAAGATGACTCCCTGCCATGACCCCAACGACTACGAGGTCGGCCTCCGTCATAACCTTGAGCAGATAAAGGTTATTGATGAAGACGCTAAGATAATTAACGGCGGTAAATACAACGGCATGGACAGATACGAGGCCAGAAAAGCCATTGTTGCTGACCTTGAAGAGCAGGGCTACCTTGTTAAGGTTGAGCCTTACAACCATAACGTCGGTACCTGCTACCGCTGCGGTACTGTTGTTGAGCCTCTGACAAGCCCTCAGTGGTTTGTAAAGATGGCACCTCTTGCCGAAAAGGCTATTGAGGTTGTTAAAGACGGCAGAATTAAGTTCGTGCCTGAGCGCTTTACAAAGACTTACCTTAACTGGATGGAGAATGTCCATGACTGGTGCATTTCCCGTCAGCTCTGGTGGGGTCATCAGATTCCCGCATGGTACTGCGATGACTGCGGTCATATAACCGTATCCCGTGAGGACGCAACTGAGTGCGAGCATTGCCACAGCAAGAATATTCACAGAGAAGAGGACGTGCTTGATACCTGGTTCTCCTCCGCTCTTTGGCCTTTCTCCACTATGGGCTGGCCCGAAAAGACCGAGGAACTTAATTACTGGTATCCCACCAGCGTTATGGTCACCGGCTACGATATAATCTTCTTCTGGGTAGCCAGAATGATATTCTCCGGCATGGAGCAGATGGACGAAGAGCCCTTCAAGACTGTATTTATCCACGGTCTTGTCCGTGACAGCCAGGGCAGAAAAATGTCCAAGTCTCTTGGCAACGGCATAGATCCTCTGGAAATGATAGACAGCTACGGCGCAGATGCACTTCGCTTTAACCTTATCACCGGTAACTCTCCCGGAAATGATATGCGTTTCTACGTTGAGAAGTGCGAGGCTATGCGTAACTTCTGCAACAAGATCTGGAACGCATCCCGCTTTGTCATGATGAACCTGACCATTGACAAGAACGAGCTTCCCGAGAAGCTGGAGACCGAGGATAAGTGGATACTCAGCAAGCTCAATGACGTTATAAAAGAAGTCTGCGACAACATGGAGAGCTTTGAAATCGGTGTTGCAGCAGGCAAGATTTATGACTTCATCTGGGACAGCTTCTGCGACTGGTATATTGAGCTTACAAAGCCCCGCCTCAACGGCGACAATGAGGAGCTGAAAATTTCCGCTCAGAAGGTTCTGCTTTATGTTCTCACTGAGATACTGAAGCTCCTGCATCCCTTCATGCCCTTCATTACCGAGGAAATCTGGCAGGCTCTGCCTCACGAGGGCGAAGCTCTTATGGTTGTGCGTTATCCCGAGTACTCCGAGAAGCTGAGCTTCCCTCAGGATGAGCAGGACTTTGAAATGGTTATGACCGCTATCAAGGCTGTCAGAGCCAGAAGAAGCGAAATGAACGTTCCTCCCTCCAGAAAGGCAAGACTGTTTATCGTCACCGATAAGCCCCAGCCCTTCATTAACGGCGAGAGCTTCATTAAAAAGCTTGCATATGCAAGTGAAGCTGTTGTCTCTACCGAGGCTCCCGAGGGCAGCGAAAACATGGTTTCCGTTATCACCGATAACGCCCGTATGTTCATGAACATGGCAGAGCTTGTTGACCTTCAGAAGGAGAAGGAGAGAATTGAAAAAGAGCTTGAAAAGGCTGAAAAACAGCTTCAGGCGCAGATTGGAAAGCTTTCCAACGAGAATTTCGTCACAAGAGCTCCCGAGAACGTTGTAAACGCCGAAAGAGAGAAGAAAGACAAACTTGAAGCTCTCATCGAGAACCTGAAACGCAGTCTGGAAAATCTGGGCAAGTAATCAAATACAATTTAAAGACCGCCTATGTGGCGGTCTTTTTTATGTTCAGCAAGAAAGTATACTTATACAGTGTTATTTTTTATAAAAGAAAAATGCGGAATACTTAAAAATGGGGCTGATTATCAGCTTTCAAATCTGGTTGACATTTGGAAACTGCAATTTTATAATAATATAAAGTTGTTTTTTCAGAGCGGGAAAGGGCGTTTATGCAGCTTTCCCAATTCAGAGAGAAAAAAGCTGCTGCAAAAGTAATACTTCTGCAACAACTTTTTCTTATAATATTGGATTACAGTATGGAAGTAAAGTCAATATTCAGCTCTTTGCAGCGGGAATAAAGCTTTATTCTTTCATTGAAACGCTCAGCGGCTAAATTGCACTCAGCTTTGGTGGGGTGATCTTTTATCATCTCCCAGCGCAGCTCCTTCTGCTCGGCAGGGGGCTGAGTACCGTCAATGCCCTGACCTTCTTTAAGTACCTGAGCTACTGCACCGTTACATATAAATGAACCGATAACTTCATTGTTATCCTTGAGAAGGTTAATACCGGCTTCAAGAGTCTTGAATGCGTGTTCTGTGTCGCAGTAGTAACCGAGGGTGCAGAAAACGCCCACGGCCTTGCCCTTGACTGTCTTTAAGAATTCTTTCATTTCATCATTGGGATTGCCGGAAATTCCCCAGTATCCCAGAAGAATTATATCTCCGTCTAAAACAGGTGCACCGTCTTTCAGGTCATGGATGGTTTTTTGTTCCGTGTCTATGCCATTAAAGATTGCTTCTGCTACTCTTTTTGTACATCCGGTAAGACTTGAATAAATAATCTGTACTTTCATTGCGTGCTCCTTTACTGAATTTACTCTGGTTTAAAACATCTTAAACGGATTGCGAATTTTTCGCTTTCCACGGCAAGTATTATAGCACATTTTTCCGAAAAAGAATAGTCTGCGTATTATTCCTACGGAACCTGAAAAAACAAGGAAACTATGAACTCTTTAAAACTTTTATCTTTAATTGGACTGCTTTTGTATTTTATGGTACTGCTTTTTGCGGTAACTAAGGAAAAGAAAAACCACAACGTTCTGGATTATTTTTTTGCCGGACGCTCGCTCCCTTACTGGGCGCTTTCGATTACCTTTATTGCCTCATGGTGGGGTGCAGGCTCCGCACTTTCCACCGCTGACCTTGCATATTCCGACGGACTGGGTGCATTCTGGTATTACGGAGTACCTGTGCTCCTGTCAACATTCCTGATGATTTTATGCGCCGGAGGCATACGGCGGGTTGGTTATCTCACTCAGGGCCGGATGATGGAAGCCAGATATTCTAAAGGGACGGCAAAGCTTCTGTCTGTCCTGGTGCTGCTGTTTATGGTATTCAATGCAGCCTCACAGATGGTTGGAGTGGGTGACTTCTTCGGCTCTTATCTGGGCCTGCCTTATGAATGGGCCGTACTGCTTGGAACGATTATAGTTTTAATCTATTCCATGTTCGGAGGGTTCCGCGGAGTTGTGCTTACGGATATAATCCAGTTCGTGCTGCTGCTGGTTTCAGCCCTTGTAGTTTTTGCAGTGGGCTATAAAAATGCAGGCGGTATGGACGGCATACGCAGCGCTGTGCTTGCAGCTGGTAAGCCTGAATATCTGAATATGGGTGCGGGCGCTTCTAAGTACAGCATGTTTGTAATAACCTTTGGCTGTGCGTGGATGATACAGGCAAACGTATGGCAGAGAATATCTGCCGCCCGCTCTGACCGTGATGCACGGAAAATGACCGTTATGAGCTTCTTTGCCTATATTCCCTTGTACCTTATGGTGGTTGTTACCGGTATGGCTGGATTTGTTCTATATCCCCAGCTGCCTAAAGGCGGCATTGTTACGGCAATCGTAATGGATTATCTATCCCCGGTACTCGGCGCAGTAGTGTTTATAGGTATTTCGGCTGCAATAATGTCCACCATGGATTCGCTTATAAATACCGCTTCAATGACTTTGATGCTGGATTTGATGCCTGCACATCAAGACGAAAAGAAACAGCTTGCCCGTTCCCGCATGACTACGCTCTGCGTAACGGCTGTTGCGCTTCTTATTTCAATGAAAATACGGTCAATACTCCAGATTTCGTGGATGGCCTCCGACCTTATTACAACCGGCGTTTTTGTGCCTCTTGTTATGGGCTTTTTCTGGCGGCGGGGCAACGCAAAAGGCGCTCTTGCCTCCATTGCGGCAGGCTTTGTATACTGTCTCTATAATCTTGCCATAAGCTTCGGACTGCCTCTGCCCTCATTCTGGAAGCCCCAGTCTGCCCAGCAGGTAGTTTTGGGGGTTGCTCTGTCATTGGTTATTTATGTAGGCGTAAGCCTTTTAACAGCCCCAGAATATGAAAAGGCCGACAAATTTATCAGTCAGGCCGGATTTAGGAAGAAAAAGAAAACTTAAAATATACAAATCAAAGATGTAACCGAAAGGGGTTCTATAATGTATGAACTGAAAAAAATCGTTGTACTTATCGACGCTGACAATACTCAGTTAAATAAACTTGAGGCCGTTTTGCAGGATATTTCAAAATACGGCCGAATAGTTGTTAAACGAGCCTACGGCAACTGGAAAAAAGAAAATCTCAAAAACTGGGAATCCGAAATAAAACGTCTGGCAATAAAGGCCGAGCAGCAGTTTGACTATGTTTCCGGCAAAAATGCAGCGGATATTGCCCTTGTCATAGACGCAATAGAGCTTCTCAACAGCCAGATTTACGACAGCTTCGTCCTTGTATCAAGTGACAGCGATTATACTCCGCTTTCCATTAAGCTTCATGAATCCGGCGTTTATGTTATAGGGGTGGGAGAGCATAAAACTCCCGAATCCTTCCGCAATTCCTGCGATGAATTTATATTCCTTGAAAACCTCCAGCCCTCCGGCGAGCAGAAAGGTATTGAGGCAGCACAGACCGAAAAGCCTGCAAATACCTCCGCGGCTGAGCCACAAAATGAGGGCGGCAAGGAATGTCCCTGCACATGCCCGGATTCCGGTTCAAATATGGAAATGCTCCACGCTCTTTTAAGAAAGGCTTGGGAAATTCATCAGGATGAGGATGAATATGCAAACGTCAGCGCGGCAGGCTCTTATATAAAGAGAATAAAGCCGGACTTTGACGTCCGTTCCTACGGCTATTCAAAGCTTCCGAAGCTTATAGAGGATTACCCGGAACTCTACAATACAAAGACATACCCCGGTAAAGGTACGGTAACTATTTTTGCTTACAGATGCAAGTAAGCTGTCGGTGTAAAAAAGAGATGACTTAACAGAGAGGTGCAGAATGAAATTTCTCCATTTATCCGACCTGCATTTAGGCAAGCGGGTTAATGAGATTTCCATGATTGAAGATCAGGAGTATATACTTACCCGGATTATCCTTATTTGCGATGATGAAAAGCCGGATGCTGTAATTATTGCAGGGGATGTATACGACAAGAGCGTTCCGCCTGCTGAGGCTGTAACACTGCTTGATGATTTTATTTGCAGGCTTGCAAAGAGAAAAATTCCCGCATTCATTATAAGCGGCAACCACGACAGCCCTGAGCGGCTTTCCTTCGGCAACAGGCTTATGGAGGGGGCAGGCATATATCTTGCGCCTGCATATAACGGGGAAGTGAAGCCGATTACCCTCAGGGATGAATACGGTGATGTGAATTTCTGGCTTCTGCCTTTTATTAAGCCTGCTCATGTTAAGCGCTATTTTCCGGATGATAACATTGAAAGCTATACTGACGCAGTTCGTGCGGCAGTTAAGCGTATGTCAGTTAATAAAACAGAGCGAAATGTGATTGTAACCCACCAGTTTGTTACCGGTGCAGAAACCTGCGAATCGGAAGAGCTTTCAGTAGGCGGAACGGATAATGTAGATGCATCAGTGTTTGATGATTTCGATTATGTGGCATTGGGACACATACACGGCCCCCAGAATATAGGCTCCGGCAGAATCCGTTACTGCGGCACGCCGTTAAAATATTCTTTCTCAGAAGCAGGCCATTATAAAAGCGTTACCGTAGTTGAAATGGGAGAAAAGGGAAAGCTAGAATTAAGACTTGTACCCCTAATTCCCAAGCACGATATGCAGCAGATAAGGGGAACTTTTGAGGAAGTAACAGATAAGGCATTTTATCAGAATATGGAGCGGGAGGATTATTATCATGTGCTTCTCACCGATGAAGAGGATATACCGGAGGCCATAGGAAAGCTTAGAATTGTATATCCGAATATAATGAAGCTGAGCTATGATAATAAAAGAACCCGCTCAAAGCAGCTCATTGATGGGGCTGAACAAGTGCAGCGCAAATCGCCCCTTGAGCTTTTTGAGGAGCTGTACGAAAAGCAAAATAACCGGCCCATGAGCGATAAACAGAAAGAATTTTCGCTGTCACTTATAGAGCCAATCTGGGAGGATAATTTATGAGACCGCTTAAATTAACTGTTTCCGGCTTTGGCCCATATGCTGAGGTACAGGAGCTTGATTTTAAAACCTTAGGCGAAAGCGGGCTTTATCTCATTACCGGTGACACGGGTGCAGGTAAAACAACTATATTTGACGCGATAACCTTTGCTCTGTTCGGAGAGGCCAGCGGAGATAATCGTGATGCGGGTATGCTCCGCTCAAAATATGCAAAACCAACTGACCTTACATACGTTGAAATGACCTTCAACCACGGCGGTAAAGTGTATACCGTGAAACGAAATCCCGAATATGAGCGGGCAAAAGCCAGAGGCACAGGCACCACCAGACAGGCGGCGGATGCTGTACTTACTTATCCCGACGGGCGTGTGGTTACAAAGCTCAAGGAAGTAGATAAGGCTATACGTGAGATTATAGGCCTTACCAGAGAGCAGTTTTCTCAGGTGGCTATGATTTCACAGGGAGAGTTCAGAAAGCTTCTTCAGGCGGATACCAAGGAGCGTCAGAAGGTTTTCCGTGATATATTCGGTACAGGAAGATATGTTACCCTGCAAAACAGTCTGAAAGAGAAAACATCAGATGTGAGGGAGCAGCGAAACAATGCAGTACAAAGTATCAGCCAGTATATCGGCGGTATAGTCTGCGATGAAGATTCTCTTTCAGCGCCGGAGGTTAAAAAAGCAAAAGAAGGCGAGCTTCCTGCCGCAGAGCTTATGGAGCTGTTCCGGAGACTCCTGGCGGAAGATACGGCAGAGCAGGAAAAGCTTGAAACAAAGCTTAAAAAGACCGAAAAAGAGCTTGAAAAGCTTACAGGAGAGCTTGCAAAGGCAGAAAGCTATAACAAAGCAAAAACTCTGCTGACCGAAAACGAGATAAATTTAAAAACCAAGACTGATGAATTCCGGAAAGCCGAAACCACTCTTAATGAGGCAAAGAAAACCGTAACTGAACAGGAAAGCCTCACCAAGGACATTGCAGCTTTGGAACTGCATCTTCCCAGCTATGACGAGCTTGAAGAAAAAACGAAAAAGCTCAGTCAGAATATAAAGAATATGAAAGCGGCCGAAGAGAGGCGGAATAAAGCCTTCAAGCTTAAAGGAAGCCTTGAAGAAGAAATAAAAACGCTTAAAAAAGAGCGTGAAACCCTAGATGGTGTGAGTGCCGAAAAGGAAAAGCTTGTAAGCGAACGAAAAGAAATAAATTCGTTTATTGAAAAGCTGGATAAGCTTATTTCAGATATTAAGTCCTTGCAGACCAATAAGAAAAAATTAGAAAAGCTTCAGGAAGAGTATAAGACAGCATCTGAACATTCTGAGGAGCTTTCTAAGGTTTATGAAGCAAAGAATAAAGCCTTTCTGGATGAGCAGGCGGGAATTATAGCAAGTTCTCTGCAAGAGGGAACCCCATGTCCGGTGTGCGGTTCCATAGAGCATCCAAAGCTTGCCCTTATCTCTGAAAACGCACCTACGGAAGCAGAGGTAAAATCAGCAAAGGCTGAATATGAAAAAGCGCAGCAGGAAACCAATTCCGCCAGCGAAGCGGCAGGCAGGGAAAAGGGAATTGTGTCTGCTAAAGAAGAAGCCGTCTTAACTGAAATTTCAGAGCTTATTCCCGGTACAGAAATAGGCGATGCTCAGGAAGCTGCAAAGGCAGAAAAAGGGAAAAAGAAAGCTTCACTTGATGATTTAGATGAAAAAATCAGTGAGACAGAGAAAAAAGAAAGCAGAAAAGCAGAGCTTGACGAGCAGATTCCCAAAAAGGAAGAAAAACAAAAGGGAGTAATTGCAGAGCTTGACGAGGCAAAATCTCAGCATGATAAACTGACTGTTACCGTGAGCGAAGGTGAAGCACTGTTAAATAAGCTTAAAGCAAGCCTTAACCATGAAAATAAGGCAGAGGCCGTTTCTGAAATTGAGGCTTTAAAATCAAAGCTTGATAAGCTTAATAGGGCACTGGAAAGCGCCGAAAAAGCTTACAATAAGTATAAGGAAGAGCTTGCAGCTATTCAGGCGACTGTAATGACTCTTAAAAAGCAGCTTGAGGAAAGCACGGAGATTGATACTGAAACGCTTCAGGATGAGAAAAAAGGTCTTGATGCCGAGAAAAAAGCTGTTCTTGATAAGCAGAAAGAAATTCATGCACGCCTTAAAACAAACAGTAATTTAAAGGCGAAGCTTTCCGATAAATCTCAGGAAATGCAGGAGCTGGATGAAAAGTATCAGTGGATGAGCGCTCTTTCGGATACCGCAAACGGCAATCTTACAGGCAAAGAGAAAATCATGCTTGAAACCTACATTCAGACTACTTACTTTGACCGAATTCTTGAGCGGGCAAACCTGCGAATGAGAAAGATGTCAGGCGGACAGTATGATCTGAAACGAAGACGTAATCCTGCCAATATGAGAGGGCAGAGCGGGCTTGAACTTGATATTATAGACCACATAAATACAAGCGAGCGCAGTGTAAACACTCTCTCCGGCGGTGAAGCCTTTCTTGCATCCCTTGCCCTTGCACTTGGCCTTTCCGATGAGGTACAGATGTCAACGGGAATACGTCTTGATACCATGTTTGTAGATGAAGGCTTCGGTTCTCTGGATTCAGAGGCGCTGAACAAGGCCTTTAATACTCTTACCGGCCTTACGGAAGGCAATCGTCTGGTTGGCATTATTTCCCATGTGGACGAGCTTAAGGATAAAATCGACAGACAGATAGTGGTAACAAAAGACAAAACCGGCGGCAGCAGGGCAGAAATCAGAATATAAGAGCAAAAGCGGCACAGTAATGTGCCGCTTTTTTGCGTAGTTAAATAAATGCAATTTGCTCTGACCGGTAAAAACCGTGTTCTATGGTTTCGTTTCCTTCATGGGTGAGGAATTCTTTGTTTGACATGGGGTGGTTCTTTACAATCGCTTGAATAACAATGTCAAAGCAGTTGAGTACGTCAGCCTTGTTTATATGAGATAAGCATATCATCTGAACTCTGAAATGCTTTGCTATTGCAAACATAGGGATAAGAATATGCTTTGATGAGGTGGCACCGAATGGGTTATCAAGAATTAAAACACTGTGAAGCTCTTTGTCCTGAATATCACCTATGCCGCCTCTGGTGTAATTCATAAGGGAGAGAATAATTGCAAAATAGATTACAAATTTCTCAGCACCTGAATTGTTAACCTGAGTGTCGGCCCACTTTCGATAGCCGGAATTTTCCGGATTCCGGTCAATTTTGTATGCTGATACCTGAATGGATTCTCTGCCGATGTACTTTCTCAGCAGACTTCTGCTGCCGACAATTTTCTCTGCGTATTTTTTTATTTCCACCTCAGAGAGAGCTTCATCCGTAAGCTTTGAAACCAGTTCCTTTGTACCGGCGTCAATTTCATTTGCAATGGCTGCTTCTGCTACGTTTAAATCTATCTGCTCCGGAAAATCAAATTTAATCATATGCTGTTTAGGCTTTCCGTCACACACTGTTACACGGGAACTTGAGGAAATCTGCCTGAGACCCTCATAAATTTGTCTGCCCTGGAAAGTACACTGATGAACAATATCATTTCTGAAATTATTGAAATCATTAAGATCAGATTCTATTTGAGATATTGCAAGATTTGTGTTCTGCAAAAATCCTTCAATAAGTGTAATCAGCGTATAGAAACGGTCTCCGCGGCTGTTATTATGTATCAGCGATGACATGCTGCCTATTGCCTGTTTTATTTCCCCAAAATTTTCGGAAAAATCTGCATACATGCGATTTAATTTATCTGAGATGCTTTGTTCCTCTTTAAGGCAGCTGTTTTTGAATTGTTTATGCTGTCTTACTGCCTCGGTGCACTGGCTTACATAGTCTTCATCCAAATAAACAAAGGCAACAGATTCAGGACGTATTAAATTTGAAAGGTAATTGTCCAGCTTTGAAGACTGCCTGAAATAAGCTTTTTCAAGGGAAATAAGCTCTTCTATTTCTGCGCTAAATTTCCTGTGCTCAGCGTCAAGTGCTGCCAGGCGATTGTCAAAATCTGTGCCTACTCCGGCTTCGGGAAGGGGATTGCCGTAAGATTTAAGTGCATTTTCGGCATTTTCAAGCCAAGCTTCATTTTTCGCGTGCTTTGCAACTGCTCTGCTGACTTCCTCTCTTGAATCGGCGCATGAGGCATCAAGCTGCTCTTTTTGGCGTTTTAAATTATTAAGTCGTTCTTCTGAATATGTGACATGAATATAATCTTCTTCAGGCAAAGCTCTGTTTTGAATTTCCTCTTCAAAAAATGACACTTTTTCCGAATAATTTTCTAACTTAAGCTGGAGATTTCTGATTTCTTCGTCAGCCGCTTCAACGCTTTTCTTATAGCCGACGTATAATTCTCTCCAGCTGCCTTCAATAATTTTTGAAGAGGGTATTCCGTCTACTTCGGAAAGGGCAGCATTTAATTCATCCACTAATTTTTTGCAATCAATGAAGTTTTCTTCCGCTGCGGATAAATCATTCTGTAAGGAGTTAATTAACTCCTCAGCTTTTTTCAGGAGGGCATTTTCTTTTTCGAGTTCACTTCGTTTTTCGGAAATCTGAGCTGCAAGCAATGCTTCATCTTTTAAACGTCTGCTGATTTTATCAATGGTATCCAGTTTCGCGCTGATTTCCATTATTGCCGTAGTGCATTTCTGTATTTCTGCTTTGCTGCCTGCCTTTCGGGCTTGAAGGGAGGTTTTTTCATTTTTTAACTCAATTTCTTCGGATCTGTGCTTCTGTATTTCCTTTTCAAAATTCTCTATTTTAATTTCCTGCTCGTCACGCCAGTTTTCTTTGTAAGTGAAAGAAGACAGAATATTAAGCTGGTCATTGATGCGTTTTCTTCTGTATTCAATAGATTTTTTCTTTTCCTGTAACTGTGCAAGATAATCGGTAAGATTTGAAATATAATTATCCTTGCCGGAGAAATATTCCGCAGAATAGAAAGCGATGGAATCGGAAAATTGAATTTCTTTCTTCAGAATACTTTCTAATTCTTCGTTTGTGAATATAGGCACCAGAGCCGGGAGCCACTTTTCTTTTTCAAGCTTAAAGAAGCTTTCAATTCTGCTCCTATCCATAATTATTCCGTATGCTGCAGCAGGGCAGTTAAGCAATATTTCCTGACATTCTTCCTTTGTAAGCGTTCCGTCTGCTTCAAGGCTAAGCAGATAATTTTCGCAAGTGTTGTAGGGGATGCCGGTAGAATTAAGGTAATCTATTACAGCTTTTGGAATGTGCAGGTGACCTTGCCGGGCGGCGCTTATTTCCTCCTGAGCCAGATCGATTTGACGGAGATTTTCTGCATATTTAGCTTCATCCACACTTAGCTCCGAATTAAGATAGTCTTTAATATGAGAGGTGAAGCGTTTGGAAAAATTAAGATTATATTCTTTGCATATACTTTCAATCTCATCTTCCAGCATATCATAGTTTTTAAGCTCATTTTTCGCATCATCTTCACTTTTTTCTATGTGAGAAATTTCACTTTCAAGTTTAGTGATGCAATCGGGAATTTCATCAATACGACGCTCAATATCCTCTATGGTGTTTTCAGCTTTTTGCTTTAATTCTTTCTGCATATCAGACTGAGAAAGATTTTTTGCCTTTATCCGTTCTATTTCTTCCTGAGAATAGGAACGGTCAATTCTGCGGTATAATTCAGCATTAAGAGAATCCACCAATTTGTCTGTTTCCTCTTCCATGCCTTCCAGTCTGCCGCTTAAAGAGTCCACAGAGGATTTAAGCTTTGCACTGCTGATATTAAGCTTGCCGATCTCTTCTTTCTGCGCCTTGGCATCTCTGCTGAGTTTTTCTTTCTGCTGCCCGTATTCGCGAAGCTTAGGCTCTGCTGAGGACAGTTCATTTTTTATAGCACAAGCGGCTGAATATCTGAGATTATCAATTTGTTCTGCTGCATCTGAGTTGTTCTTTTGATTTTGAATTAAATCACGGATAGTGTTTTTGCTGCTTTTTGCGTCAAGCAGCTGGCTATAATAGTTTGAACATTCAAGAACCGTAATATTATGAGCGGTTTCTTTATAGCGGCTGTTAATCAGCGCGTCATTTTCATTTGCTTCATCCAGACTGCATTTTGCAGCTTCAAAAGCATCCTTGCATTTGTAATAGTCGGAAGATGCTTTTTCCCATTTTATGTGGTGTGCTTTTTCGTTAAGCCTATAAATACTGTCTTTTGTTTCCTGCTGCTTTGTCTGTAATTCAGCTGTTTTCCTGTTGAGCGCAGCAGATAAACCAAAAAGGGTATTTTCAGCATGATGAAGCTTGTCATCGGAAGTCCATAATTCATCAGCTATCGGCTTTAATAGCTCAAGATTATCCCGAAACTTTTCGTAGCCTTCTTTTTCCAGCAGCCTGTTTTTCCTGTCTGCATATTGATGAACATATGAAACAAGCATGGTAGCGAGAGAACTGTTTTCTTTACTGCTTGACCTGAGCTTAGACTTAGACTCTATCGTAGGAATCAGAAGCTTATCAACCAGCTGGTCGGAGTTTTTAAACTCACCGAAGAACTTACCTAAGCCGCCCTCTTCTGAATTGAGCTTTTCTATCATTCGCCATTCATCCTGAACGATACCGTATTCTTCAAGTTTTCTCTGCCAGTGGGGATTATCGTCGGAAGAATAGCAGGTCAGAGCAGTTCGGCACTTTTTCGCAAATTTTTTTATTTCGTCATAATCGGCGGGGATAAATTTGCTGTTTTCTCTTCGTGACAGGGGAAGGTTTACCAGACTGCATTCAGATGCATCAGAGGCATAATTAGCATAGAAGGTATAATATTTAATACCCATATTGCCGGAGGTTTCGTCATCCGAGGGCAGCATTTCTTTTGCCGCAATGGCAATTCCTGTTAAGAGTTTTTCTTTGCTGTTGTCTTTTAGCCACTCGATAGCTACAAAGCAATGATCGCTGATTTTTCGGAAGAAGCTTTCAATTTTACGTCCTGCCACTTTGGCTTTTGGAATTATGGGCTGCATCATCATCTGAACCAAAACCGATTTTCCGCCGCCATTGGCAAGGTTTATAAGAACGTTTAGGGCGTCATCGTTCCTCTGACTTGAAAAATCGTATAATTCGTCTGCAATAAGGCGGTTTCCGTCGTTGTAATTTAAATTTACAATTCTGACTTTACTGATTTTCGGCATTTGCTTCTCCCTCCTTAATCCAGTTATGAATTTCTGTAATACGTTCTTTTCTTAAAAAATAAGGCATTAAGTCTTTCATTTTGCGAGTGGGCCGAATTAAACCGTCATCGTTTACATCAAAAATTTCTTCCTTTTTGCACCTGACAAGTATACGGTTCAGACATCCGTATTTAGTTTCAAACTTTTGTGACTCAGGTTCTCCGGTTATTTTGCTCAGCCATACATTGGCAAGGCGCTTAAAGTTTTCACTGTAATCGGTAACATCCTCATTTTCTGCTAAATCCTGAGATTCTGTTAGTTTGCAGTGTTCGGTAAACTGACGCACGAATTCTTCTTTTGAGATGAATTCTATGCACTGGGGGTCATTGCTGTCTCCGCCGAAAAACAGGTATATCAGGTATATGGACATATAGTTTAAAAGATACAGATCCTGTTTTCTTGTTTCCCGGCCTGCATGTATATCGCGCCTGTAATCAAGATTGCTTTGTAAAAACAAATCATTGTCCTGATTGGGAATGAGATATAGCCGGTTGCCTGCGTGGAGAAGATCAAAACCCAATACAGCCTTAAAATCCTCTAATTCTTCCTGTATGTCGGTTTCCTCAGCCAATGCCCAAAGGGCGGCATCATCCTGCCGATCTATCCAGCCTTTTTTCATTAAACCATGAAAAACTTCTAAAGTCTGCCTATTCATACTATAACCTCCACCTCAAAATCCGTCATATCAATTCTGTGCCGATTACCGTCAATTTCGGCGGTAAAGCTGAATTGACTGTCTGTTTTACGGAAGATAATTTTTCTCATATTCAAAAAGCCCCCCGGAAGTTCCTCAAGACACCAGGCTAGCTCAAATTCACCGTCGGGAATAACGGTTATATGCTCGCTGTTTTTCCACCCTTCAATGTCCAGCTCCTGCATGGAAAACAAAGCAAGTATTATATTCGCCAGAGCGTTTTCTTCGCAATACTCAACTAGAATGGAGAAACGCAATGAATATACAAAATCGCTGATTTTAAATCTGGGCTTATCCTGCGCATACTCAAATAAATCGTATATTATGTGCTGGTTTCGCCTGTTCCTGCTGTTTATCAGCTGTATCTGGTCAGAAGCCTCAGAAGACATGTCAATACCTGCTTCCGTATTCCGCTCATCAAGCTTACTTTGTGAAGCGTAAAAGCTTTCAATGCTGAAATGCTTTTTTAAAACGGGCTTTGTAAGCATGAATAATAAAAAATTCGCAGCGTCACCAAGCTGATCTCCCATGGATCTGAGCGGGCGCATAATCTCTTTTTCAAAATTAAGGCGTTTAAATCTGTCGACGGCAAAGTTATCTCGAATCAGCGCCTGATAAGAAGCTGCAAGGGAAGTTTTCTTATTTATAAGTATTCGCTGCTCTTCAATAGTGTCGGAGATGTTTTTGATAATTTCCCGTAAAGCCATACGGTTTTTATGTACATCTTCACCGCTTACACCCTTTTCCTGAGCACCTTCCAGCAGCCTTTCCCGCTCCTTGGCTTCATCCTGAATATCGGTAAGTTCTTTGTATTCACTTTCCAGAAGGGTACGTATACGCAATATTACGTTCTCGTACTGGTCAACGGTTATGCCGGAAATATCCTCCCGACATCGCTGGAGAAAATCATCCATGCTGATTTTCATGTTTCGTATTCTGCTTACCAGTTCCCGGCTTGCAGACAGAGCTTCTTCGTAATTATCCCGCTTCATGTATTCTTTCATTCTGAATCTGGTAATGGAATAATCAAGCTCGGATTCTATTTCTTTTGACCTGAACAAAAAATCAAAGGCATCATCAGTTAAGTGATAGCTGTTCTTTTCCTCATTTATAAGGCGGACAGGCATCATGTCAAAGCTTTCAGATTCGCTGTTAAAAGTGAGGAATTCCGTGAGTACACCGCCGTTTTGAAGCACATCAACAATTATGTATCGTGCAAGGACAGAGGCATCTATATTTTCGCCATCAGGCAGTACAACGGAAAAATCTTCTACAAAATTTTCAATATCCGACATGGTGCATCTCTGATCGGTTCCCAGAGTTCGGTCCTTAATGTACACAAGGACAGCTACAATTACGTTATCAAGAATTCTTTTCTCCGGTATCATTGCACGTATTTCGTCAGGATACCTGTATTCCAAAAGGCACCGAACTATATTTATAAATTTCATCCGCTTTTCAAAGCCGGAAAGCAGCTCTTTTAATTAAGAACGTAAGGCCATTTCATTACCTCATTATTGTCAGTAGATTTTCATATGTAATAATTTCTTGGGGTATTCGCTTGTTTTTAAGAATACTCTTCTTAAATGCGTCTCTGTATGTATCAGAAACAGAGGCATATATTTCCTCATAATCGCCCATGATTTCGCGCCTGTCTTTACTGTCCGGTATCGAGCAGTTTTGAGCCAAACGCAGCATTTCTTCATATCCCGGAATAAAAAGCTTTATTTTTAATTCGGGATTGTTTTTTAAAAGGCTCAGATAAATATTAAGCCCCGCCCGGTCAATATCGCCCCAGTAAAGAT
>RCNI01000180.1_pt1 | contig 41854 bp, 33 predicted proteins | sample 2041151 | NCBI WGS metagenome assembly RCNI01 (sample SAMN09708214, study PRJNA481090) | feces metagenome | isolation source: feces | place: Antarctica: Albino Rookery
CAGAATCTAATCTTCCCTAAAAGAAGAGATAGGGGTGGTTCAATTCTATGCGTTAAACCCGGGTCAATTTTAATTGTAAATCAACAATGGTCAAATATCTATTTCTGAACAGGAGTATCTACAAGGTCAGTTCTAACATTTACATTCCAGTATGGTCAAATATCTATAATATAAAGCTTCACAGCTTAATGAAGAAGTAATTGATTTACATTCCAGTATGGTCAAATATCTATGGGTATCACGGACGCAAAAAGTGTTGCTGATTATATATTTACATTCCAGTATGGTCAAATATCTATTCATTGGTCATTTTCACGACATGCTTAACATTTCGCATTTACATTCCAGTATGGTCAAATATCTATGAACACCTGCCCATCACAGACTATACAGACCCCGTCACATTTACATTCCAGTATGGTCAAATATCTATTGAGCTTTGCCGCCCTCTTATGAGCAAAATCGGCTTAATTTACATTCCAGTATGGTCAAATATCTATACGGAGCACGGTGTTGTTCTTTGTTTAGCTACATTCATTTACATTCCAGTATGGTCAAATATCTATTCAAAATAGTAGACAGTAAGCCCTCTTACTGTATGATTTACATTCCAGTATGGTCAAATATCTATCAAAGCAGGATTGTATGAACAGTTAACTTCTGAATAATTTACATTCCAGTATGGTCAAATATCTATATGAAGATGTTCCATTCTAAATTATAGAATGCTACATTTACATTCCAGTATGGTCAAATATCTATGGAGGAGTTTGGAATTCAACCCACAAGCAGGGTAAAGATTTACATTCCAGTATGGTCAAATATCTATGCCTGTGCCCCGTTCCAAGTTTGACCTTTCTAATCATTTACATTCCAGTATGGTCAAATATCTATTTAAAGCGACATTAGTACTTAATGAGAATTTTAAAATTTACATTCCAGTATGGTCAAATATCTATAATATAAAACAACAAAAAGAATATACAAAAGAACTCATTTACATTCCAGTATGGTCAAATATCTATTCAACAAAGAATTTAAGCAGAGCTCCTGGTTCACACATTTACATTCCAGTATGGTCAAATATCTATGAGAATAAGAAAATAGATAAATTTGCAGAAACTCTATTTACATTCCAGTATGGTCAAATATCTATTCGTGCAGTAGCCCCTCTAAAAACGTTGAAATAAGCATTTACATTCCAGTATGGTCAAATATCTATGGGATATTCGGTGTCTGGTACTTACCTCATACCAGGAGATTTACATTCCAGTATGGTCAAATATCTATTGACGGATTCGTTTCATACCAAGATTCTATATCATTATTTACATTCCAGTATGGTCAAATATCTATTAATGATTCTATACAATTGCCATTCGGAGAATACTTATTTACATTCCAGTATGGTCAAATATCTATACGGTCATGATGATACACCTAATTTTGACATTTATTATTTACATTCCAGTATGGTCAAATATCTATGCTGTATCGTGATAATCTGATTCGAGAACGCCACGTGATTTACATTCCAGTATGGTCAAATATCTATTAATCGCGATGAACTTTATATTTGATATAGTCAGACTTTACATTCCAGTATGGTCAAATATCTATGATTTTTCTAAAAGTTTATGAGAACGATAAACTTATTCTTTACATTCCAGTATGGTCAAATATCTATATGGTAAAACCGAGACCTTAGTCGATTATACTCGACACTTTACATTCCAGTATGGTCAAATATCTATAAATTCATTTGTTTGATGAGCCTTTTAAATTTGAATTCTTTACATTCCAGTATGGTCAAATATCTATAATTAAGCTCTGCTGCTCTTAGCGTTCCTTCATAAAACTTTACATTCCAGTATGGTCAAATATCTATGCGTGATTAGATGGACGTTACTGGAATGTTAGACAGAACTTTACATTCCAGTATGGTCAAATATCTATGCTATGCAAATGCAAATGCAACGAGAAAAGATGTCCCTTTACATTCCAGTATGGTCAAATATCTATGTAGCTTTAACATAGAACATACTGTCTAACATAATTCTTTACATTCCAGTATGGTCAAATATCTATCCACACGCTTTTTATGAAGCGACTTCGCAAAGAGTACTTTACATTCCAGTATGGTCAAATATCTATGCTAATGTTGCAGCTTCTGCAATGTCTGCGAATGCCACTTTACATTCCAGTATGGTCAAATATCTATTAAAATAAAACTATAAACAAAACTATAAAACCGAACTTTACATTCCAGTATGGTCAAATATCTATTGGTTCTATGACCTCACTGCAGCAGAGCGTGAGTTCCTTTACATTCCAGTATGGTCAAATATCTATAAACAATAAGATTGCCAATTTCAAAAGCTATAGCGTCTTTACATTCCAGTATGGTCAAATATCTATATTTTCAGTGCAATCAGGACTATATTCCGATTCCCTGCTTTACATTCCAGTATGGTCAAATATCTATGTATGACCTGATTAAAGATGTTGTATATGGAGATACTTTACATTCCAGTATGGTCAAATATCTATCCCGTCCGAAGCTCTAGAAAAAGACGGACATATCAGCTTTACATTCCAGTATGGTCAAATATCTATGATTTTTACTTCACTTCCTGAATTGCCTACGTTTGTCTTTACATTCCAGTATGGTCAAATATCTATTGATAATATCTCTGTGTAGCATAAGAAAGCATAAATCTTTACATTCCAGTATGGTCAAATATCTATTGAACTAGGATAAATCGTAGTATCTCCATACTGCAACTTTACATTCCAGTATGGTCAAATATCTATCAGTAGCGCCAGAAGGGGTACTAGCTCCAGAACCGCCTTTACATTCCAGTATGGTCAAATATCTATGATATAGATGAAAAAATGCAGCATATCGTTGGCCGACTTTACATTCCAGTATGGTCAAATATCTATCATTTTCGCTTTTTGTCCTAAAGCTTTGTCAATTTTCTTTACATTCCAGTATGGTCAAATATCTATGAAATTACGTGCTGATATTTCAGTAGCATCGTTTGCCTTTACATTCCAGTATGGTCAAATATCTATTGCATTACTATCCTTAAAAGTGTAGTTTTTATCATCCTTTACATTCCAGTATGGTCAAATATCTATTTTTATGAACCAACACAATCAAGTACAGTTGTTGATCCTTTACATTCCAGTATGGTCAAATATCTATCATAATTCACTTCTCCATACAAGCCTTCGTTAAAACTTTACATTCCAGTATGGTCAAATATCTATTAATTTGCAGCATTTTGATGCATGGGCTAGCGTGTTCTTTACATTCCAGTATGGTCAAATATCTATTATTTTTGCCCAATTAATTTGGAACCTGTTTTTCTACTTTACATTCCAGTATGGTCAAATATCTATCTTTTGTTTATCTTTTAAAAGAACATCATATTTTATCTTTACATTCCAGTATGGTCAAATATCTATCAGCCATACAAGAACGAACAAGGCGTTCGATGTTATCCTTTACATTCCAGTATGGTCAAATATCTATGAGGTGAAAGACATGAATAAAAAACAGTTAAGAAAAACTTTACATTCCAGTATGGTCAAATATCTATAATGTAATCAGCAATAACTTGTCAAGTGAGAATATACTTTACATTCCAGTATGGTCAAATATCTATGTATGCTTAAAGCTATCGAAATATTGGGTCTATATCTTTACATTCCAGTATGGTCAAATATCTATAAAAATTAAAAAATGTATTGACAAATAATATTTATACTTTACATTCCAGTATGGTCAAATATCTATTTTTTCTATAGTGCAAGTCTTTATTAAAATTTTTTTCCTTTACATTCCAGTATGGTCAAATATCTATTATAGACGGCAGGGGGTATACTATTTCAAGATATGACTTTACATTCCAGTATGGTCAAATATCTATTTCAATATGAATGTATAATTATACACGATATGCCTTTACATTCCAGTATGGTCAAATATCTATAGTCCACACTTTGCCGTCATCCCAGTAGTTAATAAACTTTACATTCCAGTATGGTCAAATATCTATAAAAATAGCCTATTACAGCGATTTTTATAGTCAAACTTTACATTCCAGTATGGTCAAATATCTATCGCGGCGGTGAACGTAGACCTAATGTTCGAGAAGAGCTTTACATTCCAGTATGGTCAAATATCTATAAAAGACAATTATATACGCTTTCGCTTTCCTATACCTTTACATTCCAGTATGGTCAAATATCTATGGGCTTTGAGGAACAAAGAAAACAACTTGAACTTCACTTTACATTCCAGTATGGTCAAATATCTATTTGATTTTTAAGATTATCAATTTGCAACTGGAGAACTTTACATTCCAGTATGGTCAAATATCTATTTCTTTTTCAGCAACGATACAAAAGTCACAACCTCTCTTTACATTCCAGTATGGTCAAATATCTATGAAAAATGCAAAGATGGGTAAATAATAGGTTTATACTTTACATTCCAGTATGGTCAAATATCTATAAATTGCAGTGATTGGAAGAACTGTTTCGTCAGACGCCTTTACATTCCAGTATGGTCAAATATCTATGTTTTGGCTGAGCCTGTACGTTAAATATTAAAGTCCTTTACATTCCAGTATGGTCAAATATCTATTTTAGAGGGTACGTGCGAACGTACCCCTTGTTCATCCTTTACATTCCAGTATGGTCAAATATCTATATTATAATTTTGACGCTTTTGCTGAAAGTGTTCACAACTTTACATTCCAGTATGGTCAAATATCTATTAACCGGAATGATGAACAGTAAATCTACTACACCTCCTTTACATTCCAGTATGGTCAAATATCTATGACACATTACAAAGAATTTTTCGGAGAAAATGTTGACTTTACATTCCAGTATGGTCAAATATCTATGCTACACAGAGATACTATCAAGCGCTTGCGCGTTCCTTTACATTCCAGTATGGTCAAATATCTATGAGAAACATCCTAACAATCCGTGGCAGCTTATATCCTTTACATTCCAGTATGGTCAAATATCTATAAGTCTGCTTGTAATTCAATCATCTGAGCATCAGACTTTACATTCCAGTATGGTCAAATATCTATAAGATAACAATTACTTTCATAAAGAGCAGAAGACTGCTTTACATTCCAGTATGGTCAAATATCTATCAAGGATTTAAAGAGTTACAACGCCCTCCTACACCTCTTTACATTCCAGTATGGTCAAATATCTATGAAGGATTGCCAAAAATCCTTCCGATTATTTCATTCTTTACATTCCAGTATGGTCAAATATCTATGAATGTAAAGTACCGCCACCGTCCATCATAAGTGGACTTTACATTCCAGTATGGTCAAATATCTATGATAAGGTCTCCAACATTGAACGACGTGATAACATTGCTTTACATTCCAGTATGGTCAAATATCTATTTGTGCAGAGATGTTGGAATATGGTTGCGAACTGCTTTACATTCCAGTATGGTCAAATATCTATCCGTCGGATTTTAATCATTTAAAATTCAACATTTTAGTTAATTACTTTGTCGACCTCATTTTTGCAACTATAAAAAAATTATTTATTGTTATAAAATAGATGAACTTTATATATATAACCCCAAAATTTCAAGCATTGTCATACTACTATGAATTTGTGTTTATTGCAGGTCGACAATCAAATAAAATTACTTGTACAATCTTCTTGTAATCCCCATGATTCTTTTGGAATCCACCTTTCATTTCTACACTTAAAAACAATTAATAAGTCTCTATCTTTTCTTATAATAGGTTTTAACTCCATTTTTAATTTCAGTAACTGTGCTTCTGAAATCTCTCCTTCAAACACTGAATTTTGTATATGGACTAAATACTTCTTACAGGTTTTAAAAGTTTTTGTAAGAACTTTAGCACCTCCTTCATCACACTTTATATCATAAACCAAAATAACATACATTTCACACCTCTCTACCACCATATTTTAAATGGCTCGTATTTCTTTTCACCTAATATATGTTTAATTAACTTATAGCACTCCAACCTCATGAGATATTGATATGATACGGTTTTATCAAGTTCTTTATGTTTAATTGTTTGCTGTAACTTTGCATCAAGTTCTGAAACAATAGTTCTTGAAGCATCCTTTGTTAAATGCATATAATTTAAGCCCTCGGTAAATGACTTTTCGGTAATCTGCTTTCGATTTAAAAGAGAAAAAATAAGTCTGTCACCTAATAATGGTTTAAAGATTTCAGCAATATCCAAACTTAAGGAAAATCTTCTATCTCCTGGCTCATGAAGGTAACTAATTGTAGGATTTAATTGTGTTTGGTAAATTTCACTCAAAACTTTTGTATAAATTAATGTATTTACAAAAGATATCAAAGTGTTAACCATATTATCCGGTGGATTTTTTACCCTCTTTTCAAACTCTATGTTCTGATCTATAATTATAGGCCAAGCTTTATAATAGATTTTATGAATGTTTCCTTCATAACCCATTAATTCCTTGATACTTTTTGCTTTTCCCATTTCATGCCTATATTTCGTAATCAGATTCATATATTCCTGCACATTTTTTCCACGTCCATTATAATATCTTAAATTACGATAGATATTGTACGAAGCACCATCAACAAAAGCCTTTGCAATTTCCAGTCTTTTTTCCTCTTCCGTATAACAATTTACCTGCTCCACTAAAAGATTCCCGGAAATCAAAGTTTCTCTAGGATAAAAAGTTCCAGTATAAAAACTATAATAATTAAAGAAATGCATAGGTATAGATTTTTGCGCAAGGAAATTAATTAAGCTTGTGTTAAATGACATTTCTGACATTATATAAAGATCTTTTACCTGCTCTACAGGAAAATCTTTTTTATCTTTGCATTCATTAGTAAATGTAAGGGAATTGTCTTTTCTGCGTAGGTTTCCATCATTATAAATATAATAACTTCTCTTCATTGTGATTCCTCTATTCCTTAAATGACACACAAGTCATAATAGGCGCATGACTTACAAATGCGTTTTTTCTCAAATATAGGTGGAAAATTATTTGAAACAATGTTTCTTATATCTGAAAGAGCAAATTCAATCTCATCAAAATCTTCTTTCAATAAATTGATTTCTAAAGTTTTTTTCAATAAAGGATAATCAATTTGTCCTTTAATATTGTCTACACCTTTCTTCTGTAGATAATACAAATAATACTTTACCTGAAAAATACTTGCTTCTTCAATTTTCCGACTTTTCTTGACTTCATGCAAAATCTTTTCCGAACGTAAAAAGTCAATATTAATTACATTATCAATGTTAATATGTTTTTCTTCCTTACTATAAGCTGTTTCATCCAAAAGCTTTCCGATTTTTACATCTTCATTATCCCTTTCCATTTGAATTTCATGATAAAAATACCATAGCTTTCGTTTGCATACCTTATAATAATACATCATGCTCCCGGTTATTGCCTTGTCCATATCTAACCACCTCTATAAGTTCTTATCAAAAAATATTTGCTTCACGAATTGTATTTTCATAATCTAACTGCTGAAATCCCAATTCATCATATTGACATTCCATAACATTAAGTTCTTCATATTTTCCCATTACTATTGGAGAATACGACTGTGCCATTCCCTTTTTTACTTCTTTTTGATAAATATTCCATTGATAATATGGAATATTAACGGAATATTGCATAATATGTTCTTTTATCTTTATTTTTTCCACAGAAGATTGTTCTACTCTCTTTAAAAGTTCCTCTGCTTCTTTTATTTCATCATAATATTTAAGATAAACAGGACTTGGAATAATTTCCATGGAAAAAATATTTCTTAATCTTTTTTCATCCTTTTCATATTCGTATGGTTTAATTTTCTTTAGCCATTCCATTGTACCTTTGTACCCCGGATGACTTCCGTCTTTTCCAAGATAATATTCACTGTCTTTAAGATTTTCCATTGTCATATATTGATTTAAAAGATTAACTTTATCCTTCTCCAACAATATGCCATTAACTGTTTTTAATGCCATCTTTGATATATTAAAAATAGTTTCATCAATATACCTATTACTGCTGGAAAGATATACATAACAATTTGCTTCCGAAGTTGGCTTAACCCCTTTCCTGTTACAACGTCCTAATCTCTGAAATAAAGAATTCAAGTCTTGGAGTTCTGTAACCAGAAAATCAAAGTCAATGTCAAGACTTGCCTCAACTAGAGAAGTAGAAAACCAGATTCCGGAATTAACGTCTATTTCACCATCTTCATCATAAGTCTTTCCAAAACTTTGTATCTCTTTTTCTCTTTCTGCTCTATCTTTTCGAGTGTATCTACTATGCAAAATATGAATATTTTGAACATCATCAATTTCATCTTTAACTTGAATATATAATTCCTGCGTTTTTTTTATAGTATTACATACAACAAGAATTTTATTAGAAACTCTTTTCTCTTTATTAGTATAATACAAATTCAAGATGTCATTTGAATTAATATCTGCTTCAAAAGTTTTCAAATTATGCCTGATTAATTCATTAGTAAAAACTTGTATATTTTCCCTTCTAAAAGGAATTTCCTCAGTTAAAAGTTCCTGAATAAACGGCGAAAGTGTAGCCGTCATAATTGCAACTTTCCCACCAAACTCTGTAATCTGCTTTAACCCATAAATCAAATAAGCAAGCAACTGCGGATCATACATCTGAATTTCATCTATAACAATCTTTGAATAGGATAAAGTTATTAACTTTAATTCATAGCATGGATACTTAAATACAAAATCAAACAATTGGTCCATAGTAGAAATAGAAAGTGGCATAGCAAGGTTTTTTCCTCTTTTTTCATAATCGGTTATATCCATTTCTCTGTTTTGCAGATTATCTGCATAGTAAGCAAGGGATTCTGAATGTAATATAGAAAGTCTGTAGTTCACTTTTTCATTCAAAAGGATTTCGTCTTTAATACGATTATAAATTGCATTGATTGCTGTTCGTAAAGGTAAAACAAAATAACCTTTATTGTTGCCAATCCACCGAAGTCCTGCTTCCGTCTTACCCATACCGGTTTGTGCAATCATAATAACATTTTCATTACACTTTTCTTTTGCAAATTTTTGAAGTTCATTCCAATCACTTTTAAGGTCATATTTTTTCCACTTCAACTTTACATTTTCCATAGACATTTCTAAGAAATCATTAGGAATCTCTGCGGTATATGATCCACTGGCACTATAGTCACATTTGTGTAAAAAACCTTTGATCCTAATTGCCTCTTTGTTATCCATTCGCCTTTGTACTTCATTTTTCACTTTATGACTTATCATTTTATATTCGAACTCTTTTAATAAATCTTTAATGAGATCTTTTTTTTCATCAAGGAGTTCATAGGGATTTCCATAATTGTGATGATACAAAATTGCAAAGAGAACATTATAATAGTCATCTTCATCGTGAAACTCATCCTTGTCTATCAAGCATCCTGATAAAATATTATGAGGAACCTCTTTTTCAGAATTAAATTTTTTATTCGTTCTAATGCGATCCTGAAATTCAGGATTTGCTTTACCATCATCATGATGGATACAAGCCATTTTAACTAGTTTAAATAAATGTTCATCATTAATATATCCATACTGCCTTAAAGACTCTAATACATGAATCAGCATTTCACTATGCTCTTCAATCGATAAATTCGTTTTTGCGAGATACTTTTTTTCTTCCATAAACTCTCCCCTTTGTCTATAGAAAACTTACAATAATTTTTTCACCATTGTATTCATCAAGATATATTCCATCACCAAAAGTATCAACCGCATAATCGGAGGTATAAAGTGCTTTTACTTTTTCAAATTCTCTTCTTTTATCTACAATCGTATACTTTTTATTCAGGTAATATCGTGTCCCGCTTGTACCCTTTTTTTCATTGAGATAAATTCTTCCTCCCTTTGCCAGATCATACGGAATATATGCTGAATATTTACTTATAATTTCATCATCTGCATCTTCTGTTAATTCTACGATTTCAGCATTTTCTACAGTAATAAAATCTTCACTTCTTCCAATGTATTGGAGATTGTAAATATTATCAAGTATCTCATTTAGAATTTCATTCTTTGCCCTGATATGAAGAATCAGAGTAATCTCATCAAGTATTTCATAAAATTTGAGAGATGTAGTAAGAGTGCGATATCTCGAAATTGGAGAAGTATAATTTTCCGCTTTGTATATTTCCAATCGCGTTTTAATTTCTTTTTCAAGATTTTTGATTTCTTTTTCTCTATCTGAAATTTTCATATATTCAGGGCTTTTTTTATCTAATTTCTTCTTTTTTAAGCCAAGTGATTTTTTCCTCTGTTTTATTAATTCTAATAAAGGCTTAATACGATTTTTCACAAAGAAATCAATAGAGTCATTCAAATCTTTTAGGTTTCGATATTCCTCTAATAAGTTCTGATTATGTACATTGATTGTCACACCATTTCTAAAGCTATTGCCCTGAGGTTTTTGAGCTGATGCAACTTTTGCAAACGCGTTGCAAAGCATATCTCCATTCTGCATTTTTACAAGTATTCCCCGGTCGTCCTGCACCGAATTTAAAAAACAATAATCCGTATAAGGTTCTCTATGCATCGATTCAAATTTCCCCTGTATACTAATATCCATTTCTTTATATTCGCGATAGCCACAGGCATTATGTATGGCCCCGATAATTGTTGAAACTGGCGGCAATGGATAAGTCATTTTATTTTCAACAGTTTCTTCTCTTTTATAGTTCGCACTGTTCTGGTGTATAATCAGGCGTAACGCTTTCACTGGCTTCACCTGCCTTTCCTGTTTTCTTATTAGTATTCAAAGTAATCATTTACCTCTTTCTTCAGGTTATTAAAGAATTCGCTGACAGAAACAGCATTTAATTCTTTAATTATTTCCTGCTCATTGATAAAGTTATTCCCCCTCAATATACCGCAATGATATCCTGCTTCCAATTTTGCTTTTAAATCATCAGAAATTTCCAGTTTATCTTCACTTACCCGAACTACATTTTCAAAGTAATGCGTTTTTCTGTCAGATAATCCTCCTACTACAAAAAGCGGCTCTGCGTTATCCAAATTTCCTTTAACCACAAGACTAAGAGTTTCCACTGCATCTAACAACGCATTAACTCTGTCTGCCTTTTCTTTTCCATCTGCCTCTGCACCAAAATTTTCATCCTTGCCAACCATTTCTAAATCAATCGTCATGCTATAAACTTTTAATGACTTATCATATTCATACTGATATGGCATAAGACCGATTTTCCCTGCATCTACCTGCACATTCATATCGTTTGCTTTTGCATAATTTCCTGCAAGATATAAATTATTATGAAATCTTGTTTCATTTACAAAGCTTTCACAGGAAATTGCATCAGTAAAATAAATAGAACTTCTTCTAACATATGTACTGCCTTTGGTATTCATATATCCACCTTCAAGAGCCTTACATGTAGCAGCATTTACTTCTTCGTTTGCCATTTTCTGTGTTGCACCGTCTACTTCGGTCTGTAAATCATCATACAAACCTGCTTGAACCATTATGGCATTTTTTAAGCTTTCACGACTTCTTATCGTATAAACTTTACGATTTTTGAATACTTTCTGTACACTTGCTATATTCCCTAGTCCTTCAGAATAATTTGATGTCATATTAGAAACTACTGTTATTGTTAAAGCCTTTTTTTTCATCTTGATATCCTCCCTATTCTTCTTCCTTTCTATTTACTGTTAGTGCATTAATAAAAGTATATGCTATATCTTTATTCTCTTCAAAATCATCAAATAAGTCATATGCAAAATGAAATGGAACATCTGCATAATTAGATAACTGTAATAAAATCTGACAACATCTGTCATAATCTTTAAATACAATGGAACTGATTAATTTTTGTCTGTAGCTGTCTATTTTATTTTCCGGAAGTTTTTTAGATACTTCTTTAGCTGTCGCATATGCTGTTTTCATTGATTGTTTCATCTTTTCTCCACCTCCACAAATCAATGTATTAATTGTTATAAGTTGTTTTACTATATACTCTGATTTTTCCTTAAGATAAAGTTCTATTAGATAATCAGTTCTAACTAAATTTAAAATACAATTTAACACTTCTTTCTGTACATTTAAATAGTAATTATCACTTACCTTATAAGACCTGCAAATAAGATTATAATTCTTAATATGCTTTAAAATATCTATACTCTTCTTACGAACATACATGGTTTCAAAAAATTCATTTTCCCTATTTTTAAAAATAATTTCCACATCATAATTAAGGAATTCTGATGTTTTTTGTATCAGTTGAAAGAGTACCTTACGGGTATCAACATTGTCCTGTCCTTTATCTCTAGCTTCTTCAAGTGCTGAGTTTACTTCTTTTTCAAAATCAGTGTTAGTGCGAATCAAATCTATTACAGTAAAATTATCATTAATAAAGAAAGATTCTCTGTCACCCATAAATGCAAAAGGTATAAAATCAAAAATCTGCGTATCCTGTCCTACAAAAGATTTTGTATCGAAATTATAAGAAATAGCTTTACTCTTACGACCACCATCAACATAATAACCTAAGAGTCTGCATCTTTCCTGAGAATCACTAAAAAGCAAATTTGTATTTGCATAATTCGCATACATATTCTTTTTGTTTCTAAAGGTTTCTTTAATAAGATTTTCTCTATTTTCATCAATAATATTTAATAAATCCTTTTGATTTGTCTTATCAAATTTTGTCTTATTAAAAGTTTTCTTCAAAACAGAATTGGCCTGTAATAATTCATTAACACGCTTGCATTCTTCTTCCGAGAATTCATTTTTTTTCAGTAACTGTTCTATCTTCCTATGTTGTAACTGTGTACCGTAATAATATTCAACAAACTTTAAAAGCTTTTTTTCTGTAATGTCTTCACTGCAATATTCAAAAGTATCCTCTGTAATTTTAAAATCTATATTTTCTTTTCCAAAATAGCTGAAATACTTATGTAATCCTACAATTGCAGCTGAATATCTCCAGTCATACGGTTCAATCTTACAGTCAAATTGCTTGTTCTTGTCCTCAGTGCTCACATTCTCCCTCCTCTCTGTCAAAATTATAATATAAGATCTATCATCCCATAACCCATTGAACGTTTTGACCCAAGTCCAGCTTGATAAAAATATTTCAACATTTCCGGTGTACTTTCTATTTCAAGCACACCTAACGTTACATCAACATATATTCCATATTGTTTAATTAAAGCTTTCCTGCATTTTATTGGTTTTATTTTTATCTTTGCGGCATCATACTCAGAAAATCCTGCCTCTATAGCCTGTAACATAAGTACTCTTTCTGCATTTTCAGTAAAATTTTCATCCTCAAAAGTAAAATAAAAATCTCTATTGGTTTCAGGATTATGTTTTCTAACAACAAGTCCTCCGCCTACAACCATTTTAAATAGTATTCGTGAGTCTGTAATTAAAGGCTCTCTTCTTTGCCTAATCCCTTTAAGCACCATTGCATTCCCGTTAGGTAATATAAAATTCTTATTTTTATTTGCAATAAAAGCAGAATAGAATATTAAGCCAGTTTTATGTCTATCATCTGCCGAAAACAACATTTTTATTTTATTGTCTTTTAATAGAATTTTTTCATTACTAAATACCGGTGAAGGTAAGAGCATACTAAAAGTATAATCTTTAGATTTACCTTTTGAGAAATATTGTTCAAAATATTTGCCATTATTGCAATTACTTAAAACGTATTTTAAATAAGACACCCATATACTCTTATTATCTTTTGGCAACTCATTTTTTTCCAATTCGAATAATAATTCCAATCTCATAATAATCACTCCTTTCATTAATATTTAAACCTATCTTCATTTTAGCTGATTAAATTTATTTCTGCAATGTTTGCAAACATTTATCGACAAAATGTCTAAAATACGATTTTTTTGTGTATTATATCGTAGCATTTAATAGTGGAATGTATTCTCTTTCTTTAAATAAAGGCTACTTAATCATATAAAGACTTTATCTGATTTTATACTATTCCTTCTTCACATTTTTTTCAATTAAATTCAGCTTCTTGCATGGGTATTTAATTACCCATCGCATTACTTTTTCTCCTAAAAATGCTATTCTAAAGCCCCTCTGTTTCTTTACAACAGAGAGGACATAAATAAAAAGTTCTTCTCCTAATCATTTCCTAATTGAGAGAAATGCTATATATTTATAATACATTATCGCAAGATTCTCTTTTATCTTAATTTGTTTTCACTTCTTTCAGCCATAGCTAAAGTCTTTCCTCCACCCTCTTCAGCATAGCCTTATATCCTTTTACGGCCTTTTCCGGACCTAAAATTCTTATTTTGCCTGCAAACTGAAATACCCATCCATAAAATGTAGGACTAAGTCTCAGACTTGTTTTTACAAGAAAACTATTTTCTTCATTCACTTCTGTTTCCACATCAAATCCAAAACGATCTATAATATACCGCATCAGATCATTGTCAACTTCCAGAGTAACATTTTCTTCATCACCGCCATACATTTGAAAATATTTCTCAGCAAGATCTTCTAGTGTAAGGTTTTCAGGTTTTGGTACATAATGATTTTCTTCAGCAGTCATCGTGCCTTCCATTCTGTCTACTCGAAATGCCGTCACGTTATTGTATTTCTCATCCCATCCGATTAAATAATAATTGTCACTATTCCAGTAAAACGTATAAGGGCTTACATGATAAGGTTTACCGTCATTTCGGTAAACTTTCTCTTTATATTGGTTATAGTCAATATAATTAAATGAAATAGGAACTTTTCTCTTAATTGCATCATAAACAATGTTTATCGTATGATAAACCTGTGGATTTTTACTCTTAGGTCTAATTGCGGATGTCATCTGATTCTTAATACTCTCTGCATTATGTTGACTTGTCAGATAACAAAACTTGCTGATTAACTCTTCACTTTTCTTCTTTGATATAACGCTGGAAGAAAGTACAGCATCCGTCATCATCTGCAGCTCTGCCTGCTTAAAAAGTCTTTTTTCCATGTAATACTCATTTGTAGACGATTTAATTTTTCCTATTCCGAAGCCACTTTTCTGAAGGAGTTCAATATCGTGCTGCAAAGTTTTTCTGTCTGCCGGGCTTCCATTTTTTTCTAACCAATCAAGAATGCTTTTTGTTGTCTCAAAATGCTCTTCATCTGTATTTTTATATAATAATTCCAAAATCAGGAATAATCTGCTCTTGTTCTTCATATCCTATCCTCCAACTTACTAAATCGCTGTTACTATTATGATAAACCATTCATATGTGCTTTTCAAGAAAATTAGAATATTCAGTGAGTAACTGTTTACACATTAAATTGAAATTATTTGTAGACAAAACCAGTTTTTTATAAGTCTTGACTAAAATTTTTTACCATATATAATAAGGATAAAGTCAAAAGGAGGCATATTATGGATACAATAAAACATAGAGAACTGAGTGAAGCTATAGTTGCAGGAGAAAAAGCTTTATCAAGCATATCCTCTGCAGAGGAAATTCTTGAAAGTGCTTCCACCTGGGGTGTTATCGATATGTTCGGAGGTGGAATGCTTACAGATATCATTAAGCATTCTAAAATTCAAAAAGCTCAGAGATTTCTGGAACAGGTAAAGGCGGATATTGCTACATTTCAACGTGAACTGGGAGATGTACAGGTTCAACTGGATTTAAAAATCGATCTTGGTGACTTTCTCTGCATTGCAGATTTCGTATTCGATAATTTCTTTGTAGATTATGCCGTCCAGTCAAAAATAAAAGATGCACTTTCACAAATCCAGAATTTAAAATACACTATTGAAGATATAGTAAATCAGCTAAAACAGCAACTTTAAACCGAATATAAAATTTATAAAAAAAGAGACAGATACAATATCGCATCTGTCTCTTCTGCTTTTCTGTATAAAATATATTTTTTATTCTTCCGGCTGATCATTTGTCAGTTTCAGCTTGTCCAGTACATGGAAAACAAGGCTTAAAATCATACCAACAATGCAGGCAAGAACCATTCCCTTTAATTCTACATTACCCATCTTTAATGCAATTCCTGATAATCCTGTAATAAAGATTACAGAAGTAAGTGTCAGATTCTTGGAATTACCATAGTCCACTTTTGAATCCACAAGAATTCTCAATCCTGATGTACCAATCATTCCATAAAGAAGGAAGGAAATTCCTCCGATTACCGGCCCAGGAATTGTTGAAATCAACGCTGCCAGTTTTCCCATTACAGAACATAAAATAGATAAGATTGCAGCTCCTCCGATAACCTGTACACTATAGACTTTTGTAACTGCCATAACACCGATATTTTCTCCATATGTCGTTGTCGGTACAGATCCTAATAATCCTGAAAGTGTTGTGGAGAAGAAATCTCCGAAAATTGTACGATGAAGTCCGGGTTCTTTGATTAAATCTCTGTCAACAATTTTACTTGTAACAACCTGATGACCGATATGTTCAGATACAACAACCAGAATCGCAGGTAAAATAATCATAACCGCTTCAAAGTCAAATTTTGGCATCTGGAAATTAGGAAGTGCAAAGAATGATGCTTCCTTGACCTGTGAAAAATCGAGTATTCCCAGACATGCTGCTGTAATATAACCTGCAATAATAGCAATTAAAATAGGAATTACGGATAAAAACTTTCTAAAAAGAATCTGTCCGAAAATCGCAACACCCAGTGTCACTAAAAATACAATTAAATTTACTGTATCAATTTTTTCGTCTAAAAGTCCTGCATTTGATGCCGCTGTGCCTGCAAGTTCAAGGCCGATAAGCGCTACTACAGGTCCCATAGCTGCCGGCGGAAGTACAATATCTATCCAATTAGTACCGAACTTTTTAATAATTAACGCGATAATCATACCGCAGATACCTATAACAACGAATCCTCCTAAAGCATAAGGATAACCGAATTTCTGAATTACCAGCCCTGCCGGTGCAAGGAATGCAAAACTTGAACCGAGATAAGCCGGTGCCTTACCTTTTGTCACTGTTATAAACAGGAGCGTTCCGACACCATTCATAAACAAAACAATTGCCGGATTAATACCAAATAAAAACGGTACGAGTACTGACGCACCGAACATAGCGAACATATGCTGTAAGCTCAATGGAACCAGCATCTTTACCGGAACTCTTTCTTCAACCTGAATAATTTTTCTTTCCATAAACTACCTCTCTTCATAAAACTCTTTTCCTTCCAGTATACCTTATATTGCATAAATATACAACTTTTTTATCCTTTATATTTCTTCAAATTGAGAATTATAAAGCTGTATATAATATCCACCTTGTTTCATTAATTCTTCATGATTTCCGACTTCTACAAGTTCTCCTTCTTTCATTACCAGAATTACATCTGCATCACGAATAGTACTCAGCCGATGTGCAATAACGAAACACGTTCTGTTCTCCATAAGTTTTTCCATTCCCTTTTGAATTAAAACTTCAGTTCTCGTATCAACGCTGGAAGTAGCTTCGTCAAGAATCAGTATCTTTGTATCCGCTAAAAATGCTCTTGCAATAGTCAGTAATTGTTTCTGTCCCTGTGAAATATTACTACTTTCTTCATCAATCATCGTTTCATAACCGTTATCCAGAGTTCTTATAAAATGATCAACATAAGCACTCTTTGCCGCCTCGACAACTTCCTGATCTGTTGCATTTAATCGGCCGAATCTCAGATTCTCCATAACACTTCCATGGAATAACCATGCATCCTGTAATACCATTCCGAACAGAGAACGAAGATCACTGCGTTTATACTGACGGATGTCCGTTCCGTCAATACATATAGTTCCCTGATTTAAATCATAGAATCTCATCAATAACTTGATAATCGTCGTTTTCCCTGCCCCTGTAGGACCGACAATAGCCACTCTCTGACCTGCATGAACATCCATGGAAAAATCTTTAATAATCATCTGATTACTTTTGTAACCGAATCCTGCATGATTAAAAGATACATTCCCTGCAATATTGCAATTTCCATTTTCATCATAAATAGATTTTGTTTCTGCCGCATCTTTAGATTCTTCCTCTTCATCTAAAAACGCAAAGAGTCGTTCTGCTGAAGCTGCTGTGGACTGCAATATATTTATGGTCTGCGCCATCTGTGAAATTGGTTGGTTAAAGCTTCTGACATATTGAATAAATGCAGTAATATCACCTAAATTTATACTCCCCTGAATGGTCAGATATCCACCTAAAATACAAACACCTACATAGCCAAGATTACCTACAAACATACTGATTGGCTGCATCAGACCACTTAAGAACTGAGACTTCCATCCTGAATGATATAATACATCATTAAACTTATCAAATTCTTCTATACTCTTTTCTTCACCATTAAACGCCTGCACAATTCTATGTCCGCTATACATTTCTTCTATATGGCCGTTAACATTCCCAAGTGCCTCCTGTTGCATCTTGAAATAGGATTGAGAATGTTTTACAACAACGGAAACCATAGATAAAGAAAGCGGTACCACAATCAACGCCATCAATGTCATCTTCCAGCTGATAGACAGCATCATAGTCATAAAACCGGCTAACTGGACAACTGCCGTTAATAACTGAGCCATAGACTGACTCAAGGTCTGCTGAATTGTATCTACGTCATTAGAAAATCGGGATAATACCTCTCCATGTGATTGACGGTCGTAATATGCAAATGGTAGTCTGTTCATTTTTTTTACCATGGAGCTTCGCAGATTAAAAGATACTTTCTGTGAAATTCCTGCCATAATCCATCTCTGAATCCCATTGCAGAGTGTCGAAACAAGGTACAATCCTAACAGGAAAAGTAATATTCTGCTGATTCTGTTAAAATTAATTGCACCATTTCCCTGTACTTTTCCAATAAAACCATTGCTTAGTTCTGTAACTGCTTTTCCCAGTATATCTGGTCCTAAAACCATAAATACAGTAGAAAGTATGGCAAAGATTAAGGATATTGCCATCATAAAGTAATACGGTTTCATATAGGCAATGAGCCTTTTCATCGTACCTTTAAAATCTTTTGCTTTTTCATGTGGGCGACCGTGTCCACGGCGTCTATGTCCGCCATATCTTACCTGATTAGAAGAACCGTTTGTTTTATTCATAATCCAATTCCTCCTTTGTTAACTGACTATATGCGATTTCCCGATATACTTCTGAGCTCTTCATCAGTTCTTCATGTGTTCCTATATCCGCTATTTTCCCTTCATCCAGAACGATAATCTGGTCCGCATGCATAATCGTTGATATACGTTGGGCAACAATAAATACAGTGCTCTGTGTTTCCTGACATAGTCCATGAAGTGCTTTTCGAAGCTTTGCATCAGTTTTAAAGTCCAAAGCTGAAAAAGTATCATCAAAGATATAGATATCCGGCCGTTTTACCAGTGCTCTCGCGATGGACAGTCTCTGACGCTGTCCTCCCGATATATTTGTTCCCTGCTGTACAATAGAGCGATCAAATTTATCTTCATGTTCATCAATGAATTCCATTGCCTGTGCAATTTCACATGCTTTCTCCATGTCTTCAATGGTTGCATCTTCATTTGCATAACTCAGATTAGATGCAATAGTACCGCTAAACAGCATTCCCTTTTGAGGAACATACCCGATATGCTCTCTTAATTCATGTTGCGTAACATCTCTAATATCTACGCCATTAATCAGAATTTCTCCATCACTTACATCATAAAATCTCGGTATTAAATTAATCAATGTCGACTTTCCACTACCGGTGCTTCCGATAAAAGCCGTAGTTTTAGCCGGTTCAGCTGTAAAGCTGATGTGCTGCAGTACATATTCCTCTGCTTCAGGATATCTGAAAGAAACATTCTTAAATTCAATCATTCCCTTACATGATTCTAAGTGGCGCGGTTTATCACAGTCTGTAACAGTAGATGACGTTTCCAGAATTTCACTGACACGTCCTGCTGCTACACTAGCCCTCGGAATCATAATGGAAAGCATTGTAATCATCATAAACGCCATGATAATCTGCATTGCATACTGCATAAATGCCATCATATCTCCAATCTGTAAAAACCCGGCATCAATCTGATGACTGCCAACCCATACGATTAAAATAGTCGTGCCGTTCATTATCAGCATAACAAGAGGCATAAGCATAGACATTGCCCTTGAAGTAAACAGATTTGTCTTTGTAATCTTTTCATTGATTTCTTCAAATTTACTTTCTTCTTTTTTCTCATTATTAAATGCACGAATAACAGAAAGTCCATCCAGCATCTCACGTACGATGCCGTTTAATCTGTCCATAAGTTTCTGTAGTATCTTGTATTTCGGCATTACAGTTAAAAAAGCGGTAATCATAATTCCTATAATCACAGCTATAACCAGCCCTATAATCCAGGTCATATCCGCATTAGTACGTATTACCTTTAATACTGCACCGATTCCCATTATCGGAGCATAAATTACGACTCTCAGCATCATAACCAGAACAAATTGTGTCTGCTGAATATCATTTGTTGTTCTTGTAATTAACGTATTTGTAGAAAATTTATTGTATTCCGCACTGGAGAAAGATGTAACTTTATGAAATACATCATGGCGCAATTTTTTTCCGACTCCTGCTGCAATTCTTGATGCTAAAAAAACAACACTGACTGCAGCTATACTTGCTGCAAATGCAACCAGAAGCATCGCTGCACCTTTTTTAAACAGATATCGATACTGCATAGATGCCACATCGATTCCCATAGTTTTATATTCCATATATACAAACTTTGCGTTTGCTGTATCCAGAGTATTTTCTCCCATGGCATCTTTTATGGTTTTCATCTTATCTTTCATCTGTTCAAGAGTGCTCTTTGGCATTGCAGTTAAAACGGTAAAAAGATCAGTATCTTTTGGAATCTTATTCAGAATTTCAAGAATTTCTCTCTCATCTTTACTTAATTTGTCCAAATCGGTATTCTCCCCGTTCTCTGCATTCTGCCATGCCTGCGTAATCCCCATAAGCAGAGTTTCTGCATTTCCCAACACTTCTTTTAACTTTGCATGGTTTTCTTTATCCTTACCAGTTAACAGATAAACCGGTTCTTTTTCTATAACAGGATACTGCTTCAGCTGTTCTTTCGTTGCAGTATCACGATTAATCAGCTCGTAAGCATTACTAAATATCTCTTTTTCATCATTATCCATGAAAATCAGCAGTTCCTTTGCTTTCTTTTCTCTGATTACATCAAAAACTCCATCTTTAATCCCGTTAGAATGAATACCGACATTTACGATATCCGACATATAGTCAGGCATCTTTAATTCACACATTGCCTGACCGAATAGTAATACGATAATCATTAAAACCGGAAAGATAAACGGCTTTAAATACCGTCTTAATTTAAACATTATGCGTCCCCCTCCTCATCTTTATTTTCATGATAAAACTCAAGTGATTTCTCTAATATACGCACAAAAGCCTGCGCATCCTCTTCCCCGAGCATATCAATAAATCTAACCAGTTTTTCTTTTACTTTGTGCTGTTGATCGATCAGTACCTGTCTTCCCTGCTCCGTTACACAGATATAGACGCTTCTTTTATCCTGTGCTTCTGTAGTCCTCTGTATCCATTCCTTTTCTTCTAAATGTTTCATGACCTGTGAAACGGCTGCAGGACTGATTTGAAAATATGCGCTGATATCGTTCATTTTTACATGGTTTCCCATTCTCAGAATTCCATCCAGTATAGTCATGTCTTTATGTCTGATTTTATCTTTTTTCAAAGCTTTACAATGGGCATCATGCATATACGCATATAATAATTTTGTTATTTTCCTTACAATCTCTAATTCATCCATCTTACTTCTCCTAAATAGTTAAGTTACTTAACCATTATATTCCTATAAAAGGATTTGTCAATCCATCATTCTTACGCAGGCAATAAAAAAGCAGTTAATCCTGTAGATAAACTGCTTTATATAAACTAATTGTAATCAATAATTATCTTTTTACAAAATTCACATCTCTGTCCTGATATTCTGTCTCCATTAACATATGCCACAAATTTAGATTCATCGTTTAAACGTAAACTGTTTTTTTCGTCTTTCCAGTATATTGCAGGTCCTCTTGCCATAGCACATACTTTTCCCGGAATCATTTCACCTCCACAATATGGACATTTCATAATACATTCTCCTTTTTTAGGCCTGCTTGTTAAACAGCTCTTTTATCATGCGGCATCCATGTGCATACAGCGAGATTTTATTTTTATTGCCTGTATCCATATACCATCCCTCCTGGGTTTTCTTGTCTACAGCAACTATAATCATATTCATTGTCTTATATGGATCCAGCACACACTCAGAAACAATCATATTTATACCATACTCCTTTGCCGTAGCTTTAACTTCATCTGTTATTGCATCCATATAAGCAAAGAGAATCAGTCAAAAATTAGTTCCCTTCTTCGACTCCATATCGATATGATCGAGTTCCCATTCAATGATTTTATCAAGTTCCCTGCCTTCTGTTACTCTGATGCAATAGGATACGGAATCTTTTAAAGCGGAAAATTTCTTCTTAAAATACCATCCATTTTCCTCCAACGTAAATCCTTTTTCTGAAAATACATTCTTTACATTGTTCATACTGGATAAGGACAACTTCTTCAACTCTTCGCTGTTATATTTCTTTTCCATTTTAACAGCTTCATCTATCATCATATACGGCATATTCTTGATAAGCAGAATAACTCCTGCTATACCACAGATAATCATGCTGCCGATTAATACCGGTATGAGCCATGTTATCTCAGTATCCTTACATGCAACACTTACAATAATCAAAACAATGATAGCGTCCAGCAAAACAAGTCCGACAATAAAATTCTTCTTTCTTTTTATTTTCTCGGCTTCATCAATTTCTTCGTTTTCTACTACAAATTCCTCATCATAATCAGGTTTCATAATCATCTCTTATCCCTTCCGTTTATATTTATGGATAAATTATAGCATAAACATAATCTTAGGAATAGTCATATTAATTTATATTTTTAACAGCTTTTTATTGTATTCCGGCCATTGATTATCCGGTTACCCACCATAAAAAATCCACAATATATAAGTACAGTTCAGCCTGTTTCTTCGCACGTTCTTTAAGTCTTACTATAAAATAAAAAACTATCAAATCACAAAGAATTACAACTGCAAAGCACAAATAACATCCTAATGCCTGTCTTGGAAGCATTATTCTTCCCTGACGATCAAGAAGGCTTACCATAACCAAGTGCGTCCTGATTACCATTATTTGAACTGCAATATATGTGTGCAGGTTTCTTTCCGTTCTCTGGAATACTCAGTATTAAAGCTTTATCCCCTTAAGTTTTCTAATTCCATAGGAAAATCCAGGCTTCCAGTATATAGTCTCCACCCTGAGATACATATCAGCAGTTTTTAACTCTTTTATCAAAAACTCTTATCCATGTTTTCTGTTACAGATAAAAACTCTGCATGGATTCCAATCAATAAAACCGCTACAATAATTCTGTAAGCGACACATTCTGTACTTCCCTTTTTCTGTCTTTCATCTGTTCATATTCTCTTTATCTCTTTTAAAATATACTGCTAAATCAGGTAAAAGCAATACTGGAATCAGTATTATCAGCACAAGTAAGAAAGTTTGCGGACTGTAATATGTCAGATACATACCGCCATCAAGTCTTATCTCTTCAAAAAGCGATGCCATTACTAAATAAGCACTTATTGCAACATATATAACAAGTAAGGTAATAGCTATGACATTATAGATTCTTAAATTTTTATTTTTCACTTTTACTCCCCCTTTTTTCCTGTTTCGTTTACATGTTATTTCTGAATTTTCTTAATTATATACCGTTTTGTTCTATTTTGCAATAATTTTTTATTGTGTTGCAATAAATTACATCCAAATTACAATAAAACCGATTAGATAATTCTAATCGGTTTATAAAGATAACATTTAAAATGCTCTGTTTTTTCAATATTTCCATTAAACGAACCCAAAGAATGCAATAGCTAACCATGTAAATATACAGAGTTAAAGATTACACATGCTGCATCAGGGAAGTAAACAGGTAAAAATATCGTTACATTTCTTTTAAGATTAATAAAAATCGGCGAAGGCAAAGTCATAAAATCCGCCTCTACCGCTTCGTGAATCAAGCATTACGGGCGCCATAATCAATAAAGCCAGTGCATCAAAATAATAATCCTAATTTGAATCCTATTGTTGCTTTTGATAAACATCATTTAAAAAAGTACTCTTTCATCATTTTGAAGATTACTCTGAAACTATGCAATAAGGGTATTGTAAATTGTTATCCCATAGATAAAAAGTGCAGTTAAGAGCATAAGAAAAAATCCACCTTTATCTTTGTCTCTCCTATATTCAATACTCTTTAAAATCAATAAAGTCCCAAGAGAAAACATCATAATCGGATTACTGATATTAAAAGATATCACTTTAAATAATCCCAATCCTGCAAAAAGAATAGTAATTACAGTTAAAACAATTTTTGCTACTTTCATCGCAACACCTCCGTAATCTTAAATCACCTATATCCCTTAGTCTAAAAATATACCATAAAAATCCATAATGCCATGAACAAGAATCGGTACCCATAACGTTCCTGATTTTTCTTTTAAATATAAAAATATACAGCCCCCTAAAAACAGCCCCAGAAAATCTGAAGTAAAGAAATTCACAATATCATTTAATGCAAAGGCCTCGAATTCGTTATATGCAAAAATATGAATGCCTGCAAAAATAATATTAGGAAGAAAATATTTTACTTTCCTTGAAAAATCATCTAAAAGGTAACAGCTTACCCCTCTAAAAACAAATTCTTCCATAAAAGCTATAAAAAAGATGTAATAGAACAGATTACAAAGAACCATAACAGGATCTTTCTTTACTGCTATACCCACAATAGTCATAACCACCAGTACACCAATAAGAATACTTACGCTCACTATCTGTTTTTTCCCTTTTATCTGAAGCCATAATTCCGATGGAAAATCTGACCGGAGTTTTAAAGCAAACCAGGCAATTAATCCTATGGAAAACAGATTCACTATAACCGCTTGCTTTAATAATGGAAATAAATATTCTGAAGCGTGGGATATAGACAGCAGCTCACCTGATTTCACCAATACACACATATATGCTATACCGATTAAATTTCCAATCCCAATAAAACAAACTGCTATAAGTTTCATATTTTTTGAATTGCAATTCACCTATAATCGCCCCTTCCTGTTCGACTAGATTATACCATAAAAGAAACAATCAGTTTGTTAAGATTTCTTAATTTTCTATTTTTTTGACATGATATAATTTATGGCTTACTTTTTTAGAAAAATTGTATGCATGTATTTCCAAATCAATATATAACGGCCCAGGTACTTTTTCATGTTTTCTAATAGAGGCTTTTGTCACCTTTAGAAAAAATTATAATGTAAAATCCATGATAATTTTCTAATAGGAAATCATATACGACCGGTGATCCTTCCCTGCAGGTTAACAGGCAGCTCTCCTTCTCCATGATAAATGCATTTTCCCGCAAAACCGCTTTCCCGACAATGCTGCATAGCAATCAGTCCTTCAGTAAATTCCGATAGTTCATTCTGATAACCTATTAGAGAGTTAGCAGGTATTCACTTAATCTTCTGTATCCTCTTCAATGTCAATGAACAGGATATATACTCCACAGACCTTATCCTCGTTATCATAGCCAAAATAGCACGGATAAACGCCATCTCCCCAGCCAGAAGTAAAAATCGGAATATTACAGTCTGTTTCCGGAACTGTCCAATTAAGCCAGTCACCACCTTCTCTCTGATATTTCGGATTTTCTTTCCCATTCTCCTCAAGCAGATCACAGAACAAGTCATTGTAAGGGTCAATTCCATTCTCTTCACTTTCCCTTATTGCCCAGTACTCCTTAAACTTTTTCTGCGTTTCAATATCAAGAATACATCCCATACCGGCATCTACAATAAAACCGTAGTATTCATCATCCTCCAATTCCTCATTCAGATCTTCATTTCCTACTACACCCAGATCATATCGTACCGGTTTACCGTCTGTAATAGCTACCTTTACACAGGCATAACGATCTCCAAAATCCTCACTTAGAGATACACATATGGTTATCGGATACGTCCCTGCAGGTACTGTTTGAATATAAGGCAGAGCAGTTTCAAGTTCAATCAAAGGATCACATGCCAAAATCGTTCCTGTAGGAAAATACACTTCTCCAATACGCAGTGTATCTATGGAGGATTCTCCGATTCTCTTTTCTGTAAAATAAGCTTCCAAATCTATTTTGCATCTCATTATTTCTTTTTTTTCTTCATATTTTTCCAACCATTTCTTATCAGGCATTGTACTTTTCTCCTTTTTATTGTTTGCAACAGAGATTGAATCTCTGCATGATTTCCATCAACATATTCGCTTTATAAATTTCTTCATTAAGCAGGTCATCATAGTTTTGTTCCAGTTCTTCATATCAATCTGATATCCATCTAAGATGCTCATAAGGCAAAATATACTCCTGATGGATAAACCATTACTCTCCAAATAAGCAGTGAACTTGAGTTTCAGTGACAATATCCTTATCCTGGCATCGTAGAGTTTCAGTCAGACTTTCCAGTGCTTTTTCTTCCAGCCCTCTTGAAATTGTATTACTGCCTTTTGAAAATATAGTTCAGCTGTCATATAAAGCCTCCTTTTAGTCTATATCTACCCAAAGAAGATGTTTTCCGCAGTGGAGACACTGAAAGAGATAACACTGAACACTCCCGCCGTTTACCGAATTCTTAATCATTTTCTTCTGCTCCTTATCCCACATAGGATCATCCAAAACCTCGTTCATTACACCTAAAGCTTTCAATTCTCTTGCTCCTACATGGCCAAGATACGCACAGAAATTGCCACAGTGCGCTCTCCAGTATTCCTGTTGCCAACCACAGTAACCCGGTGTACGATGAATCAGCTCATCCAGCTTTGCAGAATCATTTACACCGCCATCCACTGAATAATCATCCTGAAAACTACCATCAAATTTTTCTGATGCTTTTCCATTTGCAATGCATTCAGGACATAGATAATCAATATCAGCAACCGCAAAGAATGGTCCTTCATAATAAATATGTGTTGTTTTTCCACAGCAGTCACAGACAACACCTTCCTCAGACTCCTCAAAAGCTCCAGTCTCCAAAGGGTCCGGGTGATACCGGAAGGAGGGTAGACCCGGCTGGGCTCGTCTCTCTTTTTCTTCTCGCTTCTCCTCTGTCGTTTTGGGCTTAGGGATAGCATAGTGATTGCCCCAGCTTTCAGCGTATTCTTTAAGAATGCCCAGCCGTTTCAGAGTTTTTCGGTCAGAGTGATTTCCTATTTCTAAGAGCAGGTCATAGGCGTACTTTTTGAAGTCCATCAGATCATAAACATTCACCAGTACCTCCTTGGCCTTCCTGTCCTCTACCTGTTCTAACTCCTCTTTGAAAGCATAGAGAGCGCGGATACTGTCTATTCCTCCCTCAGTCGTATGAAATTGCTTTTGAAGCTCGATATATTGTTTCAAATATTCATTCATAGATCTATTTTCCTGTCAGTCCCACCAAAAATACCAAATTTTTGATTTGTTCAGTGTATCAGCTAACATCCCTATAGTTTCATAATTCTGGTCCATATCCGGGCAGAATCCATACTGTTCCACAGCTATCCCCATGGCTTTCTCCTTGAAAACAGGTGCCGGGAGATTAAACTCCAGCTCATCATAGGTCATGGCTACAGGAACCGCACCGTACTTCTCAAACCAGTATTTTGCCACTGCCATCAGTTCTGGCGTGTCAGGGCATTCATTCCAATTTCCAAAAGGCAGATAGGCAAAGATTTCCCAAGGATTCTTCACCGGAATTCTTGCCAGGATGAAAGGATGAGTCATGTCAGTATCAGAATCCCAGTAGCTGGAGATGCGGCAGTTATCATAGCCACCTTCCATTTCGCCAAGAACTTCTTCATCCCAGTCCATATCGTCATCCTCAGCCTCCGCTCTACGCTGGCCGGTCAATTCCTTCAAAACTGCCTTTCCGTCCTTGACGGAAGCGGAGAGTATCTTCTTCCGGTATTCGGCCACCTTGTCCGGGTCGAAGGTATAGTCGTCCTCACCATCGCTGTCCGGGTCGGAATTTAGGATAAGGCACTCCCACAGGATCTCGTCATCCGCCTTGATGAGCATGGGAATAAAGCCCTCCCGCACGCCCAGCCGCCGTGCGTAGCTGTAGGCCGACATGATGGGGTCATCATCCGCCATCGAGGGGAAGTAGGTACATTCACAGTCCAGATATTCCATCATGGCTTCAGCCAGTTCCGAGGGCTCCAAAGTGTCCTCGTCAAAGTCCTGCCCCTGCCAGTTCTCAAAGCGTTCTTCAATCACCTTTGCCATGGCCTGATAGTATGTCGCGTCAAAAGGGATGAACAGGTAGGCCTCCTGCTGGAATTCATCGGAATGATACCGCTCCGGGCCAAAATATTGGAGGGAATAATCGTCAATATCTGCAGGATAGTAGGGCGCATCGTTTTCGCCATAGTAATAATTGGCAAAAGCTCTGCCTTTCCGGTCAAACAGGGCTGAAAACAGGCATCCATACAACTCTTCCCGGATAAATATCCGCAGGTCTGTGCTGCCCGGATTGTCTTTGACCTTTTTCACGACTTCGCCATGCTCTGCCAGAAATTTCTCATCCATTAGATCATGCTCCATACACCAGCGCAGGTAAATAGCCATATGGTTATAGGCATTGATGAGGTCTATGTCTATCTCCTTCTCCTCGATACTCTCAATGTGATAGTAGGCATCGTCCATCCCCACACTATCATTGTCTTTCGGATTTTCCTCAGTAAGTGCATAAGAGATTTTCAGGGTCATCTGATCCTCCGGCAAAGATACGCCTGGACTACGGGTAATGGTGTGTTTATCTTCTTCCGAGAAACCGATGGTTTCTCCGTCGTGAAGCTCCACATCATTCTCAAGCACATAGGATGCAAGGCTTGCCAAAAAGTTCCGGAGGTCAGTCGGTTGTACATCTGTGCCAAGTACTTCCATTTCCTCCTTTCCAAACACATCCATGCCATAAGTATAGGCATTCATTCCGTTCTCATCCCGGTACAGACCGAACCATATCCAGTTAAAAATCGGAAGTTCATCTTCCTTTATCATATTTGCAAATTCTTTATAGAATGCAGGTTCAAATACCGTACCACTAGTATAAATACCGGTAGCATATTTTTGATAACAACAAGTTGCTATTAATTCTGTAAATAACTTTCCCTTCTTGAGCACATTCTCTTCTTTTCCAAGAACTGCAACCATGATATGTGCTGAATGTTCTTTAGCAGTTTCAACTGCTTCCAGCCACATATAATTATTTTCAGCGTTTATTTCAGCTTCACCATCAGGAATCGGATAAGGCATCAGGCTTACTACTGCAATCATATCATCTACTTCAAAAACCAGACTATCGTTTCTCTTATCCTCATCATCTTCTTCTGCAGTAATACTCCATTTTTCTTTCAAATCAGAAATGAATTGCTGTTTGTTCCATTGTCCTTTAGACATTAAAACAAATCCTGCAAATTGCCCTTTGCCGTTTTCTTCTAATTCACCATTTTCATTATTGTCATCATCAAAATCATCATCGTCATCATCAAAGAATTCTTCATCTTCTAAACCACAAATAAATTCTTCAAAACTGTCAGCAAGATGAGTGATTTTATAGTTATTTTCCTGATCTACATAAACGACTTTCGGTTCTCCCTGAGGTCCACATTCTCTGTAGTCTAAGAAAATCATATCATGGCCTGCGCTAGGGCAGTCGCAGATCGCCACACCGATGGCCGGATACTCCCACTCGTCAATCATAAACCGGCTGCCCAGTTCTCCGCAGAGGGAGCAGCTCTTTTCCCGTCCAATGCCGAAAATGCCGGTGATGGCCACATGGTCCTCTGCCCAGCTGGTAGGCTCGTCGGTGGGGTAGCAGGTGTTGACCGGCATACCGCCGTTATGCTGCTTCATCATCCAGATATATGAGGCGGGCAACTTGTAGCCCAGCTCCTCCTCTATGCTGGCGATTAGCTCGTCAGAGGGCGGCTCACTGACATAATTCTTCAAGGCATACTCGTCATCCCAGAAGCCTGTGAGGTCGAAGCCTTCAAAGGGGGTATCGCCGGGCACAAACTTGGCCTTCTTTTTCTGGTTGGCTTTGCGCTGCCGTTTCTGGATTTCCTCCTGGCACTCCCGGATCACCATCGGGGCATTTTCGTCCTCCGGATCCAGCTCTGCCCACCGCCGGGCATAAGGGATGGCCTTTTCCTCTTGCCCGTAGAGATACTGATAGCCATAGGCCATGCGCATATTCCACTCCGCCTTGCCCTGACCTTCCTCCCGGACGGACTCCAAAACTTCGATGGCCCGCAGAAGAGCCTTGTCCCCCTTGTAGTTGAGTGTGCCTTCTCCGTAGTCACCAATGATAGCATAGTTTTCCAGTGCTCTTGCCAAAGCGTAGGCAGAGCGGTAGTCCCGCTGATCCTCCGGGATGGCATTTAATGCCTGAATGCATCGGGTATATTCATCCTCGTCATTCCACTGCTCCAACTGCTGGAAAAATGCCTCGGCATTCTCCGAGGTATAGGGGATATAATCCATTCCTGACAGCGTTTCCTCCAGTTCATTCTCCGCTTCTTTCAGGCATACAGTTCCTGCCTCCCGGCGAAAAGTGTGGAAGCTGGCCCATGTGATATTGCTTTCCTCAAAGAATTCCTTTGCTATCTTCAAAGCAGTACACAAATCCCAGGCGATAAAGTCTACATAGCCGTAGTATAGCCCGGTAGCCCCGCCGGTGAGGGTAATCACCTCCGGTTCTGCCAGCTTTTCTTCCAGCCTGTCCCGGAAATCGAAAATTTTCCGGCTCCCATTCTCCTCGCGCAGAGTATCCAGAGAATAGCAGAAAAATCCTGCTACAATACCATTCGCATGGAGGCTGTCCATATAATCATTGTCACCGTTCAGATAACTGTTGATAAGCATCGCACAACATGTGGACCCAGCAATAATATCCATCCGCCAATCGGCGTTAGGGTCCTCATCAGGTTTCATTTCATAACCCAGATAGTTCTCCAGATAACCTTCTGGGTCGTTAGAAAGATCCAGATTCTGTTCTTTCAACTTATCGGGTAGCTGAGACATAAGGATGTACGGTTCCTCTTTCGGAACATCCAGTACATCAAAGCTATCAATATAGCTCATATTGGAAATCTCACCAAGCACCTGGTCAGTAAGAGTCGTAAGCATCCACCAGACCCGTCCTTCCTCCTTCCGGAGTACAGGCAGCAACTTTTCACAGTAGACGGAGAGAGCAAAACTGCTCTCGCCCTGTTCTTCCAGCCAAATCTGCACATCATCCCCTGAAATCTCCCAACCGTCATCCGTACGCAGACCGATGTTCTCTACCGGTTGGCGTCCAACAAGAATATTCCAGTACTCCAGCACCTCCTTTGGAGCGTGCTTCCGGAAGTATATCAGCTCAAAAAGCTGGACCTTGTCCCCTTCCGGGGTGAGAATCAATTCATACTTTTCACCGTTAAACCCTATCTCGAAGGAAATGTCATCAAAAGCCAGATGCAGGATATTCTCACACTTCTCAACCAGTTCGTCACCGCGCTCATGATTATTATCTTCGTCCATAATCCGGCGTAGCCGAACTTCCTGCTTGGCAAATTCCTCCCACGCTGATTCAGTACGCTCCCGAAAACACGATTCAAACTGAGGCAAAGAAATGCGCTTCTTACACCAGTCAATGAACTCCTTGGTATCCTCGTCGTCGGGGCGAGCCTCCAGTGCCTTGCGAAAATAGTACAGTGCACGGCCTTCCTGGTTCAGATAGTAATAGGAATATCCCATGCGGAAGTTCCAGAAATGGTCAGTCGCAAAATATTCCTTATGGGGCTCCAGCAAAGCAATAGCCTTCTTGAGTAGCTCTGCACCACCCGGCTCGTATGGGTCTGCTAAATTGTTGTAGGCACAAGCCAGCTCACTGTCCATCTCAGGGGTGCGTTCCTCCTCCGGAATTGCCTCCAAAGCGTCAACAATCTTCCAGTGTTCGTTGTCTTCATGCCACTTTTGGCACCGTTTTAATAAATCCATATTCTTTTCCTCCTCAGTTTGCTCCGGTATCCAATCCATGACTGATTGGAATACGCCACTTTCATCTCTCTCAAAAGCACAAGGTACAGGCGTGTTCAGTAGATGGATGATCTCCGGGGCGTCATTACAGATTGTATTCAACGTATAGACGCCAGCATTCCAAGGATCATCCATATACTCATCGCTCTCGTCACCAGCAGTGAAACGCCAGCCGCTATCCCAATCCTCATCAGGTTTTTCTCGATAGCAATAGCCCACCTTATAGCCTTTCACGGTAATACGATTTGTAGCAATACAGCCTTCTGCTTCATTCCCATCAGAAAGCAGTTCTTTCATATCCTCATCATCCACCAATTCATGAAGATCATAGCTGAAAGGATTTTTAGCAAAATCAGAGAGAGCATTGTTTATAGCATTATGTTCTTCTGCTGTGGCAGTAATGCGAATATGACAAGATGGCATGTCATATTCATTCAATTTCCGGAGATTCACGCTTCCATTTATATAACACTCCAATAAAATGACTGCCAAATCAATAATGATATCTATGGCAAAATGAAAATCTACATCCCCCCCATTGGAATGGGCAAATTCTAAACATTCCACCGTTTGATGAAAATCCCAGTTCTGCTTGTCCAGCCCGATCTTGGAGAAGATTTCTCTAAGGGGTATTTCCTCTTTTTTTCTGATCTTCCAAAAAAGCGATAAGATTTAAACTGTCATCCGTTTCTCCAATATAGCTGCCCCAGTATTTTTCAATATACATACGATATTCCTCCAACTCGAAATACAATCTTTTGGCTTTTCTCATTTCATCAGGTCTGTTGATGGAACATAGTAATGATTTTACATTCAGGACAGATCTCTATAAATAGAGTTCCTTCTGCACAATCCTGAATTGTATCCCAGTGAATCTGAGCAAGATATTTCATTTTCTTTCCACATTCCGGACAGTTCCTATATTCCCAGTCCTGTACCCAGCTTGCGAATCCGCCGATTGTATTTACATCTTCATTAAAAGCTCCATAGAATAAAGGTCTCTTTTTTTCAGAAACTATAAACCTGTTTTCTACCATTCTATTTATAATTTCATCTTCACAATAATTTTCTTCTATTCCTTCATATTCTAAAATCATGCTTTCTCCATCCAATGTAAATCTGTTGGAAATGCCTTCTGAAAGTGTTATACAGTTCGGACAACAACTCGCTGTAATAATTCCATCAAGGCCAAGAAATGCAAATCGTTCATCTTTTCCGTTTATTACCAGAATATCCATCAGTTCACAGCCACAATGAGAACATTTTTCTCCTCTTTTTCTGGCTATAAATGTTCCGTTTTCATTTTTTTCCTTGCAGGGTTCCAATGAAAAACATTTATCATAATTCAATTTGATATATTGGTTTTTACTGTCAAAGGTCCATCCGCCTTCTTCTGCATATATATCTGAATCAACATACAGATTTTTTCTCCATGGTTTCGGATTTATTTTTAACTCATACAAAGTGTCCTGAGCTTTTTTCCCCCCTGCCATTGCCAGACAGCGTAAAAGAGTGCTTCCTTCATCTTTTGATTCTGTAGCCATAAGCTTTTCAATCAGCTTATTTATTGTCTCTTCCCCTGCTTTGTAATACAGTTCACTTGGATAATATATTTCTCTTTCACAGGCGACCTTTGCAATTTCTTTACAGTATATTCCTCTTGTCATCAAATCGTCAAAAATCTCACGTTCATCAGTAGAATAGAACTCATCTTCTTGTGAAACTTTCAATTTAGCTATAACCAGTTTCTTCTTTTCTTCTATATCCTGTGTTGTCCAGTTATTTACTTCTTCTCTGTGATGCTTTGCTCTGCAGGCCCAGCACAGTCCTTCAAACCCCAAAGGCGTACCACATTCTATACACTTGTATCTCAATCCCTTTAAGATTTACCTCCTTTCAGAATACAACAAAAAAGCCCTGTATCATACCGTCATAAAGACAGTCTGACACAGAGCATGTAAAGGCCGCAAAAGATGGACCTCATTCATTCTGAATGCGGCTTCATTTACATATAACACCATTTCTGTATATAAAACTGCAGCAACTAATGGCTGTTGAGTTCTATCTGCTATAATAGTATGTTTCATCTCTACCCCTTTTAACTCATAAAATTTTATGCTTTATTATAACAGATTCTTTTTCACTTGAAAACACCTTATGAAATTAACTGTGAAAATTTTGTAAAGTTAAAAATTAAAAGTTAATCATATTTTTACAACAAATAGAGAATATCCGGAATTAAACTTTTCTTACCTCTATAAAAAGTCAAAGATGCATGGCTACCTTTGCATTACTTAACCAAATTGCTCTAAATTTAAGGTAATTTACAGAACTTTATTTCAATACAGAACTGTTATTCATTGTAAGGGTGCTATACAAAAATAGAACATCCTGTCCGTTGAATTCAATAAAATCATTGAGCCTAGAAGAATTAATATATCTGATATCTACAGCTGTTACCCTTGCATAGTCCTGCACAAGAAGCGGAATCATACTGCTTCCGAATGAGTCTCTGAATACAATAAGTTCCCTGTCTGTAGTAGCCATAGGATTTTCAATAGAAAGAAGTGCTTTGGCGCCGGAAAGATAAATATCATACATATCTTTTCCTTGAATTTTTTCCATGCTATATATGCCTGTATACTCCTTTGTTTCGTAATCATACACTTTAGCATGATTTAGTATGTCACTATGCATAATCTCAATATAATCAGGTTTCATCGGAAGCGCTGCCTGTCCGAAATATACCCCATAAAAAGGCTTTTCTATTTTCTCTGTACTGAATTTATCGTTATCCGGTATTGTAATACCTAAAGTCTCAGATATTTTTCCTGCTGCTGGTAAAAGGGTCTCCTGTCTCCAGTGGGTATCTGTATGATAATAATCTTTAAGACTCAGAGTATCTCTAAGGTCAATATGGTTTGCCCATGGTGTATTATCTTCTAATCTGCTGTACAGTTTCTTATAGTCCATTCTTAAATGACCGCTATCCTCAGCAAGATAATACCCTTTATCCGGTATAAGCGTCATATATACTTTGCTATCTGTATTTTTCAAATAGGTATCATAGATACTCTGAAACTTCTTAATAGCAAAATCTGCAGAATTCAGATTTAACGGATATTCCTGTTTTGCTGCATACCCATTTGAAATATATATATTATTATTATCACTTTGCTTAAGAGCATAAAAGTGAAAAACTGATTTTAATTCTCTAAAGGAATCTCTCATTGGAAACTGATCAAGAGTATATTCATCAAAACTTTTCATAAAACTCCCATTCCAAACATTTTCAACTGTAATTCCGGGGCGTTTTTTAAGAGGTCGTCTCTCTGCTACCGATATATCTTTAGCCGGTCCAAACCATGCAATTCCTGTCAGAATCAACCAGATAATTAAAAGCACTGAAATACCGAGTAATCTTAATTTATGATTCATGCTTTCCTCCTTAAAAACGGAAATATAGGAACGGACTAAAGGATCCGTCTACCAGATATCCTGTACAAATAAGCAATAACATAATCAGAAAGACAGGCTCAGCTATATCCATTATTTTCCCTGTCTTCTCTCCGGCATACAATCTGTCTGCAAACTTTTTCGTTACAGGCGTTGAACCTATCATAGCAATGACAAAGATAATCGCATAACTCTTGAGATAATACATGGTTTCTGCTGTAATAAATGGCAGGCCTCCAAAGCCGAAAATACACTTTATATATTCTCCCGCCTCCAGAACATCTGAGGCATTAAAAAGAATAAATCCTGTCATTATGACAAAAAGAACATAAATATGCTGCATAAAGTCCGGAATCTGCTTTAATGACGGCACCCATTTTTCGAGTACAAGAAAGGCTGCATAAAATAGTCCCCATAGGATAAAATTCCAGCTTGCCCCATGCCACATTCCCGTAAGTGCCCACACAACCAGAATATTAAATATCCACCGTCCTGTTTTTACTCTGTTGCCTCCTAAAGGAATGTAAACATAGTCTCTAAACCACGATCCCAGACTTATATGCCAACGGCGCCAGAACTCCGAAATTGATTTTGAGATATACGGATAATTAAAGTTCTCCGGGAAATGAAAACCAAGTATTTCTCCAAGACCAATAGCCATACAGCTATATCCTGAAAAATCAAAATAAATGTTAAGCATAAAACCGATAGCATACATCCAGTAAAATACTACACTCTGCTCCCCTGATTCATGAAATATATTTATCAGCAGAGCGAGATTATCTGCAATCAGAATTTTCTTGGCAAGACCGGTTAAAAATCTTCTAAGCCCATGAGCAGCCTGATTCCAGCTATGTGTTCTGTTCTCTATCTCTCTTGATATATCTGTATACCTTACAATTGGTCCTGCAATAAGTTGTGGGAATAAAGAAACATATAAAGCAAAGTTTATAAAATTCTTCTGAACTTCAGCATTACCTCTGTAAACGTCAATAACATAGCTAAGACACTGAAAAGTATAAAAGCTTATTCCGATTGGAAGTGCAAGACGTAAAAAAGGAATACTCATTCCTGTTACAGAATTAATGTTTTCGATAAAGAAATCAGCATATTTAAAAATTCCTAATAGTGCAATGCTTACGACTATAGAAAAAATCAGCCATAATTTATTTCGTTTCTGTTCTCTGCTTTTTCCTATGGCAAGTCCTGAACAATAAAACAGCACTATGGAACCGATCATCAGAAGCAGATATTTGGGTTCACCCCACCCGTAAAACACGAGATTTGCCAGCAAAAGTACTATATTCTTAAGCGATTTCGGGCTCAGGAAATATAGAATAAGGACAGCCGGCAGAAAATAATAAAGAAATGTGATACTTGAAAAAAGCATTAATTTTCCTCCATTAAATAACCTTTAACATTAATTTATAAACTAAGAGCCTGCTATAAAAAAGAGGATACAGCGGAATATTTTTCCTGTACCCTCATATTCTCCATCTAAGTCATCCTCGCCTGTTACAAAGTGAAATCCGGTTTTGAACCACAAACTTTCTGAAAAGCATCTACAAAGTTCTGCGCTTCCATTTCAAGTCCACTGTCAAGCATAATAAACATAACGATATCACCATAACCTGCAACTTTTACATCGTCAGCTGAAACACAAACCCATTTTGCAGGGTCAATTCCTTTTTTCATTGCTTCTGCAACTTTCCCCGTATCGGCTGAGTCTTTAACTCTTACAAGAACCATGGAAAAAGCAAGTGAGCCCATACCCGGCTCAAAGGCAACCGCTTCTTTTATCTGACTTACATCATCAAGACCTGTAAGGGACTTAATCTTCCACTGTCCTTCTTCTGTCTTGTCCTCTAAATTGATAGGCATTTTTTCACCATCGAATTCTACAGGGGATTTCTTCAGAATCTCATCGATAATCGTTTCTAAAGATGCAGTATTAACATCGCTACTCCCATTTCCACTTGAACTGTTTCCACATCCGGCCATAACGGCAACCATAGCCAGAATCATAATTAGTGATATAAATTTTTTCATATTTATTTTCCTCCAAATAGGTTGGTTTTAAGCTGCATAGTTTAAGAATTTATGTAGCTATTCAGCTTTATTTCTTTTTGCATACTTTTTTCAAATTATACATTAGTTCTATGTAAAATGCTATTTTTTTTTGGAGATTTAAGAATTATTAAGATAGAATAGTTATACACTCTTCGATCCAATCCAGAATTATAATAATCTGTATCAAACGCTAACAGAACTTCTGCAACATAATCTTTAGAGAGCTCATATATAATAAAGTTTTCCTTTTCTTTTATATCTTTAAGATATTCATCTATTTTCACCTCATAAATTTTTAAATATGAGAAGTCTTTGTACAGACTTCTGTATAAATAACTCTGTTTATAATACATTCCTGGTTTATATTGATAAGACCAACCTCCAACAGTCGTGTCAGTTTTTACTTTATCGCCCTCTTTAATATCTAAATCATAATGTAGACTCAAAGATTCTATCCGGCAGTTATCATATCTTTCATAAACGATTACCATGCTTAAAACACCATCTCTCAGGTTTACATGTTATTTTTTAAATATTGTTTTAGTCTGTCCCTCGCCTCTGATTTTGTCATTGCTTTCAGTTCTCGATTCTTTAAATAGGAATTTTATTACGCTTTATCTTCATCACTCTCTGAACACATCTTACAAACAAATTCTCTTTTTTCTTCTGGAGCATCACTGGCTAAAAAAGAAAGTATATCTTTTTATCTCATGCCACTCCTTTCCTTCGGGGTCATCTATACTTTTAATATGTTTAATAATTTCATCGGCTGTCATATTTATTTCAGATATTCTATTTTCACCTTTCTTTTTTTACAATACAAAATATAAAACGGAATTCCTATTCTTTAGGATATCAGCAATAGCTTCTTTCTACAATATTTTCCCTATTGTTTTAAAATCTTTTCAAAATTTTCGTCTGGCTTTCTTCATATTTATTTCTATAGCTTCAGTCCACCTGATTTCGTAATCATCTCTGAATACAATGGCACTGCATACTTTAATTATACTAAAAATACAATCCATGTTATTTTCATTCTCATCGCAAAAGCCTGCTTTTTTAAAAAACTAAAAATTAAGAAAATTTAAGAATTTATAATTACACGTTATGTTATAATCATAGATAGAGAACATATTAAAGCAGAAGACTGCACGGTAACAAATTCAGTTTATAACAACCGGAGAAAATATAAATTAAAACTTTATACCATTTTCTATTTTATTACGTTATACATAGTTGAAGACTCTCAAGGGGGGGGGATTAGATGAAAGCGAAAAATTGTGACTTTTATATGAATCCTCTAAAAGATATATTGGATTATAACAAGGAAAACTAAGAATCTTATAATTAGAGAAATAGAGGTGCTGTATGAATATTATTAAACAATGCAAGCAAAATTATAAATTACAGAATGCAATAATGATTGTTGACGCAATAGCCATAATTATTTTAGTTCCTATAATGATTGCTTCACATGGAGTCGAAGGTGCATTTTTCGATTTTGCATTCAGTGTGTTTGAAAAATGCACATTATCTATAATAATATTGTCTTTATTTGCACTATTATCCATAATCTTTATAGATTTAAAAGAAAACTGGATCATCTTTATGCCTATATATATTTTACTTCTTATCTCCATAATTGGTAACCTTGGATACAACATATGGATATTATATTTTATAGGATATGTGATATTAGGTTTACCAGGATAAAAGATATAATGACATGCAACCAAACCATATGGTACTAAATGTATTTGTCCTTTAAAGCAGTTATAAAGAAAATATCGTATAGTTAAATAGAAATACTAAAAAGGGATAAATATGTTAGCATTAAACTTTTACTTCTAAGATAAAAGGAGTTTTAACGAAAACATTTTCATAGAAAATGCATTATCTGATGAATCATAATAGAGATGGTGTCCTGAATTCGCGGCAATAGTAGAATAGTGTAAATAAAAAAACCTGGAATTGTTTGAATTTTAGATTTTACTATGGAAAAGAACAACACTCCAAGCGGTTATCTGTCTATTTGCTATACTCACTATACGCTCCTATCCTGTATTGCAGCTGAAGCTACATTAAATGGCGGGTACCTTCTCACCCATTCATAAGGTCTCGTCCCGTTAAAAACTACATGAAAATAGAAAAAGACATCCACGCAAAGCGTACGCCCCATAAGGAAGTTTTAAGAAAAGCAGCAGGTGTCGAAAATTTCGACACCTGCTACTTATTTTTCTGCACTTTTTCCGGAAGGCTTCAGGAGTACACTCCTGACGATTGCACTGTTTTACAACTTCTGGGAGTATCAACAGTATGCTCGCCAAGATAATGCAGACACTTTCTCTGCTTTTCTTTTTTCTCAACTTCCGGATTTGCGGCACTTATGGCTGTATATTGGGATGTTCTAAGTGTTAAGAAAATTGGAATAGGGTTAACACTCTATTTGTGAAGTTCCATTTTGATTGAGGATACTACAGCATAAATAAGAGTAACTGCCGATAGACTCCAAAACATAATATGAAGCAAACGCAGGTTCAAAAAGCAATATAGTGCATTGGTTACAAAGGTAATTCCAAGAAGCAGAAATACGTAGCCGGATTGACGGTAATGGGGGGGCGTTTCGCTTCTTTGTTTGCATCCACTTCTTCCCTTTCTTTTTTTGATGCCCATATATAGGCATTATTCAAAAGAAACCTTTTTCCCGAAACTGTATAAAACTGAGGACAAACCAAATAATTGCTGAAACGGTAAAGACTAAGAAAGCTCCTGTATGCATCATTACACCAGCTTTCTTAGTCTTTTTTATGTAAGTATTCGATTAATTTTGCTATGTCTGACTGTTAGGATTACCCGAATTTATCGAACAGTTCCGTCGTCATTAAATTTCTTCTTGAGTGCGTTTTCCACCGGAATGATCGTGAAGAGCATAATCAGTAGCTGCACGAAAACAATCACCAGAGAAAGGATACTTACTTTGCCTGTACTGCTTTTTGTAAATGGCAATTGTACAAGCATGGTCGGAATCATCAGAACCCATCCTGCCTTCCACCATAACCGACCGGCACAATCATGTGCAAACTTCCATGTGTCTATATTCTGCATAGATCGTTTCGTGCGATAACCCGCAATAGGGTTAATATTAGGAGGACAATGCTTCCACATCCAATATCCTAAAAGAATCATTGTGGCCGGAATAATAAGATTGCACACAAATAAAAACCACCAAAATCCCATAGCTGGTCTCCTTTCATCATTGGGGTATTAAGTTTATTCTGATTATCTTAATGTTTTTTCTCATCATTATATCATAATATCATAACTTACTGAATTTACAAACTATTTTTGCTCAAAAGCTGTAGACTTTCTGGTAGTGAAAACAGCTCAGAATCTCATGCAAAAGGCTTTCTATTCCTTTCTCGCTGTCGAATAAAAAATCAGGGGCAATCCCGAAGGATCACCCCTGACAGATGGTTAAGTATAAATCAGCTCTGCATTGCCGGATTGAAAAGTATTTCGTGTTTTCTAAACAACTTCCTTATCTGGTGTATGCAAAGCGTGAATGTCTTTTTTATTCTGGCGCAGGACAACATTCCTTTCAGTCTCTCCTCCGTTCGCTCTTCTTTTTTTCTGCTCACTTTGCTCTCCTGTTTTACATTGCGACTGAAGACCCCGTAAAACAGGGATGGGACTTTCTCACCCACTCGTGGGTTCTCGTCTCATCATAATCTTCAATATAAAAAAATAACACCCTGAATGGGTGTTATTTTATTTATGGCGGAGGACATGGGACTCGAACCCACGGGGCTGTTACACCTTACTTGATTTCCAATCAAGCTCCTTAGCCACTCGGTCAATCCTCCAAAGCACTATTATAATTTATCATATTTATCGGGGCTTTGCAAGTCTTTTCTTTCAAAGCCCCGTATTTTTTGTGATTCAAAAATGATAATGTCCTAAGTATACGAAAAAGAAAATGTCCCAAAACGAATATATAGAGTTAAACTATCTCTCTGGG
>RCNI01000181.1_pt1 | contig 41743 bp, 31 predicted proteins | sample 2041151 | NCBI WGS metagenome assembly RCNI01 (sample SAMN09708214, study PRJNA481090) | feces metagenome | isolation source: feces | place: Antarctica: Albino Rookery
TGAAGTAACTTCTGTCGCTTATCCTTTCATCAGAATTTCATCTTTATCGCGTTTCCCTCTCGAAAGCGGTTGCAAAGGTACGCACTTTTGCGATATCTGCAAACTTTTTTATCTTTTTTTCTCCTTTTTTTCTTACTTTTCTTCTATCTTATTGATTATAAATGAATTAAAATGTAAAAGACTTTCAGTTTCCTTGAAATGGCATTTTTTCACCTACCTAATTATATTCACGCACGCGTGTATCGGTTACAACTACGTTCAACCTAAATTCGGTTTTCGAGGATCAACTTACCCTAAAAACATTGTTTTCTTTAAAGTAAGACAGCTTTCCAATCAATTATATTCGATAAAACATTTTACTTATTTTCTTTTTCAGTAGTTTGAAGAGTGACTAAAACCTTATCGATTCTCGCCCCGTCCATATCTACGACTTCAAAAAGAAAGCCATTCCACTCCAGGATCTCGCCACTTCTAGGTATTGACTGCAAATGCTGCAAGATCAAGCCCCCCAACGTATGAAAATCAGATTTCTCGAACAATTCCTGCCGATTAAAATAAGTCAAGAAGTGATGCATCGGACATTGACCATCAATCAACCAACCATCTTTATTGGTACGGGCTATAATTTCCGGTTCTTCATCTCCTTCATCAACAGTACCCACCAATCCTTCCAGAATATCCTTCAAAGTTATAATCCCCGTACATGCACCAAATTCATCACAAACCAATGCACGGCTGATTTTCTTAGCTTTCATCAATTCGAGCACTTTGTAAACATTCATATTCTCATGAAAATAAGTAGCCTCATTCGTCAAAGACCTCAAATTGAAATCAGGCTCATCCCAATGAAGAACCAAATCTTTCAACTGGACTACTCCACAAACTCTATCCAATCCACCTTCTGCAACAGGATAAAATTCAAATAAATGCTTACTTATCACTTGCTTCACCTGCAATGAACTCATTTTCACATCCAAACAGATGATATCGCCCTGATGCGTCATGATGGACCCTACTTTCAAATCTCCCAACAAAAAGACACGCTGCATAATATCCTGCTCTACGGGTTGCACTTGTCCCACTTCCGCTCCTTCTTGGATAATTGATTTGATTTCCTCTTCTGTCACTTTATTGTCCGATCCTTTTATACCCAACAAATTAAACATCAGTTCAGTACTCTTCGACAGCAACCAGACAAAAGGCAAAGCAATGATAGACAAAATATTCATAGGACGTGCCATCACTTTTGCTATCTTTTCTGCCATACTCATTCCAATACGCTTCGGAACTAATTCACCGAATATAATACTGAGGAAAGTCACAACCACGACAATCAATCCCTGAGCCAATGCCGAAGCATAATGTATTGACACTCCCCAAGTCAATAAAACCTCCGTCACATCAGCCGCTATCTTGTTTCCTGAGTAAATACCGGTCAATATACCTATCAATGTGATGCCAATCTGCACCGTAGACAAAAAGCGGTCGGGTTCATTCGCCAATTTCAAGGCCATACGAGCCGTAGAACTTCCTTTTTTTGCATCCGCAGTCAAACGCGACTTACGAGCGGAAATAAGAGCTACCTCTGACATCGCAAAAACGCCGTTCAAGAAAATCAGCCCAACAATAATTACCAATTCATTCATATAAAAGATTCTTTACAGACAAAAATAATAGAACGTTCAAAGCTATTACAAACTCTAAACGTTCTATTATAGAACATTAACTATTCAGTTCAAGAAATCACAAATGTTTGGGAGGATAAAGGCTGTCCCACCAACTTTTATCTCCTTGTAACCATTTAGCGAACCATGCGAAGATGGTAGCCTGCCACTGCAAGCGCTTGCCATATTCCTGAATATGATGGTCCTGACCATCCACCACCACAAAGGCAGTTTCACGACCCAACAATTTCAAGGCATTAAACATTTGGATACTTTCTCCTATTGGAACATTCGTATCGGCCGAGCCATGCAAGAAAAGCAAAGGGGTACGCACTTTCTCTGCACGAAACAGAGGACTCTGGCGGGTATACATTTCCGGATTATTCCAAGGGTAACTATTGGCAGAAGCAACTTCTCCATAAGAATACCCCCAATAACCTTCTCCCCAGTAACTTGCAATGGAACTGATGCCTGCATGTGAAATGGCAGCAGCAAAGATATCGGTTTTCGTTTGAAGATATTGTGTCATGAATCCACCGTAAGAAGCTCCGATACAACCAATTTTGGATGCGTCGACATACGAATGTTCGGCTACGAAACGCTGGGTTCCTTCTATGATATCATCCGCAACAAATTCACCCCACGTATTTACATGACGAGCCGAGAACTTCTGCCCGAATCCGCTAGCTCCACTCGGTTCAACTACATATACTACATACCCCAAAGCAGCATACGCATGCTGAGGATAGCGTGTAGCGAAACTTCGACTGGTAGGACTGCATCCGCCATAATAATTGACAATCATCGGATACTTCCGAGAAGCATCAAAATGAGGAGGCAAATAAAAGCGTCCATAAATCGTATCCCCACGTGAATTCACAAAATTCCATGCTTCACAGGTTCCCAATTCCACACCAGCCAGTGAGCGCCCGCTCACGTCATCTACTAATGTGGTCTTCAGATTTTTCGTATTCAATGTATATAGCCGCTGTGCATTCGATGCACTCTCCCCGTAAAAAGCGAGTTTCCGGTCTTGGCGAGCCAAGGAAAAAGCTGCGATATTTTCTTCGGGGACTTCTACCTTATGGATTCGGTTCTTTTCCGGATTCATTTGAAAAAGATTGACGCTATCTTTATCTTCAGCTGTAAAATAAATCAGTCCATCGGTCGTGCTCCACATAAATTTTTGGATACTCGGATTAAAGTCACGCGTAAGCGGAACAACCTTTTTAGACGCAATATCCAAGGAGAACAATTGATAATCAAACATGCTGGGAGTTTGTCCTGGTTCCACGTTCTTGCCTATTCCATTGAATGCTTCAGGAGAACCCGACAACAAGATTTTCTTTCCATCGGGAGAAAACACCGCTTGACTGATAAATCCATCCTTTTCGACCAACGTATCCACCTTTCTCGTTTGAAGATCCATGCGATAAAGACTCATTAAGGTAGTCGGTCGCTTGGTCAGTCTCTGAGTGCTGACCATAAACAAGAGGTACCGCCCATCACTCGACAAATCAGCGAAAGTGGTATTCCGGTAACCATAAGTCAAGGGTTGCAAGACGCCTGTTTTCCGATCATAAAGGCTGAGATACATACGATTGCGCCATCCAGGGATTCGGTCATCCGGCTCTACTATCTGATACACCTCTTTTTGTTCCTTCGGACCCTGACGTTCCTGCATAAAAACCAAGAAATCTTCTGTAGGTCCCATGACAAACGGAGCATCTGGCAGTTGGTCAGCCCAAAGAGATTCCACCCCTGTAGTCGGATTGACAACGACCAATTCATTACCGTTCATCCCTCGACGGATAAAATAATAAAGACTGCTGCAGGGCATCCACCGCAACGATTCCGTACGAACGGCCACGACATGTCCGGTAGCAAGTTCCACGACCTTCGTCTGGTTGGAACTATTTCCCCCTTTCAAGGTGGTATGATATGCCGCAATCAAGAACTTGCCATCAGGAGATAGAGACGTACCCGTAATGCGCTGCCCATGCAACACATCATCCATAGTAAACAAGTGCTTACCATCCTCCCGCAAAGCCAGCACCCCTTCCTCAGCGGTTTCTACTTCTACAGAAGGAGTTTCCGATTTTCCAGGCTGAGAAAGATACTTCACCACCACCTGATGAGTTGCAGGGTTCCATGCCATATCTTTTCCATCGACCTGTTCTCCATCCACATAAAGACGATAAGCAGAAAGTCCCTTTACCTTGACATTTACCTTAGCATATCTTGTGTTTTCCACAGAAAAAGAAGCCAAATGCAAAGCATATCCTGCCACCCGTTCATTCGTCTGAGTGACGTCTATAAAATCTGCTCCACCCAATTCTTTGGTAGAGACAGGCCAATCCAACATTTCTTCCGAAGCAAACGCCTTCGCATTCACATCGACCGAATCGACCAAATAAGGTGCATTTACCGGAAAAGGTCCGGCATAACGAAAGCGAGAAACATCTACCGTTTCCGCTTGTAAAGAAAGCACTCCACATAAAGCAAGTGCAGAAAATAAGATCTTAGTCATAAAGATTCGTCATTTATCATTCCATCTTTCCATTAACAATCGCATCAATCCGCTGAAGCTCAGCCTCATCAAACTCCGGACTATCCAAAGCTTTCAGATTGCTGGCCAGCTGGTCCACCGAACTGGCACCCACAATGACCGAAGTGACTTCTTGCTGCTGCAATAACCAAGCCAATGCCATTTCAGCCAATGTCTGCCCACGAAGCAAAGCTACCTCATCCAACTCCCTCAGTTTACCCATCACCTCTTCGGTAAGTGCCTCCTTCTTCAAGTATCCACCCCGTGCAATGCGCGAATCGTCAGGAATTCCATAGAGATACCTATCGGACAACAATCCTTGTGCAAGAGGGGAAAAGGCCACGAAACCTGCTCCCTGCTCTTTCGCCAAATCAAGCAAGCCCGCTTTCCGAGGATCCCGATTCAACAGATTGTACCTTCCTTGATAAATAAGGCAAGGCACGTGCTGGTCCTTTAAATACTGATAAGCAGAGAGAGCAACATCATAAGGATATTTTGACAGTCCCACATACAAAGCCTTTCCTTGATGAACGATATCCACCAATGCCTGTAAAGTTTCCTCCAGCGGAGTTTCCGGATCATAACGATGAGAATAAAAGATATCCACATAATCCACATTCATCCTCCGCAAGCTCTGGTCGATTCCCGCCATCAAATGCTTGCGCGACCCCCAAGTGCCGTAAGGACCTGCCCACATGTCATGGCCAGCCTTCGTAGAAATAAACAGTTCATCACGATAAGGAGCAAAAGAACTCTTCATCACGGCACCAAAAGTTTCCTCAGCCGAGCCTGGAGACGGACCATAATTATCTGCCAAATCAAAATGAGTGATGCCATGGTCAAAAGCATAAAAAAGCTTTTTCTTACTGAGTGACAAAGTATCTACATCACCGAAATTATGCCAAAGCCCTAAAGAAATTTTAGGTAACAAGATTCCGCTACATCCACAACGGTTGTATTGCATTCCGCAACTATAGCGTTCGGCAGAAGCCGAGTACAAAGTATCCACCATAAAATACGTATTTTTTAAGAGTAAGCTGTTTTAAGGACAGTTCAACAAAAGTACATGATAATTTTCAAAATACCGAACGAAGCTTCTAAAGTTTTATGTATCTTTGCAACGATAATCCTACGATATGAAACAAATAAAACTTACAGCACCCACAAGCGCGATAGGGGCTGTCATCACCCTACCTTCATCCAAAAGCATTTGTAATCGGGCTCTGATTATTCATGCTCTTTCCCAAGGTAAAGATGAAATAGGCAACTTGTCTGACTGTGATGACACGAACGTCATGCTGCGAGCTCTGCAAGCTATGCCCAAGGTCATAGACATCCAAGCCGCAGGTACAGCCATGCGCTTTCTTACGGCCTATCTGGCCATAACCGAAGGAGAACATATCATTACGGGTACCGAGCGAATGAAACAGCGCCCCATCGGCATCTTAGTCGATGCCCTGCGTTCATTGGGAGCCACCATCAATTATACAGAAAAGGAAGGTTTTCCCCCACTCCATATTCAAGGCAGCACTTTCCATCACAACGAAGTAGCTCTACCAGGGAATGTCAGTTCACAATACATTTCCGCACTGCTGTTGATTGGTCCGATGCTTCCCAAAGGACTCCGCATCAAACTGACAGGCGAACTGGTTTCAAGACCCTATATCAACCTGACCCTTCAACTGATGAAGGCATTCGGTGCAAAAGCCTGCTGGAGTTCCGACTGTCAATTGGAAGTAGCTCCACACCCTTATCGTGACACCCCGTTCTGCGTAGAAAGTGATTGGAGTGCCGCATCCTATTGGTATGAGATGGTATCACTCACAGAAAACGGACGCGTAGAACTGCCCCGACTTTATGCAAACAGTTTCCAAGGTGATTCCAAAGTAGCGGAACTCTTTGAAGGATTAGGTGTCAAGACAAGCTATGCATCCGACAAGGTAATTATAGAACGCACAAGACGACAACTGGAACAAATGGAATACGATTTTATCGACCAGCCAGATTTAGCCCAGACATTTGTTGTTACTTGTGCACTGCTGAATATTCCATTCCGTTTTTCAGGCCTGCAAAGTCTGAGAATCAAAGAGACAGACAGAATTTCGGCCTTAATTACCGAACTGAAGAAATTAGGCTTTACCCTAAAGGCGACAGGAGACTCCATCCTTTCATGGGACGGAGAACGATGCGAACCATCCCCCTGTCCAGCCATAGACACTTACGATGACCACCGGATGGCCATGGCATTCGCTCCTGCAGTCCTCCGATGGAAAGAGTTACGTATAAACAACCCGCAAGTGGTTTCAAAATCATATCCCCTTTATTGGGAAAATTTAAAAGATGCCGGATTCGGCATTTGGGAGGAATAAAAACATGTGGATACTATTACTTATTTTATTCGGAGTGGCCATCTTTGGCTTGACTGCCGGCTATTTCTATAACCGCTCAATCGAAAAGAAAATTGAGAAAGGTGAAATACAAGAAGAACCTGAACTGGTAGAAGTCGACAGCGAATGCTGCGGACAACATACCATTTGCGAGAAAGACAGCCTGCTTGCTGCAGTAAGCAAAGAAATAGAATATTACGATGATGAAGACCTTGACCGTTTCAGAGGTCGTTCCTCAGATGAATACACAGAAGAAGAAATTGAAGAATTCCGTGAAATCCTCTATTCTACGCAAGAAGTGGAAGTAGCCGGATGGTGCAGAAGCCTGCAATTGCGCGGCATTGAATTTCCTGAAGACTTGAAACCCGAACTCTTCCTCATTGTGGGAGAACGACGTTTCCACTAATTTCCTCACCCACCCTTAATTACAACCTGTTGAAATGGATAATTTATTTGAACTATTACACTATACCTTCTTTCAGCATGCCCTATGGGGAAGCCTTTTTGCAAGCATAGCCTGTGGAATCATCGGGACTTATATCGTAACACGCCGATTGGTATTCATCAGCGGCGGAATTACGCATGCCTCCTTCGGTGGTATTGGTATCGGATTATATACCGGAATCTCTCCCCTGCTTTCAGCTGCCATCTTTTCCATCCTCTCTGCTTTCGGAGTAGAATGGTTGAGCAAGCGCAGTGACATGCGTGAAGACTCAGCCATTGCGGTCTTTTGGACCTTCGGTATGGCGGTCGGTATTATATTCAGCTTCTTGGCTCCGGGATTCACCCCAGAGCTATCCTCTTTCCTCTTTGGAAACATTCTGACCGTCACAACGATGGACATCGTCATGCTGGCTTTGCTCAGCGTGCTGCTCATCCTGTTCTTCGGGCTGTTTTTGAAGCCGATTGTGTCCATCGCCTTCGACCGTGAATTTGCCCAGTCGCAGCGCATGCCGGTCACTTTCTTTGAATACGCCCTGATGATGTTCATCGCACTGACCATCGTAGCTTGCCTTCGCATGGTAGGTATCGTTTTGGCAATTTCCCTGCTCACTCTCCCGCAAATGACCGCCAATCTCTTTACCTACAGCTTTAAGAAAATCATTTTTCTTTCTATCGGAATAGGCTACTTAAGTTGTCTGGGAGGACTGTTCCTTTCGTACCAGCTCCAAGTTCCGTCAGGAGCCTCCATCATCTTTATCTCTATTCTCATTTATGTCTTTGCAAAAGCAGGCAGAATGTTTTTTTCTAAACAAGCAAATTAATATATTTGTTATATATAGTAACTGATAAACCAAACACGATATGGAAATTAAAATCAATTCATTAGATCAGATTCATGAAGCTGCAAAGCAATTCATTGCAGCTATGGGCGACAATACAGTCTTTGCCTTCTACGGAAAGATGGGAGCAGGAAAGACTACCTTCATCAAAGCACTTTGTGAAGAACTCGGTGTAACTGATGTCATCAACTCACCAACCTTTGCCATCGTAAACGAGTACCGCTCGGAAGAGGCAGGCGAATTGATCTATCATTTCGACTTCTACCGCATCAAGAAATTGGAAGAAGTATATGATATGGGATATGAAGATTACTTCTATAGCGGTGCCCTCTGTTTCATTGAATGGCCGGAACTCATTGAAGACTTGCTTCCAAACAACGCAGTGAGCGTTACCATTGAAGAAGTGGAAGATGGCAGCCGCGTTATCCGATTTGAAGCAGATGAAGAAGCCTGAGACATCATATAAAGCCTTTCGCTTATGAAAATGCATTTCATCATTCAAGGAGTTTTTGTCATTGTGGGAATCCTTTCCATTGCAGCTGCACTCTTCAACTGGGACTGGTTCTTCACCTCTCAAAACACCCGCTACCTTGTCAACCACTTCGGAAGGCAATGGGCCAGAGTCTGCTATGCCATACTCGGCGGACTGATGATATTCATTGGAATTTATTTCTATCTGACTGTTCGGGCCGCACTTCCACAGTAAGATGAGACCAATAAAAAAGTGACTGCAAAGATTTCAACTTGAAACTTTGCAGTCACTTTTATTTTTTGAGATTTCAATTGTAAAAGCCGTTATTCAACAGCACCCAACTGATTTCCGTATTCCATTTCACCTTGGACAACAAACAAGACTTCTTCAGGATCGAAAGGACCCATACCGTCTTTCTTTGATTCCTTGACTATGTAATCTACTATTTCATCCTGGTCGATGTTGATATAGCCTTCCTCATCAGGTTGAGCGTCCAAGCAACCGCTTGTAGTATAATAATCAACAATCAGATCAAGGAAATAATACAATTCATCGTCTGAGAATTTATCCTTCAAATCGATTGGCAAATAATTCTTGATGAATTCAATCGTTTTTTCATCATCCTGATCTTCCAACAAGAAATCCTCTTCCATTCCCATAGTCGTATTTTTTATAATGAATGAATTACAATAAAGCTTTCACTTTGTCAGCCAAGGCAGCTTTTGTAGTAGCGCCTACCTGCTTAGCAACCACTTCACCATCTTTAATGAAAAGGATAGTAGGGATATTGCGCACACCGAATTCACCAGGAAGATCTGAGTTCTCATCTACATCACACTTACCGATGTTTACCTGACCTTTAAATTCTTCAGCCAATTCTTCGATATAAGGAGCAACCTGTTTGCAAGGACCACACCATGTAGCCCAAAAGTCCAATACGATTGGCTTACCTTCTGCCTTAATTGATTCAAAATTCTGATCTGTAATGTTCAATGCCATAATTTTACTTGATATTAGAGTTATTAAATCTTTCGCAAATATAAATTAATTTATTCGATACTCCAACATTGGTTGGTCTTTTAAATAATTTATCAATTCTTTTTCTACTGAAATTTTCACGGTTCTTGACATCAGATTGACATGCATCTGACCATCTTCATCCATGATATAGAAATACAATTCGGTATTTCCGGGATGTTCTTTCACCAAGGTTGAGAAATCAGCTATGAATTCATCGTTGACAGCCAGCAAAGGGGCTTTCACCGTCAATTTTTCTATGACACGGTCTTTTACGTCGGGAAGCAGTTCAATGCTATTTACCTTCACCTCCCACTCGTCGGGTCTCCATTGTTTCGGCTGGCATTTTCCACGCATATAGAGGAACATTCCTTCTGCGAAGAAATTCTTCTTTTCTACCCAGTCATTGCCAAAGAAAGCAAATTCAGCCACTCCACTGTAATCCTCTACCTTAGCGATGCCATACGGTTTTCCCGTCTTGGTATAACCTTCACGAACTCCGGTTACGATTCCTCCCATCACCAAATCACGATTCTGCAAAGGAGTTAAGTCGCTCAATTCGGCCATGTGCACATTGCACACATTTTCAAGGATTACCGCGAATTCATCCAAAGGATGAGCCGACAAGTAGATACCTACCAGTGCACGTTCCTTGTTCAAGCGTTCCAAATCGCTCTCAGCAGGAGCCGGAACAATTTCCGGTGTCGCTATTTCCACTGCCATACTGCCCCCGAAAAGGCTGTTGGCTGCCGAAGCTTGGTCCAACTGGTATTTATTTCCATAACGGACCAACGTTTCCACAAATGTTTCTCCCTTGCTATTCACCACGAAGAAATCCTCACGTTTGATTTCCGAGAAACTGTCGAATCCACCTGCAATCGCCAAGTTTTCAATATTTTTACGGTTACAAGCCGTCAAATTGACACGCTGCACGAAGTCGAATATATTTTTGAACTCACCGTTTTTCTCACGTTCATTCAAAATGCTCTGTACGGCCGATTCGCCCACTCCCTTGATAGCTCCCAAACCGAAGCGGATGTCGCCACGGATATTTACAGAGAACTTATGGCTACTTTCATTCACATCTGGTCCCAAAACCTTGATACCGGTAGCCTTGCACTCGTCCATCAACTTCGTGATTTCCGTAATGTTGGAAATGTTTCGGCTCAAAGTGGCCGCCATATATTCCGACGGATAATTTGCTTTCAAGTAAGCCGTCTGATAAGCTACCCACGAATAGCAAGTAGCATGCGACTTGTTGAACGCATAAGAAGCGAACTTTTCCCAGTCTGCCCAAATTTTTTCGAGCACCTTCGGGTCATGTCCATTCTTCTTTCCTCCTTCGATGAACTTAGGCTTCATGTGATCCAACTTGTCGCGCAACTTCTTACCCATCGCCTTACGCAAGGCATCTGATTCACCTCGCGTAAAATCAGCCAGCAAGCGCGACAGAAGCATCACCTGTTCCTGATAGACAGTAATACCATAGGTATCCTTCAAATACTTTTCCATACAAGGAATATCGTACTCAATAGGTTTCCTTCCTTGTTTACGATCGATAAAGTCCGGGATATAATCCATCGGGCCCGGTCGGTACAAGGCATTCATGGCCACCAAGTCCTCAAAGGTAGACGGCACCAGTTCACGGAGGTATTTCTGCATACCAGCCGATTCAAACTGGAAAGTACCGATAGTACGTCCGTCACTGTATAATTTATAGGTAGCTGGGTCGTCGATAGGAATCTCATCAATATTCACTTCGATACCCTTACTATTCTTTATATTTTCAATGGCCTCTTTAATGATAGACAAAGTCTTCAATCCCAAGAAGTCCATCTTGATCAATCCGGTATCTTCAATCACCGAACCTTCATACTGGGTAACCAGCATCTTTTCACCGGTTTCCTTGTCATCGGCAGTACTTACCGGAACCCAATCAGTGATGTCGTCACGACAGATGATGGTACCACATGCATGCACACCTGTACCACGCACGTTACCTTCCAGCATCTTCGCATACTTGATGGTATCCCTCAAGAGAGGATCGGAAGACACTTCCGCAGCCTGCAATTCCGGAACATAAGCGATGGCATTGGTCAAATTCATCTTCTTGTCAGGAATTTTATCGGGAATCAGCTTGCACAAGCGGTCAGATTCCGACAATGGCAATTTCTGTACACGAGCGACATCCTTGATAGCCAGTTTCGTGGCCATCGTACCATAAGTAATGATATGAGCCACCTTTTCCTGTCCATATTTTTCTGTTACCCAGTTCAAGACACGACCACGACCATCATCATCGAAGTCCACGTCAATATCCGGAAGAGAAATACGGTCCGGGTTCAAGAAACGCTCAAACAGCAAGTCGTACTTGATCGGGTCAATCTGTGTGATACCCAAGCAATAAGCTACGGCCGAACCTGCAGCCGAACCACGACCCGGTCCTACAGACACTCCCAACTGGTTACGTGCCGCATTGATAAAGTCCTGCACAATCAAGAAGTATCCAGGGAAACCCATGGTCTTCATGATATACAATTCGAACTTCATACGTTCGCTCACTTCTTCCGAGAGCACTTCACCGTAACGTTTTTTGGCACCTTCGTACGCCAATTTCGCCAAGTAATCGGCTTCAAACTTGATACGATACAGTTTGTCGTAACCTCCCAAGCGTTCAATCTTTGCCTTGGCAGTAGCCTCATCCACCACGACATTTCCATTTTCGTCCTGAGTAAACTCGTCAAACAAGTCTTTCTCCGTGAAACGCTTCCGATATTCTTCTTCGGTACCAAATTCCTTCGGGATGTTGAAGAACGGCATGATAGGCGGATGATCGATGGTATAAAATTCTACCTTGTCACAGATATCCACCGTATTCGACAATGCTTCGGGAATATCCTTGAAGACCTCATTCATCTCTTCACGGGTCTTCATCCATTCCTGCTTAGAGTACAGCATACGTTTTGGATCATCCAAGTCCTTACCGGTACTCAAGCAGATAAGTCGGTCATGTGCTTCGGCATTCTCTTCATCTACGAAGTGAACGTCGTTGGTACAGATCAACTTAATATTGTATTTTTTAGAATATTCTATCAACTTCTCGTTGACGATAGTCTGCATCTTGAAAGCCTCATGATTGGCCCGTGGAACCGTAGCCTTATGACGCTGCATCTCCAAGTAATAATCGTCTCCGAAAAGGTTCTTATACCACTGGATAGCTTCTTCCGCCTTGTCGTATTCACCGCTCAAGATACGGCGGGGTACTTCACCGGCGATACAAGCCGAACAAACAATCAAGCCTTCATGATACTTCTCCAGTTCCACACGATCGGTACGCGGGCGCATATAAAAACCTTTGGTCCATGCTTTTGAAACCAATTTGATCAAGTTATGGTAACCCTTCTGGTTCTTGGCCAGCACAATCAAGTGGTAACCGCTTTGGTCCGGTTTCCCTTCTTTATCCGTAAGGCGACGACGCGCCACATACATTTCGCAACCAAAAATCGGCTTGAAAAGCTTCTTTTTAGCCGCTTCCAACTGTTCTTTGCATGCTGCAATCTCCGATTCCGGATTTTCGGATTCTATCTTTCCACTCTCCAATCCGGCAATCTTCTTCTTCAAATCCTTGATTTCACCGTTCGCCCCTCCATTCTTCTTATTTACATAATTGAAGAATTCCTTGATACCGAACATATTTCCATGGTCGGTCACGGCAAGTCCGCGCATTCCATTGGCGATTGCCTTATCCACCAAGCGAGGGATGGAAGCCTGTCCATCGAGGATAGAATATTGCGTATGTACGTGTAAATGAACAAAATCTTGCATAGTCAGCCTTATGTATCTTGTCTCTTGTTTTTAATGTAAATTTTTCAATCCGTTGAAATACATATCCAACAGTTTCTTAGCGGCGGTAAAAGAAGTGGTCTGTCCCGCCAATACTTCCTGCTCTTTCAGAGCCAGCATATCCTTAATGAGCGAATCCTGATAAAAATGATCACGCAACTGCTCATTAATACTTTCATACATCCAATATTTGGCCTGTTCATTGCGCCGGCGTTCAAAGTAACCGTTCGCCTTCACAAAGTCAAAGTATTGGAAAATCATGTCCCAGATTTCTTTCACTCCGATATTATAGAAGCCAGAATAAGTGAGGACCTGAGGTGTCCATCCTGAGTCGGGAGCCGGAAACAAGTGCAATGCATTTCGGAAGTGGGCCGCTGCCAGTTTAGCCTTCTCGATGTTATTCCCATCGGCTTTATTGATTACTATTCCATCGGCCATTTCCATGATACCGCGCTTGATGCCCTGCAATTCATCGCCTGTTCCAGCCAGTTGAATCAACAAGAAAAAGTCCACCATGGAGTGTACAGCCGTTTCACTCTGTCCCACCCCGACCGTTTCTACAAAAATCTTGTCGAATCCTGCAGCCTCACACAAGATGATGCTTTCACGCGTCTTGCGAGCCACACCACCTAAAGAACCTGCCGTAGGGCTAGGACGGATAAACGATTTGGGATGAACAGACAGCTTCTCCATGCGAGTCTTGTCGCCCAAAATACTCCCCTTGGAACGTTCACTGCTTGGGTCGATAGCCAATACCGCCAATTTTCCTCCCTTATCTTCAAGGACCTGCAAGCCAAAGACATCAATGGATGTACTCTTACCCGCTCCAGGTACCCCGCTGATACCAATCCTCACTGAATTTCCTGCATACGGAAGACACTTCTCAATTACCTCCTGAGCCAATGCCTGGTGTTCGGGTTTGACACTTTCTACCAATGTGACCGCTTGACTAAGTACCGTCACATCACCTTTCAAGATGCCTTCCACAAATTCGCCGGCAGATAAATGACGACGTTTCGGCCTCTTTTGCACTTTCAGATAAGGATTAACGATAGAGGGCTGTTCAATCCCCTTATTTACTGTTAACCCCTTATATTCTTTCGCATTTTCGGGGTGTTCCATAATAACTATGTTTCTTTTCTGATTCTACGGTTGAAAGGGGCTCAATCTTTCTTCAAGACAGAAGCCTTTACCCTTACAGTAATCATCGGATGGCTCGGGTCGTTCGTAATCATCAAGATACGCGGTGCCCCCTTAGTACGTCCTAAGTTCTTGGCCAATACCGTAACCTTCATTTTGGTAGACTCACCTGGAGCCAGCACACGCTTCTTCAGCTTCACAGCAAGTGCCATGCTGAAGACCTGCATATCCTGGATTTCCAGATTAGATTTTCCCCTATTGGTTATGATGACTGTTTGAGATTTCTTCTGTTTAGGCTTCAAATCGAGAAATTCGAGTTTCTTGGAGGAAACCTCCAAAACCGGAGGATTACTGCGTTCAAAAGCTGAAACGTGAGAGAAATCAGGCAACAATGCGACAGAAACAGGAATTTCATTTTCCAAACCGACCTTATCCCCCATGAAGCGAGACAAGTAAATGCTGGTACGCGTAATACCCAATTTAGGCAACTTGTCCGAATCTAAAGTAACCACAATCTTTCCGCTCTTCTGTCGGCCCAAGATTTCCGGATAAGCCTTTGCCGACAAATAAGGAGGCAAGTGCATCAATACCGGGATATAAGGTTTGGAAGAAGTATTGGCTACCAAGATTTCAAACTCAGGCTTTTCCCCTTTATTCACATCATTGAATTCGATTTCTTCCTGATTCAAACGGATGGCATCAAATCCAAATGGATGCGTGAAAGAATAATTCCGTGCATCAGCAGTCACTTCCCCTCGAAACTCCAAATAGATAGGAGTAGAAGAAGCGTTGCAATACACTCCTACTTCTTTGTAAAAAGTACCGATTGCTTCCGTATCAAAAACTGCGGTCACCGTTCCCTTTCCACCGGCAGGAATCGGTTTTTTCGTCCAATCGGCTGTCGTACAACCGCATGAGGTGGTCACATTGGAAATTACCAACGGTTTAGAACCGGAATTGGTAAAATGATACGTGATGGTCACCGGATTACGCCACAAGAGGTAACCCAATTCCTGCACAGGCTTGTCAAAAACGATTTTCGGCTGAGCCATGACCAGCACGTTCGCTGCGAATAATATACTTAAAAAAAAGAGTATGCGTTTCATCCAATTTATTTCATTAGTTTACGGAACAAAGATAGAGAGAAAATTGCTACTTAACAAAAGTAGATTCGGAATTAAGCTTAAAAAGGAACAATAACTCAGTATTAAATTTTGGGAAAGCAATGAAGCAATACCCCAATATGGCCCTCTCCATTTCGCCGGAACAACCTTTTTCATAGGTCGGCAGTATTACTGACGTAGGTCAGCAGCATTACTGACATACGTCAGCAGCAAAAAACGACCTGTCAAACTCCTTCATCCCCCTCTTTGGGGAATCCATTATAAAAAAGAACAAAACCAACGAAGCATACACCACACGACCCATAACACCTGCTTAACGCAGAGCCATTTTACGCAAAAAGTCCGTCGGTTGATAGATATCAACCGACGGACTTTCATTTCAGTATAGATTACAGACTGATTACTTCAATGTTTCCTTGATAGCAGGATCATTATACTGTTTCTGGAGTTTCACCAGTTCAGCCTTCAACTCTTCAGTAATCTTTTCATAACCCTTCTGTCCGAACAAGTTATGCATTTCTTTCGGATCTTCCTGCAAATCGTACAATTCCCATTCATCGATATCATTGTAGAAATGAATCAATTTATAACGTTCTGTACGCACACCATAATGACGTTTCACGCTGTGTTCTGCCGGATATTCATGGAAGTGATAATACAAAGACTTGCGCCAAGTGGCAGGTTTTTCACCCTTCAATAAAGGAAGCAATGAAACTCCCTGAATATCAGCAGGGATTTCAGCACCGGCCAAATCTACGAAAGTAGGAGCATAGTCAATATTCTGAACCATTTCAGAGATTTCACCTCTTGCCTTGAAATCCTTAGGCAAATGCATTACCAATGGAGTATGCATAGATTCTTCATACATGAAACGTTTGTCAAACCATCCGTGTTCACCCATATAGAATCCCTGATCGGAAGTATACACTACCAATGTATTGTCCATCAATCCCTTTTCTTCCAAGTAATCCAATACTCTACCTACGTTGTCATCCAATGACTTCAACACTTTTGCATAGTCACGCATGTAGCGCTGGTACTTGAATTCTACCAAGTCCTTACCTTGAGGATTTTTCTTGTAGAAATCAGCGATGATAGGATCATAAACAGCATCATAAGCCTTACGTTCTTCTTCGTTCATGCGGCCTACGAATTTTTCAAACTGTTTCTTCAAACGGCTGTTCACATTTTTATTGTACATCTTTGTATCATAGATGATATCCATGTGCTTACCGATTTCCATTTCCTGAGTTTGAGCTGCCTTTCTACCTTCATAATCATCATAGAAATTATCTGGCAAAGCAAATGTCTTGTCTTCATACAAGCTCAAGTACTTCGTTTCAGGCAACCAGTTGCGGTGACAAGCCTTATGATGGATAAGAATACAGAACGGTTTGTTCTTGTCGCGCTTGTTTTCCATCCAGTCAATACTCTTGTCAGTAATGATGTTGGTCAAGTAACCTTTTTCCTGAACTCGTTCATTGTTCATCTTGATGAAGTCCGGATTGTAGTAATCGCCCTGACCAGGAATGATTTCCCAGTAACTGAAGCCAGTTGGAGTGCTTTCCAAATGCCATTTACCGATGAGCGCTGTTTCATAACCTGCCTTCTGAAGCAATTTCGGCATGGTCTGTTGAGATCCATCAAACTTGCAATGAGTATTGTCTGTAAAACCGTTGGTATGGCTATGTTTGCCAGTCAACATACAAGCACGGCTAGGTCCACTCAAAGAGTTAGCCACAAAGCTATTAGTAAACTTCACACCATCCTTGGCAATACGGTCCAAATTAGGAGTTTCTACGAAACGATTGTCATAGCAGCTCATCATCTGTGCCGTATGGTCATCGGTCATAATGTATACAATGTTGTATTGCTTTGGAGCCTCTTTCTTTTCAGAAGCACATGAAGTGGCAAGCAGTGCCGATACACCAGTTGCAGAGAATACAAGTGTTTTTGTAAGGTTATTCATTGTAATAAGTTTATGAGGTAAATATTATTCGTCAATGGTAATACTTGCAGCAAGGCACAAGTTATGAATGCAAAGATATATATTTTCTTTGGAAGTAAAGGACTACTCCGCCCTGGCTTTTTCACGTCCGACCCTACATTCTGTCCCTTTCAAGTATCTTTTGACTAGAAAACAGACTTTATCACTTCTTTTAATATTTATTTGTGCAGTATTCTCCCGATTTATTAGTTACTTTAGTAAAATGAACATGAAAACAATAAGGAGGACAGATTATGAAGACACTTTTTACTCGCATGTGCATGCTTCTGACCCTGTGTTTCTCTCTTTCTGGAATACAGGCGCAAACTTATGACAAGTTATGGAAAGAAGTGGAAGCACTCCAACAGAAGGATCTGCCGAAATCGGCAATTCAAAAGGTAAATGTGATTTATAAGAAAGCACAAAAGGAAAAGAATATGCCACAACTGATGAAGGCACAACTTATACATGCCTCAGAGCAGGTCAAAGTGACTCCTGACAGTGCTGAAGTAGAAATCAGCCGATTGAAAGCATGGGCTGAAAAAGAACCGGATGAAATTACCTCTGCTTTGCTGCATCATATCATCGGCAACATTGCCATACAGAAAGATGAGCCGGACTGGAACGAGGTCATGAATGCCTATAACCGTTCCTTAAAGGACAAAGAGGTCCTACTGAAAACATCCGCTACCGATTTTGAACCAATCGTCATTTCAACCTCATTCAGCAATACTTACTTTCAAAACAACCTTTATGACTTGTTGGCTCGGCAGAGCATTGCCGGAATAATGTCTAATTGGCAACTGAGTCGGAAAGAAGAGTCTGTAAAGTGTATTGTAGACCTCTATGATTCTTTGATTGAAAGTTATCGTATATCAGGGAATCCAACTGCTACTTTACTTACACGTGAAGCAAAAATATTGTTTCTCAACGGCCCAAGCCCTTCTCAGCTGTCAAACGAGGAAGCAGAAGAGGCGTTGAAAGATTTGCTCCGCCTGTATCAAGCATCTTCGGAGAATACCCAAACAAATGATACACAGCCACAAAAGAAGGAAACGGTGGCAGTGGATGCCTTAGTGGATGTCCATTTGGAATTAGCGGAGAACCTCTGCAATCAACAGAAAACGACCGAGGCTATGGAAATTCTGCAAACTGCCCTGTCGAAGTATCCGACCACCACTTTAAAAGATGCTATTCGGAAAAAGATGGAATGGATAAAGGATCCTTCGCTCACCATGCAAATTCCCATTGTCTATCCTTCATATCAAGGGAGATTAGTAGTCAACTACAAGAATGTTTCAGCGGTGAAAATAGAAACTTATCGCTTACGGCTGACTCCTACCTCGCCCGAACTGAATGGAAATATAAGCAATGAAATTCTATGCCGCAATTACGGAAAGAAGATTGCTACGCAAAGCTTCCGTCTTCCAGCTACTCCCGATTACCTGCCACGCATCGAAAAGCTCTCGTATCAGCTGCCCGAAGCAGGCATCTACATCCTGAAAGCTATCCCTGTTGACCCAAAAGGGAAACCCGATTATCATCCTTTGTACGTATCCCCTTATCAAAGCATACTTATTCCAACTGACAAGAATCATACGGAAATAGTCGCGGTGGACCGACTGACAGGAAATCCTGTATCTCACGCTGAAGTTGTAGAATATCAAAGAGATAAGTATGGAGCTTGTTTTATTTCTCCCAAAATTTGGAAAACAGACTCTAAAGGTAGTGTAATCGTCACAAGATCTAAACGGGAAACACATTTTTATAACGTGCGTACACCAGGCAATGATTTCATGGAAATCAGTCCTCACTATGGATATGGAAATACATTTTCTCCGCTAACAGCCAATAAAGAACGGAAAACAAGCACCACCTTGTTTACCGACCGCTCTTTATACCGTCCGGACCAAACGGTACATGTATCGGGTATCCGTTATGAACAGTCGGGTGATTCATTACGCACCTTGGCAGGAGAGGTAATGCAAATTGAACTGATGGATGTGAATGAAAAAGCCATTGGCAAGCAATCGGCAACATCCGATGCTTTCGGAGTCTTTGCCGCTGACTTCACACTGCCTCAACAAGTTCTTCCTGGACGTTTTACAATCCATACTGCCAACAAGACAATCGGTATCCGCGTGGAAAATTATAAACGCCCCACATTTGATGTAACCTTTACCCCTATCCACAAGACCTATACCTTCGATGACACCGTGAATGTAACAGGATATGTACAGACTTTTGCAGGAGCCCCAGTCCGTCTGGCCAAAGGTACCTATCACGTAGTACGTTCCGAAGCATGGTTATGGAGAAGCGTAGGTGCAGAAGCACAGATAGCTTCCGGTTCCTTCTCAACCGATGCAGAAGGGAAATTTACCATTGACTTCAGTTTGGAATCTCCGTTCAATAAAAAGGAAATCGATCAGATTCCCTACTACAACTACAAGATTACTGCTACCGTAACAGACGGTGCTGGCGAAACCCAGACAGGAGAATTGAATCTTCCAGTCGGCAAACAGTCCATCGGAATCCAAATCAAAGGACTCAACTCTAAACTGGCTCGTGAACATCAAGAAAAGATTCAGTTCCAAGTGATGAACTTGAGCAAACAACTGGTCCAGACAGAAGTGACCTATCAGGTATTCTCCTTGAACAACAACACCGAGAACCCCACTGAAAAATTAGTCCAGGAAGGCAAAGTCCAGTCGCAGAAATCATTTATTCCCAATGAAATTTATGCGCTGTCTTCAGGCTATTACCGATTGAAAGCCCATGCACGCGACAATCAAGGTCGTTTGGCAAGTGTGACACAGGATTTCATCCTTTTCTCATTGGCCGACAAACGCCCTCCGATCGAGACAGTCCACTGGTTCTATCAGGACGGCGAAAGCTGGGAGAAGAATCAACCCGTTTCAGTCTACATTGGAAGCAGCAAGAAACAGGTTTACCTGCTCATGGATGTGTACACGGCCGAAAAACGGATTCATTCAGAACGTCTGCTTCTGAACAACAGCGTCCAACGATTCGATTTCCGTTACGATGAAAGTTACGGTGATGGAATTACGGCTTCCTTTGCTTTTCTATATGAAGGAAAACTTTACACCAAGATTATACAGTTAGAGCGTCCGAAGCCAGAAAAACAACTGGCTTTGAAATGGGAAACATTCCGCGACCAACTGACCCCAGGACAGCAAGAAGTATGGCGCATGAAGATTACCGATTCTTCAGGAAATCCGCTTCAAGCCAATTTACTGGCAACTTTATACGACGCTTCATTGGATAAATTGTATGAGCATCAATGGACATTCCAACCCTATTTCAACCGTCAACTGGCATCCGTGGGAATCCGCTCCTTGGCTCGTCATAACAATACGATGTTCTACATTGATTTTCCTTACCGTGAAAACGCAAACGGATACCAATTGCTGAACCGAGGACTTTACAGTCGTTTGCTAACGGTTCCAATCTGGAGGCCACAGTTTTACCTCTCTCCTACTTACAGCTCTTATGCAACTCTGGCATTTGCTACTCTGAAATCGGCTGGTCTTGCAAGAAATAATGCAATGGTTCAAGAGGATTTCAACGTAGATGTAGAAGAGACAGCCGTAGTGGAAGTGGCATTTCAAGAAGAATTGATACCTATCATTGATAATTCTTCCCAACAACCTATCCGCAAGAATTTTGCAGAGACAGCCTTCTTCTACCCAATGTTGAGAACAGATGCAAAGGGTGAAGTCTGTATCAGTTTCACGCTACCAGACGCACTGACCGAATGGAAATTCTTAAGTTTTGCTCACACACAAGGAATGGACTTCGGACAACTGACCAGTAAGGTGAAATCGAGCAAACCGTTTATGGTACAGCCGAATCTGCCTCGTTTCATCCGTATGGGAGATGAAAGTTCACTGGCGGCTTCATTGGTCAACTTGGCTATGGAAAGCATTGAAGGCACAGTACGTATGGAATTGATTGACCCTATGAACGAGCAAGTGGTTTACAAGCAAGAGCAAGGCTTCAAGGTTGGAGAAGGAGAAACGAGTGTAGCCCAGTTCAACTTTCATATAACGGAAGCATACGATGTACTGATTTGCCGTGTAGTGGCAGAAGCTGGAAAATTCAGCGACGGTGAACAACATTATCTTCCTGTACTGACCAACAAACAATGGCTGACAGAAACCTTACCGTTCCAGATAAACGGTGAAGACAAGATGAATCTGTCATTAGAAGACCTGTTCAACAAGCAGAGCCGTACAGCAACAGACAAGCAGTTAACCATTGAACTGACAGCCAATCCCAACTGGTATGTCATTCAGGCACTTCCCGTTGTAGGAAACCCGACAGAAGAAGATGCCATTGCTTGGGGCACTGCATATTATGCCAATGCTTTGGCTATCCACATGACAGACACCCACCCTACCATTCAGAAGGTATTTGAATCTTGGCGAATGCAGGGAGTGACCAAAGAAACCCTATGGAGCAAGCTGGAAACAAATGCCGACTTGAAAAATGTTTTGCTTGAAGAAACTCCTTGGCTGGCCGAAGCTCAAACAGAAACGGAACAGAAGCAACGCATCGCCTGGCTGTTTGGACAGAACGGCATGAAGCAGCGGTTAAAATTAGCCGCTCAAAAGCTCCAACAGCTACAAACGGCAGAAGGAGGCTGGACCTGGTATCCGGGAATGCCTGCTAACCGCTATACGACTACAAAGATTGTAGAGCTTATGGCCCGTTTGCGTTCCATGGGAGTGGTATTAGCCCCTGCGGTAAATGCAGCTTACCAAAAAGGATTGAATTACTTGAGAACGGAAGTCAATAAGGAATATCAACGAATTCTTGAAAAAGAAGGAAATGCTAAGGTTGGTACCGTCAATGAACAGCTTGTTCATTACTTGTATATCTGTGCCATTGACATCCAAGCACAGCGCACTGCTAATAAAGAGGTAAATGAATTCTTTATCGAACGACTTCTGAAGAATGCAAACATACATGGGAAAGCGGCTTCCATTTACCAAAAGGCAATGATGGCCATCATCATGCAAGCGAACGGCAGAACGGAAACAGCCTCAACATTATTGCAATCAGTGAACGAATACTTGGTTTCTACTCCTGAAATGGGCATCTACTTTGATACGCACAAAGCAACTTATTCATGGAACAGCTACCGTATTCCTACACAAGTGGCTGCTATGGAAGCTATTCATCGAATCAATCCCGATGAAAAAACATTGAACGGAATGAAAATGTGGCTGCTGAAGGAAAAACAGACACAGGTATGGAATACACCACTGGCTACAGCGGATGCCATCTATGCCTTCCTTTTGACGAATCCAAAGGCCTTAACGACCTCTGGAAAAATGACCGTAGAGGTAGACCAGCATCGGATGACTACTCCAGATGACGGACTCGGTTACACCCGTAAGGCCTTCACGGGCGCTCAGGCTGAAACGCAACATATACAAATTGAGAAAACTGGAAACGGTATCGGTTGGGGAGCTGTTTATGCACAATGCTTTGAAGAAATGAAAAATGTGAAAAAACAGCAGAGCAAAGAGTTGTACATTGAACGTGAATACCTGTTGAACGGGCAGCCAACCAACAAACACACCGTATTAAAAATCGGTGACGTACTGACAATCCGTCTGCATGTAAAAGCCAATCGGGATATGGACTTCATCCACATCAAGGATGCCCATGCAGCCTGCATGGAACCCGCCGACCAACTGTCCGGTTATCAATGGCACAAGGGTATCGCTTCTTACCGTGTCAATAAGGATGCCTCTACAGAATTCTTTATTGACAAGTTCCGTAAAGGAAGTTATGTTATCGAATACAAGGTCTATGTAAACCGTTCTGGAAAATATCAAGCAGGATCTGCTTCTATCCAATCGGTTTATTCACCTGAATTTGCAGCACATACCGAAGGAGCTACCTTGCAGATTCAATGAAATGAAAAACGAATGTCTGCTGACAGATAAACTGAATAAGGTGAAACCTTTTATTAACAGACATTCACCCTAAAAAAAAGACTTGATACATCGATGGATGTATCAAGTCTTTTTCATTTCTACTTCCCGATAAATTACAGGAAAGCCTATTCTTTTTCAAACTTCTTATTTAATTGCATGGTCTTCTACGACTTCAATGCCATTCCAAGCTTTCAAATTAGTCCATTCTGCATAAGGAGCGTTCCAGAAAGGATCTGTTGGAGGCAAGCCTAAGGCCAAAAGACCAGACATACAGAGATAAACGCTACCAGTATTGATATAGTAATCAGAAATACGCAACTGATTGCCAGCGAAACCAACAGTCAACCAACCATTCTTATCGAAGTTCGTTGCCGATTTCAACTGATTCTTGATAACGGCAGTCATGGCACAGCGCACCTGAGCAGGAGCAACATTCTTTGGCAACATGTGCAGCAAAGAAGCCTGAGCCAACGCATGGAATGCACCGAAACGATATGCGATAGAACGACCTACGACAGGGAATGTACCTTCTGGAGAGATCATACGTTCCTGCTGAGCTGCATAACGAGTGAAACGTTCAGACTGTTCAGGCAAGAAAGAAGCATCAGGCAAATTGTGCTTCTCCATAACCATCAACACATCTTGCAACATTGGATGAATCACAAAGCTATTGTAGTAATCCTGACGGAATCTTGGACCATCGCCATAGATTGCATCCCCTTTGTACCATTCATCACGGAATTTTCTGACACCGTATGACAAACGTTCCTGGTCGCATTCACCCGTGAATTCAAGGATAGCAGCTTCTACAATAGAAGTAAACAGCAACCAGTTGTTATTGTTAGGTTTGATGGCACGGCTTGCCTTCAATTCCTTGATCATACGAGTCTTGGTTACGTCATCAAAGTTACCCCACAACTGAGTTGGAGCACGCAACAGACCCTGAGCCAAGAATGCAGCATCGACCAAAGCCTGTGAAGGAAGGTCGAAATCCAAGTAGTCAGGAGCTGAAGGGTTTACAGCATTCGAAAGGCCCTTCACAGTCATGTCGATGTATTTCGCACGAAGCTGACCTTCTGGAGTTTCATCCGGACCCAATTCCAACCATGGAGCAATACCGCAGATAACTCTACCTACAGCTTCCAGGTAAGAATAAGGACGTCTGCCTTTATCCTTACTTACATAAGGCATATTTTTCTTCAACGTATTTTCGCTCAAGTTGCGCAATACAGGATCTACAATCTTAACGGCTGCATCAACCCAATATTTTCTGTCGGCTGCACCTTCCGGATTCAACAAAGTGAACTTCTCTGGAGTATACATACGTTTCAAGCGAAGCAATGCTTCTACATAATAATAATCAGCATAGCTCAAAGGAAGATCCACTTCCGATTTAGCAGGCTTAGAACCGGTGCTGTGCATCAATGCAAAATTGCAGTTCTTGCCGATTTTAGCCAAATATTTAGGAGAAGTCAGTGAACGAATCTGATCTTCAGCGTATGCAATGTACTGCTGACCCAATTCGCCACCTACAATCTGACCTAATTCAATGAAAGCAGAAGCCATGATAGCTGCAGCGGAAGCATCTCTTGGTTCCTTTGGAATCTCAGGAGCATCAAAATCCCAATAAGGAACTTTATCTTCCGGCATGCCCGGATGCTCCATGATGAACTTAGCTACGTTCTGAGCATGTCTCAAGAAAGAAACTCTACCACATTCTCTATACATCATGGTATAACCATACAATGCCCAAGCTTCCCCTCTGGCCCAAGCAGAATCATCAGAATAACCCTGATTAGTCTGTTTCTTGTGAGGAAGACCAGAAATCGTATCGTATGAAACTACATGCCAACAGCTGTAGTCTTTACGGAAATGATGTTCCATAGTCTTTTCCGCATGTGAGATAGCCGCTTCTCGATAGCAATTATTACCGGTAACCTTCGTAGCCCACATCAAGAATTCCAAGTTCATCATGTTATCAATGATGACAGGATACTGCCATCTTTTCTTAGCAAAATCCCAAGAACGGATCAAACTGATATTGGGTCTATATCTTGAATACAAAGAATTGGCACCGGTAAGCATGATGTCTTTGTATTTTTCATTCCCTGTCAAACGATAGCCATTACCAAAGCTACAATTAATCATAAAGCCCAAATCATGGCTGTACTTGATGTTCTTCGCTTTTTCAACTTGTTCAGTGAACATTTCAGCATAGTGCTTCAATTCTTCTGTCGGAGTATTTTCATAAAGATACCACAACTCACCAGGAAAGAATCCGCTGCACCACCAATCATAATCGGTAGTTTCCAACTTACCGTCTTTAATACTCTTTGGGAATCTGCCCTTCTGAGTTTCCAGAACCTTAGCCATGTTGATGGCATGGTCTGTTGCTGCTTTCAATCCCCTTTCAACAACAGAGGTCATCGGTTCTACCTTTTTCTTAGAACGCGCTGTACTCGTAGTCGGAGCTAACAGTCCGAATGCTACAAGTGCTACCATAAGATAACTTTTCATACTAGATTTTTTTGACAAATACTATTTTTATTTTATTTCTATACCCTTAATTGCGTGCTGTAAATTCGATGATTTCGCCAGGCTGCATTTCCACTTCCGCCACTCCGTTCACTCGTTTCACCGCTTGAGAAGAAGGCAACAGTGAACTGTCGCAACGCAGTCTAAGCACTCCACCTTTTTCAGAGCGTACGCGAATGGAAGCTATCTTACCATTCTTTTTCTCTGCTGAGACCAGAAAAGCTCCTTGTGCTCTCAAATCCTTGAAGGAAACATTTTTCCAAGCCTTAGGAACAGCGGGGAAAACAGACACCGTTCCTGTGTGGCTCTGCAAAAGCATTTCTTGTACGCCTGCAGCAAAAGCGAAATTACCTTCCAGCGTAAAAGGACGGTAAGTAAACGTTGATTTTCCCGTACCGCTCTGGTCGCCATTGGCATGGAATGTATTCTTCAAGCAAAAACAATCAGCAAAAGTAGCCAAGGCCTTCGCTGCTCCTTCACCATCAAAAGCACGTGCCTTTAAATTGACGAGCCAACTATATGAATATCCAGTCCAATAATCCGGTCCGTAAGCATCCAACTTATGAATGGTTGCCTTGATAATACGCTGTTCTTCTGCCCCATGGCTCCAATCAATAATCCCCAAAGGATAAATGGCCATAGCATGAGAGAAATGACGATGCGATTCATTATAGGGATAACCGGCAGCAAAAGTCAGTGCCTTTTCCTTATCCAAATCTAAAGCAGGCAGTTGACCGCCTACTTCTTTCCAATGAGCAGCCTCATCAGCCAGTCCAAGTTCTTCAGCCATTTCACCGGCAGCTCCAAACAAGAAAGTCATCAAGGACAAGTCATAATTGGTCATGGTTGGGAACCAAGCTTTCAAGGAATTATCAAAGATTTCAGGACTGGTACTGAATTCTAACGTACGCACGCCTTCTTCACTTTCTATCGATATGTTTTCCAAGAATACAGCCACCTTCTTCACAAAAGGATATGCTCTTTCTTTCAAGAACTCACGGTCGGCAGAGTATTTCCAGTGCAAATAAAAATGCTGGGCTATCCAAGCACCAGAAGTTTGCGACATGGCATATTGGCACCATCCTCCCATCGGCTGTCCGTCCAATGTAGCCACACCTGGAACATTCAAGCCCTCTGTACCAAAGAATTCTTTCGTATACTTTTCATAAGTCGGCTGCTGATTCCAAATGGTATTAAGGTACCCCAGCCCTTCACTCAGATGGTTACCCGTATACACCGGCCAATAACTTAACTCCGTATTCAAATCATGATGAAAATCGCCTTTCCAAGGTGGCAGTTTCCCATTATCAGCAGTCCATACAGCCTGCAAAGAAATCGGATAAGAAGACTCACGAGCTACCGCCCCCAGTTTGTAAAGTTCATTGTCGTATTGCTTTTGAATCGTTTCATCGGGCAACTCCACTTTTGACTGATTCCAGAATGCATCCCAATATTTTCGATGAGAGGCATACGATTTGGCCAAACCATCATTCCATGCCAATGCCAGTTCTTCCAATGCTTTCTCCTGGCACAAAGAAGATGTGATGCTCCAAATACCATACAAACGGCTGCCATCATGCATCCACTCCACTACCACATCATAAGCAAAGCCATTCCAACCCTCCTGACGATAAAATATACGATAAGGAGCTTTGGTAACTTCTCCCATTGAATAGCCCAATTTTTCCAAGTCGGCACCCGCCTGTGCATTCTTCACAAGATGACCGTCGGCATGACCATAAGCAGGAGGCACCAAGGTAGGTTCCAGCTTTGTATTCAAATGATCGAAAACGAACCATCCGACAGGACGATCGGCGTGGACAAATGTATGTAAAGTAACTCCTGTATTCCATTTCACCTGACAGACCGCATTCTTCAGATACAAATGCACTGACTCAGGAGTTCCCAAGTCCTTCAATGGAAATTCAATCGCAGCTCCAGGAATCTTAGAAGGAGCAGGCAACATTTCATACGGATGATCAAATTTCTGTTGTACAGGAAGATAATTACCACTCCGAATGTGTTCCTTTATCCAATTAAAATTATAATTCGGTCCCGACAAACTATCCGTCGGACGAAGATCCCACAAATCAATCCGGTCCAACGAAAAGCGAAGAACCGAATCCTTTTCCCAAAGCAATGCACCCAAAGTTGCGTTTCCCAAGGGAATCCCTTCATCCCACGTTGAAGAAAAATGAGTAAATTCCAAATCAGACGGAGTCGTCTCCAAATTCCATTGTTTTTCCGTGAATTCAGACTGACAACTTATACATAAAAAGAAAGCAAACAGAAAAGCCCAAAGGCTGTTTTTTTTGTTCATGATGTTTTTCTTAGTATTCATTCCTGACATTCGCCACTTCATTTCCATGAAAGCAACTTACTAAATTCTATTGTCAAATACAATATTCAAAGGTAACCATATTATTCCGATTATGAACGATTTCTAGGTAAAATACACGTTTTTTAACTAGAAAAATTCCAACCCACAAATGGTCTGTCTACAGCAAGACTGTAAAAACAAGAATCCCTAAAACCAACCTTTGAAAATCAGTTTTAGGGATTCTCTGACCTTACCACCTAAAGTATGGCAAGCTTATATTTCAAAAGGCAAACAATCAAGCCTGAACAGCAACAATCAGTTCTTCAACAGAAAGCAAAGCCTGTTCACCGGTCACCATGTTTTTCAAGGTTACTTTACCTTCATTCATTTCATTTTCACCTACAATGGCAACATAAGGGAATTGTTTGTCATTGGCATAGCTCATCTGCTTCTTCATCTTTGCACTATCTGGATAAATCTCAGCACGGATGCCCGCCTTTCTGCATCGGAACAAAATCGGCAACACATAAGCCGCCTCTTTGTCACCAAAGTTAACGAAAAGCAACTGTGCACCGTTCACCGCATCTTTCGGATACAAATCAAGCTGGTTCAACACATCATAAATACGGTCGGCACCAAAAGAAATACCGACACCCGACATGCCGCTCATACCGAACACCCCAGTCAAGTTATCGTAACGACCGCCACCGCTGATGCTACCAATCTGTACATCCAACGCCTTCACTTCAAAAATAGCACCTGTATAATAGTTCAAGCCACGAGCCAAAGTCAAATCCAATTCTACCTCCGACTGAACGCCCAAACTTTCTACTGTATGCAAGATGAATTCACTTTCTTCCACACCTTTCAAGCCGGTTTCACTTGCAGCCAAAACCGTCTTCAATGTTTCCAATTTTTCTGCGTTGCTACCGCTCAACAGAATAATTGGCTGCAACTTATCTATGGCTTCCTGAGGAATGCCTTTTGAAGCCAATTCCTTGTTTACATTTTCCAAGCCGATTTTATCCAACTTGTCGATGGCTACGGTAATATCAACAATCTTATCTGCTTCACCAATGATTTCAGCAATACCCGTAAGAATCTTGCGGTTATTGATCTTAATAGATACACGAATGCCGAATTTCTGGAAAACGGTATCAATCATCTGAACCAACTCTACTTCATTGAGCAGTGAATTACTTCCCACTACATCGGCATCGCACTGATAAAACTCGCGATAACGACCTTTTTGAGGGCGGTCTGCTCTCCACACCGGCTGAATCTGGAATCGTTTGAACGGGAATGATATTTCATCACGATGCATCACAACGTAACGTGCAAAAGGAACAGTCAAATCATAACGCAAGCCCTTTTCGCAGAATTTAGAAGCTAATTTAGCTGCATTACGGCTCAACAATTCTTCATCGGTCAAACCCGAAAAATAGTCTCCTGAGTTCTGAATCTTGAACAAAAGCTTGTCGCCTTCATCTCCATATTTACCCATTAAGGTAGAAAGATTCTCCATAGAAGGAGTTTCTATTTGCTGGAAACCATACAAATGGAAAACTTCGCGGATGGTATCGAATATATAATTGCGTTTCGCCATCTCAACGGGCGAAAAGTCTCTAGTTCCTTTTGGAATTCCCGGTTTTGTTGCCATATCTCTTATGATTTTGTTTTTGAGGCACAAAGATACATTTTTTTCGTTGAAAAGGGAAATTTGAAGCTATAGATTTCACCAAACCTTCACTTCACACAAAGACCATCCGCCCACCAAAAGAAAGGGGTACAACTCAATAATTAAGTTGCACCCCTTTCCAAATGCCTATTTAAAACGAAACGATTAGTCGCGACGATTCATATAAATCATTACATAATAAATCAACGTTGCCAATGAGCTCAACGCAGCCACTACATACGTATAAGCAGCCGATTTCAACGCATCTTTCGCTTGATTGTGGTTATACGAATTCGTGATTCCCGCACTGCTCAACCAAACCAATGCACGACGGCTAGCATCAATCTCGACAGGAAGTGTTATGAGACTGAACAAAGTAGTCGTAGCAAACAAACAGATACCAATCAGCAGGAGCTGAGGAAAGGACTGAAGCATCAGAATTCCTCCCAAGAGTACCCAAGAGACAATAGAGGAAGAAAACTGAACCACCGGCACCAAAGCAGAACGCAGCTGAAGGGGAGCATAAGCACGGGCATGCTGCACGGCATGACCACATTCGTGAGCGGCAACCGCTGCGGCAGCCACACTGCACGAACCATATACACCTTCACTTAAATTGACCGTTTTGCTGGTAGGATTATAGTGGTCTGTAAGCATTCCTGCTGTACTGATTACTCTCACATCATAAATTCCATTGTCACGCAACATCTTCTCTGCCACATCACGTCCAGTCATCCCATTGGTAAGAGGAAGCTTGGAATACTTTTCAAACTTACTTTTCAAACTGGCCTGCACCATATAACTGATAATGGCGATGCCTATAAATACAATCCAAATCATAAAATTATTTTTCTATCTTAAATTATATAATATACAGTACAAAATCTTTGCCAAGATAAGAAGAATATGGAATTTTCACCATCAAGGGACTTTCCTTTTCACTTAATTTAGCAAAAATCAAAACTTTATGGCAGGGATTGATTGATTCGGAGCATCTCGTGGCAGAGATTTTCCTCAATAAAATTTCTCATTTTCATACGTGGCATCTATATGCCAAGCCTCTATATTGAAGGTACCTCCTACCGGGATTATCTTTTTACCGGAATCGCCAACGATAGAAAAAGAATCGAGTTTTTTCGTACCTTTGCATCACTAAAGAATTTAAACATGATAGTTTGCATCGCCGAAAAGCCCAGTGTGGCACGTGACATAGCTGATATTTTAGGAGCACATACTAAAAAAAACGGATATTTGGAAGGAAACGGATACCAGGTGACCTGGACATTCGGGCATCTCTGTACCCTCAAAGAACCCCATGAATATACCCCTTCCTGGAAATCCTGGTCATTGGGCAGCTTGCCGATGATTCCTCCCCGCTTCGGTATCAAGCTCATTCATGATGAAGGTATCGAGCGCCAGTTTCATGTCATTGAGGGACTGATGCAAAAGGCAGATCTCATCATCAACTGCGGAGATGCCGGCCAGGAGGGAGAACTGATCCAGCGATGGGTGATGCAGAAAGCCGGTGCAAAATGTCCGGTAAAACGCCTGTGGATTTCATCACTGACAGAAGAGGCAATCCGTGAAGGACTGAACAACTTGAAAGACCAATCGGAATTCCAATCTTTGTATGAAGCCGGACTGAGCCGTGCCATCGGGGACTGGACGCTTGGGATGAATGCAACCCGTCTTTACACGTTGAAATATGGTCAGAACCGTCAAGTTCTTTCCATCGGACGAGTACAGACGCCGACTCTCGCCTTGATTGTCAACCGCCAGCAGGAAATCGAACATTTCGTCCCCAAACAATATTGGGAACTGAAAACATTATATCGTGACACAACATTTTCTGCCATCATACGAAAAAGTGATGAAGAATTAGCGGAAGAAGAAGCCAAAGCCAAAGAAAATCCACAGGCCAAGACCAATTCAGTCCGCGAAGAAGTCAACCGTGGTATTCCGGCCATTACAGATGAACGTACAGGTCAGGAACTGCTGGAACGCATCAAAGAAGTTCCTTTTCAAGTAACAGAAGTAAGTAAAAAGAAAGGAACGGAGGCTCCACCACGCTTGTTTGACCTTACCTCTTTACAAGTAGAATGCAACAAGAAATTCAGCTATTCTGCGGATATGACCTTACAGTTGATTCAATCACTGTATGAAAAGAAAGTGACCACCTATCCGCGTGTAGACACGACTTTCTTGAGCGATGATATTTATCCGAAATGTCCGAAAATCCTTACAGGATTAGCCGGACTGAGACCTTATGCTCCCTTAACAGCACCTTTGGGAGGAAAAACCTTAATCAAGTCAAAGAAGGTTTTTGATAATTCAAAGGTAACCGACCACCATGCCATCATTCCTACAGGAGTAGTTCCCAGAGAACTGACAGATATGGAAAAGCGTGTGTTCGACTTGATAGCCCGCCGGTTCATTGCTGTATTCTACCCTGACTGCAAGTTCGCAACGACGACCGTCATCGGTGAAGCCGATGGAATTGAATTCAAAGCGACCGGAAAGCAGATTCTGGAGCCAGGATGGCGTGTCATCTTTTCCAAAGAACCGCAAGAAGAGAATAAAGACAATGAAGATTCCAACGCTCTCCCTGCCTTTGTAAAAGGAGAAAGCGGTCCTCATGAACCGTCACTGTATGAGAAATGGACCCAACCGCCACGGCCTTACACCGAAGCAACGTTACTTCGTGCCATGGAAACAGCCGGAAAGTTGGTTGACAACGATGAATTGCGAGACGCACTGAAAGAGAATGGAATCGGCCGTCCTTCTACCCGTGCGGCCATCATCGAGACCCTTTTCAAGCGACATTATATCAAGAAAGAACGGAAAAACTTAATCGCAACCCCAACGGGAATTGAGTTGATTCAGCTGATTCACGAAGAACTGCTGAAATCAGCAGAATTAACCGGTATCTGGGAAAAGAAATTACGTGAGATAGAACGAAAGAGCTACGATGCGGCCACTTTCTTGAATGAATTGAAACAGATGGTTACTGATATTGTATACAGTGTGCTGCGTGACAATTCCAACCGCCACGTGAGTGTTACCACCGACGAGCCAAAGGCTCCAGCCAAACGTGCCAGCAAGAAAAAAGACACGGCACCCAAGCCTAAAGTTGTCAAGCCCAAAGCCACCAAAGCTGCCGCTCCTTCCCTGCCCGAAGGAGATGCCATTGTAGGAATGACATGTCCGATCTGCGGGAAAGGCACCGTCATCAAAGGGAAAACGGCTTACGGCTGTTCGGAATGGAAAAACGGTTGTAAATTCAGAAAACCATTCTAACCGTTTCGGGCAGATAGCCACTACGAATACGCCATTCTTGTGGATACAAGTTATTGGCCCGATTTCCAATGTTTTTGGCAAATCCCAAAGCTTTTCCACCGAACGTCAGCAGAACATACCCCCTCGGTACTCCGGCATCGAGGGTTACCGCTTCTTTACGGAGATAAGCCACAGCCTGTTCATACGACAGTTCCGCTTCCGGGAAAAAGGAATGATTCAATAAAGTGCTCATGGCCAAAGAATGGTGGGGCTGCCAATCCTTACCTTTCTGTTCGGCTAAAACAACGCCCGCATGCAATATTCTGAGGTGTGGCTTCACCCAATCATACAAAGCATGCCACTCACTACGGATAGCACAAACCTTACCTTCTTCCACCCAGAAATCGTAAGCAGCCTCTCCGGTATTCAAGGCCATCTTCATTTCTTTCGGGAAAGCGACGGATGGAAGACCATTTCCTCCTTTTGACCGATCAGCACCTTTGTTCTTCTTACTTTTTCCATTCTTTCCAGACGATTTCATCCAAACACAGTCTGCATCTTCATCAGTTTCCCCATGTTTTCGCAGAAGAGCCAAGAACAAACCTTCTCCTACCGTCTTATGAGGCAAGAAACGATAAACGGGAAATGATTCGCCAATCAGGTTTCCGGTTATGTTCCATTCTTCTTCTGTAGACACTGGCAGCACATCCGCTCCCAGTTCTTTGGCTATCCAAGCCACATTATCTTCATTTTCTTCACGATTGAAGGTACAGGTACTATAAACAAGCAAACCGCCCGGTTTCAAACAAGGCCAAATGTCGCGAAGGATTCTACGCTGACGCTCCCAACAGAGTCCCACATTTTCTGGACTCCACTCCTCAATGGCCACCTGATCTTTTCGGAACATACCTTCTCCAGAACAAGGCACATCCGTCAAGATAAAATCAAAAAGCGATTCCAAGGAAGTAAAATCAGCCGGGTCATTATTGGTTACTATCACATCAGGATGCCCCCATTTCACCAAATTTTCAGCTAACACCGAGGAACGGTTGCGCATCACTTCATTTGCAATCAACAGACTCCCTTCTGGAAGCAAAGAACGAATCAAGGTAGACTTTCCACCTGGAGCCGCACATAAATCAAGAGCTACCGAAGGTTTCTTTACATACTGACGAACGACCTGCTCTACAAACATGGAAGCAGCTTCCTGAACATAATAACATCCTGCATGAAATAACGGATCGAAAGTAAAAGTCGGCCGGTTGTCCAGATAACATCCAGCTTCACTCCAGGGAATAGGACGAATACCATGAGGTAATCCGCTCACCTTACTTTTATTCAATCGGATACTAATCGGAGTATCGTGCTGCAAAGACTCACATAAAGCCTTGCAAGCCGCTTCCCCCATCAAGTTTTGTGTACGTGTTACAAACGCTGCAGGTAAATTCATAATTGATTTTCTTGTTTATCGCACAAAAATAAAAATAAAATAGGAAAAGGGAAAGTAACCCAGCGAACAAATCCACCTGAGTTCTCCCCACAGCCAAAGGGCTGACAGAAAAAACTTGGGGTCTGCTTGAAATCCACTTCAAACAAACCCCTAACCTAACCTTTATAAAAAAAACGAAATATCGTTCACTGAAAGGATATACTCTAACGAGCCCATATCCAAATGCTATGAATGAAATGACAAGATAGGCTTTTCTGTGAAAAGATACATTCCTACGGTTTGTGTACATCAAATAAATGGAGTTTCAAAGAATTCCCCTATACATGTGTATACCGCTTTTGCATGCAGAAACAGTTTAAAAGCAGCTTGTCTCAAATCGATCTATTCATAGTAATATTTTGACAAATATAAAAGTTTTTCTTGAAATCCTAAAATTATCAGGAAAGAATATTAAATGAGCAGAAATACGGCTAATATTTTATTTATTCCCTTGTTTAATTCAACTTTTTTTACGAGTATTGCGTTAGTTTTATACACCAATTTATTGGCACGAACGCCAGAAAACAAGCATACATTTACTAACTAATACAACAACTTCTTTATTAACGTAAAGGACGATCTGCCCCAACCCCGGAAGCAGCGAAGTCCGCAGATATAAAACAAGCCAATGAAAATACCTATTATCTTATTTTCAGAGTATGAATCAAAAAGAAAATGCATCAACTTCGCCTTTTCTGATCTTCCTAACAATATCCACCCCACAGGTTTTCATAGACATGATTTCTATCAAATTCTTTTATTAGAAAAAGGAAGTGCTGTTCATACCATCGATTTTGAGACCTACCAGATGGAAGCTCCGGCTGCATCGGTGATTTTCCCGAACCAGATTCACCAGCTGGAATTTTCGGACGATGCTGAGGGGAAATACATTCTCTTTGATGAAACAATCTTTTGTTCTGCCGTATTGGCTAACGACTTGAAAGAATACAACATCGACTTGCATAAGAAAATCAACAATCTATCCTTCAAAGGACATGAAGATAAATTTGAGGAACTGACAAGTCTGTACAAAGATATGTTAGCACTTTATGAAGAGATTTCACCTATCAAAAAGATGCAAATCAAATTCATGGTAAAAATCGCACTGCTTAAATTGATTGATTTTTCCCCTGTAGAAAATCTGACTTCAACATCGGACAAAGACCTGCAATATTACATTCTTTTCAGAGAACTTGTTGACAAACATTATAAGACCGAACGAAAGATTCCTTTCTACAGCAACCAGATAGGCATTTCGCAAAAGAAACTGACCTCGCTTTGCCAGCAATACAGCGGGACCTCTCCTCTTAACCTGATTCACGATAAGTTGAGTCTGGAAATCAAGAAGTTGTTTGCCTTACAGGACATGACACTGAAAGAAATTGCCTACGAATTTGGATTTTCTTCACAAACGGCACTGAACAAGTACATTGACGCCAAATTCAATATGACGCCATCAGAATTAAAAGAATTGATTGTAGAAAAGGTAAACGGCAAGGTCAAGGCAGAATAACCATCATGGAATGCTTGCCGACATGGCACAGGCAATCCAACCCATATTCGGATAAGGATTCTGAATCAAACCTATATAAATAATAGGATAAAAAGCTGTACCTTTGCGGAACGAATGCGGAGTAGAATAAATGCTCCGCTTTTTAATAGCAACAATTGAATTTATGAAACAATATTTAGACTTATTACATCGTATCCGTACAGAAGGGGTAGAAAAGGAAGACCGCACCGGAACGGGAACCATCAGCGTTTTCGGACATCAGATGCGATTCAACCTGGAGGACGGATTTCCCTTGGTCACTACCAAGAAACTTCATTTAAAATCAATCATCTATGAATTGCTTTGGTTCTTGAAAGGAGATACCAATGTCAAGTATCTACAGGATAATGGAGTAAGAATCTGGAATGAATGGGCAGATGCCGATGGCAATTTAGGACACATTTACGGTTATCAATGGCGTTCTTGGCCTACCTACGACGGAAAATTCATCGACCAGATTACAGAAGCGGTCAATGACATCAAACACAACCCTGATTCACGAAGAATCATTGTCAATGCGTGGAATGTTGCTGACCTGCAGAATATGAATCTTCCTCCATGCCACATGTTCTTCCAGTTCTATGTAGCCAACGGTCGTCTGAGCCTGCAAATGTACCAACGTAGTGCCGACTCTTTCTTAGGAGTTCCATTCAACATCGCTTCTTATGCTTTGCTGCTCCAAATGATGGCTCAAGTTACCGGTTTGAAAGCCGGCGATTTCATCCATACTTTAGGAGACGCTCACATCTACAAGAATCATCTGGAACAAGTTGACCTGCAATTGACCCGTGAACCTCGTCCATTGCCAACCATGAAGCTCAATCCCGACATTAAGGATATTTTTGACTTCAAATACGAAGATTTCGAATTAGAGAACTATAACCCTTGGCCGCATATAGCAGGAAAGGTTTCTGTATAAGATCTTTTTCAACCCTACGCAAAAAGGTAGGAATCTGCAAATGCCGGTCAGTCCGGTTTTATCAAATGAATCAGAAGGTGGGGAAACTCACCTTTTGCTGATTTAGGAACAAAGTAACTTATTCATCACACATAATATTTTATCGCAATGCTCTCAATCATCGTAGCAATCAACAAAAATAATGGAATCGGTTTCCATAACGAATTACTTTATTGGCTCCCCAATGACTTGAAACGCTTTAAGGCACTTACTACCGGTCACACGATTATCATGGGCAGAAAGACATTTGAATCACTTCCTAAAGGTGCTCTTCCAAATCGTAGAAATATCGTACTGACAAGCCAAAACATGGAGTTCCCAGGAACAGAGACTTTCCATTCCCTGGCAGAAGCTTTAGCAGCATGCAAAGAGGAAGAGGAAGTGTTCATTATCGGTGGAGCCAGCTTGTATGCTGAAGCGCTGAAAGTAGCCGACCGACTTTATATCACTGAAGTAGAGGATGCCGAAAAGCCTGCCGATGTATTCTTCCCAAACATCACGCCAGATGAATGGCAAGAAAAAAGTAGAGAATGCCATTCCACAGATGAAAAGCATCTCTACTCCTATAATCTTGTAAATTATGAACGAATCAAACACTGATTCAAGCCATCTGTTATTCTTCATTCGCCAAGTCCTCAATAGGGAGTTGGCGTCTGATGGCTTCATGGAAAGAAATAATCGTTTCAGAACGAGACAATCCTAACGGCTGAAGCTTGTCATGGATAATGTTCAGCAAATGATGATTATTCTTTGCATAGATTTTAATAAACATGTCATACTGACCTGTAGTAAAATGACATTCTACTACCTCTGGTATTTTCTTCAATGATTCAGTAACAGAATCAAAGAGGGATGGATCCTTTAAATAAAGGCCAATGTAGGCACAGGTTTCATAACCCACCTTTTCAGGATCAATGACGAATTCGGAACCTTTGATGATTCCCAAATTCGATAATTTCTGAATACGTTGATGTATTGCAGCACCCGAAACATTACAAGCACGTGCTACTTCCAAAAAAGGAATGCGTGCATTATCTGCTATCAATTGCAGAATCTGTTCATCTAAACTATCTAATTGATGATGTCCCATTTTATTCTTTTAAAATTCCTGCAAAGATACATCTAATCTTGTATAATTAGCCACAGAAATAACAAATTCGTTTTTCTATAAAGATAATTTTATATCTTTGCTATTATATTTTACTATTTATGAACAAATTTCCACAGGTAATTGTTTTCCCTCCTCTGGAGATTTGGGGCTTATTCGGACAAAATTCAATCATTTTCATAAAAGTAAGAAGTACGAGCTGATGATTCATCCTCGAAATCCACTCAACTATTTATTTACTGAGCATCACTCATAAAACGATTAAATATGCTGAAACTGACAAAAATTACAACCAAAGATGAAGGATATTCCTTTGTAGAGAACTTGCTTAATGCCTCATTTCCTAAAGAAGAACGACGGGATGACGAAATGCAAAGAAGCAATACAGACCACAATCCTTTATTTACAACGCACCTGATAACAGATGAAGTAAATGGTGAAACGATTCAGGTGGGAGTCGTCACAACTTGGACGTTCGGAGACTTTCATTACGTGGAACATCTAGCAACCTCTCCCCTGGTAAGGAATCAAGGATATGGCAGTAAAATCATGTCTGCAGTGAAGGAAATCTTGCCTGGAGTGATCGTTCTTGAGGTAGAGGAACCGGAAGATGAACTTACTACACGCCGTGTCGGATTCTACAGCAGAAACGGATTCAAGCTTTGTGACAGGAATTATATTCAACCGGCCTACAGACCGGACGGTGTATGTGTTCCTCTTAAAATCATGTATTATGGAGTGGACACTTTGGACGATGACTTTGAAAGAATCGTAAAGACATTATATAAAGAAGTTTACAGTACCTGTCTCTAACACATCAAGCATGCGTTGATCTGCGATACGCAAGCATAAGAAGATAAAAAAAGAGTTGCTCATTGAGCAACTCTTTTTTTAGATTATAAATTGAACTATTACTGACGAATGGTTGCAGAATAGTTAATTTTCAAAGCATATGCTTGACGAAGTGCTTGTTTTACTTCCTGAACAATACCCATTTTTGTCTGAGCATCTACTTTCATAGAAACCTGCATATAAGGTTTGTCCTCTTCTTTCATGTTTTCACGTTCCTGATAGATGTAGTCCTGTACTTCGTTAGATTCAGCAAACTTATCGTTCAACTGGATACGGTCAGTAGTACCCATCTTTTTTTGGTACTCAGGCATCGGTTTACCGATGTAGATGAAAGAAACCAAAGACTTCTTTTCAAGTTTTTCCAATTCTGTTGCAGCTGGAACTTTGAACTGAACCTTCAAAGATACTTCACGCATAGTTGTTGTAATCATGAAGAAGAACAACATGGTAAAGATAAGGTCAGGCAAAGATGAAGTATTCAACTCCGGCATGCCACGTTTACCGCTCTTATTAAATTTTCCCATTATTATTTTCCTCCATATTTTTTAGGTTCAGCTTCAGAAATTTTCTGTGGATAGTAATCTATCACAGCCTGCTTTTCTTCTTCAGAACAATCAGCCAAAGCCTTACCGAACTGAGACTGAGCAAGTTCATTACGCAATTCGTTGTAAGCGGCTACCAATTCGTTCTGAATCTGAATATAAGCATCATAACTTGTACCAACGTCATTCTGTACAGAAATAACGTGTTTTTCAGTAATCATGACATTACCAAAGAAAGGCAAGTTTTTAGCATGCTTTTCTGGCAAGTTTTCATCATTATTTGGGTTAGCTATGAATTCTTTTGCTTTAGCTCTTAATTGCTTGATATCCAAAAATTCTCCACCTACCATCAATTCGTCATTCTTATTGACACGGACCTGGAGAACATTTCGTTCCTTTACAATAATATCACTCTTTTCACGCTGATCGTTTTCTGGGGGAGGCGGCAAACGTCTCGCCAAACCACGGTCAGTATCCATTGATGTTGTAATAAGGAAGAAGATAAGCAACATGAAAGCGATATCGGCTGTTGAGCTTGAGTTAATACCGGGTACGCCTCTTTTTTTTCTTGCCATTTTTCTTACTTTTAATTATTAAACTTCAATGAAATATTATCTTTTAAAGATACCTGAAAGGTTGATTAATGTACCAACAGAAGCAATGCCAAGCAAGATATAAGTTGAGAAGATCAACATATCAGAAACTTTAAGCATTGTAACATCTGAGTATGTGTTACCGTCAGCCATCAATACAGGTTCTGCAGAACCAATATTGTAAGTAACGACAAGCAAAACTACTAGTAACAAGACGCCTACTAAAGATTTGATTGCACTTGTAGGATTATCCTTCAATGCACCAAAGAACTTAACAAGACCTCCTAAAACAGTCATGATGATAGAAACTGCAAGCATACCATACATCAAGTAAATCAATGTTTCTGTATGTGCAGGTTCATTGTATTCACCTACAGGATTGTTATAGCCTACTCCGTAAAACATGCCTAATACCACTAAGATAAGTGCTACGCAGACATAGAATACGTAGTATGACATTTTATATGATATTTTAGCCATTTTCTTAATTATTTTTTGTATTTCAAGTTGTACTTCATGATCATATCAAGCAATGTGATAGAAGAATCTTCCATCTGGCTTGTGATAGCTTCGATTTTTGAAAGGATGTAGTTGTAGAATACCTGAAGGATCAATGCAACAACCAAACCGAAGATAGTAGTGATCAACGCAACTTTCATACCACCAGCAACAACTGTCGGAGAGATATCACCTGCCTGCTGGATTTTATCAAATGCCATAACCATACCAATTACAGTACCCAAGAAACCAAGAGATGGAGCCATAGCGATGAACAATGTAATCCAAGAGCATCCTTTTTCAAGGTAACCTGCCTGAACACCACCGTAAGAAACTACAGAACGTTCAACAACATCCAAACCTTCGTCTACTCTCATCAAACCCTGGTAGCAGATAGAAGCGACAGGACCACGAGTGTTACGACAGATAGTTTTTGCACCTTCTACATCACCTTTTTCCAATGCAGCTTCAAGTTTAGCCATCAATTTTTTAGCGTCAACTTCAGCAAGGCTTAAGTAAATAATACGTTCGATACAGAAAGCCAAACCAAGAACCAAAGCGATTGCTACCAATGACATGAAGCTAGCGTCACCTTCGATAAACTTAGTTTTAAGTTCTTTGTGCATACCGCCTTCTTCAACAACTGCTTCAGTAGTAACTTCTGCAGGAGCAGCATCCTGAGCCATAACTGTCTGAGTCATTCCTAACGAGAAAACTCCCATCACTGCAAGAATTGCAAATAACTTTTTCATTGTGTGTCTAATTTTTTAAGATTAATTAATTAATAGTTATAAATTGTTTTTTCTTGTTATTCTTTTAGCGGAGAGAACGGGATTCGAACCCGTGATACACTTTTGGCGTATACACGCTTTCCAGGCGTGCCTCTTCAACCACTCGAGCACCTCTCC